>Ga0326727_10000387_pt1 | contig 182827 bp, 155 predicted proteins | sample MB2enrmetagenome_FD_207643 | JGI IMG/M metagenome (GOLD analysis project Ga0326727, IMG submission 207643) | Lab enriched peat soil microbial communities from McLean, Ithaca, NY, United States - MB29MY | ecosystem: Environmental > Terrestrial > Soil > Wetlands > Peat | place: USA: New York... | reverse complement strand
TCGCCAAAGAGTTGGTTTCTATAAGTACCCTATTCCCCGAAAGCCAGGCCCCCCTCCCTCCTCCTGGCTTTCACCTTTTTTATGGCCCGTCATCTTCGAAGCCTTGCTTGCGGTTCCGCTTTATTTAAGGCCCATTCCGCTAAACGAGTATTTCCACAATTATTTTCCAAGCGAAGCCGCGTAAAAAGAGAATAGCGCCGGGAGCGGGGAGACGGCTTTCTTCGTGGTTCGGCTCCTCGGTTCCCGCTACTGCCTATGAACGTAAGCCATTCCTTGACCAAATTATTCCATTCCTGTAGAACTTAATCGAAATCCTCCATGTATTATCGATCTGAACGATCGAACTTACCCCGCAAGCTCTCCGCAGCACTTCACGGCTCATCTTCCCGTGGAGCGTGCGAGTTTGGTTTTTGCCGCGCCGGTTATTTGCGGCAGGAATTGCATTATCACTGTTTTAACAGGCTCACAATGGTTTTTGATTCGAAAAGACGAACACGTATGATCGCTCGGGGCAATCACTTCGGGCAAGCTCTCATGGCTGGATAAGGAGGAGGATGATGAGGTTCGCTAAAACAGTTTTTTTGTTATTGACGGCTGTATTGATACTGTCGCTCCCGCCGGCGGTTTTTGCCGGAGAAACGCTGGACACGGTAAAGGCTCGGGGATACCTGATCGTCGGGGTCAATGGAGGGCTCTACGGCTTCGCAATACCTGATGAAAAGGGCGTATGGCGAGGACTGGACGTGGACACGGGCCGTGCGATAGCCGTCGCGATATTTGGCGATCCGGACAAGATAAAGTATGTGACCCTGACGACCCAGACGCGGTTTACCGCACTCCAGTCCAAAGAGGTCGATGTGCTGTGCCGCAACGCCACGAGGACACTCTCGCGCGAGACTGAGTTGGGCCTCAACTTTGTTGCTGTCAACTACTACGACGGCCAGGGATTTCTAGTCCCCAAGAAACTGGGAATAAAGAGCGCAAAAGAGCTCAACGGCGCCAGCGTGTGTGTGCTGCCGGGCACTACTACCGAACAGAATGTGGCCGACTTTTTCCGCAGCAATAAAATCACGATGAAACCGGTCGTTATCGAACAGGGTACCGAGCTGAACCAGGCCTTCTTTGCCGGAAGATGCGACTGCCTGACCTCGGACGCCTCACAGTTGGCCGGTACGAGGTCCGTTGCCCCGATTCCGGATGATTACGTGATTTTGCCGGAAATTATTTCTAAAGAGCCACTGGCGCCCGCAGTAAGGCACGGGGATGATCAATGGCGAGATATTGTCGATTTTGCAGTTCTTGCTATGATAGCTGCTGAGGACCTGGGCATTTCGTCCAAAAATGTGGATGAAATGCTGAACAGTCCTAATCCTGATGTTAAGCGTTTCCTCGGCGTTACGCCCGGAAACGGCAAAGCCCTGGGCCTCGATGAGAAATGGGCATACAACATAGTCAAAAAGATCGGTAATTATGAAGAGGTCTTCGAACGCAACGTAGGCGCCAACTCAAAGCTGCAGTTGAAAAGAGGTCTTAACGCTCAGTGGAAGGACGGCGGTCTTATGTATGCCCCGCCATTCAAGTAGAAGGTTTTCATACGCTCCGCCCTTTTTTCCTTATTCCAGGGCGGCAACTTAGTTCGCGCACGTTAGACCGATGGTATGCAAAGCATGTTTTCAGGCTCGGCAGAAGACACCACAGCGTTCGATCGCAGACAGGCCCCCCCGTTCTGGCGTGATCCTGCAAAACGAGCGATCGTTTTCCAGGTAGTCGCTCTTGGCCTGGTCTTCATGCTGAGCTACTGGATTTTCACCAACACCCAGGCCAATTTACGCAAACAAGCCATCGCTACGGGATTTGGTTTCTTTTCGAAGGAGGCCGGCTTTGAAATCGGCGAGTCGCTGATATCCTACTCGGCCGCCGACACTTATGCCCGGGCGCTCTTTGTCGGCTTTCTGAACACGATGAAGGTCGCCTGTACCGGGGTAATTCTGACTATTATCCTGGGGGTTTTCGTAGGGATTTCCCGCTTGTCGAAAAACTGGCTATTGGCCAGGCTTGCGGCCGGCTACACCGAATTGCTTCAGAATATCCCGGTACTGCTGCAGCTCTTCTTCTGGTATGGATTGTTCCACACATCGCTTCCGGGGCCGAGGCAGTCATTTAACCCTCTTCCGGGAGTTTTTTTCAACAACCGAGGCTTCTATTTTCCACTCCCGGAAAATCACCCGGCTTACCGCGAAATGGCGATTGCCCTGCTTGCAGCCTGTTGCGCAGCCTATGTTCTGCGCCGGTGGGCAAGGGCTCGGCAGGATAAGACAGGTAAAATCTTCCCGGTAGTGCCCGTGTCACTTGGCGCCGTCATAGGACTGCCTTTCATCTTGTGGCTCGCATCAGGCATGCCTGCCGGCCTTAATATTCCCCATTTGGTCGGGTTCAACTATGAAGGAGGTTTCTCCTTCAGCCCGGAATTCGGGGCACTTCTATTGGGACTGGTGCTTTACACTTCGGCATTCGTTGCGGAGATCGTCAGGGCGGGCATCCAGGCCGTGTCAAAGGGCCAGACGGAGGCGGCTATGAGCATCGGCCTCAAGCCCGGGCTGGTGCTTTCCCTCGTGATTCTGCCACAGGCGCTGCGTGTTATCATCCCGCCGCTGACAAGCCAGATGCTGAACCTTACCAAGAACAGCTCGCTTGCAGTCGCAATCGGCTACCCGGATTTTGTCGCTGTCGCCAACACGACCATCAATCAGACCGGTCAGGCAATCGAAGGGGTCGCCATGATAATGGTTGTTTACCTGTTCATCAGCCTCGTAACCTCCGCTCTTATGAACTGGTACAATAAGAGAAGGGCTTTGGTCGAGAGATAAATCTTGGAACAGACATCTATTTCCTTACACACGATTGAAGAGGTCAAACCGCCCGTCACCAGCATCGGCGTAATCGGGTGGGCGAGGAAAAACCTCTTCAGCAATATATTGAATTCTCTCCTGACTATATTGATCGCCTACGGTCTGTTCAGGAGCGTGCCGACTTTCATTAAGTGGGCTTTTGTAAATGCTGTGTGGTGGTCGGACGGCCAAGCCTGCAACCAGGCGAGCGGGGCTTGCTGGTCCATTGTTACGAAGAACCTGCGATTCATTCTCTTCGGGTTTTACCCTTACGAGCAGCAGTGGAGGCCTGTATTTGCAATCGTCCTGCTCGCGGCTTTCGTTTTTTTCAGCAGCTTTCGGCGCAATTGGAACAAGTACCTGCTCGTTGCGTGGATTGTCGGCCTGACGTTGATCGGCCTGATTATGCACGGAGGATTTTTGGGCCTTCCATCGGTGGAAACCGAACAATGGAGCGGTATTTCTTTGACATTGCTTCTTTCGATTTTCGGGCTTTCCGCCGCATATCCCTTTGGAGTTATCCTGGCCCTCGGCCGGCGCTCCAGGCTGCCGGCAATAAAAACCCTGTGCGTGGTCTATATCGAACTGATCCGTGGAGTACCTCTGATCAGCATGCTTTTCATGGCATCGGTGATGTTTCCGCTGTTCCTGCCTGAAGGAGTCACCATAAACAAAATCCTGCGAGCGCAGGTCGCAATCATCATGTTCACGGCCGCCTACATTGCCGAGGTGGTCAGGGGCGGGCTTCAGGCCATCCCGCGCGGTCAGTACGAAGCAGCCGAAACTCTCGGCCTGAACTACTACCTTAAGATGCGCCTGATCATTTTGCCTCAGGCGCTTAAAACAGTCATTCCCCCTACTGTGAGCATCCTGATTTCCGCTTTCAAGGATACTTCACTTGTCGTCATCATCGGTCTTTTCGATCTTTTGAGGACCACTCACGTGACCCTGTCCAACCCGGAATGGATGGGTTTCAGCACGGAGGCGTACCTGTTTACAGCCTCCATATATTTTGTGGGATGTTTCGTAATGTCAAACTTCAGCCGCCGCCTCGAGAGAGAATTAAAGACCTGAGGGGAAGGCGTCTTATTAACTCCACGCTCCGTGAGGCAGGCGAAAACAATAAAATGACTTACCAGGCGACGAAAACCCCTGACAAAGTATCGACCGGGCCGATTATCCGAATCGTCTCGATGCACAAGTGGTTCGGAGAATTCCACGTGCTCAAGGATATCAACCTCTCCGTGGACAAAGGCGAGCGTATCGTTATATGCGGCCCATCGGGCTCCGGCAAATCTACCCTGATCAGGTGCATCAACCGGCTCGAGGAACACCAGCGCGGAAAGATTATCGTCGATGATATCGAACTCACAAACGATATAAAGAATATCGAAAAAATCAGGGTTGAGGTTGGGATGGTGTTCCAGCACTTCAATCTTTTTCCTCATCTGACGATACTGGAAAACCTTACTCTTGGCCCTATCTGGGTAAGAAAGCTCCCTCGCAGCGAAGCCGAAGACATTGCCATGTATTTTCTCGAAAAGGTGCATATAGCGGAACAGGCCGCAAAATTCCCCGGACAGCTATCGGGCGGCCAACAGCAGCGTGTCGCCATTGCCCGAAGCCTGTGTATGAAGCCAAAAGTGATGCTCTTCGACGAGCCGACCAGCGCCCTTGATCCCGAAATGGTAAAGGAAGTCCTCGATGTCATGATGCAACTTGCGCATGAAGGAATGACGATGCTGGTGGTGTCACACGAAATGGGATTTGCGAAGAGTGTTGCTCACCGGGTCCTTTTTATGGATTCGGGACAAATTCTCGAGGAAAACACCCCGGGGGAATTTTTTTCAAATCCCCGGCACGACAGGTCCAAGCTTTTCTTGAGCCAAATCCTGCACTAGGAACCGGCAGCTTCATTCAGGCAAAGCTTTTTCGTTCGGAGACTCGATGAATATAGCTCTCGTTTTCCCTCCCTTCTATTTCGAACCAATGTACAACATGCCCCCTCTGGGGCTCATAAATCTTGCCACTGTCCTGAAAAGCTCCGCTCAGAGCGTGAAAATATTTGACTTTCCACTCTCCATTCGCATGAAGACTCTTTCCATGGACAGCAATATCTACCGGGAATGCGCCAGGCAGATACTGCAATTCGAACCCGATCTGGCGGCTTTTTCCGTCCAGTGCACCACCTACCCTCCTGCCGTCAGGGTTGCACAGGAGCTGAAAAAGTTAAAGCCACGGATAAAAATCGTTTTTGGCGGGCACAACGCTTCATTTGTCGATGAGCTTACCCTTTCGCGATTTCCTTTTATAGATGCGATCGTTCGCGGTGAAGGAGAAATAACCTTTCCTGAATTGATCCGGGCTTTCGACGGGGAAATCCCCTTGGCGTCGATAGATGGAATTACTTACCGCACAGCGGAGCGAATCATCCAAAATCCCGACAGGGAACTGATTGAAAACCTCGATTCTCTGCCTGTAAGCGACTATGCGCTCGTGGCCCCGCTGCACGTCTACAAGGACGTCTGCGGCATCAGGCGCTCGATCGCCATTCTTGAGGCCGGAAGGGGGTGTCCGCATCGTTGTGTCTACTGCTCCCAATCGCTCATCTGGAGAAGGAGGACGCGAACATACTCAACAGAGCGGCTCATCAGGGAAATGAAAAACCTTGCCGAAAACTTCGGGGCCGAATGCTTCCTTCTCGCTTACGATCAGTTTACCGCCAAAAGAGAGTTTGCGGAGCAGTTTTGCCACGGCGTAATAGATGCGGGCCTTAATCACCTTGCCTGGTATTGCATCTCCAGGCTGGATACCCTGGATAAATCTCTTTTGAATCTGATGCGAGAGGCCGGATGCGAAACGATGTGCTATGGGATAGACTCCGGCTCAAAAAAGACGCTTTCTTTCATTCGCAAAAGCATAGACCAGGGGATACTTCTCGATAGAGTGAGAGAGACAACCGAAGCCGGCATAATTCCTACCCTGAGCTTCGTGATCGGATTTCCCGAGGAGAGCCCGCAAGACCTCGATGAGACCCTCAATCTTGCGCTTAAGTCGGCAGCTACAGGGAACGCGAACATCCTTGTGCAGATGGCGACGATTCTGCCCCGGACAGATTTGTATGAAAATTATGGGCACAGGCTTATTCGCGAGGTGGATACCTATTTTTCTCTTGGGATTGAGTTCGACGAGGGGAAACGAATTGCATCCGACGAAGCGCTGATCGATTCTGACCCGGCTATTTTTTGCAGCTTCTATAACTTACCCTGCCCTGCCGGGACACTCGAAGAACTAAACGAAATTGCAAGTTACTTCACCGTAATCGCGAGCCTGTACCCGAGGACATTTCTGCTGCTGAGCCTTGAATTAAACGAGCCGATTCGTAATCTTTTTTTCGCTTTTCTCGACTTTCTCGACGATTTCGACAGAACGGTGCCTATTCACCACAGAGACACAGAGGACACAGAGAGAAGCAAAATCGAGCAAGTCCGACAAAATCCTCAGGACTTAGAAATAGCGTTTTCAGTCAGTCCTGCGAATCCTGTTAGTCCTGTTAATCCTGTCCAAGGCATTTCTCTCTGTTCTTCTACGACAAAAAATGCGTCTCGGGGTGAACGTTTACGCCTCACGCCACAGGCATGCATGGCCCGCTTTGCAGATTTCGCCACGGCAAGACTCGAGCGGCATGGGAGCCTCGTCCGAGAATACATTCCCGAGGTCCTGAAATATGAAACATGCCTGCTTCGGGCGGCCCGGGATGAATCGCAGGTTTCTTCTTTTCACATCGACCTCGGCCGAATAAGTGAGCTCAAACCGCTCCGCAATGAAAAGATTTCAATTGAGCAGTTCACATTCGATCTTCCCTGCCTTATTATGGAGGCGAAGTGCGGCCATTTTCCGGACGACTGCGGACGCAGGGAGACTTTTCTCGCCTTTTCCGTAGCAGAGGGCGGCACCGAGGTTCGAGAAATAAACGAGTTCGGGTTCGATTTTCTCCGATTCTGTGATGGACAATTAACTTTAGAAGAAATAGCAAGCCGGCTTTACCCCAAATATGGAGGGAGCAAAGAACGCGACCAGTTCGCGTTTATATGTGCGGAAGCGGCCGGGACGCTGACCAATCTCAAGTTCATCGCCTCATTCGACTCCGCCAGATCCCAAGCGGAAAGGAGGTGAAACGGATGCTCCAGGTAAAAGAAATCGAGAAGAAAATCCTGACCACTGTCAATGAAGCATCGACAACTTATGTCGTGCCTACGTGACACGCCCCTACGGAATCTCCAGTTCGGAGATAATGGCCTGAACCCGTTCGAAAGCCGGGGAGCGCTCAATTTGTGTTCCCCGGTTATTTTTTGCCATCTCCACGATCTACGAGGTTTATTGGTCCAATGACGGTAAATTCACAGATAGCAGGCGAGCCGGATTTCAGAGTCGATGGGCATGTTGATATCCTCTATGCAATGTTTGAATCGCACCCGAAGGTGCCTTTCGAAGAGCTGACCGGCCTTCCGGTAACACTGGATAAAATAAAGAGCGCCAACGTGTTCATATCTGTTGCCGCCCTGTACTGTCCGGACCTTCATAATGGCGCGGGAGCGGCCGCTTTCCTATCCGGGCTTGTGGCTTACGCGGAAAAATATCTCACGGGACTTTCCCATATAAGATCGGCCGGAGATATCAATGATTGCATCCGGCAAAAGACGCCTGGAGCGATATGGCTCATCGAAAACGCCGACGCGCTGTTGGAGTTCGACCGCTCAAAGCTTGCGGAGGCCGGCATAAGAGTGGCCGGCCTCACCCACATGGGAAAAAACAGGATTGGGGACGGCAATAATGTCCCGCTTCCTGAAGGATTGACGAGCGAAGGGAAAAACCTTGTGAAGGAGCTTGCAAGTGAGGGTTTCGCTTTCGATGCGGCCCATCTGGCCGAACCTGGTTTTCGAGACCTCATCCGGATTTTTGATGGGCCGCTCATATCCTCCCACACAGGAGTACGCGCTCTTCACAACAGTCCAAGAAACCTGACCAGAGACCAGGTAGCGGCCATCCTTGAGCGCAAAGGGGTGATCGGGATAGCCGCGGACCCGGCAATGCTCACCTCTTCGGGCGAGGCTTCAATCGATGACATCTTCCGCCACATCGACTGGATAGCCCAGTCGTTCGAAGCCGATGGGATAGGCATTGGAACTGACTTTTGCGGCTTTCACACGGTAAACACCGGGTTTGAGGACATCACGAGGCTGGCGGATCTGGAGCGGATAATGCTCCAGCATGGATATTCAGAGCCCAGCATCAGGAAAATAATGGGGGGAAACTGGCGCGTCTTCTACGAGTCGTTACTGGGTTAGGGTATCCTTGGAACGCGAATCGTAAAGCGTTAACCACGAAGAACGGGAAACCACGGATTTCACGAATACCACGGATTGGGCTTTTTCCCTCACAGCGCAGTACACGCTTCCAGCCCAAATGTTTCTGCTCGTATATGAATAATTTTATCTGTGGCCATCCGTGTTATCCGTGGTTGAAATCTTTAAAAGACAAGGCGGAGAACCTTACTCGCCGATAATTTTAACGAGCACCCGCTTGCGCCTGCGTCCATCGAATTCGCCGTAGAAGATTTGCTCCCAGGGGCCGAAGTCAAGTTTTCCCCCCGTTATTGCAACCACCACTTCACGGCCCATAATCTGGCGTTTCATGTGAGCGTCGGCATTGTCTTCGCCGCTGTCGTTATGGCGGTACTGGCTGACAGGCTCGTGCGGGGCGAGCTTTTCGAGCCACGCGGCGTAGTCGCCATGGAGTCCGCGCTCGTCGTCGTTGATGAACACGGAAGCGGTAATGTGCATTGCGTTAACAAGAACGAGTCCCTCCCGAACGCCGCTTTCACGAAGGGATTCATCGACTTCTCGCGTGATGTTGATGAAGGCTACGCGCGTCGGGGCATTAAACCACAACTCCTTCCTATAGCTTTTCAACGTTTCTCCTTCTTCTTCGGTTTGTTATCCGCTCAGTAGCTGTCCAGCGCCTCTAAGAGCTTTTCGATGTCGCTTGCATCGTTATAAAAATGAGGTGAAAGCCTGACCGCGTTACCTCTTTGGGCGCAAAGCACGTTCCTTTCCAAGAGGTGGCGAAAGAGACCGGCCGCGTCCCCCGGAACGAAGCTTAGAATTCCTGACCTGTGACGGGGTTCCATCGAGCTGATAAGCTTAAGATTTCTTTTCTTGAGGCCTGATGAGATTACGTCGTTCAGGCCGCATATCCTAGCGAATATGTGCTCGATCCCGATTTCCAGCAGCATTTCGAGGGATGCCCCCAACGCGGTAATTCCTGCGAGATTGAAGGTCCCGGGTTCGAAGCGGCGGGCATCGGCTTTCAATCTCGAATCGAGATCTTCCAGTTGGAGATGATAAAAATCCTCCTCATTTTCGACACTGCGCCACCCGACCCGGGTGGGATGAAGAAGATGATTCACCTCCTTCGAGATAAAGAGGGCCCCGATTCCCATTGTGCTCAAGAGCCATTTATGACCGCCGCAGGCGAGAAAGTGAACGCCGCAGCCTTTCACGTCGAGAGGGACCGCCCCCAGAGTCTGTATGGCGTCTACGCAGAGCAGGAGATCCTTTCGCCGGCAAAAATCTCCAATTTCTTCCAGGTCGCACCGGAACCCGGTGGTAAAATCCGTCGAACTCACAGTGACAAGCCTCGTTCCAGGCCGAAGCACGGCTTCGATTTCCGAAATTCCGAAACGGCCGTCGTCCTTCTTATTAAGAAAACTGATCTCGACTCCGTAGCGCTCCAGGTTCACCCACGGGTACACATTAGATGGAAAATCTGGTACGGGCACGATGATCTTATCGCCGGGCTTCCACGAAATTCCGCCGGCCACCGTGCTCAGAGCTTCGGATGTGTTAGAGGTGAAGCAGATCTCCGAGGGGTCCGCGTTTATAAGCTGTGCAAAAAGCGAGCGAGTCTTTGCCACCGTTTTCATCCAGTCCGGATAACGGACGAAGCCTTCATTGCCAAACTGGAGCATCAAATCGTTCACAGCCCTAATCACCCGCAGCGGCGGGGCAGAGATGGCCGCATTATTGAAAAAGGAGTAATTAGCCGTAATGGGGAATTCGCTTCGGTATCCGCCTGGGTCTATCATCGTGTACTCCGGTGTTGGAAGACCTTTGTCAAATCATTTGCAAAACAGGGGCACAGGAAATAAGTTATGATATAAGTTGTAAAGAATTCATAAAATCATTCCGGAAGGGGATAGCAATGGAAAGAAGCACAGTTTTTCAAGGGGAACGCGCAGTTGCCCAAAATGAATTCATCCGCCGCGTATACAACTGGATGGCCCTCGGATTGGCGGTGACCGCCATTACGGCTCTTTATGCAGTTAACAGTGGACTTGTTTTCTCTCTACTTCGAAGCCCAGGGGTCATGTTAGTGCTGATCCTCGCCGAACTCGGCTTAGTTATCGCTCTAAGCGCCGCAATCGGAAGGCTCCAGTCGTCAACCGCCCTGTTGATGTTCTTCGGCTACTCGTTTCTAAACGGCCTGACGCTATCGACCATTTTCCTCGTTTACACGAAAGCATCCATCGCGAGCACCTTCTTCATAACCGCCGGAACTTTCGCCGCCATGAGCGTTTATGGATATACGACCAAACGCGACCTGACTTCGATGGGCGGTTTCCTCATGATGGGTCTCATCGGGATCATTATCGCCTCGTTCGTCAATTTCTTCTTCCGAAGCCCTGGCTTGTATTGGCTCATAACCTATGCGGGTGTAGCCATTTTTGTCGGGCTGACCGCCTACGATGCCCAGAAAATAAAGGAAATGGCCTATGCCGGGTTCGCCGGATCGGAAGATGAGAGAAAAGGAGCGGTAATCGGCGCCCTGCGGCTCTATCTCGATTTTATAAACCTGTTCCTGCTTTTGCTCCGCATATTCGGGCGGCGAAGCGACTGAGGAAAATGAATCACGTGCGGGTCCTATAGTCGGTCCGCGATGTTTTTAGCGTAAAGTGGAAAGTTCAATCTTTTTTCAGCACCCTGCGAGGGTTTGGAGTCTCCGAATCTAGATGCTGCAAAATACTTTTGTTCATTTGCCCGGAATCGGCCTCAAGACGGAACTCTCATTCTGGCAGAAGGGAATTCATTCATGGGAGTCTTTCATCGATGAACATGCATGGAGCCGGGCGCATTTCAGCCCCGGGAAATACAAAGCCCTGCGCGCGCGTCTCGAAATATCCCGCCAACGGCTCCACGCCAACGATCCGGCATATTTTGCAGACGCTTTGACGCCAAAGCTTCTCTGGAGGCTTTTCGCAGACTTTCGGGAATGCGCCGCCTACCTCGATATTGAAACCACCGGCCTCGGCGGGCCTTACGATCACATTACGACGGCAGCGCTCTACGACGGCAGGAAAGTCTTCTACTACATTCACGGAGATAACCTCGATCTCTTCGCCCGCGACCTGGCAAAATACAAAATCCTTATCACCTACAACGGCGCCTGTTTCGATCTTCCGTTTATCAGGAGTTATTTCGGGATAGCCGTTAACCAGGTCCACATCGATCTACGTTATCTGTTGAGTAGCCTGGGTTACCGGGGCGGGCTGAAGGGCTGCGAAAAATGCCTGGGGCTGGACAGGGCCGAACTCGACGGTGTTGACGGCTATTTCGCGGTTCTGCTCTGGAACGAATACAGGAAAACCGGCAATAAAAACGCGCTGGAAACACTTCTCGCATATAACATTGCCGATACCGTCAACCTCGAAAACCTGATGGTGCAGGCCTTTAATATGAAAGTGGGTGAAACGCCGTTCGTTGAGCTGAAAATCCCCCTGCCCTGCCCTCCAGCAGCTCCTTTTGAACCCGACGTTGAGCTGATAGGGATGTTGCGGCAGCGCTATTACATTTTCTGACAGGGAGTTTTAGCCGCCCGCCCGAGCCGGAATGTGAATTAACGTAGGGGCCAGAAATAATTGAAGGTTTTGCAAAAATTTTCTCTCGGGGGCTTCAATTTCGGTTGCTCCTGAGGTTATTATTAGGCTTGGAAAGTAAACATCTTTCCTCCTCCGGAGAAGATCAGGTGGCTCCCCCTCCTTCCGCTTGATCTTCTCTTTTTTTTATTTTTTTCCTGCCTCTTTTTGCATTCCTACTGACCGTCCGGAGAACGTAGCTTGGAGGCCAAGTTAAGTGAAAACCAGTCTCTCTAACAATGGGAAATTTGACCATCCCTTCAGGACGTGTTTGAACCACGGCTTGACCAGCGAACGTTGATCCTGGTGCATCCTGGGAGGTCCATCGAGCTCCAGCGCGCTACCTGGAGCTGAGCTGCTGTGTCCTATCCGTCCTCCATGGAGACCCCTGATCCACAATTGTCCTGTCGGGGGGGCCATGGGGGAAACCCTCCGTGCTTGGCAAACACGCTACCGCCTCCCATTTTTGTGCCAAAAGTTAAACCTTGTTAACCTTGGGTATTTCGATTGATCCTTCATGGGGGCGACTGGTAACTTGCACATTATAGAATCATAATCAGAGAAGGAAGAAATGTGCAGGATGGTAGTCTTAGTCGTGATTCTCTTTTCACTGGTCACACCGGCAGTATCCCCGGCTGGCAAGCTTATGTCGCAATGGGAGGCGAATCAGATTGTGAAGCAAAACAACCTTGAAGGACAAGTTATCACCGTCTTTGAGCATTGCGGACATCTATACTCAAAAGAGGAGATACGGGAAGCTTTAGCGTTCACCTACACCAAGTTCCCTCCTTCACTGCAAGCGCGAGTAGTCGAATTTGTGCAGAGAGCAACGGACGTTGCTGCTGCAGAAGAAGTTCCCCTTGAAGCGACTGTTTGTAGACGCATTTCTGTCATCCTGCATGAGCCTCTGAGGTGTCCCTAGTCTGCCAGAGCCACCCTTCCTGGAGCGAATCCACCCCAAGGGAACTTCCTCAGGACGTGTTCAGGTATGGCTTACCCTGCGCACGCGCAGGGCCACCCCTTGCTCAGCCAGCACGCCACCAACCTTTACATTTCACTGTCTACTTCTCCGCAAGGCTTTTGACTTCCGACACAGCCCGAATTAGCTTACTAGAAATGTGTCCCATAGGAGCCAGGAGCTTTGAGGCGCCAGACAGGTATCGAACAACTAGACTGGAGATTTAAATGAAGATATTGACTACCATTAGTGCCGTTGTCTTTTTGATGATTCTTACAACTGGTCTTGCAGCAGCAAAGAAACCACCAGTACCAACATTCCCTTTCACAGCCACGGGATTCACTTTCTATGTGACCGACACCGGCACCGAGACGGAGGATACGACGGACATCACTGTTTACGAGGCGGGCAATGGTCTTTTCAATGGGACCATCTACTGGAATAGTTATCCGATTCCATTCGCGGCTGCCCTGGATAGTGCAGGGGTCTACAACCTAAACGGTGAATATCTAAGTAGCTACCCTGTAACGGGCAAGTTCACTATTACGTACGTGAAGCATAAGGGCTTTGAAATGGCAATCCAATGGGGATTTCCGGGTTACTCCGTTTATGTCGCTGGTACTCTTTCCCAGTAGTATGACTTTTGGTCCTCATTCCCCTCCCCGTCTGTACCCAGGTCTCAAGGGAGGGGGATAAGGACAGCATGACGAACCTCTGAGAACATCCTACCATTGCCACCACCCTGGGCCACATCCAGGAGCAAACCACCCCTGGGGCAACTCCCGCAGGACAAACTGGGTGCCTCCATGGGCTAAGGATTGGTGGCTCTCAGGGCAGCAAATGAGCACCTTCCCCATTACCTCTTCATGTTAGCACGGTGTTAGCATATTGAGGTGGTAATTTGGGTACCTATCCATAGAGTGTTACCCAGTAACCATTACAGCTCCTCCCTTGAAGATGTTTCTGGCTCCCCCTCCTTCCGCTTGATCTTCTCTTTTTTTTACTCGTAATCCACTCGGCAACTGAATGGATAATAATATCCACCTCTATGTAATCGCCAGGCAGGGCCACGGGGGACACCGTCGGCATTCAGTAAGGACGGTACCCGTTCACATTTTTGTGGCAAAAGTCAGGCCTTGGGTGTGCCTCAGGTTTCCTGGAATGTCTTTACTAAGTAGGAATTGACATCCGAAGTGATTACATTAAACCTGAATTCAGGGCGTCTTGGAGTGTGCCTATGTATACTGTCCCGGTAATTCTTGTCTGCGACGATGACCGCGATGACCAACTCTTAATCGAGCATGCCTTCGCAGAGGCTTGTATAGAAGCCAAGTTTCGATTCACGAGCGACGGAGTGGAGCTGACCGAATATCTTCAGAAGTCTGATAAGGATGGGAATTCCCTTTACCCCGACATTATTCTGCTCGACCTCAATATGCCCCGCATGGATGGATTGCAGGCACTGGAGTGGATCAAGTCTCACCCCCACCATCGGGCTATTCCTGTTGTGATATATACGACCAGCCGTGAGTCGAAGGACATCCAGCAATGTTACGGGGCTGGTGCAAACTCATTTATGACCAAGTGCTCTTCCATTGAGGGTCTGGTGGATAAGGTCAAAGCGTTCTCAAAATACTGGACGGAGACTGCGGAGTTACCAAGACTGGCCGGTTGCAAGTATTAATGTGTTTCCCTCGGCATCCCGGTTTAGCTTTACGCAGCCTTTATCCCAAAATGCCCAAACCTATTTCACTCATGCGCTTCAGCCTACAGGCAATCCCCGGCACTCCGGGTTGACCAACGCTGTCTAATGCGGAAGCAAAAGAGGCAGAACTCCACGGTAAGCGCTGCCTCTCAATTCAGTTTCAAGCCGTTGTGTCGATGTTGGTTCCTTTGCCTGTTGCAGTATTGGCGCTTTTTGTTGAGGCGTCTGTTGAGGCAGATGAATTGCCGGTTGAACCGGCGTTGAGATTTATCCCAGCGGCTGCGGCTTCCTCCATTACGGCGGCGACAGGTATTCCTAATCGATGCGAGATTTGAAGGGCCGACATATGCTGACTCGCAAGCATCATAAGTTTAGCCAGATCATTAGTGCTTGAAGACGACTTTCCTGCTGATGCCCGAGCCGCTTTGGGTGCGATGCCCCCGTTCGCCTGTTTCGCAGCTTTTGTTGCCTTGGACTCCGAAGCTTCAACTGCAGGACTACGCCCATCCGGAACAAGTTTGGCCGGCGCTGGAGTGGTCTTTACTGAACGGATTGATGAAATGCTCATAGCCTGTCCTCCATGACAAACTAGTTGCTGTGCTCGTGGCCTAACTTACCACAACTACTATCGGCACTTCAGAGGGAATAGTTAAACAAATATTTGTGGCCGTGAAAAAACTGGACAACAGGACAAATGGCAGAGAACATTTTACCGCCCAGAAGCTCCTCGCCACCCCGGGTTTTTGTTTTACTTCGAAAGGAGCTGGCCGCGCATCTGGTCGAGCACAGAGTATGCGATACGGCGCTGCTGTTCATCGTAGAACTTGATGTAATGGTATGCGTGCGAGTCCTCGAAGCCGCGCAAGGATTTATGCTCCCCTCCAAACCCGGGGTCGATCATTGCGACCCCGTTCTCGATAGCATAGGCTATGGGGTAATAGTAGCAGGTCGCAAAGTGCAGGAAGGGTATTTCACGGAATGTCCCCCAGTATCTGCCGTAAATCTTTGAGGCTTTATTATAGAAAAGGGCCATCGCGACGCGCTTTCCCGACGTCTGGGATACCGAGAAACTGCACCTGTGGCGGAAGTTTTCGGCAAGAAGCCTGAAAAAGGATTCATTGAGAAACGGCTTTATTCCGGTACCCATATGTTTGGTCCAGGTGAGCCTGTAGAGCATGTGGAGGTCCTGGTAAAATGAGTCCGGGGCGTTCTGACCTTGAACCATGCCGATGTCTATCGGATACTCCCGGATAGAGCGCCACTCGTGCTTAATCTTTGTCCTGCGGGTGGACTTGAAGGTGAGAAGGAAGTCTTCGAAACTCCGGTATCCCCGATTTAGCCAGAACAGATGGCCGGTGCGCAGCCGTACATATCCGCGTTCGGTAAGCAGGGAGTGAAGCCTGGATTCGTGATCGACAAAGTATAAGCGGGTCGTGGACAGACCACGCTCGTTTGAAATTTCATCAATTTTGTCGAGCAGAGTGCCGAAAATCAGGGAAGCATCCTGGTTGGCCCCAACCAGAAAATCGTAGCCCGGTACCGGCGTGTAAGGGATGCTCCCCACCAGACCGGAGCTGAACGGCAAGCCTGTAAGTTCTGTCAGAAACTCCAGCAGCCCACCGTCGCCGAATTCCACCCAGGCGCGGTCTCTCAGATAAAAAGGAGCGACCGCCACGATCGCAGGTCCATCATAGAGCGCCAGGTGGACAGGACTGTAGCCTCTTTCTGCCGAGACCGAACCGGACTTCTCCAGAGCATGCAGGTATTCATACTCCATCATCGGAGCTGCAAGGAGGGCAAGGGAATTCCAGTCCTGAGCCGGAATCTCCTCAATGCGCGAAAATATCTTTATCCGGTTTTCCATCTGGCGAGATGCACTCTCCTGTACTATTTTACAAATTCACGACCAAAGCTCGATCTGCTTTGGTCCTAATCGGAAACGGGCAGCTTGACATTGTTTTCAAGCGCAAAGGATTCCGATTAATGCTTTTCAGTTAATGATAATTACCGTGTCGCATTGTACCACAACTCTCAAACAATGTGTTTGAACGCGGAATTTTCCAGGCTGCCAATAAAAATGACCGAAGGAGACGGATATGCTTCTCGAGCCAGTCTTTTCATTTATAGAAAATCACCAGGAGCGCTTTGTGGGTGAACTGGCGCAATTTCTTTCGATTCCCAGCGTAAGCACTCTGAGCGAGCACGAGAAGGATGTCCTGGACGCTGCCGATTGGGTGCTCGACCAGTTAAAGAAATGCGGGTTCAACGGAAAAATTTATCCTACCGAGCGCCATCCGATACTTCTTGCTCGTTCGCCTGAAATCTCCGGGGCGCCCGTTCTGCTAGTCTACGGCCATTATGACGTCCAGCCGCCCGATCCGCTCGATGAATGGCAAACCCCTCCCTTTTCACCCGATATCAGGGACGGGTATATATACGCACGCGGCGCAACCGATGATAAAGGCCAGTTACTGACCTATATCAAGGCTATCGAGGCCATACTTGGCGCGGGGCAGAGCTTGCCGCTCAATCTGATCATCCTTGCGGAAGGTGAGGAAGAGATCGGAAGCCCGAACCTGGAAAAATTCCTGATGCAGCGGAAAGATGAACTGCGCGCGGACGCGGTCGCCATTTCAGACAGCTCGCAGTTTGCCCATGGGATTCCTGCGATCACATACGGCTTGCGAGGTCTCAGCTATATGCAGGTGGATGTGCAGGGGCCGCGTTTCGATCTTCACTCGGGTTCATACGGCGGCATACTCGAAAATCCCGCCCAGGCACTGGCCGATATTCTCCAAAAACTCAAGAATCCCGATGGAACGGTGGCCATTCCGGGTTTCTATGCCGATGTCCTTCCAGTGGAAGATTGGGAAAGGGAGGAAATGGCCTCTCTTCCCATCGACCTTCGTGCCATGAAGGATTATCTGGGAGTTTCCCACTTTTCGGGAGAGCCGGGGTACTCTTTGCTCGAGCGCAAGACCGCAAGGCCCACGCTCGATATCAACGGACTCTGGGGAGGCTTCTCCGGCGAAGGCGCAAAGACGATAATTCCTGCAAGGGCAGGGGCAAAGGTGAGCATGCGGCTCGCACCAAACCAGGTGCCCGAGAAAATAGACCGTTTGTTTACTGAGTTCGTAACCGCCAACTGCCCTGCCGGGGTCAGCGTCAAAGTGACCAATCTCCACGGGGCCGACCCCGTACTCGTCCAAAGAAACACCCCTGCAATGCTGGCGGCCCAAAGAGCCATAGAGACCGGGTTCGGGAAGAAGCCGGTATTTATAAGGGAAGGCGGGTCCATTCCCGTGGTCAACCTGATAAAGAAACATCTGGGTCAGGAGAACATTCTCCTGTTAGGCTGGGGAAGTCCGGACGACGGTGCGCATTCTCCAAACGAACGATTCCGCATCGAAGATTTTTATCGAGGAATTCGCTCGGCAGCGGCGCTTTTCAGTGAAATGGCGGGATGAAGGAAGGGTGGAGCTAACAATAAGCGAATGTTGCGGCATTACATTCTAGACTTCAAAAAAGAGGGGATGCCGACCGTTAACCGGAAGCGGCGGCAGCCTGAGTCAGGACCTTTGCCGGCCATCCCCCATTTAAATCTATTCGGGAGGCTTCATAAGCCATTGAAGCCGATCGGGAGGGTTCAGTTTTTTGTTTTTGGCAAAAAGAATGCTGATCCTGCGATTCCTGGGGTCGTCCGGCGAGGTGGTGAAAAGAGGCACTCTGTCTGCAAAACCTACAACTCTGGAGATCCGGCTGGGTTCGATGCCTCCATCTTCCAGTTCGCGCCTCGCCGATGAGGCCCTTGCGACAGAGAGTTCCCAGTTTGAAACTTGTTCGCTCCGCGTCGGTGACGAATCAGTATGTCCTTCCACCGCAATTTCGTTAGGGAAATTTTTGAGGATGGATGCAATCGAGCGAACTATCTGTTTGGCCGGGTTCGTAAGTTCAGCGCTTCCAGCGGGAAAGATCGGGTTTTTCTGAGAGTCCACGATCTGAATCCGGATACCCTCCTCCGTTACGGCTATAAAGACCTGATCTTTTCCTGCCTGCACATTCTGATCGAGCCCCGTCATCAGTTTTGTGGCAAGCTCGTCACTGGTGATTCCGGACTGATGCTCTCCCGTATCAACTACCTCTTCTCCCCCGAGATTGTGCCCGGTGGGCCTTATCCCACCCTCGTGCATAAAGGATTTTCCACCCTTATCGAAGAGGCTGAAATGTTTGAAATACATGGCCAGAACGGCCCTTTTTTCCTGAGAGCTCATGTTCAGGAGCCACATCAGCAGAAAGAAGGCCATCATGGCGGTAACAAAATCGGCGTAGGCCACCTTCCAGCTTCCGCCATGGCTTCCGCCATGGACCTTTTTTACTCTTTTTATGATGATTTTTTTGGGGCTATCTTCCATTTTTATTTTTTCCTGGAGTTCTTTATAACGGTTTCGAGTTCGAGAAATGAAGGCCTCAGATCGCCCGGAACAACCCTTCTCGCAAACTCAATGGCCACCTGAGGAGAAGGGGTATTAACAAACGCGAGCAAGGCTGCTTTGACGACGGTCAGAAACTCCCGGTCTTCATTGGCTACAGCCTCAAGGTTGCGGGACATCGGTCCTACAAAACCATAGCACAAGAGAACGCCAAGGAAAGTACCGACCAGGGCTGCGCCTATACTGTGGCCGAGCACTTCGGGAGGTTCGCTGATTTTTTTCATCGTGAGTACGACGCCAAGCACGGCGGCCACAATACCTAGCCCGGGGAGTGAGTCCGCGACATTGGCGATGCTCTTGGCCGGTATGAGGGCTTCCTCGAAATGAGCCTCGATTTCGTAGTCGAGAAGAGCCCCCAGTTCGTGCGCTTCTATGTCCGTGATGGTGAGAGTGCGCAGGGTGTCGGCCAGAAAGTCCAGAGCGTGATGGTTTTTGAGAAACTTCGGATACTTTTTGAAAATTGCGCTTTTTTCAGGATCGTCCAGATCCGCTTCGATGGAAACGAGCCCTTCCTTTCTGATCTTGTAAAATATCTCACTGAGCAGGACCAGCGCATCCATGTAGTCGGCACGGGAATAGATGTTGCTTATAAATATGCGCAGGAGGCCGCCCTGAACTGCTTTGATAACCTTCATGGGTGAGGCAATGACAAAACCGCCTATGGCGGCGCCGAAAATAATGATGAGTTCTGCAGGCTGGATCAGAAGACTGATATTGCCCTCTTCCATCAGATATCCGCCAAGGACCGCACCGATAACTATTGCCATTCCAATGAAGACAAACATTTAAGGCCTTTGGCTCCTCTTTTTCCGGAGAATCTCCCGCTGCCTGTGGAAAACATATTTTGCAATCTGCTCCCGGATATCATCGTCAATTTCCGTAAACTCAATACAAACTTCATGCTTTTGGCACGCGGGTTCGCATTTGACCACGTTTCCATAGACATAAAAGATCATAAAAGGGGCGGTCGGCAGCATCAGCCGAATTTCGACAAGATCGCCCTGAGCATACACCTCAGTCGATGAAGTGCTCAGTCCCCCGGCGCTGATGTTGACCAACTCGAAATCGAGTTCCTTGTTGCTGTTCGACGGAAATGCAAGAAGCCTGATGATTGAGTCGAGTTTAGAGTTGAGTATTTGCAAACAAGCCGAGAGGACCTCGTCCTCCAGTTGGGGCAACTCCGGATGCTCCGTCAGAACAGATTGGATCACAATGCGTGACATCATGGCCTGCCGCTCGTCTTCCGGGACCGGGCGAATCCTGACAGGCAGAAATGCCTCCACCCTGGAATATTCTCTCAGCGAACGATACTCCTTATCCTCATCTTCGAGAAAGAATGCCATTTTAAGAAGCGCCTCCGGGTGTTCAAACTGCAAGACAATCACGACTCTGCGACCGGGTCTGATTAAACCCGCTCTTCAGTCCACTTCATCACAAGGGAAGTCGGATTTTTTATGAACACTCATAAGGAAAAAACGACACTGCTTTTGGGGAGGAGGCGAAGAGTGGTCCAGATGCGGTTATTTGAATGGCGGGACCGGCCGGTCCCGCCATTCAAATCAGAAGGTGCTATCCAAGGTAGAACCCTGTCGGGTCGATGTTGCGAAGAATAGTTATTTCCTCTTCCGTCGGCGGAGTGGTCTCTCTGACATCAGGGGCAACATTCAGGCTAAAGGAGCAGTTGGCTTTAAGCTTTTCCACCGACTGCCCGGGGTAGTATTCGGCGAGATACATTTCGCATGTCTTTGCGTCGAACCTATAAACACCCATCGTGCTTACGACGACGGTGGGACCGCCGCCGATCATCCCGAGGCGCTCCCGGGCGCCAGGTCCACTCAGGAACCCAGGCGTCGTCAGGTAGTCAACCGTTTCGACGAACTTCTTGGGGTCCTGAGGCATGATGGCGAGCACGCGTTTGCTGCAGGTTGCCATGTCGTTAGCGCCGCCGCTTCCAGCGAAATAGGTGAAGGTCTCAGGCTTTGCCCAGTCGCCCACACCCGTGGAATTGATATTTCCATATTTGTCGATCTGCGCGCCGCCTATAAAGCCAACATCGACTTCACCTCTCTGAAGGGCCGCCATTGTGGAAAGCATTCCAAAAGAAGCGTCACCGTTGCAGAAAAGTGCAGGATCATCGACTGTAATGGCAAGTCCCGGAGGAGCCGTTGCTCTAATAGACCCGCCCTCGGTGAAAAGAATCATGTTAGGGGCGTGAGTCGCCATCGCAAAACTTACAACAACCAGGGGCAGGCCGACACCGGCGAACACTACCTCGCTATCGTTGATCTCTTTTGCGCATCTCACGACCATAAGTTCAGTCAACTTGTAATTAGTGGCATGCATTGTGTCTTCTCCTTTGCGATCTTATGGCCAAGCCTAAGCCTTGATATTGTCGTCTGTGAACTGGGGTACACCCTTCCAGACACCCGGATCATGAAAGCCATAATCAACCTGGAATTTAGGCTTGTACCCGAGTTTAGGCTTGAGCCGGTCGAGTCCTTCCTGGCCGAATTTCTGGATATATTTCTTTATGTAGGCCTCTCGGTCTTCACAGCCATATACCCACTCGTCCAGGAACTTGGGGAGAAGCTCCGCGTTTCTTTCGTACTTGCCCTGATACTGACTGAACCGGATGTCGAGGCCGTAGTAGCCGCGGCATGCTGAGGGATGAGCGCCCCACGGGCAATGTACGACGGCCAGCGTTTTGAAATATGGAACAACCGTTCGGTCCGGATCGGCCCTGATCACTTCCGGTTCGACTATTTCTTCTGCAGTGACTATGACCCCGCGCTTGGCGCCCATGGCACCGAATTCATCCGTAACGCCACGGGTACCCCAACTCATTACATTCCCCAGATTGTCGGCAACCTGAGCGTGAATAACAGCCACATCAGCACGCCACGCACGCACAGCGGTGATCTCCTTGCCGGTAAATGGGTCTTTTACAACCGTAAGGTCAGTCGGATTGTACTTGAGCATGTCGGCACCGATATTACCGTGTACCGGCAGGAATGGCACACCAAGGAAGCCGGCCATCAGAGCGCTGGTGGCGCCAAAATTTGAAACGTCGAACCTTTTGACCGTCTTTGCCTGGAAAGCCCGGCGTACTGCATAGACCGCCTTGACATACCAGTTCATGATCCAGGCGGAGTGAATCTCCTTAACGCACCCAGCGCCAACCAGCAGATCAAGACCGCCAACGTCGGTCGAGGACTCCACGGTTGTCAGGTCTCTCTTTTTCTGCCGGATCAGTTCATGTGTGATGGCCATGGGAACCATGATCTGGAAGCCACCATAATAGATAGTATCGCCATCTTTGATGTATTTGGATACAGCTTCCTTGAGCGACATCAGTTTGTTAACTGCCATTTTTCTCCTCCGTTTGTTATTGAATTGGGAATTAAGAGTGCGGGTCAAAAGATAGTCCCTGAAACGGTCACCTCCTTGCTAGGCTTCGACAAATCCTCTCTTCATCCGTTCGTTGTAGCAGTCACGACATAGATAATATACGCGAACGTTTCCGCACCCGGTACCATACAGTTGCAGAAGGAAAGTGCATGTCCGGCAACTCTGCAGCATGCAGCGGGACTCGCAGAATTCGAATTCCTCTTCGGGGCGGCCACACTCATCACATGTGTTTGACACTCTATCTACTCTTTCCGCAGTCCCTGGTCAGGCGCAAAGAGCCCTCACCCATACGGAAACCACCGTACTGTCTTGGCAAGGGCTGCAAAAAACCATAAAAAAATGGAAATAAAAAAGGCAGCATGTCAGCAGGATTGAACCGTAGCGGGAACACGAGTCGTAAACGAGCACCAGCTAAAGCCGGTTGAGCAAGAAAATGAACACGTCTTGGATATAACTGCTGTGGGGCAGCTGCATTCATTTTTTAAGTTTGTGATTCAACGCACGTGATTATTCTCGCAAATGTGCCTTTCTGTCAACAATAATCTGTGGCCGAATAAGGCCCCCAACCGGGGGCCGGAGAGCAGTGAGGCATCTTCGTTTATCGCGGTCTCACCGCACCAATGACGCAGTCCATTCTCTCACCGGATCGCAGGAGCCTGACATTGGTGAATCCGGCTTCCTTCAAGCCTTGCTCCACTTCCTGAAAGGTGTAGGTATCCCCGCCCCGGGTATTTACCAACATGTTTATCGCAAACATCGCCCCCTCCGGAGGCGAGGTTCGCGATTCATCCATTATGTGGTCGCGAATCAGGAGCATACCGCCGGGATCGAGCGCCCGATAAGCCTTCCTGTAGAGTTCCAAGTTCTGTTCGGGGCTGTTCTGATGAATTATCGCAGAAAGAAGCGCCAGATCGCATCCGCCAGGCAGATCGTCATGATAGAAATCCCCGGCGATCAGTTCTACGCGCTCCAGCAAGCCATCCGATAAAAGCCGCTCTCGGGCCATTGGAATTACATCTTTCAAGTCAAACAGAATTGCCTTTAGCTTAGGGTTGCGCTTAAGAAAAGCAATCGTGTAAGTCCCCGATCCTCCACCAATATCGAGCAGCTTCAGGCACCCGCTCAGATCAAGTGAAGCGGCTATATCCTCCGATAGAGTCCTACCTACTACGTGCATCGCCCCGATAAAAGCCCGCCTGTCAGCTATGTCCATTGGCGCGGGCGGTTTCCGCTCAGAACCGGTACCTTTTTCGACGATCTCGGTCAAATCGCTCCAACCGACCCAGAGACGGCTCATGTGCAGCAACATTGGAAGAGCGGACTCGGAGTGTTTTGACGAATATGTGGCACCCTCCTCGGTTAGCGAATAGACCTCTCCTTTCTTGTCGAGAAGGCCAAACGTAACAAGGCAATCAAGAACTCGTGCGAGCGCTCTTCGGTCGAAACCGCATCTTTCGGCAATCTTATCCGCGCTCGTAAAGGAGTCCTGGATAATTGTAAAAAGGTCCAGTTCTGCGGCAGTAAGGATTACCCTGCTCCGCATAAATGCTCTGGCTACCCCAAAAATATCTTCTTTTGCTCCCATGCATATTCCTTCCCTAAAATGAGATGATGAAAGGTTCTCAGTCTATAGGAAGCTATAAGCGGAAGCAATATGCCAAATGTATGGAACATCGATGTAAGCCATTTGAAGATCCCGGCCCTCAATGGTGAGCGGGAGTTTTCATCCGCTTGATTTGTTTCTGCCTTGGTGGTATTTAGTAAGGTTCAATAATTATGGTGGGTGTAGCTCAATTGGTTAGAGCACTGGGTTGTGGCCCCAGAGGCTGCCGGTTCAAGTCCGGTCACTCACCCTCTATGGAGAGCCGGTTTGCAGAATAAGCAGATCGGCTTTTTCATTCTGTTTGCCCTCCTGGTCAGATCTCTTCCCCGCAATCATACGTCTGGACCGACTGCATCTTACCGCACTTTTGGCATTTAACGCGGATCGCACGCGGAGTCGCCTTGAGGATTTCATAGAGTTCTGGAAGGATCGGAATCACCCGGGGCCTGCCAGATCGGGGAGGCACAAAATAACAAGATTCAAATTCCTTGTTTTTGCTGTTGTATTGCACTTTTTGGGGGCTCGGACATTAGCTTCCCGAGTCCAAAGCGAGTTCTCCTCTTTGCAGTTCCGGCAAATCTTGAGACAAAGTTCAAAGATTTTATCGGATAAGGATGCTAGACTGAACCGGTCACTTGGCATTACAAAAATTTTTCCGGCGCTCTCCATTGGTGGAAAGGAAGCAAAGAAATGGCGAAGATTCTGATTGCGGATGACGAGCCACAAACCAGGCAAATGCTTGAAGAAACCCTGGAAGAGCTAGAAGCCTACGGCGTGGAGTTGATTGTTGTGGGAAACGGCATGGAAGCACTGGAGGCGATCAGGCAGCAGAAACCCGAGCTGGTTTTCCTTGATGCTCTGATGCCCAAGATGAACGGCCTGGAGGTGTGCAATACGGTAAAGAAACAATACGTGATAAGGGACATTCGTATTATCATGCTCACAGCGGAGGGCCAAGCCTTTGAAATTGGGCAGTTGAGCGAGGCGGGTGCGGACGGCTCCTTAATGAAGCCTTTGGATCCCGATGAGGTCTATGAAACCGCCGCAAGGGCGTTAGGGCTGCCAGCCTGATATGACCCGGATGAAGCTGGAACCTGGGTGCACACTCCGAGAAAGGCCACACGGATTGCCGATCTCAAAAGAGTCGGTTTGCAGCGAATCGGTAAACAAATGATCCGAAAACAGCGAAGATTTTGACGCCTTATTTCTCAAGGTGGAGGACATGGAAAAGTGGATGGTTCGCAAGGATTCTTTACCAGAACTTCCACCACGGCCGCCTTGAGAAGTATGGAATCATAAGGGGAGGTTCGTGCAGATCATTTAATGGCCTGCCAAACGTACCTTTCCGGCGCATTCAGGAAGTCGCGCGTCAGGAGGTAATGCTCGGTTTCACGGTACGCGATCTCCCGGATCGCATCACCATCCAGACTGAAAAGGGTCGCGTCGGGGTAGCCAAGAATGATGGGGGAGTGAGTCGAAATGAGGAATTGAGCGTGGCCGGGAGTTTCGAGGTCGTGGATGATCTTGAGGAATGAAAGCTGGCGTTGCGGTGAGAGCGCGGCTTCCGGTTGTAGCACACAGGAGTCTCAGTCTTAATGAGCACATCCACCTCCGGCGTGACCTGCACAGGTCAACCTCGCGTCGAACTCCGGCAGGTTTTTTTCCAGGATTAACCGGATATTCTGTCCCACGGAATCAACTGTCGCATGGAATACCCTGATGCCCTGGGCATGCAGTTTCATCAAAGCGCCCGTCCCGATGCCTCCAACCGCAATCGCGTCAACCTCGCGCCCGCCCAGAGCCTTGATGGGTTGGCACATACCGTGAGCGTGATGCATGTCGCCGTTATTGATCTCTTCAACCGTGTTTATATCCGTATCCACAATGACAAATCCCGGGGCTGACCCGAAATGTTCATAGACCTTGCTGTCAAGGCCCTGCAGCGTTTCAACGGGAAAACAGATTCTCATGCTTAATCTCCTTATCAATTCAAAGTCAGTAATAGAGTCAAACCCGTGCAAATCCGTGGCATCTTAAGCCTGCACATGCCGCTCCACGAAATGCGAGAGGTCCGAAATGCCTCGACCTGTTCCAAACGCAAAACCACCACCTCAAGCGATCAAACGGGAACTCGGACGGGCTTGAAGATCTAGCAGTTCGGCTCTCAACGAACTCAGCGGCAACATTTCAGGCGGGCCACTTTTTGACCTCGCATGGATTATAAGTATATGCCTACGTAGCATTGTAACAAAAACACATGGGATAAGGGGAGAAAGGTGTCGAAATCCCTAATTGCGCTGCGGGGACCTGAGCGCGCGGGAGGGGGATTGTGATCATAGTGCTGCCGAAACGTCACGCCTCTAGCGTCCAGCGCTTCGGCAGCGCCATGGGTTGTTTGTGCTTTTTCCAAGTGGCGTGGTTAAGAGAAGCCTCAGTATAATCCAGTTCGGCCGGGTTTTCTGCGACTCCGGGGAAACCGGGCGGGAGTGCCCGCAGGTTCTGCCACCCGGTCTGTGACTAACTCTCCAGGCTGCCTACGATTCTTCCTGTCCTGTTTTTGCGAAAAACTTTTCCAGATTGGAATAGCCGCCGGTTATCACGGTTTTTAAGTCTTCACACGCTTTTTTGTTTATATCCACCCATTGCCTGAATGCCTTCCTTCCCTCTTCCGGCAACCAGGCGGCACCGTCAAGAAGCATGGCCGTTTGCTCCCACATCATGATCATGCCGTTTATTGTGCCGTCGACAGAAGCCCTTTGCATATCGATCATTTGCTTCGCCATTCTGAATTGCTGGTTCATGAATCTTCCTCCTCAATTGTTTTGAACGTAAGTAGATTGTGGCATAAACAAAACGTGCTGATCGCCGGGTGAGACGATTCGTATGGGAGTGCGGACTTAAACGCGCTGATAAATGATCCACGCGCGCTAACCGCAAATTTAATTCTCCACCTTCTCCCATTCAAGCGCCGGTCGAAAATAATTCCGGGATGAAGTGATCCAACAGGGAAATGTTTATATTTTAAAAAGAATTATTTCGAGAACACGGCAGGGCCTTCGATCGAGGAATCGCAGGCAAAGTTAAAGCAGATTGCTGATATGAGGAAGATACAATGTTGAACGCAATACACTCCGATATAACATACGACCATTTGATCTATCTGCCTGAAGAATACGATGCAAGACAAAAATGGCCTGTCATTTTTTACCTGCATGGCGTCGGCGGCCAGGGCGACTATCTGGAGATCCTCAAAGCGCACGGACTCCCAAAGCTGCTTGAGCACAGGGCTGATTTTCCATTCCTGGTCGTTTCACCGCAGTGCCCTCCGCAGGAGGGTTGGTCCACGTCGCTTTTGAGCGACCTGCTCGACCATGTGGCTATGCGATACAGAATCGACAACAATAGAATCTATCTTACAGGCATCGGCACAGGGGCAGCCGCGGCATGGCAATGGGCCGCAAAGGAGCCGGAAAAGTTTGCGGCACTCGCCCCCATTTGCGGCCGGGGCAATCCACATGAGGTCTGCAAGCTGAGAGATGTCCCGGTTTGGACTTTCCACGGGGCCCGGGACAGGATCGTCCCAATATCCGAAACCCAGAGCATGGTTCTTGCCCTGAAACTCTGCGGGGGAAACGTGGCTTTTACGATCTACCCGGAAGCAGAGCATGATTCCTGGACGGAAACTTACAGCAATCCACAGCTCTACTCATGGTTTCTGGAACATAACAGGGCGAGTTTTTCGGAGCCGGCGCTCGATCCTGTCATCGAGGACATGGATTAAGCCGCTGTGTTAATACCCCGAGAGCTGTAGAGCGACGTCCACCAGTCTATGGTGGTCACTTTCAAGCTATCTTTCAGAATTTGTTCGGTTTCTTTAAACCGGATTGACATACCGGTCCTTCAGAGATAGTTTGCTTCCGCTCCAAATCGATTCCGGGAGGGTTATCATGAAGAATATCGTTTTTGCCCTGGCGCTTCTGATTTGTTTTCCAGTCCCAGGCAGTGCTATAGACCTGGCCCCCGTGAGCGGGACATACTTCAGCCAGCGTGACAACACACAGTTTCTCATGCTCCGTCCTGACGCGACTTTCGTCCTCAGGCAAAGAAAAAAACCGCCCGATCCCGACAACCCCTTTATCGAACTTTCCGGCACATATGCACTCAACGGGGAAACAATCACGCTTCAAACCCAGGATGGTGGATCGGCCAAGGGTCAAATTAAGGGAAACGTCTTTAAGGATGGCCAGGATGAAGAATGGGTAAAAAAAGGAGAAGAGCAGAATGTAGTGAGGCCAAAGTATAAACCATTGTACCGTCAGTAACCCGGCTCTTTGTAGAAGAAATCATCGTGAACGGCCTGTGACAAGTATCTTTCCGCGAAGAGGTGAAGGACTATCTGAGGCCGCTCGCGCAGTATTTCATCAAATCTGAAGGGGGCGAACGGGGCTTCGCTGGTGATGTTCTTGAAATGTTTCTTCAGATACGGATACAACCCATCTCCAAAGGAATCATGTCGAAAAACCAGTTTATTGAGCTGCGGGGATGTCCGTTTTAACTCGACCTGAAAAACTGTGTCATTTTTTTCCGGCCACACGTCCTGGATAAACAGTATCCGGGCAAGGTCGCCCCCGTTAGCCCTTCGTTCTACTCCTAAGTGTCCGTCAAGTTCGATCACGCCTGTGTTCGGATAGTAACCGGAAATTCTACTCATAATCTCCCTGTAGCCGACGTAGGCGCCAAAACTGTTCCAGTGTGAATCCGTCGCCCAGTAGAGGGGCAGCTTCGATTTCTCCTTTGTCAAAGGTTTGCTCAGGTCAAGGACCTTCAGGGTAGAGTGCTGGTCCATATAGTCACAAAACTGTTCCAGCCGGGTCCTCGATCTGTTCTTCCTTATTCTCTCCGGCAGGTATTCACTATAGATGGTATTCTTGTTTGGAGCGATGGCTACAATGTAGTTGATTCCCCTTTCGGCAAATTTCCGGTTGTTTTCTTCCAGTTTGACTCTCAGCCTTTCGAGCGCGGCATCGGAGAGCGGAATTAAGCCCATGAAATCGTTTATGCTCTCTCCGTCATTGAGCGCCTCGGAGCGATAGAAAAGCCAGGTGTCTTTCCCCACGATTACGCTCTGAACGGGAGCAACACCAAAGAGGTGAACCCTCATCAGGATATTCCAGCGGATCAGGTCCGTACGAAACCCGAAATGGTCATCGATGTAGGCCTCACACTCCCCGGCGAACTTTGAAATATCAGCGCCTCTCCACTCAGGCGGACCCGCCAGTATCCTCTTATCAGAGTCTTCGAACTCATCGTAGATCTTAAAATGCATCTGGATCGCCGGAGCCCAGACGGCAGTCAGGAAAAGCGCAAAGGGGATGATAAGCAGACGTTTCATAGCGGCCGAAATTTTCCTCAAAATTTGAAATATATGAAAGCCTTGTGAGTACCCCCTGCAAGAGCCATCACAGAAGCAAAAAAGACAAGGCTCAGGAACAGTGCATAAGACACGTAAAATACGGTCGCCCGATAACCGTAAGAGGTTGCAAATTCGACAGGCGCGTTCGCGCAGAGTCTCTTGACTAGAAGCGAGACAGGCATGCAAAAAAACGCGGCAAAGACAAACAAAATTAAAGTTTCAACGTTAAGATGGACAAAGAATAGTCCCGTAGTGTGAGCGCTCCCCAGATGGATGCCCAACATCGATTTAATGTATGCAATGGCAAACGTCATGCTATCAGCCCTGAAAAACACCCACCCGATCATCACGACCGCCAGCAAATAAATATGCCTCACAACACGTGGAGCAAGCTCAATGAGTTTTCCAAACCATGTTCTCTCCACTAGGAGAAACAGGCCGTACCAGGCTCCCCATATTATGAATGTCCAGTTTGCTCCGTGCCACAGTCCACAAACCAGGAACACTGCAACCAGATTAAAGCAGGTCCTTGAGCGAGACCCCCGGTTTCCGCCGAGTGGAATATACAGATAGTCCTTGAACCAGAGCGAGAGCGAAATATGCCACCTGCGCCAGAATTCACGCACCGATTGCGAGATATATGGAAAATCGAAATTCTCGGGAAATTCGAAACCAAACATTCTGCCCAGCCCTATCGCCATATCCGAGTACCCCGAGAAATCGAAATAGATTTGCAGCGTAAAACAAAGAATACCGGCCCATGCGCTGAATGGATCCAGGTTTCCCGGTTGGAGACCGAAAGCTGCGTCGGCTACGCCGGCAAGCGGATTTGCCAGCAGGACTTTTTTTGCAAAGCCCGCTATAAAACGCTCGATCCCATAAGTCAGACCGGCGGCCGTGATCTCTCTGCGCCCTAGTTGACAATATGCTTGCCGATACTGAACAATCGGCCCCGCAAGCACCTTTGGAAAAGCGGCAAAATATATGGCCAGCGCTCCAGGGTTCTTTTGAACGGGACCCTCGCCTCGGTATATATCCACCAGATAGGAAATTGCGTGGAATGTGAAAAAAGAGATCCCAAGGGGCGCATAGATACTAGAAATATGGACCTGTGGCAGACTGAACCAGCCCAGGAAATCATTCAGATTCCCGCCCAGGAAGTTCGCGTACTTGAATACTGAGAGAAACAACACGTTTAGTATCAAACCGAAAACGAGCACCGCCTTTTTCGCTTTTATTCCGTCACCGGCGGTTAGCCCCGGTCTGCCGAGCCGGCCAATCCATAATCCGAGCATGTAGTTGAAAAGAATGGAAACGAGAAGCGCCAAGATATATCCGCCTGCGCTCCAGGTATAAAAAACAAAGCTGGCGACCAGGAAAAGGAAGCTGCGCCATCTTTGCGATGGCAGCAAATAGAGTGTCAATACAATGGGCAGAAAGAAGAAAAGAAAAACTATAGAGCTGAAAAGCATCTGCACAAATCCATAATAGTTCCGAAGACTACTTAAATCCTCAGTTGCCAAAAAGAAGAAGGGCTGCGCTCAAAGACCAAACGGACAACAGTGTGGACAGAACAATCCCGGCTGAGGCCATATCCATGTCGCTGTTCAGTTGGGATGAAAGAATGTAGATCGATGTTGCGGCAGGCAACGTGAAATAAACCATTCCGACCTTGAGCGAAAGCCCGCTAACCCCTAATGTGGTCATGATAAAGTATCCCAGGAGCGGCAGAATGATCAGCTTGGCGACCGCAGATGCCATGGCCAGGCTGAAATAATTCTTTAACTTCGAGGTCTCCAGAGAATACCCAATCGAGAGAAGAGCCATTGGCAAAGTCAATGAGGAAACAAGCTTGAATGAATTTTCAATGAAAACAGGGAAAGGAACAAGAAGCTTCGAGTAAATGAAACCCAGAACACAAGCGAGAATCAGAGGATTGGAGAGCAATTCTTTGGTGATGAGATGTAATCTTTCTCCTTTCTTGAACGACTTGCCCGAGAACCAGATCAATGTTGAGACAGCCATGACATTTATGAATGGAATTGCGAAGACGAGAATCACCCCGAATCGCCTGACGCCCTCCTCGCTAAAAACGCTCAGAACTACAGCCATTCCAACATAGGTATTGAATCGATAACAGCATTGGGAAAAAGAGCCAACGGCAAGATCAGGCGTCTTGGCAAGCTTTATGTAAATAAGGCTTAAAATGCCGGCGCACAGTGTTGCTGCTATAACAGCTATACCCAGCCACCAGTCGAGCACGCCGCTGGGGTCGGGAGTTCCCGTCTTCCAGAAAAGCATGACGGGAAAGAAGATATAGTAGATAAGCCTGTCTGAAACGCCGAAGAAATCCCTGTTAGCCAGGTCAAACCGCTTCAGCGCCTGCCCGAGCAGGATTACCATGCATACGGGAATGATGCTGTCGATCACTGCGTTCATTTACGGGATTCCCGCGACAGGTTAAGAGCCCGGTTCAATCTCTGCGTTACAAAGCAGCCTTGAGAATATGAAGCTTAGCGTTCAAAGGCAAACGGTTTTTTAGCAATAAATACTACGGTACACTCACTGAGGACAAACTGAAATGCCCCCGGAAGTTATTGCCGGATACTCCAAAAAAAACTATCATCGAAGCGTTGGGCTCACATTGTAAATGATCTATGGATTTTGAAGGCCCCTGCCTTCTCGGAAAGCTCAAAAATGCAGATAGAGTCGATTACACACCCGGGGTTTCACAGAACGAATAACGAGGACCGATGCCTGGTCAATGCGCTGGACAATGACCGCGCCTTGCTGGCCATCGCCGACGGAATGGGCGGGCACGCGGCGGGTGAAGTCGCTGCTCAGATGGCTGTGGAGCGCCTGGGCGACTTCAGCCCCGGTGACTCTGATATTATCGCTGAGATTATCAATCGAATAGAGCTGGCTCAGAGAAGCATCATGGAGTGCTCTCGCCTGGAACGTTCCCTCAGGGGAATGGGCACGACACTCACCGCCCTGTTTCTCGACGGCAGGACTGCCTTCTGGGTCCATGTCGGGGACACCCGGATATATCACCTCCACGAAGGATCGCTCACCCGGATAACTGAGGACCATACGCTTCCAGGCATGCTTCTCAAGAAGGGTGAAATCTCCAGGGAACAGGCCCGGCTTCACCCTTACAGCAATGTCCTGACAAGGTGCCTGGGCTGCGGCGAACGGCATGACCCCGATTCAGGCACGTTTAGTCTGACAGAAGGCGATTTTGTCCTGCTTTCCTCTGACGGACTCCATGACCTTATGGCAGATGAGCAAATCGCGGCTATTCTGTCCGCCCATATTCCCTTAAGGGATAAACTCGATCAGATGGTTTCCATATGCCTGGAAGCCGGAGGCAAGGACAACATAACGGCTGTCATAGCACGAATTTAAACGATGCTGCACCTTCAGCCGCCCGCGGCAGACCTACCCACGGCACTGCACACCGACGCGTGCAGAGTACAGTTGGAGCGGTTTTGCGCCAGAACCGACGGTACGCCTCCCAGCGAACTCACGATCAGAATCGGTGTCCCGGGAGTCGCCCACGCGAACAGTTTCTCCGCCGGAAAGATCGGCAGGTTGATACACCCGTGCGAGCAATGTCCTCTCACGATGTCCCCGGCGTGTATCCAGACAGTATCATAGACCCTCAACGCCCATGGCATCGGCGCAGGCTGCCCCCAGGCATTCGGATAGCTCCTGGACACGTGGTTTAGATCCTTTTCCTTTACGGTATACAGGCCCTCCCTGGTCGTGCCCTCCAATTTCCCTACACAGATATATGTGTCCCCCACAAGCCTGCCTCTTTCGTACCAGCCGATATAAGGCAAATCTTTGACGATCAATATGAATTTGGGCAGATCAGCAACATCCGGGATGAATTTTTCGAGGGGTGTCCAGGTTTTGAATGCAGTGAAATCGTTTGGCACTTTGATTGGTGTCCCATCATGAATGTCCTGAGCTATATAATCGAAATCCCGGGCATTCAATTTCGCAAGTATTCTCAGGCTGACACTCGGGCTAAGGTCCATGTCCTTCTGAAACACCCTTTCAAGCTCTTTTTCTGTTATTACCCGAAATGTCCAGGCCTCATTTGACTTGTGATTCCCGGAGTTGTCTGCGGCTTTTACCGCAGCAGTTCCAAACCCAATGACAGCATATGAGATCGCAAACAAAAATATAGAAAATGAACGGACATTCATAAATACTCCTCCTTTGAAAGCGCGGTCCATGCCGCACTATTGATGATTAAAAAAGATAATCATTCTTCTTTTTTGTGAATGGTCAGGTCATTACATAGAAAGATTTCAGGCAGGAAAAACCGCTGGCTCTTATCAACTAATAGGCCTGTCGTCAGCAGTTTCAAGGTCGTAATAACTTCGGCACAGAATCTGTTCGTCGCGTCCAAGCGCGGCGAGGAGAAAGGTACGATGGTTTTCGAGCGAAGCTTTCAAAATCCCCTTGCGAAGGTATCTGTCAGGAGAGGAATAGACCGGCGCCGGAAGAATCGAGATGTTCCCCCTGCTCATTTTCCGCAGTTTGCATACCAGGTCTACGTCTTCCATCAGGTAGCTGCGTCCGAACCCCCCTGCCCTCTCAAAAACTTCCTTTTCACAAAAAAGACCTTGATCGCCATATGGGAGCTTAAACAGGGCAGACCTCAAATTGGCCCATGCGGCGATCAGTCCGAGCGCTCGGTTCGACGGTAAAAAGCGCAGCTTGAAACAGCCAATCGTTGACGGGTTATCCAGGCAGGCCCTGCGGATCAGGTAGGGGAATTCCGGCGGCGGGACAGTGTCATCATGCAGGAAGAAGAGGATTTTCCCCCTGGCAAGCATCGCTCCTATGTTTTGCTGGATTCCACGTCCCTTGCGGGCACACGCAAAAGTGAGAGATGGGGATATCCTGCAGACGGCGGCCTTTTCCAGGGAGCAACCCTGCACAACTATTATTTCATCTCCCGGCCAGATCGAATTTTGCAGATATATCAAAAGAGCAGAGAGTTTTTGCGGTTCGGTCAAAGTGGGGATGATTACAGAAATCGGCCGAGCGAACAGCAAATCGCGGTCCATCCGGTCCAGATCGAGTTCGCAGTCGACATCGTTTCTTTCAGCAGCCAGACGGATGCGAAACCCGATGGCTTCGAGCTCTCGTGCAGTTCTGGAAAAGACTTCGCCAGTTCCCCACGTAGTAAATCGGAAAGGAGCGTCGACTGGACGATCGGTCCCGATCAGATAGAACCCACCGTCGGAAGCCGGACCGAGCACGACAACTCTTTCTCCTGTATTTCCAAACGACCACTCTATATCTGTTGCTCTAATGTCTGCAAGATCGGTCCCGATGAGAACAGCCTTAGCGGCACCATTTGCGAATGCGGCACGAAGCGCGTTTTCCATCCTCGCTCCGAGGTGTTCTCCTTGCTGAGGACAGAACTCCCAGGGACCGCGGAATTTATTCCTTAACGACTCGGCACTATTTTCGGGCGTGTAGTAAAGAACTATGCGAACTTCAGGCGTCTTGCGCTTGAAATCGCAAACTACCCCCAGTGTCCTCCGGATAAGCATCTCATAGGCTTCAGCGGCTCTTTGAGGTCCCACTGTCTCCGCAAGCCGTCTTTTAACCATGCCCGGTTCAGGGTATCTCAAAAAAATCAAGAGGGCTTTATGGGGCGATTCCATGATGAAAGCGGCCTCAGACAAGTTAGGCCAATCAATACGGCATGCTTCTGAGCGAGCGAATGATCAGTGTAATAGCCATTGCAATCATACCGGTCAAACCCATTCCGCAGGAAAACCCCGCCAGCAGGACAGGCGCATATTGCCGCCAGGCAAGACCATATTTTTTGGCAAAAATGTAGCGACCGACAAATGCGCCGACTATTTCGAGGAAAATTCCGTGCGGAGTGGTCTGCCCAAGTCCCCTCACCACTCCGTAAATGAGCATGATCGGCAGATGGAGGGCGCTCAGTACAAGGTAAGAGCCCAGCCCTATCAGGCCGCCCCACGCAACATAGGAAAAATTCAACGCCTGGTAAAACGGGGAGTTTCCTTCAAGAGTTGCGCTTTGCATGAGCAAAGAGTTCATCGCCTGGAGATGCCAAAGCTCCTGCGCATAGGGATACATACCCGAGGGAAGAGGGGCAAGCCGCCAGATGTACTGTGAAAAAATAAGACTCGCCGCGAGCACGATTGGGACCATAAGGATTTCGGCTTTTATGATGCTCCTGAAACTGGTCCCGGTAAGCTCGATTTCCCGCCAGCGAGACGTTGCCTTACCGTAGTTGTGGATAGGAATCGGGGCGTACCAGATACCAATCCCGGAGTAGCCGAAAAACTTCGAAGCCGCGATAAAGCCGGACTCCCTGACCATAGGGAGATTAATGAACTGGCCGGCTATCCCCTCGAGTCTCGCAGAGACAAATGAGATAATGGGGGTATAAATGAAACCGTAAGCCACCAGAAAAATCCAGGGAAATCCAGGAACGAGCCAGCTCGAAAGGACAATGTAGGCCGTTGTCGAGGCTACGTAAATCCCTATGGCAATCAATACGCTGAAATCACCCCGTCCGGCCGGGGGAGTCATCATGGTGAGCAGCCGGTCCTTCATTTTCCCGACTTTCGTTCCGCGAAAGCCGGAGAAAACGTGGAAGATGCCTACCAGCGCAACTGCCAAGCCGAGGCCGATGCTGAAACTCATATAAAAATCGAAGTTGTTAGCGAAGATCGTATCGACGGTCCCCATGCCTTTGTGCCAACGATGCAGAATCCCGTGGTCATACAACACCGGATTGGCAAAGAGTGTTACTACGAAGGCGATTGCTCCACCCATTACCGCCCAAAAAGGAAGGACCATGCCAAGAAAAACCAGCCCTAGATCCAGTTGAATCCCGGTGGCAACGGCAGGAAAAACGTTTTCTGTGACGCGGGTAAGATCCAGCCACGGAATTGGGAGGATTCGAATAGGTTCGGACAGTACCAATCCGGTTACACTCGGAATGAGAATATAAACAACCCCAAAACAGAGGCCGATCATCGCGCCAATGGAAAAAACCTTCCATTTCCAGCCGATTTCCTTTCGTTCGGTGGATTCAGCAAGGGCCATATTGCCCAAAGCACCTACCGGCGCCATTGGAAACGGGAGTTTTTCGACATCGGAGGTAAGCCTGTAGAGCGCGTAGCCGAGACCAAAATGGTCCACGGCGGATATGATTTCGAACCCGGTCATCAGAAGAATGGGGATCAGCCAGTCGCGGTGGAAAAAAGTTCTCGATGTGAAGGACTCCGAACCGGGTTGGGGGGCAACCCAACTGGGAATCAGGTTAGTCAAGCCAAGCATCTGCGCCGCGTCGGACTGCACGAGATACTGGTTCCATAGCAGGCCGGAAAATGGCGATGCAAGCGCAGCTCCCGCCATGTAATACAGGACGAAAATCTCCTGCTGCCTGAGGCGGACAAAAGCCCTCTTGGCAATTTCGGCAAAAAGGATGATCGTCACCCAACGGGCCGCAGGCCCAATTCCGGTTCCGATCACCAGGCTCAGATACATCGAGCCCGGCATCATCAGAAAGCCGATGAAGATCGCTCCGACGATAGATTTCCACCCGAAGCCCTCTTCGAATTTCTCAGGGGGCTGGAGCAAATCCCGGTATTCTTTGAGTTCTTTGTCTTCGTACACGTTAGCGCCAAGAACCGCTAAAGGGGTAAAACATGATAGCTAAAGGGGGTAAAAGTACCCACCACCAGCCAAACGAGGGCCATCAGCATATCCCCCGTAACCAGCCCGATAAAAAGATTCTTCACTTCGTGGTAAAAGCTCACTCCGCCGTATCGCAGGACGAGAGCGTTACAGGACCATCCAACGAAAAAACCGAACCACAGGATCTGCATGGCGGAACTGTAAGCAGTCAGATACCCTATTGGATGAAGCGGCCACCAGATAAACATCTGGTAACCGACCACCAGGAGGGTCATACATGCAGCCCCGGCTATTGAGAAAATGGCAGCCCACCGGTTCGGCCCCTCAGCGTGCTTTAAAAGGAATGCGGCATTCTCGTGAACCTTTCTCGTGCTCTCAACCGCCCATGAATCGGGCAGTGAATTAATTCCGAATTTATAATAGAGGGCGAGCATCGATATGAACGAGACCAGGATTCCGGCGACAATGGCAAGCCAAACTCCCCAGACAAAGAGGCGCCGCGGTCTGCTGCCGTCCGAGAGCTTGGAGGCGTGAAAAAGAGAAGGCGCGAGAGATTCTCTTACGTCAACAAAGGTAATCTTCTGCACCACCGCACCCAGAAAAACCGTTCCCGATTGAAGCCACTGAGAACCGAAAAGGGCAAGAAATCCATCCGAAGGAGCTACAGCGATGGTAAAATAGGGAAGGCCTCCCTGGCATACCAAGCGGGCAGTAACGAGTTGGAGCATAAAACAAACAGCCAAAAAGACCGCCGCGGAAAAGAAACCCATGCCAAAAAATGAAAGCCAGATCCATACCCCTGCCATTCCGACCAAAAACAGGAAAATCGATATCCTTGGTGAAATCAGCCCATGGAAATCTTCCGTCCCTTTGCCTGAACCGGCGATTCCGCGCAGGACGGATATCAGGTGATAACGGGCAAGCCAGATTATGAAGAAGAAAAAGACAGCGAAAGCCCCTATCATCTGCATCTCTTCAACCCTGGAGACGGTCGGACCAAAGAGGACGCCAATCGAGGCCGAAGGGATTTTCCATCCCAACGTTGCAATGAAGCCGGGGAAAAGACCGCCGAGCAGAAAGAAGAACCAGAAACTAAACGAAATCTGCTTGGGGGCCAGGAAGGCGAACCCTATAAAGGCCGGGATGATGTATATTTTTGCCTTATATAAACCCGACAATATACCTTCAGGCGGGATGTAAGGCTGAGCGAGCACCATGGTAGGAATCTGGGGAATTTCGGGAAAATAGGCGTGAAGACCGTTTAAAGTGTGAAGAAACACCGGGAAGCCCAGCCCCATAATAAAGTATCTGTTGCGAAAAAATCTCCATAAGGAATGTTGGTCGGCTCGCAGGCTTAAATCCATGGGGACCTGGAGAAGAGGGAAATTCATTTTCTCGTTCTCTATCCACTGATGTGAAAACAGGCCCATCATTCCGAAAAGGGCACTATAAACGAGCAAAATGAAAAGCATCCAGAGAAAAAATGGAACGATCCATTCGCTCCACGGAATGCGAGCCAGAATCTGGAGCCAACTCATCCCGAGTCCCCCTTCAAGCCCGCTGTACAAGTTGCGGATCAGGTCGGGATTTTGAGGAAAAAGCGAATGGGTAGCATATGGGATTTCCGCCCTGCTGTTTCCGAACAGATTCATCCAACCCGGCGACGTTATATTAATCAGGAACGTCCGCATCAGGCCCGTATAGGCAATTCCGCCCGACAGGGCGGTCATAGCCCAGATCAGAAGGACCTCACGGGAATAAAGACGCCATTTTTTGTTGATGAGTGAGAGCGCCGGGTTTACCGCCGCCAGCAAAAAGAGGAGGATTGCAAAGGACAGGAGCGGGAAATGGCCGCCTGAGAGGGGACTGTTTTGCAGATTGATGTTGTTGTATGGAGTAAGCGCACAGCCGATAATGCTAAACAGGAGACCAGTAAAAACCGCCGGCAGCCTGATTCTACTGGTGTCCGGAAGGTAGTCCGCATTTGGTTCAACACGGGAAGCCGCCGTCTTTCTTCCAGCATCAGGCGTGTTCTCCGACTCGGGTGAGTTATGGTTCATCACGCCAGGGCCTCCAGGCTCTTCTCATCGATTTCAGATCTTCGCGTGTAGCCGGCCTTCGTTTCGGCATCCAGCAGCCTCCACAATAGCATCTGCTTTCTCAATTCTTTTATGAAACGCTTGTTTGCTCTTTCCCATGCGGAATGCTCTCCGGAAAGGCGCGTAAGGAATATGGCCAGTTCCAGATACCCCGGGTTGGTGTATGAAGGACAGCAGTGCACATGAACGCGCTGTTTCATCCCAAAATCGAATGGAGCCAACCATGCGTTTGCTTCAAACAGAATACACACAGAAAAATTTGCCGGATCAAACCCGGTCAGCGGAGCGCCTGGTCCGATTTGGGTATCCTCCATGGTAAAGGAGCCATGCCCCGAGTCCTTGTGTGCGGTAAAAAACGCATACAGGAAATTCATAACTCCATATTCTTCCTCTGATTTCAAGAGAAACGGAAGGGTCATGCGTATCTTGTCCCCAATGGCGGGCGGCAGCTTCCAAATCCGGTTTACATCAGGCATGGCGATGTTGGTCGCCACATGTGCCGGATAAAGCGCCGCGATGAAAACGACGGCAAAAACGAGAACCATGCATGCAATGCTGGCCAGGGAGGAGTAATTGAAAGTCAGCTTCGAAAAAAGAGCGGTCCCCGCGAGGAAATGAGCGCTGAACTGCGCGATGATGTAGCCGATAACTACCGAAATAACCGCCAGGGAGAGCGCCTCCACTATGAACAAAAAACCGACGTGCGCAGGCGCCAGTCCCACGGAGGTGTAGGTCGCGATCTCGCGTTTTCTCTCATAAACATGGCTTATCATGGTGTTAAGAGTTATCAGAATAACCAGCAGGATCGGGACCACCAGGTTTGAAGCCCCCTGGTATCGCATGGTCGATCCGGTGCTTTGAAACCATGTTCCATTGTCACCGATAAGAACTGGATAGGTGAGCCAGGCAGACAACTTCGCGGCAGCATCGAAGGGGTCCGAATCCGTCATTACGGAAACCGACTGAATGTCTCCCCCCATTCGCACACAAGTGTCGAAAGGAATTACGACGGTACGGCCGGCATCCGCGTACCGGTAGTTTGAAGACCGCGGCAATAACTGCTCCCCGGATTGAACGGCCTCCATCTCCGCCTCGGACATGTCTTCACCCTGCCCCGACTCCATGTAGGCAGGAAGGATCTGTTCCCTGTCAAGATCTTTAAAGGATTCTAAGCTATCGATGTCGAATATCCCGGAGATTCTAAAATTACTCCCCATGAGAGTTACGGAATTCCCCACGCCAAGCCGGAGCTGGTCTGCCATTTTCGATGAAATTAGAATCGCCTTCCCGTCTGCTTTTTCAAACCATCTACCTTTCAGGATCGTCTTTCTCAAGGTTTCAGGAGCGTCGTACCCGACTCCAAGAACTCCTTCGACAGGACTCGAAAGGTCTCCGGCAAATATCGAGGTCACATTCCGCTGCCCGGGCATGGGGGCCTTTATCCATGCCTTTGGCCAGATTGAATATCCTGAGCCGAACAGCACTTTGATGTCTTCGAACAAAAGAGGAGAAATTGGCAACTTGAAGGGGCTTCGCACAAGAATACCCAGGTAGGAGGCTTCGCGGTCGATCCGGGTGCGGGTCGTTCTAAAAGAGCTTTTTACGCTGGTAAATGACATTACCGTGAATGTTAAGACCACAAGGGTTGAGCATGTCAGGGCGGTTCGCAGCTTTCTTCTGTTGAGGTTCGATACCCCGATGGAAAAACCAGCCCCGAATGCCTGCCGCCTGCTGACGTGTTCGGCCCCTGATTGATAATCCCGCTGACCGCGAGCCAGTTCCTGCTCAAAGCGCGAAAAAATGATCCAGGACACGAAAAGCGATAGACACATTATGAAAAAAGCCATTATGACCATCATCGGGCTGTAGGTAAGCTGAAAAGCCGGGTGCAGTGCGCGGATAACCAGTATCGTAGCCATGAGTATCGTCAGGAACGCTGCGATCTGTTTGTATATCTGCCTGAAACCGAAAAGGTAGCGCTCCATGCAGTGAGCGAAGGGAACAAAAAGGGCTATGAAAAACATTACTCCGGACAGCACATCCTTCTGTTCATGATCGATTTCCCTGTACACCACATCCAGTTTCGCCCATGCCGGAATTATCCTGGTCCAGAAATGCGGGTAATCGAGCGCGGAAAGGTTGTTTCGAGCCTCTTGGAGATCCTCGGCCGACGAGTCATAGAGAGACTTGAGGGTTGCATTGTTTATCCCATGTTCAGAAAGGGAAGCCAAACGGCTCCCGTTTAGAAAAAGAAGATCGTTAGCAGTCTGGAGGCAGGCAAGCGGAAGCACCGGGGGAGCGCCGATCATAAACCCCGTTCCGCTCGGATTATCTTTGTCGGCGTTCAGAATGAGCAATTCGTTTCCCAGGAGGGATTCACCGACACCGATTTTAAAGCGCCTGCCTTTCTCCATGAAAACCGAGATCGCCATGTTATCTCGCCGGTCCATCAGGCTCGACCAGTAACGCACGGGCGTCGCGTCCGTCTTTGCGTCCAAGATCTCAGCCCTGGTGAGATAGCCCAGCGTCGCCGGGTTAAATATCGGAAAGATATCCGTCTGTTCGCACCGGAACATAACAAGGGAGGTGGAAACCGAACCGCTTTTTATCTTTACCCGATAATTGTCCTTGCCGGTCTTCAGCCTGTCAACTGCGGATGAAACGCGCCCTGTTTCAGGGTCGAGAGCATAGGATTCGATTATTGCCTTTTCCAGGGACAGTCTATTGTTGGCAAGCCCTGGAATTAAGAAGCTCCCATCGTGTCTCACAACTCCCCTGAAAAGCGATCCCCCCTGTAAAACCGTAATTATGGTCCCTGCAGCAGGTTCATCTGGGAATAGTTCTCCACTTCGAATATACATCGCCTGGCCGGTAAGCGTGGAAAAACCTTCTACCCCCGGCAGAACAGCATCTTTCAGGGATGGGTTCGATATTACACGACCGAGCGACTCGGAGACGAACAGCGCCAGTGGCCTGAGATTCTCCGAGTTAAGCCTGTCGGGTGTATCAAATGGTGTGGACCAGGCAGCATGCTCGGCCCCGGCGTACGCGAGAGCAACCGCTGGAAGCCCCGCTATTGCCGCGACATCGGTTCCGTAGCGTAACTCCCGCGAAATTCCCTCCCCTGGAAGGGCCTGCTCCCTAATGCCTACAGTGAAATTGGCAAGGCCGTTATTCTTCGAGATTTCCTCCCCGGCAGCGGAAAGAATTTCCTTGAACCTGGCAGCCCTGGACATTCGCCGTATATTTTCTTTGATTGGGTAGATCGCACCGTTTTCAACGATTGTCAGATGCTGTGCCCCGGAAGAAAGGCAAATAGACAAAAAAAGAGCCGGCTTATACCCTTCGATCAGTTTCTTTACTTTCAAAGCCGATTCCCAGTCGCCCGACATCGCTTCGGTTTCCGTCAAGTTGGACCGCAGGTCCTTAGCCGCCTCCGCCAGCAGATTCAAGGCAACCGATCTGTCCTTTTCACCCAGTCCATCGAGCCTGGTTGATACGGAAAGCACCCTCAAGGAGCGCAGCTCGGAACGAGCCCCGTCCTCAAATTTTTTGTCGCCAAGGGCGCGGGATATCCGGTCTGCGCGATCCTTCGCACGTTGAGAAATCAGATCGGAAAGAATTTCCATTTCCTCAGGATCGCTCGTTCCAAGTGGATTGCCTCTCTTAGCCAGATCAAGCTCTTTTCGAATCTTCTTTTTAGACTTGAGAAGCACTTTTGACTTCTTTTGGAGTTCTTTTTCGCCGGCAGACAAAACTTGCATAAAATGCCGCGCCCCTGCCTGCTCCTCCCGATTCCCGCCGCAAAATAAAAACAGTACGCTTCTGTCAGGTTTGTTCTTGGAAAGCGCCTTCGCGACCTCCAGCAAGACGGAGGCCGAGATTGTTTCGTCAGCTCCCGGGGCGAGCCCGATTACCAGTGGATGAACGTCGTAAAAGGCTTCAAGGATAACAAGTTCCTCCCGGAGCTTGTGGTCCCTGCCGCGCAAAAATCCGTAGCAGTTGCGAACAGTTTTTGTCTGCCAGGAGGTTTTGGACCCCAGGACAGCTACGATGCACTTGTCGCATGTATCTATGAGCATCCGGCCTGTTTCGGGTGAAGCCCAGTATCTTGGAAAAACCACCGGGGCAGTCGTATTCTTCTGAATGTATTCTTCCCTGAATGAGTCAGGGCTACCGATGAATATGACAGCCGCGGCCCCGAAGGATGCCGCGTTCAGCCAATTGCCGCCGGAGTTCATATCCATTAGTACAATACTTCCCTGTACCGGCTTGGCGTCAAAATCGGCAATGCCGCCGTTTCCTACGTATATTAACGGCCCTCGAATACCATCGGCCGGGGTATTGGAGAGATAAACAAGGTTAGGTCCCCACGAATGCAGATCGAAGGTTTTTCCGTTAACTTCGATAAATGAGGATTCCGCTGTCGGAACGGGCGTTTCGAACTCCTGAGCACCCACAACGTCGAGGCCATATCCCGTTAGGGTATTGAGAATGAAATCGGCAGTCTTTTGTGCCCCTTCAGAGCCGGTCGAGCGGTCATCTACACTCGGCAGCAGCGGAATATCGGAATTCTCAGCCCCAAAGGCCGAAGACTGAAAAAGAAACGGAATAATAAAAAGGAAAGCGAAAGAGATAACTGCAAGAGGATTTCTTGGCGAGCCCGGCACAGCCATGATCAGACTACCTCGCCAACAGATATTTTGAGTCTGCCGCGTTCTTCAACTCTTTCGATCCTGCCGTCCCTTATCCAGACGACACGGTCGGAGACGTTGAGCATCTTGATATCATGAGTGGCGGAGATAACGGTAACGCCGCGTTCTGATGAAAGACTTTTCAGGAGCGTTATTATCTCTTCTCCTGTGCCGAGATCGAGATTTCCGGTAGGCTCATCTGCCAAAACTATTGCCGGGGCGTTTGCGAGCGAGCGTGCAATCGCGACTCGCTGCTGCTGCCCACCCGATAGTTCGGACGGCTTATGATTGCTGCGGTCCGCCAACCCGACCAGCCGCAATAGTTCCATGCCTTTGTCCATGTACTCATCACGACTAAGGCCGGCAAAAATCATCGGCAGCGTGACGTTCTCTATTGCGCTCATCACATGGATGAGATTGAAGGTTTGAAAAATATACCCGATCTTGCGGCACCTCAACCAGGCAAGTTCAAAAGCGTCAAGTTGGGCTACATCCACTTCGTCTATGAAAACACATCCCTCAGTGGGCTTATCGAGCGCCCCTATCATATTGAAAAGGGTGGATTTCCCCGAACCGGACGGACCCATTATCGACAGGTACTCGCCCGCCCTTATGGCTAGATCTATACCTTTGAGAGCTTCGACCGGAGTAGATCCCATCCGGAATGTCTTGGTGACCGCTGAAAGCCTTACCACATAATGGCTATCTTCGGCCATGCCAGGAATTGCAGGTTCATCGGCGGACAGAGAAGCTGTATGTGAATCTTGGCCTGCGCTCATCTTACTCCTCGCTCCGCATCGCTTCGGAAGGACGCATCCTGGCGGCTATCAGCGCCGGGTAACTTACCCCCAATACAGACAGAAAAACAGAAAAGAGCAAAGAATACCCCAGAACAGCCGCCGTCTGCCCAAAGGGGAAGTAAGCAACGGCCACGACGCCGTTATCAACCAGGGCAGAAAGAATTGCGGCCGCTACTCCGAGAACGCCTCCCGCAATCCCTGCCATAACCCCCTGGTAGGTCGCCTCAAGAAGGAAAATTTTCAAAATAATGCTGTTAAGCGCCCCAAGGCATTTCAGCGTCCCAATTTCACGAAATCTTTCGGTGACCGCAATCAGGTGCGCGTTAAGTATGCCGGTTACACAGACCAGCAGGGATAGAAATGCGAGCCATATTTCCCTGGCGCTGATGCCCAAACGCCCGTCTGTCAACTCCAAGCCCCCTGGGATCACCTGGTTTTTGCCTGCTTCGCTCATGTGCGCGAGGCCAGAGTTCGATAGTTCGTATCCTTCAAGAATATAGACGACGAAAGTTATAGAGAGAGCGAGCACGGAAACGGTAATAACAGAGCGATAGAACCGTACCCTGAACGAATTCAGTGCGATCCTGGCCACTTGCCGCCACGGTAGGACAATTCCTCTTTCCATCGCGTGTCTGTCCGGAAATTAGAAGTTTTGCGTTCTTGAATATATGCTTCAATATTCATACAAAGTACTGAAATACTAACTACACGTGGCCAGTTTTTCAATCAGGCGGGCGGAATTTGCGGCGCCGGTTATATTTATTTCCGGAACCGGGAATACTCTATCTTTTTTCAGAAACGATTCTATTTCAAGTTTCAATGATTCCGTTTCGAAAGTCGGCAGGACTTTCAGAGCGCCAAACTCTTCGAGTCTTGCAGCTCTTATCCCCTGCTCTCTGTTCTGGGGAAAAGGATAAACCAGCGCAGGTACTCCGGAGCTCAAAATATCCATACAGGTATTATATCCGGCCATGCTTATAGATAGATCGGCCATCGACAGCTCATAGACGAAATCAAGCGAGAAGGGCAGCAACCGGATTCGGGGGTCACCTGAAGCAATATACCCCATCAGCTTCTCGTCAGCCTCCTCCAGGAAAGGACCTATAAAGACCCGTAATTCGAGATCCGTACACCTTACCCTGCGAACAGCTTCTATCGCGGCGCAAAGCAGATCGACCCCTACGCGCCCTCCCCCACTGCTTGCAACTATTACTTTTTTACCGCCCGGACTTCTTCTGGGTATTGGAGGCCTTGCAACGAAGCCCGTGTATTCGACCTGGACCCCTATCTCCCCGCATCTGCCGAAGGTCTCCTCAAGCCTTACCACCCGAGGATCAGAGTGAATAAGGAGCAGATCGTAGTAGCTGTTTAGCGTCTCGACTACTTCCGTCTCGTAGTTGGGCTTTTCTTTTTTTTCGACCAGGATATCACGAAGGCTGCACACGATTTTTGCCGGCACGGAGCGCTGTTTAGCAGCTTTGAGCAGCGGGGTGAGTTCGAATCGGAACTGTCTGCGTCCAAAAGGAAACAATTCGGTCAAAATCAGGTCAGGATCAAACGAAACCAATAAATCCTGGAGCATTCGGCGCCTAGACTGCCTGATATCCTCCAGGCTGCCTTCCTGAACGTGAAGAGACTTAAACTCCGGATCCATCATTAGAGCAGGAAGAGAAAGTACTTTCACATGCCCTGGCGGGATGAAGCCGGAGAGCGGAGCGCCTCCTAAAACGAAAACAACCGTGTGGCGGCTTAGCGCACGGGCAACCTCCATACTTCTGAAAAAGTGGCCGATCCCGAGCACGTGCTGGCAGTAGATAAGAATCTTCATATTCAAGCGCGCAGGCCAAAGAGTCAGATCCGCTACTGAACTATAACAATCCCGGCAAGTGTTCCTTTGGGGACATCCTCAACCTTGGCGCCGCTTCCGATGGGATATATATCCCAGCCCGCAAGGGCAACCATTTTGTAAACGTCGATTCCAACTGCTTCCATGGATGGCCTGGATTTCAGGGGAAACCTGCATTTGTCGCCCTTCATTGCCTGGCAATCAGGAAGCTGGCCGCAAAAAGTGTGTCGGCAGGACCCGGCGGCAAATCCAAAAGCGAGATAATGACCATCGTAGAAGGCTGCCGATTCGACTTCGGATACGACCGTGTACATCTGCTGATAGGCGGCCACTCTCTCCTTTATCGTCGCTTTGTCCCTTACGATAACTTCCGGGGGTATATCCTTTATAAAGAAGACAGCCCACTCGTATTTTTTCAGGAGATCCTTCAACTCTGCGGGCTTCATAGTGTTCGGCGGACATTGGGCCCCGGCACCGTATCCGAAACATCGGGGTATCTGACACTTCATCGGTATCCGCTCGTCCACCGGAATTTCCTCGGCCCTTACGATTTTGGCCTGGGAGGCACCCAATTCAAGGGCTTTTTGCCTGTATCTTTCCAGGTCGGCGCTTAACTGGGCATGGTGCATATCAGTCCTGATCTTTCTTGTGGTGGCCATAGACTCTATCCTTTTCGTCGAGGCTGTTTTTTTTGTTCCGCGACAACCTCAGCAATATGTTTCACCTTGACTTTCCCACCCCGTTTTTCCATACCTCCTCTAAGCTGCAGAACGCATCCCGGGCAGTCGGTCACCAGCGTTTCCGCCCCGGTATCTTCGACATTATCGAGTTTTCGCTTGAGCAGTTCGGCTGATATTTCCGGAAAATCAATCGAATAAGAGCCGCCAAATCCGCAGCATACATCTTCATCCTTCGCAGGAACATATTCAAAACCGGCTGTGGAAAGAAGCTCACGCGGCTCCTTCGTAACTCCCAGCCCCCTGCATAGATGGCATGGCGAGTGATAGGCCACCTTGCCCCCCAACCTGCGGAATTCCTCCGGATCAACTTTAAGTACTTTAACAATGAAAGAGCTGAAATCGATCAGCTTGTCTCTTAGCTGGCTCACCTTTACGGCAAGGGCAGGCTCCTGCGAGAGCAGTTTCTGATAGTTTTCCTTCAAGTGTGAGCCGCACGAGGCGCACAGAGTAAGAATATAATCGTAGTCAGCCGGATCGATGGCTCTCAGGTTCTGAACTGCGACATCCTTTGCCGTCTCCCGCTCGCCCATCATTTGCGCGGGCAGGCCGCAGCAGGTTTGTTCCATGGGGTATTCGAGCTGGACCTCATGGTCACCGCAGAGCTGCAACAACGCCTCTCCCTGTTCCGGATAGACAAAATCGGACAGGCAGCCGCCGAATAAAGCCACGCGATAGCGAGGGTTTTCGACCCGCCGGTTGATACTTTCCCACATGTCTCGCAGCGGTACTTTCGCGATTGCCGGCAGCCTTCGGAACTCTTGCTCACCTGAGAACATAAACGGCAGATGCCGCAGATATTGCCCTTCGCTAAACGGCTTTTGCGCTAAAGACGCCCTTCGGAGCAGAAAGTGAAACATCCGGCGGTTTCCCAGCGCCTTCTTCAGCAACAAGTTTTTGACCGGCTTTTTTCCTTCCACATTCAAAACCGTTCGGTGGACCTCTTTTATGAGATGCGGCAGGTCAATCCCGGTGGGGCACACCGACTTGCACGCCTGGCAGTTCAGGCAGTTTTTGACGATGGCACGAGCGTTGCGCCGTCCGTGATAAAAATAGGTCAGAATGAGCCCTATCGCACCGATGTAAACATGGCCGTAGTTATGGCCTCCAACCAGCTTGTATATCGGGCACACATTCGCGCATGCCCCGCAGCGGATGCACCTGAGGGCCTCCGAGAAAGCGGGGTCTGCGGCAAGCGCAAGACGCCCGTTATCCAGAAAGACTATGTGCATTTCCTTTTTTGAGTCAGGAGAAGACTTGCACTCAGTTGCGCCGGTTATCCAGGTTACGTAAGTGGAGATGAGCTGGCCGGTAGCGTTGCGAGGAAGCGCCTTGAGTATGCGAAGGGCGGATTTCATATCCGGCAGAAGCTTATCCACTCCAACCAGGGCGACATGCACTCTGGGAAGAGTGGTTACAAGACGCCCGTTGCCCTCGTTTGTTACAAGTCCGATGGTTCCGGTTTCTGCGATGGCGAAATTTGCGCCGCTTATCCCCATTTCGGCATCCAGAAATTTACGGCGAAGCTCCTTTCTTGCTACCTTGACCATCCCATTGATATCGTCAGGGTCCTGGGGCTTTCCGGTCACCTTTGTAAAAAGCTCGGCAACCTCCTGGCGGGTAAGGTGAATGGCGGGCATAACCATATGCGAAGGACCCTCATTTCGCAACTGGATGATCCATTCCCCAAGATCGGTCTCGGTGACCTCGAAGCCTTCCTTCTCCAGGTGAGCGTTAAGGAATGTCTCTTCGGCGGTCATCGATTTTCCCTTGACGATCTGTTTTACCCCGCTGGCCTTAGCAATGGAGGCTATAATAGAATTGGCTTCGAAAGCGGTCCTGGCAAAATGGACTTTGACTCCGGCCTTCTCAGCCTGTGTGGAAAACTTCTCCAGAAGTTCCGGGAGGTGTGCGATGGACTGGTCTTTTCCAGCGGCAATTTCATGGGCCAGGGCGTCGAAATCGATTCCCGAGAAAGCGGTTGCCCTCGAAGTTCTGTAAGCGGTGGCGAAGTTATCGAGCGTGGCGCCCAGAAAGTTGTTCCGGAGGGCGTTTTTGAGGTCCCTTCTGTATGTTTTAACGTCATGAGGCGTTTTTATCATCCGCTAGTCCCCTTCACAATCAGCAGGTGCAATTCCCGGGGGCCGTGCACCCCGATCGTCAGTACCCTCTCGATATCAGCCGTCCGGCTGGCGCCACTTATGAATGCAAAATACCTGGGAGCGGCTTTCATGGCAGAGGTAAGTTCATTTTCGAGCGACATCGCGTCCTGCACGATTTTGGATCCCGGCAGGATGGCCACATGAGTTTCGCACAACATCGTGGCAATCCGGAAATCCTCCGAAGTGGAATCCATCACCAGAGTGGCGGTTTCGGCGATCCCCCAATCAGCAATCGTCAGCCCGGTACTGATTTGCCCTATATTTTCCCTTAGATTTTTCGTAAATAGCTTGAGACCTCCGGTTTTGCAGGCGGCTTTCAAGTGCGAGAGGTCTTTCCCGGAGAGCCCGGGAGCGGCTATACTGGTGCCCCCCTGACGCTGGGTCACGTCAACAGCATACAGGCAGGCGGCCCGGAAGTCGGCAACTTCGGCCGTTATTGTTTGCACTGCCTGAGCTCTTTCTTTAAGCAGTGTCAATGCATCGTCTTGTTTCATGGGTATTTACCCTCCCCGATGAGCATGAGCCCGAAAACACAAAGAGCGGAAATGGGATTCGATCTGGCTTCAGGACCTCTGCTCAGGCGATGACCACTTGTAAACCGGCAGTAATTATATCGGCTGATTCGAACTTGGTAATGTTTTTCTTCAGGTGGCGGGACGTATTCCCGCCACCTTCATCAACATTTAAGGAAGCATTCCCTTCAGTACATATGCCTGCAAAATCGTTAAAATGCAGATGAAAAGGACCATGGCAAGGCTGTGTTTCAGTGTAAACCGGAAAATGCTTCCTTCCTGACCCACCAGGCCGGAGGCTGCTGTGGCCACTGATATGCTCTGCGGTGAGATCATCTTGCCGCAAACGCCTCCCGATGAGTTGGCTGCAACTGTAAGGGCCGGGTCAACACCGATCTGCGTAGCGGTCGTTTTCTGAAGAGAGGCGAAAAGAGCATTGGAAGAAGTATCGGAGCCTGTGAGAAAAACGCCCAACCATCCCAGAATGGGAGCAAAGAACGGGAACAGAGCGCCTGTGGCCGCTAGCGCGAGTCCCATCGAGGAGCTCATACCAGAGTAGTTCATTATGTAAGCAAGACCGAGAACCGCTGCAATTGTCAGAATCGGGAAGCGCAATTGCCTGATAGTTCTCGCATAGCATGCAAAGGCGCGTCCCAAACCATAATTCGGAATTACCAATATCGAAAGAAGACCGGCGATCAGGATGGCAGTCCCGGCGGCTGATCCGATATTGAGAGCGTATTGTGCCGCGTAGGGAGAGTTTTTGGCAACGATCGGGGCGGTTTTCACTACAAGATTATGCAGTACCGGCCAGTTCAAGGTCGTTCCCAATGGCGCCAGCATGGCCTTTACCGAGTCAAGGCCCCACAAAAAAATCATGACTGCCAGGATGAAATAGGGTGTCCAGGAACGGAAGATCTGCCCGGAGCTATACAGGCAGGTGACCGGGCCGCTGGGCTTTTCCTCGGGGAAATGGAAGACTTTCGATGGTTTCCATACCCTTAGAAAAAGACCCAGCCCGACAATGGTCACAACTGCCGACAGGATATCAGGCAGGTAAGGTCCGACGAAGTTCGAGACGGTAAACTGAGTAACGGCAAAGCACACACCGGCCACTATGAGCGCGGGCAGCACCTCAAGGGAACGTTTGAAGCCGCACATCGTGACGCTAAGCCATATGGGTACCATAATCGAAAGAAAAGGGAGCTGGCGCCCGACGATCTTGCTGATGTGCATCATGTCGATATCCGTGACCTTGGCGGCGACAACGATGGGGATACCGATCGCGCCGAAGGCCACCGGGGCCGTATTGGCGATGAGACAGATTCCGGCGGCATACATTGGGTTGAAGCCAAGGCCAACCAGCATCGCTGCCGTTATGGCAACAGGCGTGCCAAAACCGGCCGTTCCCTCGATGAACGATCCGAAAGCAAAGGCAATGAACAGGGCCTGGAGACGGCGGTCATCAGTGATACACGCCAGGGAATTTCGAATTTTATCGAACTCCCCCGATTCTACCGTCATGTTATACACCCATATAGTATTCAACACGATCCACACGATCGGGAAAATCCCAAACGCCGCGCCCATCAATGTCGCATTCAAAGCCAGACCTACCGGCATTCCCCAAAGGGCAATAGCGAGAATCACCGCCGAGCCGGTGCCGAACAGCGCAGCCCAGTGTCCGGGCGACCTCCTCACCGCCAGCATATAAAAAAGGATATACAAGGGAATTCCGGCAATCAGCGCGGATAGCGCGAGATTTCCCAAAGGGTTGTAAACCTGTGTCCAGTTCATCCGGGATCTCCTTTTCGGGTGAGGGCGAAAGCACTCGGATAATTGGTAATACCATTTTCACACGGGCACACTTTTACCAAACCTGCTGTCTCTTTGTCAAGGATAAACTCGAGATTGCGCGTATATTTTTCTTGACAAAACCTCTCTTATTCCAGTAGTATGAGCTACCAAGAGGAGTTACATCCATAATCTTGATTTTTTTGCATAAATGGTATTACCATTCCTCTGATTGGCTCCCAACTTTCGATAAAGGGGAAAATCTATGGCTGAGAATAAATTGGTCAATAAATTTGGCGAAATCCTCGGAAAGGAAAACGTCTTCCAGGACGACGCGGACCGTCTCGCCTATTCTTACGACGCCGCTGTACTTGATTCCTGCCTTCCCTCTATCGTTTTGCGGCCGACCACAAGCGAGGCGCTCGGCCAGGCTGTCCGCCTCTGCAACGAAAACGCTCTGCCCACAACCGTCCGCGGGTCCGGGACCAATCTGAGCGGCGGAACGATTCCGAAGCCCGGTGGTGTTGTAATAGTGACTACGGCCCTCAACGAGATCTTGGAGATAAACGAAGAAGACCTCTACGCCGTGGTGCAGCCCGGTGTTATAACCGCTAAATTCGCAGCCGCGGTCGAAGCCCGGGGCCTTTTCTATCCGCCCGACCCGGGCAGCCAGGCAGTATCCACCCTGGGCGGCAACGTGGCTGAAAATGCCGGGGGCTTGAGAGGGCTCAGGTACGGAGTGACGCGCGACTATGTGATGGGCATCGAGTTTTTCGACGTTAACGGCGAACTGGTGAAATCAGGCGCAAGAACGGTTAAATGCGTGACGGGCTATAATCTCGCTGGTCTGCTCGTGGGATCAGAGGGGACGCTTGGAGTTTTCAATAAGATAATTTTGAAGCTGATTCCCATGCCGGCCGCAAGTAAAGCGATGATGGCGGTTTTTTCCGAAGTATCAAAGGCCTCCGAGACGGTTTCGGCAATCATAGCAAATCGCATCGTTCCGGTAACCCTGGAGTTGATGGACAATTTCACCATTCGCGCGGTCGAGGACTACGCTCATGTGGGGCTTCCGGTCGATGCGGGCGCCCTTCTGCTGATAGAGGTCGACGGACATCCGGCGCAGGTTGAGGATGACGCTGCAAAAGTCGAAGCCCTGTGCCGCCAGATGGGAGCCATGCGGGTCCGAGTAGCGCAGGATGCCCAGGAGCGCGATAAGGTTTGGGAAGCCCGGCGTGCTGCGCTTTCGGCCCTTTCCCGAATCAAGCCCACAACTGTTTTGGAGGACGCCACCGTTCCGCGGAGCAAGATTCCCGCAATGATTCGTGCCATTGGCGAAATCAGCCGAAAATTCGATCTTACGATTGGCACCTTCGGCCATGCCGGTGACGGAAACCTCCACCCGACGATACTTACCGACCGCCGCAACAAGGAAGAATGGGCCCGGGTCGAACAGGCAATCGACGCTATTTTCGAAGAGGCCCTCGCTCTTGGAGGGACCCTTTCGGGAGAACACGGAATCGGAACTGCCAAATCAAAATACATGGAAAAAGAAACGAGCCGCGCCACGATCCTCTATTCTCGCCGGATAAAGGCCGCATTGGACCCAAAAAACATACTCAACCCCGGCAAGATCATTGGAGAATGAGCATGTACGATATGAAAAAACTTGCTGCGCTGGTCAAAGAGCTTGAAGACCAGTTGATGGTCTGCATGCGGTGCGGGATGTGCCAGGCGGTCTGCCCAGTTTTTGCCGAAACCGGCCGTGAGGCTGACGTCGCCAGGGGGAAACTGGCTTTACTAGAGGGCCTCATTCAGGAGATGTTCAATGACCCAAAGGGTGTAAACGAGCGCCTGTCGCGCTGTCTGCTCTGCGGGTCCTGCGCGGCTAACTGCCCGAGCGGCGTGAAAGTGCTCGATATTTTTCTCAAGGCGCGCACCATCCTGGTCGGCTACATGGGGCTGCATCCGGCCAAAAGGATCGTTTTCCGCGGCATGCTCGCCCACCCTGAGCTTTTCAACAGTCTTGTAAAATCGGCCAGCAGGATTCAGTCATTTTTCGTAAAACCTGCTGACGACCTTCTCGGCACCTCGTGCGCACGCTTTCTGTTTCCGCTGGCAGAGCGGCATATCAAGACTTTTGCGCCGGTTTCCTTCCTCTCACGAACACGCCAACCGGACACATCCGCCGTGTCAGGACTTAAGGTTGGCTTCTACGTCGGCTGCATGATCGACAAAGTATACCCCGACATCGGGGATGCGGTACTTAGCGCCCTGAAGCACAGCGGTGTCGGGGTACTTCTCCCTGATGAGCAGGGTTGCTGCGGAATTCCGGCGCTTTCCTCAGGGGACCTCAAGACCTTTCAGAAACTGGTACGCTACAATCTCCAAAGATTCTCGCCCGGCGATTTCGACTACCTCGTGACCGCCTGTGCGACCTGTACCTCCACAATAAAGAAGCTCTGGCCGATGTTTGCAGATGAACTAAGTGAGGTGGAAAAATCCAAGGTGCGCGAACTGGCAGAAAAAACAATGGACATAAGCCAGTTTCTCGTCGAAAAATCCGGCGTTGTCATGCCGAATTCTTCCTATGAAGGGGGAAAAGCCATTCTGACTTATCACGACCCATGTCACTTGAAAAAATCTCTTGGGATCGCGGCGCAGCCTCGGGCGCTTCTTTGCGCCAATTCCCGGTATGTTTTCAAAGAGATGAGCGAGCCTGACCGGTGCTGCGGTTGCGGGGGAAGTTTCAACCTTCAATATTATGGTATTTCTGCATCGATCGGTAAGCGCAAGCGTGACTCCATCGTACAAACCGGATGCTCAACTGTTGCGACGAGTTGCCCCGCGTGCATGCTCCAGATAAGTGATATGCTCTCGCAGGCAGGTGAGCGTATCCAGGTAAAACACGCCATCGAAATTTATGCCGATTCACTGGAGTAATGTTTCCATGCTGACGCCAATAAAACCAAAACGCATCTCAGACCTGGTTTTTGAACAGTTGCGCGATCTAATATTCAAGGGTCGCATCAAGCCCGGCGAGCAGTTGATGGTCGAACGCGAACTAGCCGAGACCCTCGGCGTCAGCCGGCCCACCGTAAGGGAGGCCATAAACAAGCTGGTCGCGCTCCGGTTGATCGAACACAGACAGGGACAGGGCACCTTTGTCGTTTCGTCTGCAGCGGAAAAGAATCCGCTCGGAATGCCGCATGACCAGGACATAAGTTTGGAGGACCTGCTCGAGGTAAGGCTGGGGCTCGAATGCAATGCGGTAATGATGGCCGCTCGCAGGGCGACAGAAGAAGACTTACGGGATATGGAAAAAAACCTTCGGGAAATGGAAACCGAGATAGAAGCCGGAGGACTGGGAAGCGCCGCCGATGTCCGGTTTCACATGGCCATCGCCTACGCCACAAAGAACATGGTTCAGATACACATCATGAAGAGTTTTTACGATCTGCTTTTTTACGGGATCAAGACAAACCTCCAGTACTTATATACCGAGCCTGTCACTCTCGAAATAATCACCCGCAAGCACAACGATATTTTCAAAGCGATTCGGGACCGTGATCCGGATGCCGCGTACAGCGCCATGCGCGAGCACATTATTTTCGTTCTCGATTTCGTGCATGAAAAGAAGCTTTCTTGAGCCTCGGCGAGACCTCAACAGGAGAAGCGAGGAGCAGGAATTCCAGCTCCGCGCTTCTTGCTTCGTGTTTTTGTTCAATCCCTTTACTGATTATCCAGTCTGAACAATTCGTTAGACCTTGCAAAACTCAACATGTAGCGGCCCATGACGATCATCTGCGTCTGGTACTCCAGAAGGGCTTTGCGTTTAGCCGCTACCTCCTCTGGTGTGAGGGAAAGTGGTATCCACTTCTCTTTATGAGGATGGTCCTCGGGGGGATTGAGTTTTGACCCGCTCCCCGCACCCTGGGCAAGCGGCCACTCGCCGTAATGGACCAGGTAGATAAGCCACGTGGGTTTGAATTCAGGATGCTCCTTATTGAGATGTTTCCATGCCTGTTTGACGAAATAGTGAGTCGAGGCATGGTCCGGGTGCGTATCCTCAGGCGCGCTCGTCGCCAACATGTTGGGCCGGAAATCGGATAGCACACGCTCGATCTCCATTTGCAATCCCTCACCGGTATAACCTGCCTGAGGCTCAATTACTGAGAGCGCAGAAGGCCTGTTTTCCCTGGTGGTAGGGGAAGTGTAGCGCTCCGCCTTCCCGCTCGGCTTGGAGCGAAGTGCGGTCAACCCGCCGTCCGGAAACCGAAGGAAGATCACATTGCTCTCCTTCATTCCCAGCATGGCCAAGGCCTTCAGGGATTCGTACATGCGGTCTTCACCATACTCGCGGAAGTCCTTTGCCGTCGGATTGGATATATGACCTCCCATTTCCACTGCTTCAGGGAATCCGTCTCCGTTTGTCATAAAAACCACCTTCACGCTTCCGCCTGTTTCGATAACGCGCTGAATGAGGCCTGCAGCTCCGAGGCTCTCGTCGTCCGGGTGCGGCGAAAAGACCATAAGACGCGTGTCTTTCGAGATGAGCGGCTCTATGGCCATCGGTTTTTCAGCGGGCTTCGGTTTTTCCGCCCGGGCGCCGGCAGGGGCAAGCGTAACAACCGCGAACATCAGCATCAATAAGACTTGCAGCACGTCGACCTCCTCCCATTGGCAGCCTGACCCCTTGCGGGCGTTCCGGCTTTCCATCAACACCAACCCAGCCCATGCTCACCATGAGAACCGGTTACTCCGTTAGCCTGACAACACTAATTTCATATTAGCATCAAACAAGGTATCGTCAAGGACAACGCTGACAGGTGGAAAAACCAGATCCCCAACCATCGGCAAATCTTAAATCATACGTCAGCTTGTCACTTCTTCTGTTCCCGATGTTCATCTGAGAAAAGGTTGCGGTATTGACCATATCCGTCCTTTTCCAAATCCTCTTTGGGTATGAATCTCAGGGCGGCAGAATTCATACAGTACCGCAGGCCGGTCGGCGGCGGTCCATCGTTGAAGACATGCCCGAGGTGGGAATCGCCGTACTTGCTCCTGACCTCCGTTCGCGTCGAAAAAAAGCTCCGATCCACCTTTTCCACAATGTCACCCGGCTCAAGAGGCCGCGTAAAGCTCGGCCATCCGGTTCCGGAATCATATTTGTCAAGCGAACTGAAGAGGGGTTCGCCTGAAACGATGTCCACATAGATTCCTTCCTTCTTGTTATCCCAATACTCATTTTTAAATGGCGGTTCGGTACCCTCCTTCTGGGTCACCTTGTATTGCAGAGCAGTGAGTTTCCCCCTAAGGGTCTCATCATCGGGCTTCGAGTATTTGGCTTCCTGCATGCCCGGTTCGGCTGTTTGTGACTTAACTTCAAGCTTATCCATATCCACGTCTTTCCCCCATACTTTACTGATAAATTGATCCCGCCCGGAGCGAGCCCTGTAATAGCGGTAGCGCAGCGGATTTTTCTTATAATAGCCCTGATGATATTCTTCCGCCCCGTAGAATTTCGAAAAGGGCACAATCTCGGTAACAATGGGCTTATCAAAACGACCGGAACTCTCCAGTTTACGCTTTGACTCTTCGGCCGCAACCCGCTGCCCCTCATCATGGTAAAAGATGACAGTGCGGTACTGCTCGCCCCTGTCCACGAACTGTCCTGCCGGGTCCGTCGGGTCCACATGTTTCCAGAAAGAATCCAACAGTTCACCGTAGCTCACCTTCGTGGGGTCGTAAATGACCTGAACCGCTTCCACATGTCCCGTTTTTCCGGATGAAACTTCCTCGTAGGTGGGATTCTCGGTACGGCCACCCGTATAGCCTGATATGACCTCGATGACTCCGTTCACCTTTTCGAAGTCGGCTTCGACACACCAGAAGCACCCTCCGGCAAAGGTAGCTCTTGCTAATCCACTATGTTCTTCATCCACGGCTGAACTCTTTTCGGCTTGCTTGCCGTTCGAAGATACCAATCCCAACATTACAAGCCCTGCCAATACGATTAACGTGGTCAGCAAAATAGCTTTCATTCGCATTTTCTCCATTAGCATCTTTTTCATAAGCGTCTTTCCTGTCCGTTTCTCCCCCCGGGTCTTCACTGTGGGGGCAGCTTCTATTGCCGGTTTATCTCCAGCCTGGTGTAATGTAATCCCCAAAGGTAATGAAATCCCCAAAGGCACGTAAAGATTATGTAATGATTCAAAATGGAGGAACAAAAATGACTATCATCTCGAGGACCGCTCCCGAAAACCCCGGGAGAACAAGCCCCGGAAACTTGCGGGAAAGCGGTAGGGTTTTTAAAGTATGCTTCGGATTGCCAAATGACCGGTGAAAAAAACTAAGGATGCGACTCATGGCAAAACCAGGCCCCGTTCTCATTGTTGAGGATGACAATAAAACCTCCTCGCTCATCAACCTCTATCTTCAACGCGAAGGATACGATACCGCTGTTGCAGTGGATGGTGTCGAAGCCCTGAAATTGGCCCGGCAGCAAAATCCTGCGGTTGTCATTCTAGATCTTATGCTCCCGCGTCTTGACGGCTTGGAGGTGTGCCGCAAGCTGCGCGAATTCTCGGATGTCCCTATCCTGATGCTCACGGCAAGAGGCGAGGAATTCGATCGGGTCCTGGGGCTTACTATCGGCGCGGATGATTACATGGTCAAGCCGTTCAGCCCTCGAGAGCTCGTTGCTCGAATCAAAGCCATGTTAAGACGAACGAGTATGATCGCCAGGGATCGATCCGATAAACTCAAGGTCGGGGGGCTGGTCCTGGATAATCACAAACACGAAGTTATGGTGGATAATCGCCGTATTGTCCTCACTCCATCTGAATTCAAGCTGCTTCGATTGTTCATGGATGCACCGGGGCGGCTCTTTACACGACAACAGCTACTCGATACACTCTATCCTCAGGGCGAGGAGGTGGTCGATCGAGTGATAGATGTACATGTAGGCAAGCTGAGGCAGAAACTCGAAAAAGACCCGGCCAATCCACGATACATTCTGACGATAAGAGGCTACGGCTACCGGCTCGCAGGCGACGAGCAGGAGGAATCCGTTTCATGAAACAGGGAATTCTCTTGAAACTCCTGGCAATCAATATCCCTGTTGTTGCGCTTGTAATCCTCGTGCTTTGGCTGGTGCTTGACACTCTTGCGGCTGATTATTTCTCCGTCCTCATGAAAGAGTACCGCATCAGTCCAACCGATGCGCACCAGATGTTCATCCATTCCGTGCACCGCTATCTTCTCCTGACCAGTGTCGGCGCATTGGTCCTGGCGGCGCTGCTGAGCTACCTGCTCACCGAGATGGTGCTGCGGCCACTCTACCAGATGATAAAGACGACTCGCCTTATTTCGGGAGGCGACTATTCATCGAGAGTTCGCTCGAACTCTCGCGATGAAATCGGCGAGCTTGCGAGCGCTTTCAACCAGATGGCCGCAAGCCTCGAAAGGGTCGAGCAACTCCGGAGGGATATGGTTTCGAATGTCGCCCACGAACTTCGCACACCGTTAACCAACATCAGAGGATACCTTGAAGCCCTTCAAGACGATGTCGTGCCCCCTACCCAGGAAACGTTTCAACTGCTGCTCGAAGAGACACTGCGGCTCATCCTGCTCGTCGAAAACCTCCTGCAACTGGCTAAGGCCGACGCGGCAAGATTCAGTCTTGACCTGGAGGAGATAGATATTGCCGAATTGAGCTCCCACGTTTTGAAAAAATTCTACCTGGAGTTCAAGCAAAAAAACATTCAAGTCTTGAGGGACCTGAGCGAAACCGGAACGCAGGTAATGGCCGACCGCGAAAAACTCAGCCGCGTGATAGAGAATCTTCTGAAGAATGCGCTGCAATATACGCCTGAAAGCGGGTCCGTATCGGTCCGTACCGAAAGCTTCGGCAATGGAGTGAAATTGCTTGTCGAAAATAGTGGCCCGGGGATAGAAGCCAAAGACCTGCCCTTAATTTTCGAGCGTTTCTATCGTGGAGAAAAATCTCGTTCCAGAGACTATGGCGGCACCGGAATCGGCCTCGCCATAGTAAAGGAAATCGTGGAAGCCCACGGCGGCAAAGCGTTCGTCGAAAGCACGCCCGGCAAAACTCTCTTCTGGTTCAGCTTGCCACTCGGGGATCGTTCAGGAACGATCTGCTCATGATCGGGCAATTCTTTACCAAATCTTGACATTTCCTTTAACCTTTCTTGTCCGCACATGTTTAAGCTTATCGAGAAGATGCCCCCGGACTGTCAGCAAGAGGCACAGGCTGACAATGCCCCAGGGGGAGTTTTCAAAACGAAGAGGCCATATTCGCGGTCAAGGAGACATTACAAAATGACTTCCCTTCCAAAGAGATTAACTGGACTGGTCATCGCTCCAAGGGCCAGACTCATTTGGCTGGCGGTTGCCGCGTTTTTTCTGGGCAGCGCTTTTTGCCCATTTAACCCATCTGCCGGGGACCAGCCACAAACAATGAAGGAGAGTGAAGTAATGAACAGTCCATTGGAAAGCAAGGCGAGCGAGGAGATGCTCCACTTTAACGGCTTGGCTCCAGCATCGTCAAAAATGGAAACGGCAACGTTTGCTCTTGGCTGATTCTGGGGTGCGGATGCCCAGTTTGGGGGCATCAAAGGCGTGATTCGTACAAGGGTTGGGTATACTGGTGGTAATAAAGAAAACCCGACCTACCGCACTTTGGGTGATCATACGGAGAGCATCGAAGTAGATTATGACCCGAGCATAGTTTCATATGCGGATTTGCTCAAGGTTTTCTGGCAAGGCCACGACCCCGGCAGCCGCTCGTGGTCGAGGCAGTATATGTCAGCAATCTTCTACCACAGCGAAGAACAGAAAAAACTGGCTCTTGAATCCATGAAACGGGAGGAGGAAAGGACACACGGAAAGATATACACGGAGATATCGCCGGCATCGAGGTTCTACCGGGCGGAAGACTACCACCAGAAGTACTACCTGAGGCAGAGACCGGAATTGATAAGAGAACTCAAGGCGATATACCCGTCCAATGAAGACTTTCAGGATTCGACGGTCGCGGCGCGCCTGAACAGCTATCTTGCCGTAAAAGGCCCCCTCGCGGCAATTCAGACGGAGCTTGAAGATCTGCTCCCGCCGCAGGAAAGCAAAAAGCTGCTGGATATTGTCCGAGGGCGGGGCCGTTGATCGAAGGGTGCAGGCGCCAAGCTGCAGGCTCAGGGCCTTTTTCAAAAACCGTTAACCACTACACCATTTAGATTGACATTGGGGATTACCATGTTTAAGAGTGAATCCATCCATGCTGTGAAAATAGACTGGAGAAGGGGACGCTCACGACCTGACACCGTGGCGTCTCATAAATTGGTGGATATCTCCACGATACCCACGCGTCACCACAGCGAAAGCCGTGGCCAGGTGCATTTAGCGCGTGACTTTCCAAGAAGACTTTGAAATGATGAAGATGACCGTTCACCGCAATGTAAATATCATGTGATTAACGGAATGATCCACTAGTTCACGGTCCAAAGGTTTTTTATCCCAAGTTTGCCACGACAAACCTGGGTTAGCATCATAAAGAACGTTTTTTCCCAATGATTACAGGCCACTACACCTGATTGGAAAGGGGGGGTGATTCCATTTCTGATTCATAGTGCCGTAGGATGAAAAAAGTCAGAGGTCCGTCATAGAGCTTCATTCAACATCAACATACATAATCGAGGAGATATTACAATGAACAAACGCAGCAGGTATTTCGCAACTTCTTTAATCGTTTTTCTGTCAATCGGCATTTTCGCCGCAGCCGGATATTTATATGCTGCGCAAAGTGACGAAGCAATGATGAAGGGTCAGAAGGCGATGATGGAAGGTGCAAAGCAGATGATGGATGCAAACAAAACGATAATGGGAATAATGGAGAAAAAAGGAATTAAAGACGCAGATTTGATGGCGGCCCAAAAGATGATGACGGACGGCTACGACATGATAACCAAAGGCGAAACCATGATGACCGGCACCACAAAGGCGGAAGGCCAGGAGATGATTAAAAAAGGTGCCAAAATGATGCTGGACGCACAGAAAACGACCAACGCCGCTGTCCAGAAACATGAAATGGTTAAGGAATGTTCGATCGCTCTTGACTCGTGCACGTATGCAGAAAAAAAGATAAACGAAGGTGCGTTGCAGTGGTTTTTTGGCGCCGGTGGCGCTTATTAGCAGTAACACTGCCCGCTCAAGCATGAGCACTTGATCTCTATAAGAATTCCATAGCCCCCTTAGGAACAATTCGCATCCTAAGGGGGCATGCACATGGCCCTCTTCCCGGCATTGCCAAAATCGCGAATTCGTCATGCCGGGCGGTCCGCTCAACGGACCCCGGCAAATCTCAAAAAAGGCTGATGCTTTCGTGATTACTGATACAGGCAAAAATCCGAATTCGCCCCGCACCCTGCGTGCGCTCCGCAGTATAACCCGCACCAGCCCCTTTTGCTGATAGCCTGCGTGTTGATTGGAACATACACTCACGGCATGGCTTCTCCGGACATCCCCTGAGCTTTTTCGCGCAGAATAAAACCCGGAAATGCCCCTCGGCATCCCTTGAAAGCCATGTCGGGGTATTATCTTAGGAATTCAAGACGAATCGGTTACCCGAGATTTCGTATTGCCGCCGGCCCGGCTCCGGCCATACTTAAACCTTTTTCAGACGGAGATTGAAATGAGACTCTGGCGCTTTAAATACTCCCTTCTCGCATGCCTTATCGTGATTCTTGCGGCATCTTTGGTTGGCGGAGCGGAAGGGATTACGTTGATCAGTACGGATCAATTGAAAGAAGATCTTACCAAACCGGATATCGTCGTAATTGACGTGAGAGCCCCCCATGACTGGAATTCCAGCGAGTGGAAAATACAGGGTGCGCGGCGGGAGGCGCCTGGCGAAGTCGAGCAATGGATGGCCAACTACCCGAAGGACAAGACGATCGTTTTATACTGCGCCTGAACGAACGAGGCCACTAGCGCCCGTGTGGCGCAACAGCTCGTAAGCGCGGATTTCAAGAATGTCGAAGTACTCAAGGGTGGCTGGAATGAATGGGCTCTGAACCAATATCCGGTAGAGCAGAAATAGCCTTTCCCTGCGGACCGCTCACCTTTAACGATCGTGAACAGGAATAGGGACAGGGGAACAGCCAGTAATGGCATCGAAGGATTCCCCTGCCCCACATCTGGCTCAGCACGGCTCACATTAATCTGTTCCACGTCAGTTCTCAATCCTCTGAAATGAACAGCTCATTGGACCTTGCGAAGCTCAACAGAAATCGGCCCATCACGAGCATCTGCGTACGGTACTCCAGGATAGCTTTGCGTTTGGTCTTCACTTCCTCGGGTTTGAGCTGAAACGCTATCCACTCTTTTTTATCAGGGAAGCCATCCGGAGGATCGAGGCGCAACCCGGTACCCGCCCCCTGGGCAATCGGCCACTGCCCGAAATGGATCAGGAAAGTGAGCAAATTGGGTTTAAGTTGGTTTGGATGTTTATCAGTCCAATGCGCCAAGGCTTTTTTGACAAAATAGTAAGTCGCGCTGTGGTCGGGATGCTGGTCCTCACGCGGGGTGGTCGCCACCAGGTTAGGTCGAAAATCAGCGATCACCCGTTCGACCTCTTTTCTCAGATCCCGGCCGCAATAGTCCGTGCGAGGGACGATAACCTCGAACGCCGGTGGACGCTTTTCCCTGGTAAAAGGAGACATGTATGGCTTCAGGTGCGAGCGATACTCCAAACGAAGGTAGTTCAGCCCGCCGTCCGGAAAACCAAGGAAGATCACATCGCGCTCTTTGAGCCCCAGGGTGGTGATGGCCTTCAGGACCTCCAACCGGCGCTCTTCACCATATTTGCGGTAGTCCTTTGCGGTGGGGACGGCGATATGATGCTCCGTCTCCACCCCCTCCGGAAAGCCGTCTCCGTTAGTCATAAAGACGACCTTCACTCTTCCTCCGGCCGTGAGAACGCGCTGAATCAGGCCCCCTGCCCCGAGGCTCTCGTCATCGGGATGCGGCGAAAAGACCATGAGACGCGTATTGTGCGAGATGAGCGGCTCGATAGCCTGTACTTTCTCAGCTTGAGCAACGGCAGGAGTCAGTATTGCTAACGCAAACAAGAATATCCGTAATACTTGCAACATGCTGCAAAGAAACCTTTCCATCATATGCGAGTCCTTCCCCCGAATCTGATTATCACAGACCTGTCAACTCTCCCAGCCTTAAAGTTGCCGGAATCGGCGATCTCCCGCAGCAATTGAATAACAAGTCATTTGACGCCATAATCTCCTAAAGCACTCTCAGCTTTTCTATCCGCCATTGTCTCCTACTTAACAATTAATCTCCGGTTGCTTGAATGATCCTCCGGGAGTTCCTAAATTTTCTCTATGAAGTCCTTTGCAATCATGGCCCTAATCGACCTTACCGGCAGGAGCAGATGATGAGCAAACTGGTGATCGGCATATTCGACAACTCATCCGAGGCTGAGCTGGCCTGTCGCCATCTTCTGGAGAAGGACCGCAACGGCGCTCTTCGCCTCGAAGATATTGTAACCGCGGAAAAGACCAAAACGGGTAAGGTCAGGTTTCATCATGTAACGTACTTCATTTTTGCCAAGGCAATCGGCGGCGCATTCCTGGGCGCACTCAGCGGTTTCCTTTTTCTCAATCCAGCTTTCGCAGCAGCCGGCATTGTTTTGGGTCTCATAGCAGGGCTGGTTTACGGAACATCTTCGCCGATAGGAATCAATCCGTAAAAAGTGAAAAGCCAGGCGCAAAACCTCAATCCCGGCCAGGCCGCCATTTTCGTTATGCCTGAACAAAACCCTGCTCAGATTGCCGAAGAGATCAATCGGTTGGAGGGCACCGCTCGCCAGACCAGCATATGCGCTCTCGAAGAAGGAGTTGCACAATGCCGGCTCTGGAGCCCGTTTGAATCCGGCCTGGTTTTCCCGTAAAGAGGAATAATTTACGGCTTCTTTGATGATCCTGACTTGAACTGGAAAATCTTTCTTTGCCCTCGGAGCTGATCGACAGGTTTTTATTAAGCTCCCGGACTTCGGCCCGGAAGGCTAATCATTGCGCGAATCGCGAGAGGTCCCCCTCAGTGCCTCAGCATAATCCGCAAGCATAAGGAACTGGTCCGGAAGGGCATGTTTTTCGACCCCTACCGGCGCCTTGAAAAAGGAGGCCAGGTGGGTCATAACTCCGCCTTCACCGCGCCTTTTCGCCAGTTCTGCAAGGCGAACGAGATCGAGGACCAGCGGAGCCGCAAGAATGGAATCATATCCCTGCCAGGTAAACTGAAGCGACATCTTGGCGCCGAGAAACCCTCTGAAGTGAATGAAATCCCAGGCTGTTTTCTGGTCGTCAAGGGAGGGGACATAACCTATGCTGACCGTGGTATGAGGAGAGTATCCAAGGATTTTGGACAAAACCTGGTCTTTTGTCCTGATTTTGGATTCACGGTTCCCGGGGTGATTGAGTATCTGCCCATCCATGTTTCCAAGTATGTTAAAACCTTCCCAACTCATTACTTCAAGATTTCGGCAGGCAAACATCGGAGCCAGAGCCGATTTAACCAAAGTTTCGCCCGTTTTCCCGTCGTTTCCCATGACTGGAGCGCCTTTTTGAGCCGCAAGCTGCACGAGTGCAGGGGGGAGGGCGCCATTTGACGGCGTAAAGTTTATATATGCGCACTCTTCCATGATTGCCGCGCAGGAATAAAGAGTGCTGGCCCGAACCTTTTCCCTTTCATTCGCGGCGAGGACCTTTTGGAAGGCTTCGAGTTCGAAATGGCAGGCTTCCAGTTTCAGAGGCGGTTCGGTTGACGCCAGATTTACGACAATTACTTCATCGAGGCTGTACTTGCGCCTGAATGCCTGGAGGCAGCCGCGCATGTATCCTATTTCTTCCTCAAGGCTTTTTTCCTTCGCATTTTCAGGACCGGCAAGCTTCTCTATGGCCTCGCCGCAGTTCTTGGCGCATCCGCTATCGACGTTATGCTGAAATTCTTCGAGTTCAGCTTTTATTTCCAGAAGAATCCCTGGCGCAACCGGGATCATTTTTTCAAAAATATCACGCGAGTTTGCCGCTGATCTTATGTCGCAGCCGCCGAATACGAGGCTGCCCGGCTCGACAAGATCAACTCCATCGAAGATTTCTGAGCAGGTAACCATTCCCGTTGTCGGCGCCAGATTCTTTTTCAACGCCAGTGCGCCCGCCACCGCCATCGAGGCGATGGAACCGAGCGCACCTATGAGGTAAACTCCAGTTCTGTTGGCTGATGACATTATAGAGCGACTCTTCTATCCTGGTCCGCAAATGCGGACAATAGGGCGCAAAATTCCTGGCCAATTTCCGATAAAGTGCTAAAAAAGCTTATTCTGCCTGTGTTGTCAATCGTTTCAGCGGCAAGGAAGTCAATTTTCCATCTGGCCACCGGCTTGCTTCAATCTTAAATTTGTAATCACCGATTCGGCTTTTGTCTAATACGTGCTATTTAAGTAACTTCGGAGACGAAAATGTTTAAACATATCCTGGTACCTTCCGATCTCACCGACAGAAACCGCAAAACAATGGATATAGCCGTCAAGATGGCCCTCGTAAATGGAGCTGTCATTACTCTGCTTCATGTAGTCGAAACGATGGAGGAAGCAGATTCAGATGACTTTAAGAAGTTCTACAAGCAACTTGCCACGTGTGCGGGCAGAGCCATCGATAAGCTCATAGCCCAATACGGCCCGCAAAGCGTCAGCATCGAAAAGCAAATACTCTACGGTAAACGAGTTTTCGAAATAATCAATTTTGCTGCCGAACATGAGGTTGATTTGATTATAATGACCTCGCACAAACTCGATCCCGAGAACGCCGCCGAAGGCTGGGGTACGATCAGTTTCAAGGTCGGAGTCCTTTCTCACTGCCCGGTTATGCTAGTAAAGTGAGTTGCGTGAAACGAAGAATAATGCACCTCGACATGGACGCATTCTACGCGGCCGTAGAACAGTCGGACAATCCGCAGTTGCGCGGAAAGCCGGTAATAGTGGGCGGCGCAATGCGAGGAGTGGTTTGCGCAGCATCCTACGAGGCCAGACGCTTTGGCGTTCATTCCGCTATGCCCGTTTTCAAGGCAATAAAGCTTTGCCCGGAGGGGATTTTCCTTCCGGTCCGGATGGACCGCTACAAGGAGGTCTCCTGCATGGTCATGGAAATTCTTAAGGGGATATCACCTCTTGTCGAGCAGGTATCAATCGATGAGGCTTTTGCGGATATTACGGGGACCGAAAGGCTCCACGGACCGCCACAGACCCTGGCGCTTCGGGTTAAAGAGGCGGTACGTGAGGGCACTGCCCTTACGTGTTCAATAGGAATAGCGCCAAACAAATTCCTCGCTAAAATAGCCTCCGATTTCAAGAAACCCGACGGCCTGACAATAATCGCAGAAGAGCAGGTCAGGGAATTTCTCCAAAAACTGCCGGTGGGCAAGATTCCAGGGGTGGGCAAAAAGACCGGGGAAGAGCTGAAGACGCTCGGGATTGTTTTTGTTTCGGACATTTTGAATTTTCCCGCCATGTTCATGACCAGGAAATTCGGCAAATGGGGAGCCGCCCTCTATGAGAGGGCACAGGGGATAGATAATTCTGCGGTTGAACCTTACAGCGAACCTAAATCGATCAGCGCCGAACAGACTTTTCCAAAGGATATCGACAGCATCGCCGATCTGGAGAAAATGCTCCTGTCTCAAGCCGAGGAAGTTGGCAGTGAGCTGCGCAAGCTTGGGTTCAAGGCAAGGACGGTTACACTGAAGGTAAAATTCTCCGATTTCAAGATGAGAACCAGAAGCCGCACACTGCCCGATCCGTTCGACACCACGGAGGTCCTTTTCAACGCTGGTCAGCGGCTTTTAGAGGACCTCAAATTGAGCTGCAAGGTACGGCTCATTGGAGTAGGTGTATCGAATCTTTCTTCCGGTCCTCGTCAAATGACCATTGGCCCTGCCCGCGATGATACCGACAGGCAGGAGCGGCTCGACAGGGCTATCGACCGAATCCGGGGCCGATTTTGCGGCAATAAAGTCGTGCGCGGCCGGATGCTCGATGAGTCTTAATACTTTTTCAAGAGGAGGACTAACTTGCCCCACGAAAGAAAATATAAATATCTTCGCGACGACTTCGGTGAACTCCCGGTACATCTTGAGCATCTCACCATATATCTCAACTTTCTGAACGACAGGGTCGAAGCGACAAACTGCCTCCGGATGACTGCCAGGCGTGACCTTGAAAGCATCGCCCTGGATGCCTGCGACCTTGAAATACAGAGCGTCGAATGGTGTACCGGCCCCGACGCAGGCGGAGACCCCCTTCGTTATGACTATCTTACACAAGAAAACAGGCTGATGGTCTTTCTACCCCGAAAGATTCTCGACGGAGAAAGTTTTTTCGTCCGCACCATGACCATTTGCCGCCCATCGGATTTCGTCCTGGAAGGCATCTATAGGGACGTCACTCCCCCCGGAGCGCCACAGCAGTACATGTCCCAATGCCAGCAATGGGGCTTTCAAAGGATAATGCCCATCTTCGATGACTGCCGCGCCAAGTGTACCATGCGAACCTCCCTGGAAGCCGATGTAGCCTATACGCACCTCATAAGCAACGGCGACATCGATCCAGCCACCAACCCGGACCTCGTTCCTGTTCGCAAGCCTGGTCAGTCTGACAGGCAGATCATAACTTTCAATAACCCCATTCCTATGCCCCCCTACCTTTTCATCGCCTGCGCGGGTACCTGGGACGTTCTCAGGGACAAGGTCATCTATGACAATGGCCGCGTCGTCAATCTCGAATACCTCGTTCCCCCCGGTGAAACCAGCGGCGTGCAAATTCCGATGAAAATCCTTAAAAAATCGGTCCTCTGGATCAAGGCAAACCAGGACTATGAATATAGGGGAAATACCTATCGGACCATCTGCATGGGAAAGTCAAATTTCGGAGGTATGGAAAATGCCGGAAACACCACGATCGTCACCGATGCTGCCCTGGTCGGCGAACACACGCTTGACCAGTTCCTCCTTTATGCCCATGCGGTGATCGTACATGAATTCGAACACAACCAGTGCGGCAGCGAAACCACTATGGAGACCCCTTTTGACGTCTGGCTTAACGAAGCATACACGGTGGACGTGGAAAGGCAGTTCATGGCGCATATTTTCGATCCGGCGATGAGCAGGCTGAACCAGGTCGACAGCATTCGAAGCCCGCTTCTGGGTCCACTGGCAATCGAGGACGCGGGCCATGCCGGGCAAATCGTGCGCAAGGGCTTCAATGAACCCGACGAACTGATTGACGGCGTCACCTATGTCAAAGCGGCCGAAGTTATCCGAATGCTCCGCTTGCTGCTGGGAAACGAAAAGTTCAAAGCCGGCAAGGCCCTCTATTTCACTCGCTATCGCTTTGGGAACGCAAATACCGACCAGTTTTTCGAGTGCTTCGAGGAGGTTTCCGGAAGGAAGCTGGATAAGTTCAAAAAACAATGGCTATACAGGATCGGCTACCCGAAGGTGTGTGCCAGGACTCTGTGGGACCCTGAAAAGAAGAGGTTTCAAATCAGTTTGGTCCAGGAAATCGACGATGCAAAAGCCCCTTTCGTTATTCCGATTCAGCTCGCGCTCGTCGATCTGCACGGCAGCGATATTCCGGGAACGGGTCAGGTGTTTGAACTAACCGAACCGGAAGCGGTGCTTGCTTTCGAAAATCTCCCGGCCCCGCCTGCTTTCGCATCAATTAACAGGGACTACTCCTTCTACGGTACTTTTGTAAATCAGAGCGCAGACGTCGAAACGCTCGTCATGCAGGCAAAGATCGACCCGAACCTCTACTGCCGCGTCGACGCTATGCGCATGCTGAACGACATCGAACGCAAGAAGCTGCTGCTGGATCAAAAGAGTAAAATAGATCCGCTGTGGCTTGGCCTTTATGGAGAAATTCTTTCGGACAGCTCTGTTTCGTCCGCCCTGAAGGCGTTTTTTCTGAGAATCGACGAGCAGCCTATGGACCGGGCCTACAGCGCATGGTTCCCCGAACTTGTAAGAGCGAGGGAAAAACTCATGCTCGCTGTTCACAATCTTTACGGTCGAGAGTTACAGGAGCAGTTCGACGGTCTTGACACCTACGGGCTGTGGTCTCCGGAAACCCTCCTGGAAGGGCTCGAGCACAGACAACTCAAAAATATCCTGCTTGAGCTGATAACCGTGAAGGACACCACCCAGAGCCACATGGTCATTCTCGATCACTTCCGCCGCGCCACTGCCGCAAATGACAAGGTTTCGGCCCTGGTCGCCCTCAATCGCAGCTCTGCCCCCGAAAGGCTCGAGATTCTGGAGGAAGTATACGGCCAATGGCATTCCAATATAACGGGGTATGCAAATTACCTGCGTATAATCGCGAGCGGAACGCGCGAGGACGTGTTCGAACAGATCGAAAGGGAACGCAGCCGGCCAACTTTCCAGATAACTCAGCCGACATGGTGCCGAGCGCTCTTCATGACCATGGCAAACAATAACAAGATGATCTGGAACGAGCGGGGAGTGAACTGGATTGCCGACAGGGTAATAGAGCTGGCGCCGATGAACTATACAAACGCTTCACGCATGCTGAACAGCTTCCAACATGTGCGCAAGATGAAGCCGTATCTGCGGGATTTGGTCATATCCGCCTTGAAACGGATCGTAGACGAGGTCGCCGACCGGACCAGCCCTGCCATCCACCGCCAGGCAAAGGCATACCTGGGTTAGGATGCCTGCCCCGCCGGCAATAGTGAACCGCTCGGGGATCTGGCGCTGATATATCCGTTGTCGAGGACGAGCATGAAGTATTCGTAAATAAAAAACCCCGACAAATCAAAGCCGGGGTTTATTTCAGGTGCTCACCACATGGCGAGAATCAGGCTGCCTCGATCCCTTTTATGCGCGGACCGCGAGACAGGGCCAAGATCGGTTAGTATGTGTTCGGATTGCGTGCCTTGTCTTGCCCAAAATCAGACGCAATGCCCTGTTTGTTATTAGAGTCGTATTTGAATGGGCCTGTGCTCGGCACTTTAACCCTGGCCTGATCCATATCTCTATCGGCGCGGTCTCTGTCCGCGACTCCATTGGAGCCACAGCAAAGAGAAGGCCACTGAAAATTACACAAGGATAAGCACGAGGGCCAATGAAAACAGCCACAATCGGCCCGCGCGCCGAAAAAGGCTCCGCTCACAAGTACAAGCGACAAAGCCAACCCAATAACCAATGTTTTGCTCATATCCATCTCCTGGTATACCGGATGTTCATTATTGTAAATCTTACAAGCAATTTAATTGATTACAAATAACTCGCTATTACAAACTAAAAACAGTTTCTGATCTTGTCAACTGCCACCATAAAGCGTGAACTGTTCACCTTACAGAATCAATCGCTGCACAGTGTGAAAAACCCTGGCAAAATTTGATCGCCAGGGTTTATTTTTGTGCTCACGATGGCTGAATCAGGCTGCGGTCAGCCGTTTTCATGCCGGGTTAATGAAGGATTCAAAGGGGCCTGGCCCCATCGAACGCGCCTATTTTATCTCCCCACCGCCGCAGCAGCCGAAAGTGATAGCGTGGACCCTTTCAGGATACGGGTTATAATCCGGCAGATCCTTATCTCTGCAAGCTGAGCCGCAACTGAACCAGTTACAGGGTGAAGAACACAGGTTAATGTGCGGCAGACAACCACAGTCCGCTTGCACGGTGTACAAGGTACCACTGAAGAGCACCAGCGAAAGAGCTAATGCAAGAATTATTTTTTTGCTCATTTGTATCTCCTGAGATCTCAAATAATTATTCTCGTAAACGCTACAACCACCTGAAAGCGTGGTGCAATAACTCGATAGAAAGATGGTAAAGGCGGTTTCGCCTCTTGTCAACCGCACAAGAAAAAGTCGCATTGAAGACAAGACCAAATATTTAATTTATCTAATAATTTCTAATAATTAGAAAAATTAACAAGACAAGTGTGAAAAAGCAGTGCCGATTCCCCAGCATTTTTTCCGGAGTATAGTCTCGTGTTCATCTAAACAAATGGGAAGTTAGAAGGGGGAAGGGTGAAATCTTCGTCTTTCATCCTTCACCCCTCATCCTTCACCCCTCACTCTTCACCCTTTACTCTTCACCCTTCGAGCGAAGCGACTTCACCCTACGCACTTCGGTTCTTTGAGCGATGCGACTTGAAACGTAGAGCTTTGACTGGATAAGCCTGTTGTGCTATTTAAACAAATGTTTTCCCGGGGATGGAATAAAGGCTTGCGTTCACCCCGATGCGTCCGGATGATTCACAGCGTAGACACCGGGCGGGCATGGATTTTCAGGATTTTGAATTCGCAGCCTTTGCCGCTACGCGGAGACCGGCCTAACGGCCTTCTCGCTGAGCATTGGCGAGCAGCTCGCCTTAAGCGGCTTGCGATTTGCCTGGGTGGTGGAATCGGTAGACACAAGGGACTTAAAATCCCTCGGTCGCAAGGCCATGCGGGTTCGATTCCCGCCCCAGGCACCAATATACAAAGGGTGAGCCTGCTAACCGGGCATCCGGTGCTAACCTATTGCTAACATAACCCCATAATTTGCCCCCTGTTTTCAGCTCTGGACTTATGGCTGTTTCGATGGTTTTTTTTCGACCATCCTCCCCTGCCCCGTCCTTTACACCCCTGTCCGCTTGCCGTATGATGAGCGAACCTGACCCTATCGGACGCGTTCAGCTATGGCTTGACCAGTAAGAGTCTATTAGTGAGATCCTGGCGTGTCAGAATTGATCCTGGCCTTAACTGAGTGAGAGGCTGCCATGTCTTCTCCATATCACCCTCATAGCGGTCGCAAAAAGCATTACTGGCGAATTAGGAAGGAAGGCTTTCGGGAATTGCTCATTAAAAAGGGCTGGCATTTGAGGGGCGGTTATGCAGCTAAAGTGATCCAAGGAAAAGAGGTTATTCAGTTCACAATCCAGAAAACAGAGGATTACATTCTCTGCTCATTTCAATTGAAAAGCGATTTTTGGGCTGAGCTGGACATGCTTAGAACACTCCTTGATAGCTTTGACCATACCAGTGTCCCTCCGAACTGACCCTTTTAAGAGACGCTCAAGACATCGCAAAGAATTCTGCCGATGCTTCGAAGACTACCGCTGATGCAGCTACTAAATCCGCAGAGGTCGCGGAGAAGACCCTGATAGCCACGGAAAGGCCACGATTAATGTCAAGCTGCAGATTGTAAGTGGACTCAACTTCGACCAGCAAGAAGCCCACGCCACAATTACGTTTCATGTGGAAAAATGTGGGGTTGTGCCTCCGTATAGGTCGCCCCCCTGCCCTGCCCCCTCTGAAAAAGTGCATTTTAGGAAAGCCTCTTGTGAGCGCCCTTATCATTTCCAAATCTTCTCCAGAAAAAGAGACCCGCTCCGAATCCCGGGGCTCGGTTGCGACATGGAATTCTGCAATACGTTTTGCATTAATTGGACAAAATGTTGTACGTTCGAAAAAGCGTAGGCGCTTACAATCATTGCAAGCACCTACATCTATTTAAAGGGCTAAAGAATATTTGATGTTCTGAATTACCAGGTAATTAGGTATGTGCATGAATCCGCACCTTTTTTTCTACAGGACTCTGAATCATCATGCTTAACATTAGCGAAACGACTGGATCCCTTAGGTTTAAATTTTGCCACAAATGCAGTAACTAAGCCCGAATCAAACGCACATGGATATGGATTGTTGCACACCATTTTCACTAAATTCTCACTTGATCTTACCATTTTATAGTTACCAATATCACCACCTCTGTGATTTGCATGATAAGCTCCATCGATGGCCGACAATGCTTTTCCTAATGAATCGATATCTGGCGGAAATTTTGCATTTTCAGGAATTTTCTTGCCGATCATAAACAGTGTATTGTCACCTAATGAGGTGGATATTTCCTTAAACGCATCCAACCATGCCTGTTGGTTATACCATTTATCAGGTATTGGGTCTACTATACCATTATTCTGTAATATCTTATAAGCTCTATCCTTAAATGCTCCCATTCCATCCACAATTGCCAAAACGGTTTGTCCGTTAACTTGGACTCCAGGTGCGTAAGCTTTGAACTCTGCCATAACTTTCCTCTCATTGTCACGATTTAGGTTTTGAGTACTGCCACCTTTAGATGGCGATGGCTCGACAGCCGCTTTGAGCGGTCAAACATTTCAGGCCTCGGGCTTTGCCAAAGGCATCTTCTTATTACGGCAACTTTCAGGAAAAACTTTACAATCAAACGAGTGCTCCAATCGCATTTTCAATTCGGTTTTTTGTCCTACCAATAAAGAATATGGGACAATTGAGCGTCATTTTGCCTGGTTTTCAAATCCACGCTGCGGGTTGGCACGGGCTTGCGCCCTGCCAGAAACTCCTGACACTGGACAAAATGACGCGAGGACCGTTTTTTGAAGGACGACCGGAAACTCCTGACCGCTTTTGAGGTAAACAAATTATTATCCGCGACCAACGGGAATCGGCAACCGCCCTTAAAATGAGGTTAGACATATCGCGCCTCGCTCTCTTGGCTAACTAATTCTCCGAACCGCCTTTTCTTCGTAATATCAGTTGGTTTCAAACGCTGTACCCGTTGCCGTACCCTGGACGCCCTTGTTTAAAAGGCGATTTTGATGTTCGGACTGCGGCTCCAAAAGCGGTAACGGATTCCAACGTGAATTACTGCCGCTATAAATCCGCCGTTTGTCACATACTTACTCCCCTGCCCAAAAACTAAACTTCCCTGACTTCTTCCTTGGATTGCCGCCTGAACTCTTTGAATTGCCCGGGGGTTATGCTGTTTCTGAGGTAGAGACTTGGGTTAGACGGGCTCCCCGGCGAAAAGCCTGGCGGAGTTTTCGACGACGTGAATGAAACCGGATTCGCAGAACTGCGGCACACCACGTTCTCATTTCAATGTTTAGCGGCTTCCATACGCGGATCGGTAAGACATTTTTCAGTGCAGCAATAGATTACTCTAACTGACTTGACCGCACCAAACGAACGAGAAGCGGCAAAATTCATGTGGGGAAAAATGAATTTTTGCAGGCATGAACAACGCAAAAAGAGAGAGGCATCTAATTCCAGGTCAAAATATTTCGCTCTTGCCACCCCAGTGTGTCCTGGCTATATTAGATTCCATTCAGGTGTTCGAATCGTCCTGCTTCTCGGAATCGACCGGAAACTTTTTAGCCTCCCAATCAACTCCAAACACCTATCCAGCCCAAAGAGCGCAACTAAGTGCGATGCCCGAATTGCTCCCTGGACCACCGGGCAAGTGAGAATCCAGCCGCAGGCGGCTTATAGTCGTTGAGGCAAACCCGATGAATTTGAGCCGTAAACTCAGGTTGCTTCTTATTGAGGATGATGAGGATGACTACATTCTTATAAGAACACTCCTGTCCGAATCCTTCGAAAAAGTAAAATTGGATTGGGCAAACTCTTATGAAGGCGGGTTGGATGCCCTGAGCCATTTCCACTACGACGTGTGTCTTATGGACTACGCCCTTGGAGATCGAACAGGCCTTGAACTGTTGTCCGAAGCCAGGGAGAAAGGCGCCGGCGCAGCAGTGATTTTTCTGACTGCGCATGGCGGAAACGAGATCGACCTGAAGGCGCTCGCGGCAGGCGCATCCGATTATCTGGTGAAGGGCGAGATCAACGCCGGGGCGCTCGAACGATCTATCCGGTATGCGGTGGAAAGAAAAAAAGCCGAACTCGAACTGAAGGGATACAAAGACCATCTCGAGGAACTTGTTCAAAAGAGAACCTCTGAACTAAAGGAAATAAACCTCAGGCTCCGCAAGCAAATACATGAACGCCGGAAAGCCGAACTGGCCCTCAGATCAAGCGAGGAAAACTTCCGGTCTCTGGTAACTCATTCTCTCGATATTATTTACACTATTGCCACAAATGGGAATATTACATCACTGAGCCCCGCTTTTGAAAAGGTAACCGGTTGGAAAACGGAAGAGTGGGTGGGCAGGCACTTCGGCTCGCTGATCCATCCGGATGATTTGCCAAAGCTGGAGGAACAGAGGCAAAGAGTTCTCAGTGGTGAGGAGCTTCCGCCCAGAGAGGTGCGGGTCCTGGTACAATCCGGTGGTATTCGGCTGATCGAATTCCAGTCCGGCCCCCTGTATGCCGGCGTTTCCGTTGTCGGCCTTATAGGGACCGCACGCGACATAACCGACAGGAAGATGGCCGAAGAAAGAATAGTTCAGCAGAACTCCTTCCTTAAAACCGTTATCGAGTCTCTTTCTCATCCTTTTTATGTAGTCGATGCCAAAGACTACACTGTCGTGCTCGCCAATTGCGCCGCCGCCGCAGATCTTCAGCCCAATACCAAATGCCATGCCCTTTATCACAGGGCGGACCAGCCCTGCGAAGGCGATGAGCATCTGTGCCCTCTAAAGGAAATCAAAAAGTCGAAAAAGCCGCTGATAACCGAACACATCCATTATGGTCCCCGGGGCACGCCCCGGCACGTGGAAGTTCATGGTCATCCGATTCTCGATGAAAATGGAGAAGTCTCCAAGATTATCGAGTACTGCCTCGATGTAACTGACAGAAAGGAGGTTGAGGATAAGCTCCGCAAAGCTCACGATCATCTTGAAATAAGCGTACAAAAAAGAACGGAGGAACTGGCGGGCGCGAATCAGGCCCTGATGAACGAAATAGCAGAACGAAGGCGAATCGAGGAAGCCCTGCGGCTGGATGAAAGGAGGCTTGAAGCCCTGCTTCAGCTCAGCCAGGTCCCCTGGACGTCCGAGAGGGAAATTGCCGATTACGTGCTCGATCAGCAGGTAAAGCTCACGAGAAGCGAAACGGGTTCGCTAGGCTTTCTCGATGAAGATGAAAGGGTCCTTACCTGGTCCGCCGGAATTATCGCGCATTCGAAATCTCGTGGGACTCGTGCCGGTTTTCAAATAGAGGAATTCGGGACATGGGCCGAAGCGATCAGGAACCGCAAACCGTTAATTGTAAACGAGGCATCGACTGATGACAGGGACAAAAACGGGCTGCCTTTCTCGCATATTCCTCTCCTGCGGTTCATGAGCATTCCCGTTTTCGAAGGAGATCGGATAACTGCTGTCGCCATCGTGGCGAACAAGAGTGAGGATTACGACCAGTCGGACCTCAGGCAATTGACACTGCTGATGGATGGCATGTGGAAACTCATAGAGCGCGAGCGATCGATAAAGGCTTTGAAGGATGCCGAAAATCTTGCCGCAATCGGTAGAGCCCTCTCCTGCGTTGCACATGATATGAAAACTCCGATGATAGCAATTGGAGGGTTTTCAAAACAGGTGCAGCGAAACATCAGGAAATCACATCCTGATTGGGGCAAAATGGAGATCGTTTTAAAGGAAATCGAGCGGCTCGAGAAGATGGTCAAGGACATGCTCGATTTCTCAAAACCACTGCATATTCAGAAGTCGCTTGAGGACATCAGCATTATTCTCGAAGAATGTATAGCCGTGACAAAGCATTTGGCGGAGAAAAAAAGCATTGAGCTGCGGGTCGAAGCGTTTACGACGGCGCCGCCCCTTTTGCTCGACCGCTTCCGAATGGAACAGGTGTTCATCAACCTTCTTACAAACGCCATTGAGGCGTCATCCGAAGCCCAGATGGTGAAAATACGCTACTGCAGAAGAGGGGGCGACCTGGTTGTCGAGGTCGTGGATAGTGGGTCAGGGATCGCTTCTGAAATCAGAAAAGATATCTTTTTACCGTTCTTTACAACCAGAAAAGAGGGGACCGGCCTCGGCCTTCCGATCGTCAAAAAGATTATCGAGGCACACAAAGGCAGTCTTGAAGTGCTGGACAATCCCACTAAAGGCGCCACTTTCCGCATACGCCTTCCAGTTTAAACGAACTCGACTTTTTCCTTTCAGGCCACTACATCTGACGTACCATTATCTACCACAAGGCCGGCAGATTTCTCAGCGGACAGAGTCAAGTCCTATAGTCAGGTCAGCAAAATTCCTCTTGACCTGGACACTTCTTAGTCGTAGGTATTGTCCTGCAGGCATAATCCTACAAGGTCCTGTAAACTGAGGAGGTAAAGCATGCAACGGTTTTTTACGGGAGTGCTCTGTTTTCTAGTTCTATATCCCCTATCAGGGTGCACCACCTTCACGGGCGTCTCAAACCGCCTTGCACAAGAATCTCGTGCTGTTTTGCACCCTGAAACCAAGGCTACCGATCAGGATTCCCCAACCGCCGGGGTATGCCTCCTCGATCCTGCTGCCTCTATCCCTGAAACAGTTTCGCCCGCCCCTGCCACAGACAATGCGCCCATCGTCCAGCTTGCCGAAACAGGTTACGATTTCGGAACAATGAACGAAAACAAGGAATTCGTCCATAAGTTCAGCATAAGGAACGTCGGCACATCCCAATTGAAAATCAAAAAAATCGTTCCCGGCTGAGGAGTTTCGGTTGCCCAGTTCGACAGGGCGATCCCTCCCGGTGGCGAGGGAACCATCACTCTCAAGGTTGATCCGAGAAGTTGTTCGAACGGAACAAAGAAATCGATCCTTGTAACTTGCGATGCCCCCCAGACACCCTATTTCTTCCTGTTCCTCAAGGGCAAGGGAAGCTGAGGCCGGCGACGGATACAATCTCCTATCTCACTAAATGCCCCGGTGGGCTGCGCTCCGCCTAGCCCACCCTTCGCATCTTCTCATGGCTTTGGGTGTCCAGTGGGTCATGAGTCACTGCTTAGCTAATCCATGAACACATCTACTTTCAACAATGACGAAGTCCTCAACTGTGCCGGGAGGTTTGTTTTCCGCTGCCTTCCCCCGCTGATCTCCATTGGTACGGCGAGCGACCGCTACAAGGGCTGGATCGGTCAGATTTACTCCGAAGAGCTTTACAGGGATCAAATAATCAGCCGTACCAACCGGGTTGGAAAGAGGAGCTTCCGGGAACAAGTCCTGCCCGTGGACTCCGTGCGTGAATATTTTCAGCACTTCCGAGTACTCGAGATAGATTACACCTTTTACGCCCCTCTTATCGAAAAAGGAGTTCCCACGCCCTGCGCCAATACTCTAAAACAATATTCCATGCACATGGGACCGGAAGACCGGGTCTTTTTGAAGGCGCCGCAGATGTTTTTCGCTCAGAAGTTAAGGCGGGGAAAAGATTACGCCCCCAATGAAAACTACCTTGCCGCCGAGCCTTTTACCCGGCAATTCTATGAACCTGCGCTCAGTTTGCTCGGCCCGAATCTTAAAGGAATAATCTTTGAGCAGGAATACCAGAGGCTGTCGGAGCGGACCGGCCCAGTGGAACTCGCAACCCAACTCGACCGCTTTTTCAGTGCTATTCCACGTGATAACAAGTACCACGTGGAGCTGAGAACGGAAGCATATCTTTCCAAACCCGTAATCGATGTGCTGCGAAAACACGGAGCAGGCGTGATACTGTCACACTGGACCTGGCTCCCAGCCCTCAGGATGCAGTTCGCCAGGGCCGGAAACCGTTTTATCACTGCCGGCCGCCAAGCCGTCATCAGGCTAATGACACCAATCGGCACCCGCTACGAGGACGCCTATGCGAAGGCCTTTCCTTTTGACCGCTTGATAGAGGAAATGATACAGCCGGGGATGATTCCCCAGACGGCCGGGTTGATGTGGGAGGCCCTCAGGAACGATGTTGAGCTCAATATAATTATTAATAACCGGGCGGCAGGAAACGCGCCGCTCCTTGCTCAAAAAATTATCGGCGAATTTGTCGAAATGGGGAGAAAAAGAAGCGAAGCGAAACCATAAAAGGGCGACAATAGAAAGGCGCTGCCATAATAGCGATCCTAATGCACCAACATTTCTAAATCTAAACGCTGATCGTGGTGATGGGTATGTTAAATCTTGTGAGTGAAAACTATCGGAATCAAGGCGAAGCGGGAACACAAACAACGAAAAAACTTAGCCGAAAAAAAAAGGCGCCGCCCAGATTACCATGATGGTAAGAGGCGCAGCGCCTGAAGGTTTTTTTATGATTTCCGGTTTTCGTCTTCCAGTTTCCCTATGACGTTCAGATTCTCGCGAACCACCTTACGATCCGTTTTCCTGTTGATCGTATTGGGGCGATGCTTTCTGTGCCTGATCGTTTCGGTCTTTTGAGTTTTAGAACCCATCTTTGTATCCTCCAGCAAAAATAAAAAATCTCAGTATTGCAGTATTTGCGATCTGTGCGCCCCACAAGGCCCTGCCGTGCACGCCATATAACAGATAAGAACACTCATGTCACCAGATTTAATCTCCACGGATTTCATCTTTGATAATTCAGGCCGTACCTGTGGATATCTGAAACCAGTTTTTCGAGGCGCGGGAACTGCATCCAGCGGTCTTTCCGCAAATGCCGAGCCAACTGCTCAAAAGCGGATGGGATATAATCAAGAAACTGCCTCTTGCCCCTTGTAACGCCAAGAAAACCGAAGGCGCCCAGCATCTGAAGATTTCTCGCGAGCTTTACCGCTGTAAATTTCCTGATGAAATCTCCCATCGAGACACCCTCGAACTTCCCTGTGGACGACCAGTATATTGAAACAAGTTTATCCTGCAATCCCTCCGGAATTCCAACATAAGGGTCGATCAGCAACGAAGCAAGATCATACGCCGGGGGTCCGAACCTCATACCCTGAAAATCGAGCAGCCAGAGCTTTGCGCGGCAAACCATGATATTGCGGCTCTGAAAATCCCGATGGAAAACAAACGAACTTTTCCACACGCCCGCCGCCTCCGCAAGCCTCTCGAAATCGGAGCGCAGTTCATCAGGGCCTATTTCAAGTCCCAGGCAACCATTTAGAAATGATTTTCGGAAATAGTCGAGCTCTCGTTCATAGACAAAAGCCGGATCGTATAGCGATTCATCGAAGCAAAATCCCGGCTCAAAACCTCTCGGGGCTTTCCTGTGCAGCGCTCCGAGCATTGCGATAACATGGCGGTAGATAGATTCGAGATTTTTCCTGCGGGAGCGCGCAAAACTCTGCAAATGCAGGTCCCCGGCATCTTCAAGGAGAAATCGTCCCTCGCGGGCATCAGCATACAAGATGCGCGGCACAGGCAATCTTTTCGAATGCAGGTGGTTCCCGATCAGCAGATAGGAGTCGTTCTCATCGGTCGAGTCATTTTTCACACGGGGAGAAATCAGGCCGATCAGCGAAGAAGATCTACAGAAAATTCGAAAAAATCTTCTGTCCGATCCATCGCCCAACAGGGGCACGACACGACACTCCCGGTTGGCGCCTGAAACGGCCCCGGCCTTCTCAACCAGGATGTCCAGTCCGGGGAAAGGCTCAATGCCCGATTTCACTTCGGCCCCGGCGCGAATATTTTCCCCGTGTGGCTGCCCGAAATTGTCATGCCGTCCGCTACAATACAGTTTTTAAGAGAACTGCCTTTTTCAATCCGAATATCGTTCCACAAAATAACGTCCTCAAGACAGACGCCTTCCGAGATCCGGACCCCACTGCCGGCAACGACCGACCCTTTGAGGCTGCAGCCCGAGTGGATAATCGCTTCAGGATGAATCGAAATATTCTCTCCTGTTGGAACAGGCCGAAGGTAGTCAGGCTTTAGTTGAGTAAGCTCATTGGTAACTTTCCTGTAGCTTTCGACAGATCCAACTTCGCGCCAGAAAAGATCCTGCTGGAAAAGAGCCCTGGGAGGAGCGCCTTTGGCTATAAGACCCCGGTAGACGTTGAGAATATCGCCCGGGACTCCGGAGGCAGTACCGGCCAGGGCCGAAGGATTGATGAAATGAACCCCGGTAAAAGCGAGCAGGCGAACGCCGTTCCCTCTCATTTGGGCCGTTTCCGCCTCGTGCCCGAAACCGAGCACCGATCCTTCCTTATTTACCGCGACATTGTTGAATTCGGGCCAGTCATGCAGCACGAGGCTTACTTCAGCTCCCGAGAGCTTGTGGCGCTCGTAGAGCGAGATCAAATCAATATTGCTGATTATGTCGACATTGATCACGGCGACAGGCTCTTCTCCAAAGAGCTCCGCTGCAGCCCTAATACCACCTCCCGTTCCGAGCAAAACCGGCTCATTCAGCACTTTTACCGGTATCGGCCATTGCTTTGCCGACACTGCTTCCGCAATACGATCTTTCAGGTGGTATGCATTGAGAATCACCTCGTTGAATCCGCACCGATTGAGCCGGTCGATCCAGAATTCGAGCAGCGTCACTCCGCGAAGACAAACCAAAGCCTTCGGGCGACTATTCGTGAGCGGCAGAAGCCGGGTCCCAAGCCCGGCCGCTAAAATCATAGCGCGCATGCATCATCCAAGCAGTGAGCAGTTAGCAGCGACAAATTTCGCTGTTCACTGAATTCCTTTTGCAACCCAGCCTCTCAGAATCCCGGCATATCCCGGGTCCGTTATCTCCACGCGAGTCCGAGCTCCCGGCGTGCTTTTCAATTCCACATCACCCTGTGCCAGCCAATTGATCGCCTGAGAGTATACTTCATATTCGAGCTGCAATCCCCGCTCGCGAATCTTGCCAATGTCGTCATCAGGCCAGATTGGATAGACAGCCTGGGCGATAATCGGTCCCGTGTCCTCGCCCTCATCGACGAAATGGACGGTGATGCCTCCCCATCTGCAACCATATCCAAATGTATCCTCATAACCGTGCTGGCCTGGAAAGGAGGGAAGCAGCGCAGGGTGAATGTTGAGGATTCTCAATCTCCCGGCATTGAAATGATTTATGAAATAAGGTGTTACCAGACGCATGAAACCGGCCAGGCAAACATAATCGGCCCTGTATGAATCTATCACTTTGATCAGTTCATGTTCTGCAAGGACCAACCTCGCCAGCCTCGCCCGACGTTCCATCTGGTCCGGATTTTTCAGTATCTTCTGCTTTTGGTCGAGATCAGCGAGATCGACAGGCAATTCGACTCTTTCAATCTCACCCGGAGCGTATTTCGAAAAGGATCTATAGTCCACATGAAAGGCAGGGATATTGGCCTTTGCGGCCTTCTGCAGACCCGGGGCTTCCGGCCTGTCGCTCAGCACCACTGCAATTTCAGCGTTAAGCGTCCCGGCGATTGACCTGTCTATCATAGCCTGAAGATTGGTGCCGCCGCCCGATATGAGCACGGCGAGCCGCAGTTTTCGAACGGATCTGACCATAAGCCGATTTCGTAAAAAGTTTAGCTTCCAGGCTTTGACAATGGGTCAAAAATAAGAAGCTCTGATAGGATCTACGATCTGCGAGGACCGGTTATACAACCGGTTATACAAAGTATTGTACGGCGTTCCGAAAGAACTTGATCCCCTCGCCTTCTTCGGGAATTGGCTTCCCCTCGCGCCTATATCTTTCTTTGAGCAAAGTCCAGTCGGGGTGATTCGTGAAATGGTTGAATGCTTCAGGATGCGGCATCAGTCCGGCGACCCTGCCGGTTATGTCGCAGATTCCGGCAATATCTTCGACCGAACCGTTCGGGTTGAAAGGAAATTCTCCAAGAGCGGCGCTGCCGTCGGGCTTTGAGTAACGCAGGAATACCTGCTGCCGGCCGATAAGCTTTTCAATGATTGCGCTCTCGGCAAAAAACTTGCCCTCGCCGTGGCGTATGGGAAGTTCGATACTCCTGATATCTCGCGAGAGAACGCAATGAGAGGCAGCATTCACAGAGAGGTTAACCCACTGGTCGCGAAAACCTCCGCAGTCATTGGCGATTAAAGCGACTTCGCGTTTCATTTCGCCACTAGTGAATCCGGGCAGCAGCCCCAGGTTAACCAGCACCTGAAAGCCATTGCATATCCCGATCACAATTCCGCCGTTGTCCACAAATGCTGCAATCTCGCCCTGGAGGCGGTGCTTCAGACGCATTGCCATGATTACGCCGGCGCCATGGTCGTCACCCCAGGAAAATCCTCCGCCTATCACAAAAATCTTGTAGGAATTAAGGGATTTCTCGCCCGAAATAAGACTGTTTAGGTGTACTCTCTCTACTGCCGCTCCAGCTACTTCCAACGCATACGAAGTTTCAAGATCGCAGTTGAGACCGAACCCTGTCATTACAAGAGCTTTTACTATTCCCAAGTTCAAACTCCGACTGCCCCCAACGATTATCCGGGGCCTTGCTCCCGGGCCCCCCTATTGGAGACCTATGTCTTTTCTGTGGTAAATCCCCTCGAAGCGCACCTTTTCCATTTCGCGAAGGGCGGTTTCCCTGGCTTCCTTGAGGGTGCTGCCCGAACTCACTATGCAGAGCACCCTGCCGCCCGTTGTAACCAATTGCCCCGAAGCGTTCTTTTCTGTACCGGAATGGAAAACGAGGCAGTTTTGGTCGATCTGATCCACACCCTCAATCGGTACCCCGATTTTATAACGGTCAGGGTAACCCTTGTACCAGCCCTTCTTCCCCTTGGTGAGACCGCTTGTGGCGATAAGGCACAGCCTGTAGTCCGGGTCCCACTCAGGCTGAATCCCGTCCAGTCTGCCCGTTGTGATGGCCTCGCTTATATCCACCAGATCGGTTTTAAGCCTCGGAAGTATTACCTGCGCTTCCGGATCTCCCAAGCGGATATTGATTTCAAGTACGTAAGGAATTACCCCGGGGCCTTCCTCAACAAGCATAAGCCCAAGATACAATATCCCCCGGTACAGAAAACCGAACTTTTCCCGCACACCTCTTATCAGCGGTTCAGCCACCGTTGACATGACGGTTTCCACAAGAGAATCGTTCAGCCAGGGATGAGGCGAATAGGAACCCATGCCTCCGGTGTTTTTCCCCTCATCATTGTCCCTTGCGCGCTTGTAATCCTGTGCCGCTACCATCGGAATTATCGTGTAGCCGTCCGTGAAGCAAAAAAAGGAAAGCTCCCGGCCGTAGAGCCGTTTTTCAATATCAACCCGCTCACCGGCGTCTCCAAATATGCGTTCCTCCATAATCGAACGGACCGCATCTTCAGCCTCCTTTACGGATTCGCAGACCAAAGACCCTTTGCCGGCGGCCAGACCGTCCGCTTTTACCACAACCGGATATCCGACGCTTCGAATGTAGTCGCGGGCCTTGTCGGGGTCGCTGAAGTTTTCGAACTCCGGCACTGGAATCCCGAGCTCCCGCATCATTACCTTGGCGTCACATTTGCTGGACTCCAGCCTGCTCGCCCTCTTGTCAGGACCGATGATCGCCAACCCTCGCGAATCGAACAAATCGACAATACCCGCCGAAAGAGGCTTCTCCGGGCCGACAAACGTCAGGTCGATCCTCTCCTTTTGAGCGAAATCGGCCATCTCCTCAATGGTTCTCAGGTTCACGCAGGTGGCTGTCTCTGCAATTCCCGCATTTCCATGCGCTACGAAAACCCGGCTCACCCGCGGACTTTGAGTGAATTTCCATGCAATAGCGTGATCTCTGCCGCCAGTACCTATAACCAAAACTCTCATCAAAGCGCTTTCAAATGTGCAGGGTTATTTCCCGCTTGTTATCTCCGTGAGGTATTCGCAGATGTTGGCGTCATAGCTGCTGGTGGTGCAAAAAGCCTTACAGGCCAGCCGCAGGCTGGTCTTTCTCGAAATATGGCCTTTCAGCGTCTGCATTTCTTTCAGGATTTCAGGATAATCGGAAGAGTCCGTTACCACCGCCACGAACCTGTTATTCTTCGCGGCAGCCCGGATAAGCGTCGGCCCGCCGATATCGATATTTTCAATTGCCTCTTCCAGCGTACATCCCGGGCGAGCAACCGTCTTGGCGAACGCGTAGAGGTTTACGACGACCATGTCGATAGGCTCTATTTCGTGCTTTGCCATGGTCGAGGCGTGCGCCTGATTGTCACGGATTCCGAGTATTCCACCGTGAATCTTGGGATGCAGCGTCTTGACCCTGCCGTCGAGCATCTCGGGAAATCCCGTGTAATCAGAAACCTCCGTTATTTCGATTCCCGCATCACGAAGCGCTTTGGCCGTGCCACCGGTCGAGAGCATATGCACATTGAATTCTCGCAGCCCTTTTCCGAATTCGGCGAGCCCAGCTTTATCCGTGACGCTCAGGAGCGCGCGGCGCACAGGAAACATCCTCTCCTCCTCTTCTGTTTTTGAAAAGACTTGATGGGTTGTGCTTCGCTCCACCCATCCTACGGATCTTTTCATGGTTTCAGGGTGTCCATTGGGGACATGAGTTCTGTTGCAGTCGAAAAAGATTACTGCGATTTATCCTGGAAAATTCGGTCGAACAACTGTTCCGCCGCTTTTACCACAATAGTATCATCAGGGAGCATCACAGTCGGCTTTCCCTCCATATCGAATTTTGAAATCAACGGGTCGGCGGGAAGACAAACGACTCTTTCTTTTCCAAAAACACGCTCTACATCCTCCACCCAGCTTTCCGGTTCCTCCCGAACCTGATTGATCACAAGCACGATCTGCGAGACACGCATAGGAAGAGTTTTCACCAGTTCGGCTATGCGGCACGCAGCAGAAAGCCCTCTTCTGCTCGGGTCGGACACCACCAGCAAGAGATCGATATCTTTCTGGGTAAGACGGCTGAAATGCTCCATTCCAGCCTCATTGTCAATAACAATGAACGGGTAGTTATCGATAAGGCGATCGATGAGACTGCTCAAAAGATTGTTTGCGGCACAATAGCAACCGGGGCCTTCGGGGCGGCCCATGGCAATCAGATCGAATCCCTCCGTTTCGACAAGTGCCTGTTCAACCTTCATCTCCATGAATACGTCTTTGGTCATGCCCACCGGTACGCTCGTCTTCATTTCTTCGCGAGCCTCCGACAGTGTTTGTTCCAGTGAGACCCCCAGAACGTCGTTCAGATTAGAATTGGAATCGGCGTCTATGGCAAGAAGCGGCTTCATCCCGTGATTGAGCATGTATCTAATGAGAAGTCCAGCTATAGTAGTCTTACCGGTTCCGCCTTTTCCACCGAGTGCAACGGCGTAGCCCAAATCCACCTCCAAAATTCTTCCCTGTGCAGGTTAAGTCATCCTGCATCGCAAAAAAATACAGAAACCAGCAGATTTTTCAGAGCATACAGATAACATAACGAGGAATTTTAATAAAGCGTTTATCAGTGCGAAATCCCTTCACTTTCCTGCTTTATGCCTTCTCACCTTGCGGAGCGCCATCGCCGTAAGAGGATTTCTAAAGCCAATCCCCGGAGAGTCATACTGAGACAATGGAAGGAGCACGATAAAGCTGTGCCTGCCAAAAATGAAGTTTCCCGAGGTCGATAACCTGGTCCGGGCTACCCTTCGCGAATCCGATTCACTTCCCGCAGAAGATGATCGAGAATTCCATTTATAAATGCCCCCGAATCAGGGCTGCCGAAAGTTTTTCCCAGATCGATGGCTTCGTTTATGGACACTTTTGGCGGGATTTCAGGACAGTAGAGCATCTCTAAGAGAGCAATTCTCAGCACATTCCTGTCGATTATCGACATTCTTTCGAGTCGCCAGTTTTCAGATGCCGCGATTATCATCGCGTCCAGCTCCTCCCGGTGTTGATAAACGCCGTTTAAAAGCTGCTCTGCAAACGGACGAACGGATTCAGCCACATCAGCGATTTTCTCATCTTCGCCCGATACCATTTGGTAGTATAGGTCGATGACCTCGTGCGGAGGCTGACAGGTCATCTCCATCTGATAGAGCATCTGTAGTGCGATCTCTCTTGATTTGCGCCGCTGGCCCATTGGAAAACTCAACTCAGCAAGTAAAAGACAAAACCTGGTTCAATGAAATCGTTGCACATTGGTGTTCGCGGCCGCAATGGTCAACAGAGATCAAGCCGACATCTGCTTGATAAGATTAGCCATCTCTATGGCGGCGACAGCAGCATCCCAGCCCTTGTTGCCCGACTTTGACCCGGCCCGCTCGATCGCCTGCTCCAGGGTATCGGTGGTAAGGACCCCGAAACTGATGGGAACACCGGCCTCAATGGCCACATTGGCAATCCCCTTGGAGACCTCGGACGCCACATAGTCGAAATGAGGCGTAGCTCCTCTGATTACAGCTCCAAGACAGATCACGGCGTCATACTTACCGCTCACCGCGGCTTTTTTTGCAATCAACGGTATTTCGAATGCTCCCGGGACCTTGAAGATATCGGTGCTCTCCTCATCAGCCCCGCTCCTTTGGAGAGCATCGAGCGCGCCTCCCAGGAGCCTTTCTCCGATAAAATCATTGAAGCGGCTGACGATGATTCCAAACCTGAGACCCTTGGCCAGCAGTTTTCCTTCGAAAACTCTCATCGAACCTCCCCCTCCGCGGAAATGCAGCTAAGAATATGACCCATTTTGAGGCATTTGGTGCTCAAGTACTCGCGGTTTAACTCATTTGGCGAAATCTCGAGCGGTACTCTTTCCGTTACCGTGATACCATAACCCTGAAGCCCAACTATTTTGGTTGGATTGTTGGTCATGAGCCTCATCTTTTTGATACCAAGGTCAACAAGCATTTGAGCTCCTATTCCATAATCGCGCAGATCGGCTTCGAACCCAAGTGCCTCGTTCGCTTCGACGGTATCGTAGCCTTCCTCCTGAAGGGCATAGGCTTTGATCTTGTTTGCGATGCCTATTCCGCGCCCTTCATGGTTGCGCATGTAAAGGAGCACCCCTTTTCCAACGCGGCCGATCTGAGTCAGAGCCGCCCGGAGCTGGCCGCCGCAGTCACACCGAAGAGAGCCGAACACATCGCCCGTCAGGCATTCCGAATGGACACGCACAAGTACTTCATCTTCAGGGTCAATCTCACCTTTTACCAGCGCCAGATGGCAGTATTCGTCTATATCGTTGGTGTAGGCTATGATGTTGAATTCCCCACCGAACGTGCTCGGCAGCTTGGCCGTAGCCGCCCTGTGGACAAACAATTCGTGCTGCATTCTGTACTGGATCAGGTCTGCTACGGTTACGATCTTGAGCCCATGTTCAGCAGCGAACTTCTCCAAGTCCGGCAGCCGTGACATCGTCCCATCGTCGTTCATCACCTCGCAGATCACCCCGGCAGGCTTCATTCCAGCCAGCCTCGCCAGATCCACCGATCCTTCGGTCTGTCCCGTTCTGACCAGAACGCCGCCTTTTTTCGCACGAAGAGGGAACACGTGGCCGGGGCTGACCAAGTCTTCAGGTTTCACGCCGTCGCCGATGGCGGTGAGGATTGTATGAGCCCTGTCTGCCGCGCTTATGCCCGTAGTTACCCCTTTTCGCGCCTCGATGGATATGGTGAACGCAGTTTGAAAAGGCGATTTGTTCCTGGCGACCATCATCGGGAGATCAAGACGATCCACCATTTCAGCCGAAAGAGAAAGGCAGATCAGGCCACGCCCATATCTCGCCATGAAATTGATGGTCTCCGGTGTCGCTTTCTCCGCCGCAATGCAGAGATCGCCTTCATTTTCCCGATCTTCATCGTCTACCAGGATAATGGGTTTTCCGGAGATTATATCTTTAAGCGCCTCGGGAATCGTTGCCAAAGGCATCGGTGTCTACTCCTTCTCAGAATCTGTGAGCGATTGATAACCAGTTTCCGTATAACATATTTTCAATTATCTCTTCAAGTTAGCCGGTCGAGCGTCCATCTCTTACGAAAAGACTTGATGCGTTGCGCTTCGCTCCACCCTTCCTACGGGTTTTTCATGGTTTCAGGGTGTTCCCGAGGGACATGAGAGACTGCGGTTCACATGAACCCGTGTTGTTTTAGAAAATCGAAATTGATGTTTGTTTTGTTCCCGGGTTTTTCAATCGTGCCTCCCCAAGCATGGACCATTTTTTCCACATATTTCCCGATCAAATCGGTTTCTATATTGACCTCCCTGCCGATCTGAAAGTCGCTCAGTGTGGTCTCCGATGCTGTATGAGGCACTATATTCACATCGAACCCCCCGCTCGAAACTCCGTTGACCGTAAGGCTTACTCCGTCTATGGCGATAGAGCCTTTTTCAATCACGTATTTCATAATTTCCGCAGAGGCTTCGAAAAACAGCCTCAGCGAACGGCCTTCAGATCTACGCTCTTTGAGAACCGCAACCCCGTCGATGTGTCCAGTGACCAGATGCCCGCCGAGGCGAGCGCCAACCTGAAGCGCTCTCTCGAGATTTAGCCGGCTCCCCGGTCCTTTGCGTCCGAGCGTCGTGCGGCTCAGCGTCTCGGCGGAAACGTCCGCCGTCAAAGCATCCTGTTGGAAATCCACCACCGTTAGACATGCACCGTCGACCGAAATACTCTCACCCAGGACTATGTTTTCCATCCGGAAACCGGCGCGAATCACCATCCGCGCATCCGGTCCGAGACGGTCCGTTCGCTGCAAAGTTCCAATTCCTTCTATAAGACCGGTAAACATTATTCCTGGCCCTCAATAGAGCTGCTCTCGGAATCTGCCGGAAACAAGCAGGTCCTCCGAGATTTTTTTCGTCCTGATCCCGTAAGCCCGAACACAATCAGCTATTTTCAGCCTCGGCCGCCCACTAAACATGCTGGCCCCTCCAGGATCAGCAAGGATTTTGGGGGCATAGAAAAAGTGGAACTCGTCAGCAAGCCCGCTTTGCAGAAAAGATCCCAGAACCCGGCCGCCCCCTTCCACCAGCAGGCTGGAAATACGCCTACGCCCAAGTTCCTTCAGGAGAGACGCAAGGTCAAGGCCTGAACCCTCAGAAGCTACCCTTAGTACATGGATACCTGCATTCCTGAGAGTTTGCTCTCTCATATCGGAGGCGTCTTGCCGGCAGACAGCCCAAACCGGACTGGTTGATGCGGTTCGAACCAGTTGAGAATCGAGCGGGATCCTAAGCTCGCTGTCAAGAATGATCCGAACCGGCTGGCGAAGGTTTCTTTTCCGAAGCCATCGGGCGGTCAGAAGTGGGTCATCGGCCCAAACAGTTCCAACGCCGACCAGAATGCCGTCCGCAAGTGACCGAAGCCCATGCGCAAACTGCCGTGACAGTTCAGAGGTGATCCACTTCGAGTCCCCGGCCGAAGTCGCGATGAAGCCGTCCAACGTCGCAGCGGCTTTCAACGTAACATAGGGGAGACCAGTGGTTACGTATTTTATGAAGGGCTGATTGAGTGCTCTGCATTCCAGCTCGAGAATGCCTCCATCGACCTCGATTCCCGCAGCCTTGAGATTTTCGAAGCCCCCTCCGTCAACATCGGGGTTCGGATCGCGCATGCCGAACACTACCCGTGAAATACCGGCATCAATGACGGCCTTGGTGCACGGAGGGGTCAGCCCGTGGTGATTGCATGGCTCTAACGTCACATAAAGAGTCCCGCCAAGTGCAGCGGCGCCCGCGGCATTTATAGCATTCACTTCCGCATGAGGCCCTCCGAGCATCTGATGATATCCCTCTCCGACAATGGCGCCCTTATTTACAATAACGGCACCGACCAGAGGGTTGGGACTGGTCTTGCCGGCGCCCGACGCAGCCAGGCTAAGGGCTCTTTTCATGTACTGAACGTCAGGATTGGTTTTAGCCATATTTCCCAGGCGCCACTTTCCACGTCGAAATCAAACTGGGGCGGCATAACGCCAGCCCCATAAAAACTTCGTAAATTCCCGGCTCTTCGCGAGGACATTAAATCTTATACGTGCAGGGAAAAACCGGAACAAAATTCACAGACCTCACAGGCCAGTGTTTTAAGCCTTGCTTCGTTGCCCACCGATTCCAGAGCCTGGTGCATGAAACTCCCGATGGTCTCCATGTGCTCCGGCCCCATTCCACGGGTCGTCACCGCAGGCGTGCCGACCCTGATTCCGCTGGTCACGCTCGGTTTGCGCGTGTCAAAAGGTATGGCGTTCTTATTTACAGTAACTCCGGCCATATCCAGGGTCTGCTCGGCGACGTTTCCCGTTAACCCTTTCGGAGTGAGATCCACTAACATCATATGATTGTCGGTACCCCCGGAGACAAGCCGGTAGCCATGGTTCGATAACTCCTCCGAAAGCCGCCTGCTGTTCGCAATAACCCGCTCCTGATATTGCCTGAACTCGGGCTGAAGAGCCTCCTGAAATGCCACGGCCTTGGCAGCTATAACGTGCATGAGTGGCCCGCCCTGAATTCCCGGGAATATCTGGCTGTCGAGCATCTTGCTATAGGAGGCGTGAGACAGAATCAGACCACCGCGCGGTCCCCTCAAGGTCTTATGAGTGGTAGAAGTTACGAAATCGGCGACCGGGACGGGATTGGGGTGAAGACCCGCACTGACCAGGCCGGCAATGTGCGCCATGTCTACCATCAGATAGGCGCTGATACCTTTTGCAATCTGACGAAAACGCTCAAAATCGATGATCCTGGGGTATGCGCTCGCCCCGGCTATTATGAGCTTCGGCCGTTCCTCCCTGGCTATCTGCTCGACTTGATCGTAGTCGATCTCCTCGGTGTCACGCCGCACTCCATAGGAGACGACCCGGAAAAGACGGCCGGAAAAACTCACCGGACTTCCGTGAGTCAGATGTCCACCCTGGCGCAAATCCATCCCGAGTATAGTATCGCCAGGCTGGAGCACAGCGAAAAGCACGGCCATATTGGCTTGAGAGCCCGAATGAGGCTGAACGTTTACGTAGTCGGCATGAAACAGCTTTTTGGCCCGCTCCTGCGCCAGCTTTTCCGCAATGTCAACGTATTCACAACCGCCGTAATACCTCTTCCCGGGGTATCCTTCCGCGTATTTGTTGGTCAGAACGGACCCCTGAGCTTCCCGTACCGCTCTGCTGACAAAATTTTCGGACGCTATAAGCTCAAGGCGGCCTCTCTGGCGTTTTTCCTCCTCCTCAATGACCGCAGCCACTTCAGGATCGATCTGCTGCAAGTAGGACATTACTTTTCCCCAAAAAAATCAATACTGAAGAAATCTTCACAACCGCAAATTCTACCGCCACCTCCCGTCTCTTGCCTCGCAGGTGCGGCGCCACAATGATCGAATAATACCCCAATGAAGCGAATTTAGCCAGAGATATTGCCACGGTAGGAATGACACGGCAAAAAATGGAAACTCCGGCCACATCTAAGATCCTGCTTTCTCAGGACACCTGAACACCGGATCTTAACCTCATAAAGAAAGAGCAATCAAGAGGCCGGAGAGTGGAAATCTGAGACTCCTTGCGTTTGTCGAGTTCCTATGGAGGAAAAAAAGAGTCCTTGAACCACGGATTTCACGAAGTGCGTGATGCCAGGGAAGACATGCGTCCCGGGTGCAGCGCAAATTCGCAGAAAGGGACAACCTCTGCCAAATAATTGACTATGCAGATAATGACGGTCAGGGTCCGAGTTTTCGTTTACCGGGAGCGGTTTTCGCCTACCAGGCAGTTGGAAGAGGAGGTCACTTCTATGACGAACCTTGCATGACCGCATGAATAGCTTACCCCATGTCTATCCCCCAGGCGCAAAAAGGCCCAAGCCTTTCAATCTGAGCCTCTGATTTGCCTCGGACTTTTGCGGTCCACCAAAACAGTGGGGCGCTCCCCTCCTTAACCAAAGTTCAATCTGCAAACCCGGTATTGCTTTCGCTGTGACCTACCATAGTGTCTGAAAAGCCAGATCCGGAAAACCGCACGTATTGAATCGTCGAGTGCATAGATCTACGCAGCTTTCAAAATAATTTCATGTTAATTCCGCTTTGTGACGATCATTGAACCAATAACAAATGACGTTTTTAGGCAAAAATAGTGACGGAAATTGTCATTTTTTGTCTCTCCAACACAAGCTAACAGGGTGAAGCTGCTCGATTTCGCAGTGGCATATTCCATGCATTGCTTCAGCAAACTCGACCAGTTAGCTGCACCTGCTCAAGCAAAGGAGATGTGCCATTATGAAGCTAAGACTAATATTGATCTGCCTCCTCGCCGGACTTTCCTGGGTTGTTCCGTCTTTGGGCTACTCGCAAGAGTACAAAATCGGGGTCCTGGCAAATCGCGGGGCAATGCAAGCCTTCAATGAATGGAAAGCTACCGCTGATTACCTCAGCAACAAGACAGGCAAGAATTTTTCCATTGTTCCCCTTGAATACGATCAGGTGCCCCAGTGGACCAAAGAGAAAAAGATCGATTTCGTTTTGACCAACTCAGCAATGTATGCAGAGCTGAATAAGGCTTACGGGGTCCAGGCAATTGCGACGCAAATCAATCAGTACAACGACCGGCATCTGGATAAGTTTGGTTCAGTGATACTGGTCAGGAAAGACAGCCCTGTCGAGAAGCTTTCGGATCTGAAGGGGAAGAGTTTTGCGTGTGCTTCGCGTTCCGCTTTCGGTGGATGGTTGATGGCGGTCCGCGTGTTTCGGGAAAACGGCATCAATCCAGATTCGCATTTTACATCCGTACGCGAATTGAAGACACACGACAATGTAATTTATGCGGTGCTAAACGGAGCTGTCGATGCTGGATCGGTGCGAACGGGAGAGCTTGAAAAGATGGTCCGGGAAGGGAAAGTGCAACTTTCCAATTTTAAGGTCATCCATCAAATTTCCGATGATTTCCCTCTCCTGCACTCCACCCAACTCTACCCGGAATACCCGATGGCCGTCTGCCAGCACGTCCCATCCGACGTCAGAAACGTCGTGAGCAAGCTCCTGCAATCCCTTACACCTTCGGACCCAGCCATCACAAGCGCCAAGATAGTCGGCTGGGAAGAACCGCTTGAGTACAAACCTGTGGTGGAGTGCCTGGCTTCTATAAAATACGGTGCATTTGAAGAGTCTGCGTCAGCGAGCGGTGAGGATAAAAAGGACAACTCCGTGCAGTCCTCCGCAAGCGCTCAGGCACAAGCCCCTGCTGTCCGAACTTCAAAAGGGCGCGCCGTACCGTGAGCGGGATTTCGTGATCAGCACAATTGTCGCGAGGCTTACTCGCAAATAGAAATCACAACATGTTCTTGAACGACAATTTCCTACCCGGTATCGACAAGATACTTAGCGCGTTCATCGGATTGATTGCGGACGGGACTCTGCTCCGGCACTGCGTTGCCAGTCTATATCGCGTTACAGTAGGATTTTATCTGGCGGTTCTGACAGCTATTCCCCTGGGAATATTCCTTGGACGTTGTCGATCAGTTGACCGGATCAGCAACCCGCTCATCCAGTTCCTGAGACCAATATCGCCACTGGCTTGGGCGCCGTTTGCCATACTCTGGTTCGGGATTGGGGATCTACCTGCAATTTTCATCATCTTTATCGCCTGTTTTTTCCCTCTCCTCCTCGCGGCCACAAATGCAGCCGCAACCATCCACCCCATGTACTTTCAGGTAGCGGCGAATCTCCAGCTTACCCGCTGGAGTTCATTCTGGAACCTGACACTTCCGGCAGTTATCCCCAACATCATCGTAGTGCTCAGAGTCACCCTCGGTATGGCATGGGTGGTGGTGGTTGCGGCTGAGATGATTGCAGTAAAGAGCGGTCTGGGGTTCCTCATTATAGACAGCCGAAACGCCATGCGGCTTGACCGCATCGTAGTGGCCATGGTGACTATCGGAACTGTGGGTGTAGTCCTGGACTTCTTTATGTCAAGACTTGAGCGGCTTGATTCGGTGAGGTGCAAAATTGAGCAGAAGTAAGATTTGCCTCAATGGAGTCACGCTGGAATACGGAAACAACCACAAACGCGGATGGCGCTTCTGGGGTCTAAGGGAGTGCAGTTCGAATGGCCGTTCCAACACCGTACTCGACAATATCAACCTGGAAATCCAACGGGGTGAGTTCGTATCGATTCTCGGACATTCCGGGTGCGGGAAATCGAGTCTGCTTAAGATTGTCGCTGGATTCGTAAAACCCACTAAGGGAGATGTCTGGATAGATGACAGGCCCGTCGAAGGACCTCGGGGGGACCACGTTTTTGTATTTCAGGAGGGCGCGCTTTTCCCTTGGCTCACCATCCTGAAGAATGTGACCCTTGCCCTGAACCGCCTGGAAGATCCAGAAGAAAGGCTCGCAAAAGCCAGGCACTACATTGAACTCGTGTCGCTGGAAAATTTCGAGGACTACTACCCCCACATGCTCTCGGGAGGCATGCGCCAGAGAGCCGAAATGGCGCGGGCACTTGCCGCTCAACCCGATGTTCTCCTGGTTGACGAGCCTTTTTCAGGCCTGGACTATCTGACGCGACTTCAAATGCGGGAGGAAATACTCTATCTCCACATGATGCTCCAGGAAACCACGATTCTTTTCGTCACTCACGACATCGATGAAGCGCTGCAGTTGAGCAATCGGGTAGTCATCATGAGCGAGCCGCCCGCCAGGATAAAATGCTGTCACACCATAGATATTCCCCATCCGCGGCTCCTTTCAAGTCCAGCCCTGGCTGAACTGCGGTCACAAATATATCACCACCTGGGAGTCCATGCGGCGCTATGAGAAAACTATCGCTACATTCAGCGGGTCTTCGAATCAGTGCCGTAGCGTTCTTGTGGTTGCTGGCGGTAACCTGGTCGCACATGGTTCTAAATAAGGAATGCAGCTTCCGGAACCGGGTAATAATGGGCTATATGCCCGTTGTCTCCAATCTTGCCGCACCGCTCGTCGATTGCGCTACCAAAGGCGACGACCTTTATTTCGAAGCGTTGAAATTCTCTTCGTTTTCCGAAATGGGGGAAGCCTTCCGTTCAGGCCATATCCAGGCGGCCTTCATCATTGCCCCTTTAGCTCTGATGCTCTTCGATCAGGGCGTACCACTAAAGGTTGTCTATATCGGCAATCGCCACGAAAGTACGATGGTGGTGCGAGCTTCAGCAAGATACGACTCAGCATCCGACCTAATCGGAAAAACGATAGCGATTCCTCTCAGATATTCCGGTCACTACCTGGCTTTGAAACGCTATCTTCGCGAACATGGATTGATGCCATCAGATGTCCGCGTCATCGAGATCCCTCCCCCCGAAATGCCTGTGGCTTTGGCTGCATCGGAGATAGACGGTTATTTTGTCGGGGAACCTTTCGCAAGCAAGGCCCTGCAGACCGGAATCGGGAAACGTTTTCTGGATGTTGAATCGATCTGGCCAAAATTCATCTGCAACGTCTTGATTGTCAGACAAGAACTTATCCAGGCACATCCGGAGTGGGTGCAAAAGCTGGTCGAGACGGCGATAATGTCCGGCCTTTGGGCTCAGGACCACGTCGATGAGGCGATAGGGATTCTTTCCAGCTACTGGGGTCAGGAACCCCAACTCATTCAATACGCATTTTCAAATCCGCCAAACAGGTTTCGCTTCGACCTATATACTCCCAAAGCAGAGGAACTGGATGAAATTCTCCTTGCAATGCGCGAGGAGGGGCTCGTTACAAGCAAACAGGACATTAAGGCGATGGTCGAAGACCGGTTTGCCGTAGCAGGCGGAGAGTACAACAAAGCGTCCCAAGGCCTTTTTTCGAGACTGGAGCGCGCAAACGGGTTCCATACGCAGGCGGCAAAACAATGAAAGTGCTAATCCTCGGCGCACCGGACAATAAACTGGCAGTGGAAGAACTAACCGCCGCAATGGGCGATCTAAGCATCATCCAGGGAGAGGATGCGCTTGGCGTTCCTAAAGATCCGGCACAAGTCGATGTCATCATTGGGTTCGGCGATTCTTCTCCGGGTTCAGCGCTCAATCATTCCATGCTCGGCTGGCGGACTCACCCTCACACCTATTTGATTCCCTGCTGGTTTCAGGTCGAAAAAAAGGTATTCGAACAAGACGGCATCTGGCCGAGGCTGGCAATAGATCGCTTCGATCCCGATTTCCGTACTGAAGCCCTTTCCGAGTGGTTGCCGGCAGTTTCCGAGTGGCAACAAAATCGAATGCAATTCGACGACAACGGCAGCCTCGAAGCCCGAAGCCCTCTTGAGCTCGCCACCTCCTTGTATTTGCGCAGGGCGAGCGGGGTACTCTCGGTTATTGACAAGGGTGGCGCAGAGGGCACTTTCTTTTTTAGGGATGGAAATCTGATCTCGGCAGTCATGGAACATCTACGCGATAGAGAAGCCTTTTATGAGTTCCTGTGCATGTCTGACGGCTGGTACACGTGGGAAAGCAAGACGAATCTGCCCAATGAGGAAGAACCCCAATCCATTTCCAGTCTCCTCGTCGCAGGACTTCAAGGTATTCAGGACGCCCATCTCCTGTTCTATTTCATTAAGGATTTTGACTGCGCGATAACGAAAACCGAATCGCAATCGTCTCTGGACGATTCCGCGGCTGCCTCCTTCCAGGAAAAGAAACAGCTCTATGCGCTCATCGATGGGATTGTGCCCATCTCCCAGATAATACAGTCATCCCCGCTTTCTCGTCCAAGCACAATGGCCATTCTAGCGAAGTGGTTTTCGCTTGAGGACATCACCATTCCGAAGACGCATGCCGAATCACCATGCCGTGTGCTCGTTGTCGACGATTCGCCTCTTATGTGCCGGGCGCTCCAGACTATTTTCGCTGAAGATCCCCGAATAGAGCTTGCAGGAATCGCCCACGACGGACTGGAAGCACTACGGTTGATTGAGGAATATAATCCCGACGTGCTCACCCTTGACCTCCAGATGCCGAAAATGGACGGGCTCACAGCTCTGAAGCACATCATGATCCGCAATCCCAAACCTGTGGTCGTGGTGAGCGCTTTCACCCAAGAGACTTCGCGTCTAACCTACGAAGCTTTCCGATACGGCGCGGTCGACGTGATGGCCAAGCCTTCAGGAAAAGACAAGGCCGTACGAGAGAAGGGAGCTCAAGAGCTCCGCGACCGAGTGGCGCAGGCTGCGTGCGTTCGAATCGAGGCCGCCCAGTACATTCGTCGCAGGCCCAACGCCGCGGGAGCGTCTTCGCGGTCAAACGGGAATGGCTCCGAAGGCGAGGGAGCAGACTTCCTAGTTGTAGTCTCCGACGCCGGAGGGTTCCCGCTGCTGCTCAAAGTCTTTTTTGCCCTTTCCGGGATGCACGAGGCGCCTTCCGTTGTCTGTTCAACCGGTTTGTCCGCTAGTGCGGTCCAGGCGCTTGTCCCCTGCCTTGCCGCGGATTGCGGGCTGGCCATCACGCCGTTTCGTCCTCCAGGAGGTGTTCTTGCCCCCCGTACTTCGATAGTCGGCTCGCGTCAGCACCCGTTTCGTCCCGTGGAGGCAAATGGCGGAATCGCCGTCAAAACGGTCAAGGGTAACGGCTCCGTTCGTTCTTTCGACGCCCTGCTTTCCGGGGCCGCCGACCTTCTCGGAAAGCGCGCGGTCGCTCTGTTGATCTCCGGTGAAGGAGATGACGGGCTAGATGGAATACGGCGCATCAGGGAAATGGGAGGAAGGGCTTTCGTTCTTTCTCCGGAGATGTGCCTGAAACAGGACCTGCCGCGAAAAATCCTGGTGGAGGGCTACGCGGTGGAACTCAAAACGGTGTCCGCCATTGTTGACGAGCTTGCCGCCTGCCCACAGGAGTCGTGCGGCGCTACGGCGAGGAACGAAACATGTGAAAGTCTCGCTGTTCGGGCGCCTTAACGAACGCCGAATGGGCGACGTTCATTTTTGTCCGTAAGCTGCTGTTTTTTTTGTATTGACTGGATGGGGACCCCAGCCCCGGCAAAAACCCGGCCGGTAATGAAAAGGCCGAAAAAGGCTGGTTTCCAAATTCCGCTGAATGGCATGCATGAAATGGAGGTAATGAATATGAGACCGTCTTCTCCCCTTTCGCTGGGACAGCGGATGCAGGAGGAAGCCACGCCAATGAGGCAGCTCGTCGGTTTCCGTATCGGAGACGAAGAGTTCGGGGTCGACATTCTTATGGTGCAGGAGATCATCCGGCTCCCCGCCATCACCCCGATCCCCAATGCTCCGAGCTTCATCCTGGGCATGATCAATCTGCGCGGGCGAGTCATTCCCATCATCGATCTGCGCCAGAGGCTGCGGATCAATGCGAAGAATCCCGGCGAGACATCCCGGTCGATGCGCATACTGATCCTCGAGATGGGTTCTCATCAGACCGGGTTCATCGTGGATTCGGTTTCCGAGGTGATGAAGGTACCAATGGCCGAAATCGAGCCGACTCCGCACCTGTTGGCTCTGAGTATCGACGCTCGCTACATCGAAGGCGTTATCAAACTGACAAACCGGCTGCTCATCCTGCTGGACTTCACGCAGATTTTGAGGCCGCACGAGCAGAAAGAGTTGAACGAAATCGGAGATATCGGCGCCGAATTTTCAGGCAAAGAGCACGGGTCGATATCGCACGCGATGTCTCTATAAAGGGACGAGAGCAGGAAGGAGGAATAGGTCATGTTAGGGAAAGGACTTATCACAGGGTCTTTACGGAACAAGCTGCTGTTGGCGCTGATCCTAATCACCATGGTGCCTGTTACCGCATTTTTCGCCGTTAGCTATATCACCCTCAAGAGTCAGTTGCAAGATGACATCCAGACGCGTCTGGAGGACAACTCGCGGCGTATTGGGCGAGCCGTCGACATGATGCTGAACGACCGGGTTACAGACGTCACAGCGACGGCGGGTATGGATATCGTCCGGACCGCCATTGAGATCGGCGGCGGCCAGGCGGGCGCAAACGCGTTCCTGGACGAGTACATCAAGTCCTCCGGAAACTACGATCTGATGGCTATCCTTGACCGCAACGGCAACTGTGTCTCATCCAACGTGGCGCAGGCGATCGGAACGAGCTTCGTAGACCAGAGCTGGTTCAAGCAGGCAATGGCCGGGAAGGTTCAGATCGGAGAGTTTGCAAACAACGCGGCACTCAAAACACTCGTGCCTTCCTCCGGGGGATGGAGCGTCGCGATGGCCGCGCCGGTTACGGTCGGCAAAGAGGTGGGTGGGGTCCTGGTCGGGTACGTGCGATGGGATACTGTCAACACGATCACTCAGGCTTTCCCCGTGCAGAAATCCGGCTACACCTACATCATCGACAGGGCCGACATGAGCGTCATCGGCCACAAGGACAAAGGGCTCTTCGGCTATAAACTGACCGATCCCAAGATCAACCTTCCGCAGGTCGCCCAGGCATATGCCGCAAGCGATCACGGCCTGCTCATCTACGATTTTCTCAACCCGGAAACCAAGGTTAACGCCCGCCGCGCCATAGGCTTCTACCGCAGCGATGGTTTCGCAGGTTTTAAAAAGAACTGGCTGGTTGCCACGGGCGCCGACTACGACGAAGTGTTCGAAGCCTTGCCCAGGCAGCGGAACAGGGCCGCCGGCGTTTTGGCTTTCATTTTGTGCGTGCTCGTTCTTGGTGCGCTTTATCTCAGCCGATCGATTTCGCGCCCGATCATGGAAGTCTCCGGCGCCATGCTTAGCATTGCCACCGACCTCGACTTTACCCGCCAGGTAAATGTGCGCGGAAACGACGAAACCGCCAGGATGGCCGAAGCGTTCAATCGACTTATCCAGAAACTTCGAGACACCTTCGGTACTCTGATCGACGGCAACCGGCAGGTTTCTGTGGCCGTCGAGCGCGTAAAACTCATCTCGGCCAAGATCGTCAGCAACGCCGCCGAGCAGACCAAGCGCGCCCAGGAAGTACTCCAGAGCATCGAGACCATGGGCAAGACGGCAGGCGAGGTACAGAAGAACGCCAGCGAGAGCCAGCAATCCTACGACGGCACGGTGCAGTCCATCTCCGAACTGAGCGCCAGCATCAAAAACATCGCTCAGGGGGCCCAATCGCAGGCAGCGATGGTCCAGGAAGCCAGGGACATCATCGGGCAGATGGGTGAGACCGCCCAGCAAGTCAACTCGCGCGCAGTCCAGCAACGCGAAGCGGTGGCCGAAACAGCCCGCGCAACCGAGCAGATGTCCGCCACGATTACCGAGGTCACCCAGAAAGCCTCTCAGGCAGGGACGCAGTCGAAAACCTCCTACCAGGCGGCCGTTACGGGTAAAGAGGCGGTCGAGCAGGTGGCACAGGGCATGCAGAGCATTGCGGAAAGCTCCGAGCAGATCACCGAAATTATTGAGGTTATCTCCGATATCGCTGACCAGACGAACCTGCTCGCCCTAAACGCTGCAATCGAGGCCGCCCGCGCCGGTGAGCATGGCCGCGGATTCGCGGTTGTTGCCGAGGAAGTGCGGAAGCTGGCGGAACGGACCGCTGAATCGACAAAAGAGATTTCGGGCCTGATCAAGAGTTCCGGGGAGCGCGTCCGGGAAGGAGCGAATCTGGCAAGCGCGAGCCAGAAGGCCCTCGGAAACATAGTTGAAGCTGTCGCGCAAACCGCCGGGCTGATTAATGAAATCGACTCGGCCACCTCCGAGCAGAACAAGTCCATTCGGCAGATCTCGGTTGCCATGGAACGCCTCCAGGGACTGGCCAACGATATCTCCGGCTTGACTGCAGAGCAGGCCGAACGGCGCCAGCGCGCGGGCGGAATCATGACCGAAGTGAACGAGCTCACCAATGGCATCTCCACATCTACCAGTGAGCAGGTGCATAGCGCAAACCAGGTTATGCAGGATTCGGTGAACGCCAACCAGCGCGCGGTCAACATCACTAACATGACCACGCAGCAGAAAGAGCGCAGCATGGCGCTCCAGCAGGTCGTAAACGAAATGAGCACCGTGGCCGCCGCAAACGTCTCGGGGGCGAAGATCTCGCAGCAGTCCTCGGAAAATCTTGCTGAGATGATGAACAACTTCAGTAACCTCATCGCCCAGTTCAAGATCGGTGAGACCACCGGGAGCGGAAACGCACATCCTGAGGCAAAAGAAGGAGCCACCGGTCAATCCCAGCGTGCTATGGAGGCCCAGGTGGGCGGCAAAGAGCAACAACCGGCGGGCAACGGCCAGTGGAACGCGAAGGCGCAGGCGTCTTCTCCTTCGCAGGCAGCGGAGCAATCTGCGGTTCGCGCCGGCGCAGCGAACATCCAACAACCGTCTGGCGATCAGGTTAACACTAAAGACTAAACTTGGAGAGCCGTTCGCATGGCCAAACGTGTTCTTGTAGTGGATGATTCCAATCTTATGCGGCATTGCATCGTCTCGTGTCTCGCCGGAGCGGGCCACAGCGTCGTGGGCAAAGCCCGCGACGGCGGCGAAGCGGTTGCCCTGTATCGGGAACTGTTGCCGGACGTCGTCACGATGGACGTAACGATGCGCGGAAAAGACGGCATTGCAGCGGCCCGCGAGATTCTGGACTTTGACCCGGGGGCGTCGATCATCTTCTATACGCTCCTCGACGAGCCCGGCATAGCGAAGCACTTAAAGGAGATCCCCGTGCGGAACGTGGTCCGCAAAGGGGACGAAGTGGAGCTGCTCCGGGCGCTCGAAGCGAAGACATAAACAGGGACGATGCAATGCAGGTTGCATTCAATGCGGCGAGAATGTGGACAACCCAGTGGAGCAGTCCAGCGTTTCGCAGGACTGCTTTACAAAAAGCGGCAACGACTTGAATGCAGTTTGATATTGGGAGGTTAATGATTCGATGGCACCCCAGGATTTCCTGCAGGAATATGTCGAAGAGGTGCGCGAGCACCTTCAGGACCTGGAACGCGCGCTTCTCACCCTTGAGCAGGAGGGGGCTCACAAGGGAGAGATCCAGCAGATTTTCCGGGTAGCGCACAGCATCAAAGGGGCTTCCGCCTATATGGGGTTTGAGCGCCTGGCAGGCCTCACTCACGAATTGGAAAGCCTTATCAGCCAGATCCAGGCAGAGGCGCGCCCGGTAACGTCCAAAGGCGTCAGCGCGTTGCTCTCCTGCGTGGATTTCATATCGAACGCAGTCGGGATCATCGCGGAAACACGGGAGGAGCCCGATCTGCCGGATTCGCTGCTGGAAGAGCTTAGGGCCTTTCTCGCCGCAGACGGGGAATCAGTCCCCGGGGCGGCGCCGGAGGCGGACCCGGAGCATCCGGGCCCACTTTTCGAGACCGGCATCGACTTGGTCGATGTCGACCCGCTGCTTGAAGCTGGTGTTGAGAGCTTATTTGAGCCGGCTGATTCCAGTGAGCCTCCCGTAGAATTTCACCGGACCGAAGATGTGCGAACCGAGGTTGACGAAGAGGAAGATCGCGAGCTCTATTCCATCTTCCTGCAGTCCTTTGCGGAACATTTCGCCGAAATGGGACGGCCTTTTTCAACCTCTTCGGGCCAAAATCTTTCCGATACTGAAATCTCAAGGTTGCGCGTGGCGCTGGAGCGGCTCATCGCTTCATCGCTCTACATGAACTACGAAACAGTAGCTGCTGAGCTCAGGAAGCTCGAGGATGCGACCTTGCCCCATGGTGACCCCTGGGACCGCAAGATTCTCCTTCAAGAATACGAGGCGCTCGCCGAACGTCTCCGAAAACTGCTGCCCGGGCTTGAACTTCAGCCGGCGGGAGCAGTACCGGAGGAAACGGGGGGCGCCGCAGATGTCTCCGTTGAAGACGACGAGGAACTCCTTGCCATTTATTCGGAATCCTTCCGGGAAACGTTCCTCGATCTCGCCTGCCGGTGCGCTGTCGCACCGGACGCCCTTCTGGCTGAATCTGAGGTCCGCACCCTACAGATGCTCGTCGAGCGCCTGGCGTCCTCCTCGCGCTACATGGACTTTGGGGAGGCGGTGAATGCCCTGAACAAGTTTTCGCTGACAATCACCGAGGCGTTGCGAAACGGTGGGGTGACAGGAGAGATTCTTGCAATTGGACTCGCATCATGCCGCGAGCGCCTTTGCAGGCTCCTGCCAGCGGCAGCTCTCCCGGAAACCGCGGCCGCCCGTGAAGCTGCCTCAGTAAGAAACGCCGCTCCACTGGAGGATGACGACCAGGAGCTTCTCACCATTTTCATGGATTCTTTCCAGGAGCTTTATTCCGAGCTTGTCAAATTGGCTAGTGGTGCGGGCAAATCCTCACTTTCAGAGGACGACTTCGCCAGATTGGGAGTACTCATGGAGCGCATGATCGCTTCTTCGCGCTACATGGATTACGAACCGGTCACAAGGGCGCTGCAGGATTTTGAGCAGTCTGTGCGCACCCTGTTCGAACCGGGGCTCGTCCGAGGAGACATTCTCCTCGACTTAGCCCGCTCGACTTGGGAAAAGCTGCGTGAAATACTACCTTCCCTTCGGTTTCCGGACATCGAGCTTCTCGAAGCGCCCGGGGAGATTCCCTCCCTGGACTCGGGTATGCCGGTTGATAGGACCTTCGAATTAACGGATGTGGATATTTTCGGGGAAATAGCTAAGCCCGTCAGTGTAACGGCGAAGGTTGAAACGAAATCACCGATTGCCTCCAAGCCGCCGAGAGAAGATAAACCGGCGCCGCTCGCCCAGCCAACAACGGAAGAGCCGCCCGGCGAAACCTCCGGCTCGCAAGCGCGCGACGGAAAACAGGCCAGAAAAGCCCACAATACGGGCGATGAAACCTCCAGCTCGGCTTCACTTCGGGTTGACGCTCTCAAGGTGGACCAACTGCTAAATCAGGTGGGCGAGTTGGTCGTCAGCAGGTCCGAATTCATCCAGACGGCGGCCCTTTTTCGGGACATTCTCCGGGATCTGGCCACCGAGGGACGGATTCCTAAAAGCGAGCTCAAAAGACTCCGGGCCCTCAGTTTCAGGCTGAACGAATCGACCCAATCGCTGGGGCGGGTTGCGAACGATCTCCAGGAATCCGTCATGCGCGTCAGGATGCTTCCAATCTCGCAGCTTTTCCATCGTTTTCCGCGGGTTGTTCGCGACCAGTCCCTCAAGCTGGGCAAGAAAGTGGACCTGGTGGTGGAAGGCGGAGAGACTGAAATCGACAAGCGGGTACTCGAACTTATGCAGGACCCGATCATACAGCTCATCCGAAATGCGATCGCGCATGGGATCGAGTCTCCCGAGGAGCGCAAGCGACTCGGAAAGCCGGAGACCGGAGCCATTCGCATGGCGGCTTGGCACCAGGGGGATGACGTGGTGATCGAGATCGAGGACGATGGTTGCGGCGTTGACATCGGCACACTGAGGGAAATCCTCAAGGAAAGACGAGAGCTGAGCGAAAATGAGATTGCCAGGCTGACGGATTCGGAGCTGATGTACGCCATCTTCTTGCCGGGCGTCTCCACTCGAAGTCGCGTGGACGGGACGGCGGGCCGGGGCGTGGGGCTCGATGTAGTAAAGGAAAAAGTGGAACGCATGAACGGATCGGTCGAAGTCGATTCCATGGCCGGGATAGGGACCCGCTTCACCGTCCGGATACCCTTGACTGTGGCGATCATCCGCGCGCTACTGGTGCGGAGCGAAAAACAAGTCTTCACCATCCCGCTCAGCTCGATTTCCGAGATTCTTCAGTATCGGTTCCGCGAAACGCACACCATTGAAGGGTTCCAGGTGGTCAGTCTTCGCGGGAAGACCATTCCCCTCGTCCATCTCGGGCAACTGTTCGGCATTGGCGCCGACCAGCAGCAGGAATCCCAAAAGTTTACCGTCGTCGTCTCCACCAGCTTCCGGGAGGTGGGTCTCGTGGTGGACGGGCTGATCGGAGAACGTGAAGTGGTTATCAAGCCATTGGAGGACGACTACCACGCTTTCGACGGATTTTCCGGTGCGACGATTCTGGGTGATGGCGCCGTATCGCTGATCCTGGATGTCTCCGCCCTTCTCAAACGAATGAAGGGCCCCCACCATCGTAGCGTCGAAGCTTCGCAACCGGCCTACGTGCATTAAACGGCGCGTACGCCGGTGAGGGTCGCCTTCGGTGAAGAGGCGGGTGATCGAGAGCATACTTCCACAGGAAAATGACTGGGATGACCCCGAAAGAGGAAGAGCATAAGCAGCATGGTCCTTCGCCTACTCGGCCCGACTCTCAAGGGTTTACGGGAACGCTCAACCTGGAGCTCCCCGATCTCCTCCAGATGCTCTGCCTATCGCGTTCGGACAAGACCATCAGCGTCGTTTCTTCTTGTGGTAAAGGCCTCATCTGGATGAAGGGCGGACAAATATGCCACGCCCAGGCTGGGGAGATCGAAGGGGAGCTCGCCTTTTTTGAGATCCTCCAATGGAAAGACGGCTGCTTCGAGATAGGACCTTTTCAGGTTGCCGAAAGGGATTCCATCTTCAAAGGATGGGAGCACCTTCTGATCGAAGGCATCCGCCAGGGCGACGAAGCGCACATTGCCGAGTACCCGCCCGCGGGCAACGGCGAGGCCGCCGGTCTTGACGGTGAGGTGGACGACGAGCAGCTCACCCAAATTTTTAACTTTTTCGACGAGCTTGCGCCCGAAGACCGAGGGCAAAAGACGCCCGAACCCCTTTTCACGCCGGTCGCCGAAACGCGCAAGCTACGGGTGCTGATCGTCGAGGACTCTTCTTTTTTTTGGCGGCAGCTAGAGCGCATCTTCTCGCAAGATTCTGCGATCGAAGTGGCGGGGAGAGCGAAAAACGGGCGCGAGTGTCTCGATTTTCTCGAAGCGAATGGCCCTGTCGACCTTCTCACTCTCGATATCCAAATGCCCGTTATGCAGGGGGATACGACTCTGAAGCACGTGATGATACGCCACCCGATCCCCGCGATCATCATCAGCTCGCTTGGAAACGGCGCACCGGGCGACCTCTTCGAATTCCTGAGGCTGGGTGCGGTCGACTTCATCCCAAAGCCGAGTGCAAAAGACGACATCGAATGCTACGGCGGACATCTGCGCGATCTGGTAAAACGCGCGGCGCGCGGCGACGTTACCCGTTTCCGGCGCTGGCGAAAACCCCTGCACTCGCACGACAATGTGCTCGAGCCCAGCGGTGAAGGTGGCGGAATACTGGTGGTGATCGGAGCGGAAGGGGCGTGGATGGACTGGTTCAGGCTTCCTTTGCGCCAGATCGCCCTCAATAACCTGGTAGTCGGTTTTCAGAAAATGGCCCCCGGTTTTCTCCCGGTTTTTTGCAATATGATCGAAGAACAAACCGCTGTGACTGCAAAAGAGCTTCGAGCGGGGGACGCCATCACGTACGGCGCGTTACACCTCGGGACGGGGGAGGACATTCTGCCGGTCAGGTTCTATCCCGGGGTCGCCTCAATCGAAACGGGAAGCGGTCCCGGGGACTGCTCCTGGGAGGATCAGATAGGCGGTTGCCTCAAGGAGCTTTCAAGACAGGCGGGGCCATGGCTCAATATTTTCTGCCTTTCCGCTGCCCATGCGCTTCCACACGAGACAGTGCAGGAAATTTTGCGAAACGGCGCCCGCGTGATAGTGCCGCCGCCCGAAACGATAATTTGTGCGGACATGGTCGAAAGCGTGCGTCAGGCGGCGGAATACACGCCGGAGGCAATCACGTGGACGGCTCCCGAAAATCTAATGGAGGTGTGGTGAGGAATGATTGCTACAGATGAAAACGGAAACGGAGCACGGGTCCGGACACTAATCGTGGACGACGCTCCCATTATGAGGAAAGCAATTAAAGAGATACTGAGCAAGGACGACCACATCGACGTGCTGGGCGTGGCCGTTCATGGGCAGGACTGCCTCGATAAAATCCCGTCGTTCAAACCCGACGTCGTGACGATGGATATCGACATGCCGGTGATGAACGGCATCACGGCTGTCAAAAATATTATGGTGCGCTATCAGATCCCGGTCCTGATCATCAGTTCCCTGGTCCAGGACGGCTGGTTCGCATTCGAAGCACTTAGGCTCGGGGTGATGGATTTCGTCCCCAAGCCCTCAAAAGCGAACGGCTCGGACCGGATTACCGAAGAGGAGTTGATCCGCATGCGGGTGCGTGCGGCTGCGAGGATGCAGGTGCACCGGATGCGCCGGGTCCGGAGACGAAAGCGGCCGGACGTCCACCCTACTTTCCTCAACAGCGCCCCTTCTGCGGTGGCGATTCTCGGCGCCACGCTTGCCGGGCCGAACACCATCATGCGCATCGTGACCCATCTTCCGCCTGATTTTGCCGGGTCGGTAATAGCCTTGCAGGAAATCCATCCCCGGATTCTAGGACCGTTCTGCTCCTATTTTAACGAGATCAGCCCGCTCGAAGTGGTCGCAGTAACCGGCCCGCAAAAACTCTGCTCAGGCAAGGTATACGTGGGCACGACCCGTTGCGGTATGCGCATAACAACCGATTCGCACGACGGCGAACCGGTAATCGATGCAGGAAATTCAGCCGAGGGGGCCATCGATACCCTTTTGGAGAGCGCCGCGGAACATTTTGGGGAGAACGCCTGCGGTGTTTTGCTGAGCGGATTGGGAACGGACGGCGCACGGGGAATGCTGACTATTCGGGAGCGGGGAGGCTTGACTATCGGTCAGGACCATGAGTGCTCCGTATATCCGAATATCGTCGAGCACGCGATGCGCGAAAATGTCCTGGATTTGCTGATGTCTCAGGAAGGGATCGCCGCACGACTCGAATCTTGGGCTGCAGGTAGGGTCAATGCCAGATAAGATGGATAACCTATCTTGGTGGCAGAGCGAAGAAAAAGGGCCGGGCCGGACGTTTTCGCAAGGGTAGAGTCCGGCTCGACAGTTAGGGGCCGAATTATACGGTTAAGCTTTGGCCGTTCTCCCTCAGCCATTTTCTTCTTTCACGGTATTCGGGAAGGAATTTTTCCACGAGCTTCCAGTATTCCGCAGAGTGGTCGAGGTGAACCAAATGACACAACTCGTGTACTACCAGGTAATCCAGGACGGGTTCCGGCGCCAAAATTATGTTCCACGCGAAATTGATAATTCCCCTGGTAGAACAACTTCCCCACCGTGACCTGAGAGACTTGATCCTTACTGCGCGGGGTGTTACGCCGATTATTCTCATATAATGCGTGACGCGCTCTTCAATTTTTTTCAGCGCCATATTTGCATACCAGGTTATAAGCTGTCGTCTGATAAGCGGGGCGCGGGTCCCTGCGGGGATTTCCGGCCGTATGGAGACGATTATTCTTCCTCGTTCACAGGACACCGCGGCGCTGCGCCGTTCACAGATTTCCAGGGTCTGCTCAGTACCGAGGTAGAGCAGCCTTTCGCCCGAAATAAATTCCCGCACGGGCAGTTTTTCCTGCTTTTCCCGGTTCAGAGTCAGTCTCTTGCGCACCCAGTCGGATTTCTTCTCGACAAAACTCATTATTTCTTTTTGGGAAAGCTTTTCCGGAGCGGCCACGATGACCCTGTTGTCCGGGTAGACGCAAAGGGAGAGACTCTTTCTCCTGGCGCTCCGCCTGATTTGCCATTCAAAATCGATCATTCCGGTGTCCTGATTTTATTATGCTGAATTTGCAGTTGCGGATAATAGCGGTTTGCGTGCCGGTTGGGAAGAAGCATGAGACGTTATCGGCTGGACTTGACGGATTGCGCTTCGCTTACCCATGCTACGGGTCTCCCGTTCTAAAATACGGCCTAAACTGAATGGTTCACCACTTATCGTAATGGACCCTTTCCTGCTTGTATCGTATCACCGGCGCCTTTTTCTCTGCAGGCCAGCCTATTGAGACTATGCTCAACGGGACTATGTGGTCCGGGAATGACAGGAGCTGTTTCATCCCGGCGATTCTTTCCTCGAAAGGATGGATACCGAGCCAGACAGCCCCGAGTCCAAGCCCGTGAGCCGCTATAAGTATGTTCTGCGTCGCGGCCGAGCAGTCCTGGACCCAGAACCCATTATAAACTTCGAGGGTTAAATCTCCGCAGACCACAATTCCCAGGACAGCCTGCTTCAACATCTTCGAATAGGGGTGAAAAGCAGGGATTGCATCCAGAATCCGTCTCTCCCTGATCACAATTAAATGCCACGGCTGCTGGTTTCCCGCCGATGGAGCGTTCATAGCAGCCTGAAGCAGCTTTTGCACCATATCCCCAGGGACATCATCCTGCTTGTAACTGCGAATACTCCGCCTGGTCATAACTGCCTGGATTGCGTCCATGGTGATTCCTTCCTGCCGGCTGAAAAACCAATCGAGCACACAATCACCGGGAATTGCGAACAGGACCTTCCATCTTGTAGCCTGCCGCGTTGAGAGCGGTCTCCAAATCGCTGATGTGTGCAAAATTGCGCGTTTCGACTTCAAGTTCCACAGAACTCTGATGAATGGACATGTCGGCGCCGCCCCGGTTGTGATAGATCTGAAGCACGTTGGCTTTGGCCATGGCGATTACTTCCAGCAGCGAAGCCAGCGCGCCGGGCACATCATCCAACCGGACATTGAACCGCGTTATGCGTCCGTTGCGCGCCAGGCCCTTGCGAATGACCCTGTCCAGCAGAGGGATGTCGATGTTGCCCCCACTTACCACCAATACAGCTTTTCCCCCCGCAGGGGCTTTGATCTCTCCGCTCAGCAAGGCAGCCGCACAAACTGCCCCTGCCCCTTCGGCAAGTATCTTCTTTCGCTCCAGCAGCATAATCACGGCTTCGGCAATCCGGTCCTCATCGGCCAGCACGATCTGATCGATCTCTTTACGGATTATATCGAAAGGAATGCGCCCGATCTGCTTGACCGTTATTCCGTCGGCAATTGACCGGTGAGCCTCTACCGGCTCTATTTGGCCGGTTTCGAGCGCCCTGAGAGCTGCAGGGCACGTTTGCGCCTGAACCCCAATGATCCGAATCCCGGGCCTGAGTGCCCTGGCAGCGACGCAAATCCCGGACACCAACCCTCCACCGCCGACCGGTACGGCGATCAGGTCCGCGTCCGGCAGATCTTCCAGTATTTCCAGGCCAATGGTCCCCTGCCCCGCTATTATCGACGGATCGTCGAATGGATGGATAAAGGTTTTGCCCTCTTTTGCCAGCTCCAGCGCTTTTTTTATCGAATCCGCCAGACTCTGTCCATCAAGGATCACTTCCCCGCCGTAGCCGCGCGTTGCCTCCTGCTTGGAAATCGAAGCCCACTCAGGCATAACGATTGTGGCGGCCAACCCGGCCCTGTTCGCCGCCAGAGCAACCCCCTGAGCATGATTGCCGGCCGATGCCGCAACGACTCCCCCTTTGGCGATTTTGCCAAGCTCAGACTGGATCTTAAAAGTCGCCCCGCGAATCTTGAACGACCCGGTTATTTGAAGATTCTCCAATTTCAGATAGACCTTGAAACCGGCGAGGCTGCTGAAGGTGGGAGAGTATACCAGAGGCGTTCGGATTATGTGGCCTTCAATGACGGCGGCCGCTCTTCTGATCTCGGCGGGAGAAATCACGATTAATACCCGAGCAGGAAGTGAATCTAAAGACTAGCTTGAAGTGAACAGATCATGCCGGCTGTTTCGGCAGAATAAAAACGAAATCCGAACCGTCCGGTCTTGGCACGTACCACATGTCGCCTTCGTGCTTCCGAATGATCTCCCGTATAAGATACAGGCCCATGCCGAACCCATCTTTTTTCTCGGCCCCGCAGTCTATCCGTGTGAACTTGGTAAAAAGCCTGTCTCTGTATTCTTCCGGAATAGGATTGCCGCTATTATAGACGTTCAGACGATAAAAAGATCCGTGATCTTCGAATCCGAAAGCGATCGTGCAGCCTTTACCACCATATCGTATGGCGTTTTTGAAAAGATTCCTGAATACCGCTTTGAGCCACATCATATCGATACCGATTGGAATAGTGCCGGCAGGAATAGCACCCAGCCGGTTGTCGATTACTATGCGCTGTTGCTCAATGTCATTTGAAAGCTCATCGAGTACCGCATCTATGACATCCTGGCGCAGGTCTATCACTTCTCTTTTCTTGCGAAGCCCACCCTCCATGGAATGAGCGCTTCCAAGACAATCCTCCGCGATGCCGATCAGGTGCCGAACCCGCCCCATTAAATCCGAAACCGTATTCCACACGCTTTCATCCATTCGGCCGAAAGAACCGCGCATGAGCAGCTTCAGGGTGGCGGCAATCGAAACCAGGGGGCCCCGGATATCGTGAGACATAATCATCAGCATGTTCAGTATTTGCTGGTTAAGATCCCTAATTCTCCGCTCGGATTCCGAAAGCTCCCGGTTCTGTCTTTCGGCTTCATGATAGGCATCCTGGAGTTCCTTTAAGTCCGTTATATCCCTTAGCACCCCTTCGCACGATGTGGAACCGTCGTCCTCGAAGCAAAGAGTAGCGGTAATGCATGATGAAAAAAAGGTGCCGTCGTTTTTTTTCATCTCCACTTCATATTCTTTGATAAAACCGTCCGTTTCAAGCCGCCGCTGAAACTGACTTGCATCTTCAGGATTGCGGAAAAGCATTCCAACATTGTCTAAGTCCAGCAATTCCTCTTTGCTGCAATAGCCCAACAGTTTCACTCCAGCCTGATTCACATCAAGCAGTTTTCCGCACCCGCTCGATATGAAGCGCATGTCAGACGCAGCGTCAAAGAAATGCTTATACTTCATCGCCATACTTTGAAGGGGGTCGCGAAAACCGGAGACCTGCAGATCAGCATGAGAAGATACCTTGCCAGTTGCCTTGGCCATCTCGCATCCACCTCCGCAAACTTTTTGCCTGCCCAACCGGTGAGGGACCATAACGGATGAAATGAAACCATTATATCCGCTTTTCGGCATAATTTTCAGAAAATGGACAAAAGACACTTATAAATTACAAAAAAATCAACGATTCAATAGGTCAGGGACATTCCAAATTCTCGATCGGACTCCCTTTCGAGAAGGCTGGAATCGAGCCTGAATTCATCCTCAGCCCATGAACCATACCTTAGCGACTGAAGAATTTTAGCAGCTTTTTCCTCGACTTCCGGAATTGTATGAACCAGGGCCCTCAACGATTTGAGCACCCGCAGCATTTGAAGTTTATGATGAACCGGCAGCATCGGTTGTTCAACCAACTGGATTACTTCATCCAACTGAAAGAGGTTACCCGATGTTATCTGTACATAGGCGAGTTTAGACCACCGTCCGAGAAGCTCTGACGGCAAACCGTCAATCTTCTTCGACAGATCATAGTTCATTCCGGTACGTAGTGACTTTGAAAGACGATCCAGAAGAGAGTTGATTTCCGACTGGTTCCAAAGGCTTGACACCAGAAAGAGTTTTTCCCACTTGGGATAAATCTTGTTTCTGACCCACTCCTGTTCCTGGTAGGGAGAAAGAGAAAGTTTTGCCAGTTCCTTCTGTTCCATGAGAAGCCCTTGACTTAATTTGATCAGATCCCCGGAGCAACTCAGATCTTGGTATTTCTCGCTCAAGGCGCCGCACAGAGCTTCAAGAACAGGTCCTTTCCATTCGAGTCCGGGCACGTGCTCTTTAAGCAGGTTTTCCCAGCTCTCCCGGAGAATGGCGATCTGAGCGTTTATCGCTGAGAACACAAACCCAAGTTTGACCAATGTATTCCTCAGCTCATGAGCCAGGATTTCGCAGCTCTGGAGGCGCTGGCGGGCAAAGTCTTTGCTCGCCCTGTAGAGCTTTTCTCTGAACCATAAAGTCAACAGTTCGGAACCGAGGCTTTGGGCTAATTCCCCTACAATTCTTGTCGAACGGTCTCCACACCTCAACGTGCCAGGCATAAAGTGAATCTTTATAACGGCGGCAACGACATTTTCGGTGTCCCGCCAGATGTCGTTCCCCTGCCAGTCGACGGGATATTGAGTGTTTTCATTGGAATTACCATAGAGGCTCTTTTTGCGAACCAGCACGGGTTGCATGTGAAATTCGTCTTCCGGTAGTCCCAAAATCTGCTTTCTGACACTCCGGGGGTCGAGCATCGGATTTTCGGCCGTCCAACTAGTCTGCTTTTCCACGCACCAGCCCATGGCTTCCAGTGGGCGGTCAGGTTGGTCGCGGTATTGTTCCCATTTCTTGCCGGGAGGGTTGTAATCGGAGACCGCGGGCAATCCCCATTCGAACTCATCAAAAGCTTTCTCATTAGAAGCGTTTGTCCTTGTGCCCGACAAAACACGAACGGAGGTCAGTTCCGGCATGAGGCCGATCTTGTAGATTGTGGCCTTCGTCGCATTATCCAGACAGAAAAGGATTGTTTTTATGACGGTCCGGCAACTCGAAATGAGGAGATCGTCGGAATTTTCCATGCCTTTCTCCGGGATAGATCTGCATAAGAAACCAAAACGCGGGCCAAACGGACTTGCAGCAGGATGTCACCGGCCAGCCCCCGCTCAGATACTAATCACACAACGCACCTGATATCAAGTTTATCGTAAATTCAGGGCGATCACTTGATGCAATTTTTGAAAACCGGGAATTTATCATTGATATTCGTGAGGATACAGAGAACAGCCCTGATCACCTCGATCCAGGAAGGGACTTTGATTGCTACAGAAAGAAGGGGGGAGCCCCTTCTTTCTGGAAAAAAATTGTTCACCCCTCAATATTCGTTATCATTTTCCCAATTATCACTTCTACCCCTGGCGGGTAAACTTCTTCAGGCGGCGCATAGCCCGGTGAGGCAACATCAACTCCAAAGCCAAAACGAACACCATTCAGGCAGCGGCTATAGCTCAGGGATTTCCGAATGAACACCAACTAATTGTTTTGACCAGGCCGCCGCAAAATAGTATGTGTCAGAATTGAGGCAACGTCTATTTGCCAAATGTTTTTGGTATGATACAGTTCGCTGGCAAGCCGCGAGGTCCAAATGGCCAAGCTGTGATTTACGGGCTGCGTGGTATGCCTGCACTCAACCCGGCTTATTTATCCGCCTATGTCATCCGAAAGGCTGCTGACTCAGTTTTGAAGCCATTGCTGGTCGCCAAAAATCTGCGGCGTGCAAACTCCACCAGGGAGATTTTCAATGTCGATTATTTCTCCCTGAACCAGGGAGAGACCATCGCACTCATAGGTCCGAACGGAGCGGGGAAAACAACTTTCCTTCTCACTCTCGCCCTGCTCCATCAGCCAACCTCAGGGACTATCGAACTGGACGGCGTCACTGCCGGCCCAAACAATCTTCTTCAGTTGCGCCGCCGCATGGCCGTTGTTTTTCAGGAGCCGCTCCTTCTCGACTTGTCCGTCCTCGGCAATCTCACCACGGCTTTACGGATTCGCAAGGTACCCAGGAAAGCTGCTCTCGCCAGGGCGCAAAAGTGGCTGGATCTGTTTGGTGTAGCGCATATCTGCTCTCAGCGCGCAAGATCGCTTTCAGGGGGCGAGGCGCAACGCACGAGCCTGGCCAGGGCATTCGCCCTCGAGCCCGACCTGCTTTTCCTGGATGAACCGTTCGCCTCACTCGACTATCCCACCCGCAACTCGCTGCTGAACGATCTGGGCAAGATTCTGCGACAAATGAAAATGACCACTCTTTTCGTTACGCACGACTACACCGAGATCCCATTTCTGGCAGAAAAGACCGCTGTGCTCTACGAAGGCCGTATAAAAAAGTGCGGCTCGAACCAGGAGATTTTTGGTCACGATTTTTTCCAGAGAAACTGCTGGAGTCCATGGTCGGACTGAGAAGAGGGCCTGGCTTCAGCTTCAAAACTTTTGCAGTGTCTTCTCAAAAAGCCTGCTGAGGATTTTCCCTGAACGGTTTGCGGTTTCTATGATTTGTTCGACCACAGCAGGCTTGTAACAATCGGGCAGGTTAACGTTGGTTATTACCGATATTGCCAGAACCTCCATACCTGCGTGGACTGCCGTTATCACTTCGATGATCGTCGACATGCCCACAGCATCCCCCCCGGCCATCCTCAAAAAACGTGTTTCTGCGGCTGTTTCCAGACAAGGACCGAGCACTCCGGCGTAGACGCCCCTGCGCAGCGCAATACCTTCATTCAGTGCCGTTTGTTCGGCAAGAGCTACGAGGCGGCGGCTATATGGCTCGATCATGTCCGGGAACCGCAGCCCCCACTCATCCACATTAGGTCCAACGAGCGGGTTTTGCCCGGTAAGATTTATATGGTCCGTTATTACCATCAGGTCCCCAGCCTGGAAATTCGGGTTTAGGCCGCCAGCCGCATTCGACAGCACGAGCGTTTTTGTTCCGAGTGCCCGAAGGACCCGGATCGGAAATGAAATCTCCTGAGGCGAATAGCCTTCGTAGAGGTGAAAACGGCCGTCCATCGCAATGACCGGCTTTCCAGCCCACCTGCCGCATACGAGCTGACCGTGATGTCCCGGGGCGGTACAGACCGGCCAATGAGGTATAGCGCTATACGGGACGGCGGCGGTCTTCTCAATCTCATCCACAATGCCGCCGAGGCCGGTGCCAAGGACCAACCCAGCCACCGGTTCGCAATCCAAATGCTTTTTTATTGAATCGGCCGCTTCTCCCACCTTGTCCCTGAACCCGATCATTGCGCGTCCTTCCGCAGCCGGCGTAAATTTAGCCGGAATTCTTTATGACGATTATAATTAATCAAAATATAAATCATATCTCGACGCTACGAGCGAGGTGGACGACAATTGACACAAGCCCGGTCTTTTGTAAAGATCGTTTGCGAAGAGATAGGCTATCAGTTCCACCAGGAATTCGAATCACAAAATGGAGTGGTTGCAAAGACATTCGATGACATCTCCACCATCCAGGCAAAGAGATCGCCGATTTGGCGTTACACCGCATGATTTTGTGCCATCCTACCCCGCCGAACTGCCCATTACCGAATGGCGGGAGAAGATCGTCAACGCGATCCGCGAACACCAGGTGCTTGTAATTACGGGTGAGACGGGTTCCGGGAAGAGCACGCAGATTCCCAAGTTTTGCATAGAGGCGGATAGAGGCCGAACCGGCCTCATCGGATGCACCCAGCCGCGCCGGATCGCGGCGATCAGCCTTGCCGCACGGGTATCTGAAGAAATCGGCCAGGACGGACCGTGCCTGGTTGGATACAAAATACGCTTCCAGGACCGGACCGCCCGCACGACCCGCATAAAATTCATGACGGACGGCATCCTGCTCGCTGAAGCCCAAAGGGACAGGAATTTCCGCTCTTACGACACGATCATCGTGGACGAAGCGCACGAGCGTACCCTCAACATAGATTTTCTCATCGGCATTCTCAAACAGACGCTCCCGAAAAGGCCCGAACTCAAGGTGATAATCACCTCGGCAACAATCGATCCGGAAAAATTCTCGAGTGCATTCGGCGGAGCGCCTATTATAGAAGTTTCCGGAAGGACCTGGCCGGTTGACGTGTGGTACCGGCCCCTCGATCCGACTGAGAGCGAGCAAACCGAGGATACAACCTACATCGATCAGGCGGTGGCGGCGGCCGACCTGTTTAAGGCAGGCCCCGGCAAAAGAGGCGATATTCTCATATTCATGCCAACCGAAAGCGACATCAGGGAAACGGTCCAACGCCTCGAGGAGAAAAGCTACCTGAACACGGTTGTCATGCCTTTGTTCGGTAGAATGGCGGCCTCCGATCAGCAGAGGATTTTCGCGCCGATTTCCAAGGACAAGATTGTCGTTGCTACAAACGTTGCGGAGACTTCCCTCACAATTCCACGAATAAAATATGTGATAGACACAGGGCTGGCCAGAATAGCCCAGTACAACGCAAGGTCGAAGACCCGCAGTCTTCCGGTGGCGCCCGTCTCCAGGGCGAGCGCCGACCAGAGGAAAGGACGGTGCGGCCGCGTGGAAGCTGGAATTTGCGTGAGGCTCTATTCGGAGACTGAATACCTGGATCGGCCTCTTTATACGCCACCGGAAATCCAGAGGTCCAATCTTGCCGAGGTAATTCTGCGCATGCTCCACCTCAAGTTGGGCAGAGTGCAGGATTTCCCTTTCCTTGATCCGCCTTCTCCCGCCGCAATCAAGGACGGCTTCGGCGTTCTGCGCGAACTCGGCGCGGTTGACGCTCACCACAGGCTTACTCCGATCGGCAAAATGATGGCCCGGCTGCCGCTCGATCCGCGAATCTCCAGGATGCTTATCGAGGCAAGGCAGGGAAATGCACTGCGGGAACTTATGGTTATCGGCGCAGCACTGAGCATCCAGGACCCGCGCGAGAGGCCGCTCGACCAGGAAGCGCAGGCCGAGCAGGCCCAGGCGGTTTTTCGAGACCGCCGCTCCGATTTCGTGTCGCTATTAAAAATCTGGCAGGCCTGCTGGCAGGAACCGATCACAACTGAGGCCCTGTCCGAAACCGCCGCTCAGGACACCGGAGTTTCCCCGGATGGCCAACCGGCGCTGAACGGAAATGCAGGTCCCTACCGGATAAATGGAGAACGGTCCTCGCGCAGAACTTCCGGCCAGGTTAGAAAGTTCTGCCGGGAGCATTTCCTCTCTTTTCGGCGTATCCGGGAGTGGCGCGACATTTTTGAAGAAATTCGCTCCATTCTCAACGAACTCGGCGATTTTATAGAAAATTCCACCCCGGCCGGCTATGACGCCATCCATCGCTCCATTCTGAGCGGCTATCTCAGCCAGGTTGCCATGCGCAAGGACAAAAATATCTACACTGCTGCAAGAGGCCGGCAGGCGATGATATTCCCGGGATCAACCATTTTCAACAAGGGCGGCCAATGGATCGTCGCTTCTGAACTGGTGCAGACCTCCCGACTTTTTGCGCGGACGTCTGCGAACGTTGACCCCGGATGGATCGAAGAAGCCGGGCGGCACGTCTGCACGTACAGTTGGTCCGAGCCTCACTGGGAGAGAAGCCGTGGCCAGGTTGCCGCCTTTGAAAAGGTAACTCTCTACGGCCTCACTCTGGTCGACCGCCGTAAAATCGACTTCGCGCGCATAAATCCGGCAGAAGCGCGCGAGATTTTCATCCGTTCAGCCCTTGTCGAAGGAGACCTCCCCGGCAGATACGGCTTTCTTGACCACAACCGCGCCCTGCTCGCAAAAATCGAGCAACTCGAGAGCAAGACCCGCCGGCGTGACCTCCTCGTAGATGACCAGGCCCTCGTAGAGTTCTACGATGCGCGCATTCCGCAAATCGCCGATATCAGGTCTTTTGACAAACTCATCAAAGACAAGGGGGGAGACGATTTTCTGAAAATGAAGGAGGAAGATCTCCTTCGAACCGAACCTGACTTCGAGGCGATCGAGCAATTCCCTGATACTCTCAGTGCATGTGGGGTCCAGCTTCCTCTTCGATACGCGTTCCACCCTGGCGAGGAGGATGACGGCATCACACTTTCAGTGCCTGTCCATATTCTGCCTGTCCTCTCTGCGGAATCCTTCGAGTGGCTTGTGCCCGGCATGCTCCAGGAAAAAGTAACTGTCCTGCTCAAGTCTCTTCCCAAAAGCTTACGCAAACAACTTGTCCCCGTTAACGAAACCGCCCCGCGTATACTGCGGGCCCTTGAGACCGGACACGGAGATTTTTACGGCAGGCTCAGCGATGCGGTGCTAAATGTCACCGGAATCCGCATTCAGCCTGAACAATGGGACGCGGAGCAGTTGCCCGATCTTCTGAGAATGCGGTACGAAGTGATCGGACCTAAGGGAGATGTTCTCACCTCGGGCCGCGACATCGCAAGCCTTCGGCCATTTGCAATTGAAAAGCACGAAGACAGACTTTGGCATGAGGCCAGGAAGACCTGGGAACGAGATGAACTTGCAGGATGGGATTTCGGCAACCTGCCGCAGAGCATCGAGATTGGAACCGATGCATTGGGGATTATGCGACTTGCTTATCCGGGGCTGGCAGATGAAGAAGGAAGGGTCGCCGTTCGTCTTTTCACCGAACCGGACCGCGCACGGGAGTCGACCCGCGAAGGATTAATGCGCCTGTATAAAAACGCCTTCGCCGCCGAACTTAAAGACTTCAGAAAAGACTGGGCTTTTCCGGATGCGTTTGGATCGATTGTTTTTTCCATGGGCGGCATTAAAAAGGCTTCTTCGGCTCTCTATGATTATATTCTACGGGGGATTTTCGAAAAGGAGTTAGCCCAATGCCCCGACCGGAACCGTTTTCTTGGAAATATTGAAAAACTGAAAGGCCGTCTCGGAATAATCGGCAATGACATTCTAAAACCCGTTCTCGAAGCGATGAGACAAAGGCATGAAACAAGCGCTGTTCTCGACCGGTTTTTGCGCATGGCAGGCAAAAACCGGGCTGTCAACGACCGGCTGGCCGTAATCGCCGGGGAACTTGAAACGCTTATTCCGCCCAATTTTCTGTCGTGCTTCTCCGATCAGCGGATGAGACTTTTGCCGCGATACCTCCGGGCACTGAGCATTCGCGCGGAGCGGGCTTACGTCTCCCCCGAAAAGGACTTGGCCAAAGAAGCTCAGATTGAATCACACCGGACTGAACTAGGTGAGATCAGAAAACGGATTCTTTCCCGGCCCACGCAAGAGGGCCTCGATTTTATAGAGGATGTTGCCCAAATGATCGAGGAATTCAAGATCAGCCTGTTTGCTCCGGAAATGAAAACCCTTTTCCCTATCTCCGCCAAACGCATAGAGAAAAAGCTGCAGGGATTGCCAAAGTGAGCGCTCCGTCAGCCGATTTGAACCTCGTATTCGATGCAGCCGCTTTGCGGGAGCGTGTGGTGAGTGTGCTCTCAAAGCACTGCGGCCCTGAGGCCCTTTCCCCCAACCCCGATTGCTCAGGGGTGCGCACCTCGAGCGTATTGCTCTTACTTGGGGAGATAGTGCCCGTGGAAGGCGGCGTTCCCGAGGCCTGCATTATACTAAACAAACGTTCAAAAGAGGTCAAACAGCCCGGAGATCTATGCTGCCCAGGCGGAGCCATCGAAAAACTAGACCACTTTCTTTCCAGGCTTCTGCAGTTTAGTGGTTCGTCTCTTTCAAGGTGGCCCTGTTGGTACGAATTGAAAACAGGGCAACCTGAAGATGCGCAATTCCTCTCACTGCTCTATGCGGCAGGCCTCCGGGAGAGCTGGGAAGAAATGCGCCTTAACCCTTTCGGGCTTACTTTCCTGGGCCCGCTTCCCTCACAGTGTCTCGTTCTTTATCGCCGCGTAATCCATCCGCTGGCGGCATGGGTTTCTTGCCAGAAAGAGTTCACTTTGAGCTGGGAAGTTGAAAGAATCGTACAGTTTCCCCTGCGCGCTCTTCTAAACCCTTTTAATTACGCAGTCTACAGGATGAACGTTCCTCCGCGCCTGAAGTGGCGGTTCAGCGGGACGACCGTGGATTTCCCATGTTTCATCTACAGCATCAACGGGCGAGCCGAACTTCTCTGGGGAGCAACCTTCAGGATCGTCACTTTGTTCCTGCAGATGATTTTCGAGTTCCAGATTCCACCTCTTGAAAGGCTGCCGCTGGTCCCGGCAAGCCTGGGCGATGAATACATAAACGCAGGGACACGAAACGGCGCTAATAAAAATTATGATCATTGACCCATTGTGAAAAATCGCCCGTCCGGCTATATTCCTTAATTCGTGAAGTTTATAGTGCTTCGAAAAGACTTGATGGGTTGCGCTTCGCTGCACCCATCCTACGGGTCTACGGGTCTTTTCATGGTTTCGGGCGTCCCATATGGACATGAGCTACTGTTTCTAAGAGGCCGATAAGGATTGATTGACCGGGAGGTTGCGGGCGGCAAATAATGACCAAAGTTGGTGACGTAGTTCTCGTACATATGGATAACACGGCCTTCTTTGCCAGGGTCGAAGAAATATCCGCAGACGTGAAACCGGGTTGGTTCCATGTCAAATTACTGGTTCTGCAGATTCCTCTGCTGGTGGTCACCTGGATTTTGCGCGAGCCCTATTACAACGGCGAAGAATTCACGATGGGAGGCCGGCCCATGCGGATAGAAAAAGTGGTTGCTCCCGCCGAAGAAGATGCTATCCCTGAGCCTGAGGACAAAAGGAAAAGCCCGACAAAGCCCGAATTGGTCGCACCCAGGAAAGAGAAGCAGGATAAATCGGGCAAGCAGGGCAATGTAATATCGATATCCGATCACCGGAAGAAAGACAAAGAATAGCCGGATACAGTCGCAAGGGCCGCAAACTACACTTCGTGGTTTTTCTCCCACCACTCATCGTGCCCTTTGAACCACCAGTCTGTTGAATCCGTCGTCAGGATCTCTTCGGCGATCTCTTTTGCTATCGCAGTAATCAGCCGCTGCCGGGCAAAATGTATCCACTTTTCTGCGTAAGAATTTCCGAGGTCGTTTTGTTCCTTTAGCTCCAAAATCAGGTCGAGCTGGTCGGCATCGTGAACGAGTCTGGCTTCGGCTGTCGCGGTGTCCCTGTACTCCTTGAGAAGCTCTTTCAGTTCGTCCCCAAAGGGAAGGGACGCGGCCAGGTCAGTTATTGCTCCGGTTTCGTCCACTGTGACGTACCTTTTGTTGACATAATTCTGGTCCCCGGTACGTGCTTCCGGCAGATCGTGCACCAGACACATGCAAACCACTTTGAACGGGTCGACGCCTCCGTCCATGCGCGCAAGAGCGAACCCGATCATTGCCACCCGGAACGAATGGTCTGCAACGGATTCGCGGCCGGACCCAAGAAACTGAAAACCCGAGCGGGGCGTTTTTTTAAGCATTCCCATCTCGAAGAAGAAGTTTATGATCTTGCTGTAGCGCAATAGAGTCTCCTTGTAACTAAAACTAAAATAGCCCTTGCCGACGGTTCTTGCAGCCCTGGCGCAAAGGATTTGAATCTATTGCGCTTTAAAAGATCAGTCAATGTTGATATATTTCGCCGAAATCGTGTAATTGAGCATGCTTCTAAAAAAACCGGCCGGAGGTTTCAAGTAAATGGAGAAGCACACCCTTTCCGTACTGGTTGAGAACGCTCCCGGCGTTCTGACCCGCGTGGCAGGCCTTTTTGCACGGCGCGGCTTCAATATTGACAGTCTGGCCGTGGGCCGCACCGACAGAGCCGACGTCTCGCGTATGACCATCGTCGTCGAAGGAGACAAACCTCTCATCGAGCAGGTCACTAAACAGCTCCACAAGCTCATAGATGTTATCAAGATCAGCAATATAACTGAAGACGAATATGTTGACCGGGAACTGGTCATGATCAAGGTAGCGGCCGAACCGACCCAGCGTGTCGAGATCATGCACATTGCGGGGATATTCCGGGCTCGAGTCGTTGACCTGGGCAGGAAAACCATGACTTTCGAATGTACCGGAAATGCGGGTAAAATAAACGCATTTGAGGAATCCCTGCGCCCTTACGGGATCAAGGAGCTAGTACGCACAGGGAAGATAGCAATGTTGCGGGGGAGCAAGTTCGTTGCCCTGAGCGACACGTCGGCGCGGGAATTGGAAGAGAATTAGAACGGGCCAGCAGAGTTTTAGGAAATTCCGGAGGTGTTTTGTGGAGATGACGGTTGCCGAGGCCCTGGTCCAGTGCCTCGAAAGAGAAAATGTGGAAGTCGCGTTCGGCTATCCCGGCGGGGCCATCCTCCCTGTTTACGACGCTCTTTATCATTCGACCAAGATAAAACACGTGCTCGTGCGGCACGAACAGGGAGCTGTGCATGCTGCTGAAGGATACGCCCGGGTTTCCGGCAAGGTGGGGGTCTGTATAGCGACTTCCGGCCCCGGGGCCACCAATCTTGTTACAGGCATTGCAAATGCCTACATGGATTCCGTCCCGCTCGTGTTGTTCACCGGACAGGTACCTACCGCGCAGATTGGAACTGACTCCTTCCAGGAAGTGGATATCACAGGCATCACGCTGCCGATTACAAAGCACAATTACCTCCTCAAGGACCCACAGAAGCTGGCGGTCGTCGTCAAGAACGCATTTCATATCGCATCGACCGGCCGGCCAGGCCCGGTTCTCATAGATATTCCGAAGGATGTGGCGCAGGCGACAATCAGCTTCAAATACCCTTCGACGGTACGTCTAAGGGGTTATAAACCTACTTATAAAGGGCATCCGTCCCAAATAGCCGAGATAGCGAAACTCATTGCAAAGGCCAGGAGACCGGTTATCTATGCAGGAGGGGGAATCCTTGCCTCAAATGCCTCAGAGGATCTCCTTGAGTTTGCCGAAACGATATCGGCGCCTGTAACCAATACTTTTATGGGCCTTGCCGGTTTTCCCGGCGACCATCCGCTTTTCCTTGGCATGCTTGGTCTGCACGGGACCCGCTACGCAAATCTCGCAATCACGGAATGTGACCTCTTGATCGGACTTGGCGCGCGGTTCGATGACCGGGTGGTAATGAACATCAACGAGTTCGCCCCGCACGCAACCGTAATTCACGTCGACATCGATCCGGCGGAAATCGGAAAGGTGATCCCCACAAACGTGCCCCTTGTCGGCGACGTGAAACTCATTTTGAAGGCGCTCCTTCCACTTCTTGAAAAAATCGACCGTTCCGAATGGCTCTCACGCATCAAGAGCCTTAAGGAGCAATACCCCCTGAGCTACAACCGCGATTGCGGCCTCAAGCCACAGTTCATTATCGAGCAGCTATGGAACTGCACCCGGGGTGACGCCATTATCGTTACCGACGTTGGCCAGCACCAGATGTGGGTAGCCCAGTACTACAGGTTCAAGGAACCACGCACGTTGGTTTCCTCCGGCGGGCTCGGCTGCATGGGATTCGGTCTGCCGGCGTCTCTTGGCGCATCCCTTGCCGCTCCCGGCAAGAGCGTCATTCTGGTGACCGGGGACGGCAGTTTTCAGATGACTATGCAGGAACTGGGTACGATGATGGAGCAGGGCATCGGCGTCAAGATCATCATTATGAACAATTACACTCTGGGCATGGTGCGTCAGCTTCAGGAATTCTACTGCCAGGGACGCTATATGGCCGTAAACTTCTCGTTTCATCCTGATTTCGAAATCCTTGCCAAGGCATACGGCATCACGGGTTATACGTTCAGGACCGAAGAGGATGTAATCAAAGGCCTGCCGGAGGCGCTTGGAAAACCAGGGCCGGCAATCATCAACTGCATTGTTCCCGCTGAAGAGAACGTTTCACCGATGGTCCTTGCCGGCAAGGGAATCAGCGAGGCAATTGACTGTGGATAAATATAATCGTCGCGGCTACACTCCAAGTTTATTCCGGCCAAAACACCCTGTACGGAATAGCTGCTAATCGAACACATCACCTATCACGTTAGAATGCCATCGGCAGATCTCATCTTGCCAATCCGGGACCGTGCTCCCGGACCAGGCTTCTTGACATGCTGCCCTTCGCCCACTTATAGTGCGTTTCTTTGAATTTGAGGAGCCGACCGAAAATGAAAACTCTGCTTTTAAACCCTCCGTCTTTCGAAAAATTTGACGGAGGAGCAGGCGCCCGCTGGCCTGCGCGCCGCGAAATCGCATCTTACTGGTACCCTGTATGGCTCGCCTATCCCGCCGGATTGATAAAGCAAAGCAGGCTCCTTGACGCCGCGCCCCACGGAATCAGCCCTGAAGAGACTATTCGCATCGCAAGGGATTTCGAATTCCTCGTTCTATTCACCAGCAAACCCGGATTTTACAACGATGTCCGACTGGCTGAGATGATAAAGGAAGTCAACCCTTCCATTAAAATCGCCTTTGTCGGACCTCCCGTTTCGGTCCAGCCTGAGCAGGCCCTGAATGCTTCTTCGGCTATCGATTTCGTTGCGAGAAAGGAATTCGACTACACCGTTGCGGAATTCGCCTCGGGCAAAGACCTCAAGGACATACAAGGGGTCAGCTACCGGGATAATGGGAAGATAGTTCACAATCCTGACCGGCCCCCAATCGAGGACCTGGATTCGCTTCCCTTCATCGTGGAAATTTACAGGCGCGACATTGATCCGACCAAATATAATATTCCTTTTTTAAAACACCCCTATCTTTCGTTTTATACTTCGCGAGGGTGCCCGGCCCGCTGTATCTACTGCCTCTGGCCGCAAACGTTCACCGGGCATCCCTGGCGCGTTCGAAGCAACGAAAGCGTTGTTGCCGAGGTAAAGCGCGCACTTGAACTTTTTCCCGAAGTAAAAGAGATATTTTTCGACGATGACACCTGGGCATGGGGTAAAACGCGCGTCATAGAGCTTTGCAAGCATCTCAAAGAGCTCAATTTCACATGGTCTTGCAACAGCCGGGTCCATGCCGATTACGATATGCTGAAAGCGATGAAGGAGGCCGGCTGCCGTCTTCTGGTGGTGGGCTTTGAATCCGGCGTCCAGGAAGTTCTCGATAACATGAAGAAGGGAATCACTGTCGAACAGTCCCTCACATTCATGAAAAACTGCCGCGAACTGGGCTTGACCGTACACGGTGATTTCATGATCGGGCTCCCCGGTGAAACCAAAGAGACGATAATGCGCACTATCGAATTCGCCGAGCGACTCGATCCCGAAACCATCCAGGTTTCTCTGGCGCACCCCTATCCCGGCACTGAATTTTACGAATATCTCCAAACCAACGGCTATTTGACCGAAGACGACATGTCGGACGAGCTGGGACACCAGCTCCCCAACTATGAGTATCCCTGGCTCAGCCGCCAGGAGATCGTGGATGCGGTCGAATACTTCTACGGCCGCTATTATTTCCGGCCCAAGGTGATCTACAGGATTGTGCGACGGGCAATATTCGATAGAAGTGAGCGCAGCCGCCTCTACCATGAAGCTCGCGATTACCTGAGATTGCGCGCACGGCGCAAGAAATTTACCGGCAACGTTTTCGAGAAAACCAGGTGAAAGAATACCCGGATCTCACTCCGTCAGAGATGGCAAGCGTTCACCACAGAGGCACAGAGAACGCAGAGGACACAGAGGCATGAAGCACAGCTTCTGACCTACCTAAGACTGGGAGGCTGGAAACTCGGCCTGCTCATCAACTTCAATGTTGCAATATTAAAGGACGGCATACGTCGGCGAATTCTATGACTTTTTCTACCCTCCGTGTTCTCTGTGCCTCTGTGGTGAACGGGTACCAGAGATGAAATCGCGCCGTCTTATTATAAACGGGGATGATTTCGGCTCTTCCAGGGAGGTTAATGAGGCTATAATCCTTGCTCACCGCCGTGGAATTCTGACGAGCGCCAGCCTCATTGTCTCCGGCGAGGCCTTCGAACACGCGGTAACCCTGGCAAAAGAGAACCCGAATCTGGCTGTAGGGCTTCACGTTACCTGCGTCGACGGCCGTCCGGTTCTGTGCCCCTCGAAAATCCCACACGTTGTCGGCAAAAATGGAGCTTTTCTATCCGACCCGGCGCTGGCCGGCCTGCGATATTTCTTTTGCAGGAGAGCAAGACCGGAACTGTTCGGTGAAATCGCCGCTCAATTTGAAAAATTTCGCGAATCGGGACTCAGTTTTTCGCACGTGGACAGCCACTGCCACATGCACGTGCATCCCGTCGTCCTGAATGCAATAGTCCAAAGCGCCGAAAGGTACGGCATAAAGAGGCTGCGGGTACCGGCTGACAGTTTTTTTTCAGCCCTCCCCTTCTTGCAGTCGCCCCTCTTTGCAGCCGCAAATGCTCTCATTTTCAAACTCCTGACCGGGAGAATGAAGCGACGCATCCGATGCCGTGGATTTAGTTTTCCGCAGAGGGTATATGGAAACCTGCTTACCGGCACTATGAGCCTCGAGTATGTCTTATCACTGCTCGATGGACTGCCGCCGGGGTTGAGCGAAATTTATTTTCATCCCGCCCTCCCCTGCACGCCATCAACCGATGATACTAGACAAATGCAGCGGTTCAGAGAACTATGCATCTTGATCGATCCCGAGGCCCATTCTAAAATGGAAAGGCTTCGCATAACCCCTTGCACCTACTTTGACCTGGAAAAGGATTCATGAAAACTGCGTTTGTAATTTCCCTGGCCGTTATTTGCCAGGCAGTCGCAAATACACTGTTGAGCAAAGGGATGAAAGTCATCGCCTCGATGCCCTCCTTCAGCGACGGCTTCTCTCTCACTATGCTGGCATACGCCTTGAAGAGCCCTTTTATATGGGGCGGAGTCGTTCTGCTGATTCTTTTTTTTGCATGCTTTCTTTCAGTTGTTTCGTGGGCTGACCTGAGCTTCGTTCTTCCGGCTACTGCGATTGGATACATCCTGAATGTGTTTACCGGAAGCTACTTTCTGGACGAACCTGTCTCTCAGGCGCGTTGGATAGGCTCTGTGCTGATCGTTTTCGGGGTCATCCTGGTTTCCCTCTCGGGCGCAAGAAAAGCCAAACTGGAGAAACAGCTTCCGGAAAGAAGCGAACCTGGAGCGGGGGGAATCTCATGTTGACCGCCTTGATGGTCCTGATGGTTGTTTTCTCAAATGCGGCGGGCGACGTATTTCTCACCAGGGGAATGAAGCAAATTGGTGACGTCTCGGCGCTCAACCGGCTTCAGCTTTTTCAAACGACAAAGCAAATATTTGGTAATTTGAACTTCATTCTGGGCGTAGTATGCCTGGCCGTTAGTTTTTTCTCTTTTTTGACCGTACTCTCCTGGGCCGATCTGAGTTTCGTTGTTCCAGCCACTGCCATCGTTTATGTGGTAACGGTCCTCGGAGCAAAATTCTTTCTCCATGAACAAATCGACCGCATGCGATGGGCGGGTACGTTATTCGTATGCCTCGGAGTGGCGCTCATATGCCTGCCCGATGACCGGTCATTGTCCATCTCGATGTTCCTTGAGTCTGTCAGGGTCATTTTTGGTATCCTTACCGCGGCTTCCGCCTGTTATTACCTTGTAAGCATAATCGCCGCCGAAAAGTTTTTTACCTCCGCGCCTTCGCCTCCCCCTGGGGAGTATCGGCCCGTTTCGATTCTGATTCCGCTTTGCGGAGAGGATTTTCGGGCGTATCAAAACTATGCATCCCTTTGCCGTCAGGACTATCCTGAATTCGAGATCGTCTTCGGGGTTAGCGATTCGCGCGATTCGTCTCTACCGGTTATCGCCCGACTGCGCGCCGACTTCCCACACGTCCCAATCCAACTGGTGATAAGCGCCAACGAGATCGGCCCTAATCCGAAGGTAAACACCTTAAACAACATGCTCCCTCAAACCAGGCATGAGACTCTCCTGATGCTGGACAGCGACATTCGGGTCGGACCGGACTTTATCAAGGTGATTACCTCGGAACTTCCGCATTCCGGAGGTCTCGTTACCTGTCTCTATCGCGCCGGGGACGCGCCGGGAATTCCTTCGAAGCTCGAAGCCGCAGGGATTTCCTCGGAATTTGCCCCGGGTGTGCTCGTGGCCCACATGGCCGGCGGGATTTCATTTGCATTCGGAGCAGCTATTGCGCTCACGAAAAAAACGATCGAAACCATAGGCGGCCTCAAAGCGCTTGCTCCCTATCTGGCAGATGATTACATGATTGGAAATCTGGTTCGCAAGGCTGGTCTGCCGGTAAAACTTTCAAGGTACGTGGTAGAAACGGTTCTATCAAGGCTCAGTATAGGTGATTTTGTCCGGCACCAGACAAGGTGGGCCAGGGGGATACGGGCCTGTTCTCCATGGGGACATACCGGTTCACTGATCACCAATGGAACGGTTCTTTCCTTTCTCTATTTCGCTTTGTCAGGTTTTTCAGGGTTTGGAGTGTTCGTCTTCGCATCGGTTGTCGCCTTAAGGCTCGCGATGGCATGGATGGTGGGGGTTCGCCGTCTTGGGGATAAAATTTTGAGGTACAATCTTTTGCTCGTTCCGTTAAGAGATTTCTTCAGCCTTTTCATCTGGTCTGCCGCCCTTTTCGGCAAACGCGTGGACTGGAGAGGCCGGGTATTCCGGCTTGAAGAAAACGGCAAACTGAAGCCGGAAAAAACATCGCGATGACTGGAAGGAGAAGTGGTGGAACTCTGCAGAATTGTTCTTTTTATTGCGATTTTATTTTTACCTTTTGCCGGCCTTGCTTCAGTGGCCGGCGCGGAGCCCAAGACAGTGATTACGCAAGCCGATAATGGAAAAGAAATAGCCGTGTCCGAAGGCGAAGTTTTCGAAGTACGCCTGGAGCGCTCAGGCGGGACGGGATATTCGTGGGAAATTGTCGATCCGGATGAAACTCATCTGAAAGTGCTGTCATCTACCGATACCCCTCTCAAGCAGGGGCGAATTGTCGGCGGACCGTTATTGACCGAATGGCAAGTAAAAGCTCTAAAGGCCGGCAATACCAAGCTCAAGATACTTCTGTATCGCCCTTGGGAAGGAATTGAAAAAGCAGCGGAAAGGTTCCAGGTCAACATTCAGATCAGATAATCAGTTGATACAGGGACGCTTGTTCTTCTTCGAAACCGGCTGCTCTTCCGGCTGGCGAAAACCTTCTTCTCGTTCGTACAGGCTGGCTTTTCTGAAACAGTACAGTGTTGTAAATTGCCCAAGTAGAGAAACGAAGTCTGTTTTGTAGCGTGAAATGTACCTCTGCCCCCATGAGGAGTAAGAATGCAGGCAAAGCTTAGTGAGGGATTTCATAAATGGGTGATTACTCTATCAATTGTTTCAGTAGCGATTTTTGGAAATGTTCTTGCCCTTATATGTATTTACGCACTTCCAGATAGAACTGTAAGACCGCTTGCTGGAGCGGCCTACTATATAGGAAGTGTAATTGCGGTAATACTTTTGCTGCTGTTGAGATGGAAGAAAGATAAGGAAATTGAATCGGAGTCCGTGACAGATACTCCCGGTGATAGTCGAAATATAATAGAAGAAAGTCTTTCAGACAAAATTCTGAAATGGATCGTTACCTTTGTTTCATTATTATGGGCATGGCATGGTTTTTCGATGACTCGCATCTGCATTTATGGGCTACCTGATAAATCAACGCAGCCCATGGCAGGGGCTTTGTGCTTTTTGGCCACTGCCGGACTGCTTGCAACTTTCGTATTTGTCATATGGAAAAAAATTGGATATTTGAAAACCGGAGCTTTACTGGACAATTGAGGGTACTGTACGTAATAAAAAGACAAAACGACCGAGAACAACACCTCCCCGGGCGGAAGCCTAAAGCGCGTCAGTGCGAAGATGTTCCAAAAACGCCGAACACAGCGGTGAGAGCTCTCGATTCTTTCTCTGGGCCAGAAAAAAAGGCCTGCGAATACATATCCTTTTTAGAGGAACCACATAAAGGCTGTTTCTTTCGACATCCTCTTTCACGGCAAACGAAGAGATTATGGATATCCCGATCCGGGCTTTTACCGCCTCCCTTATCGCCTCGGTGCTACCCATTTCCGCAACCACATTCAAAAGCGACGTGTCAAACCCGGCCGCCTCGAGCGCCTGGGCCATAACCATGCGAGTCCCTGACGACCTTTCACGCATGACGAAGGGCATTCCTGCCAGTTCGTTGAGTTCGACGTTTTCACGCCCTTCCCAGGGGTGGCCCTTATAAACGGCCAGCACCAGTTCATCTGAGTAAACTTCTTCAAGTGAGACCCGCTTCTCATCCCATCTCGCACCGATCATTCCAAACTCGACATGGCCATTGAGAAGCTTTTGGACGATCTCGCCGCTGCTTCCAATTTTCAGCGTAATCTGGATCGACGGATAGCTTGTCTTGAAATTCCCCACTAGCCTTGGCAGTATATAGGTTCCAGGAATGGTGCTCGCTCCCACAAGCAGGGTGCCGGAGAGGTTGCCCTTGAATTTCCCGATGGCCTGGACCGCTTTGTCCCGGAGCTGAATTATCTCTCGCGCGTAGCGGTAAAGGACCTTCCCTGCGGGGGTGGGCAGTGTCTCACGGCCGAGCCGGTCAACGAGTTTTTCTCCGAGCGATTCCTCAAGCGCACGAATATGCTCGCTTACAGTGGGCTGCGAAAGGCTGACAGCCTCAGCCGCCCTGGTGAAACTTTGCAAGTCAATTACCTTGCAGAAAACCACAAGCCGGTGGATATCCATTCCCCCTCCTTCAGGCTCATCGCGCCTAGACGGCCAAATCCTGCCGCTCCTTTTGCTTCCGAAAGTTTTCCTCTATCTCTTCCAGCTCCAGAACTTTTTCTTCCCATTGGCGGGTCAACTCGCGGCTCCTGTCCTGCGCCTCCCGGTATTGAGATTGAATCTCCACGGCCAGTTTTCCCTGCCGGTAAGTCTCAGTGTCGGCAAGCCGCTCTTTGAGGCGATCCAGTTCGGCGTGGCAGGAATCGAGGTCCAGCTCGATTCTTTCAATCTGATCCTGAAGGGGTTTTCTGATTCGGAAGAGTTCGTTTCTCAGCTCGGCCTCTGCCCTTTTTTGAGAAGTGCGCGTTTTTGCGCCCGAACCGTTGCCCTCAGGTTTTCCGTTTGCCACGTTCTGAGGCGGGCCATCGAGGCGAGTTTTCCAAATACGCTGATAGTCTTCGTAGTTGCCGGGAAAAATGTGGATTTGACCCGATTCTACAACCAGAATCTTGCTTGCGACACCGTTTATGAACTGCCGGTCATGGCTGATAAAGCAGATCGATCCGGGAAAATCACCGAGCGCTTTTTCCAGAACTACCCGCGATGAAATGTCCAGATGGTTTGTAGGCTCATCAAGAAGCAAAAAATTCGGGCGTTGAAGAAGAAGTTTGCAAAGGACAAGGCGCGCCTTCTCACCGCCACTCAGCACGGAGGTTTTCTTCAGAACGTCATCTCCATGAAATAGAAAGGCTCCCAAAAGTCCGCGCAACTGTGTCTGGAGCATATCTCCGGATACGCAAAGTGCTTCCTCGTAGACAGTTGCGCCGGGATTGAGCTGCTCCCATTGATGCTGTGCGTAGTAGCCGACTGCCGTATGAAAGCCCGCGATCAACTCTCCCGAACTCGGCTGGACAACCCCGGCCAGGATCTTTAAAAGTGTGCTCTTGCCGGCCCCGTTGGGACCGAGGAATGCGATTTTGTCTCCCCGCTCTATAACGAGGTCTATGGCGGAATAAACAAGGTTTTCGCCGTAGGATTTGCTCACGTCCCGCAGTTCGACAACCCTCTTGCCGGAACGAAGGGGGGCAGGAAATGAAAAATTGATTTGCGACTCCACAACGGGAGCTTCAATCTTCTCTATCTTTTCCAGCGTCTTTATGCGGCTTTGTGCCTGCCCGGCCGTCTTCTTATTGCAACGGTTCCTGTTTATGAAGCTTTCAAGCTGCCTGATCCGGTCCTGCTGGTTCTCGTAGGTCGCAAGGCGCACTTCCATACGCTTCGCCTTCTCTTCGAGGAAAAAATCATAATTCCCGGCGTATTCGTGCAAGGCCCCCATATCGATTTCGATTGTGCGCTGAATAGTTTTATTGAGAAATGCGCGGTCGTGCGACACCAGGATAAAGGCCGATGAGCAGTTGAGAAGATACTCTTCGAGCCACAGAAGCGATTCCAGATCCAGGTGGTTTGTCGGCTCGTCGAGCAGGAGCAAATCGGGTTCCGACAAAAGGAGCCTCGCAAGCTCTAGGCGCATCACCCAACCACCGCTAAGCTGGGACACCGGAGTGCCAAACTGGCTTGTTCGAAATCCGAGGCCCTCCAGAATCTTTGCCGCCCTGGATTCAAAGTCATATCCAACCAGGTGTTCAACCCGTTCGAGCACCCTGGCGTGCTTCGTTGCAAGGTCGCTCAGAACTTGAGGGTCCTTTTCGCGATCGAGGTCCTGTTGAATAGACTCCAAAGCTGCCCGAAGCTCTTGTGCTTCCTCGTGGACGTCCATAGCGCGAGCGAGAATCGATTTGTCTCCCGCCGGGCACATTTCCTGGGGAAGATGGCCGATCCGAAGCCCCCTGGTTTTGGCGATACTGCCTGAATCGAAATCGATTTGGCCAAGCAGTATCCCGAAAAATGTCGATTTTCCGGACCCGTTTGGGCCGATAAAACCGATCCTGTCGCCCGGATGCACATGAAGGGACACCCCACGAAAAAGGTCCCTCTTTCCCAGATACTTCGTGACCTCATTTACGGTCAGCAATAAAACAACTCCTGAAGGCGTAAACCAGTCTGGACCAAATAATGGAAAGTGTTCACTCAAACAGCTCCTCTATTTTAACTGCAAGCGAGAAATTTTTACATACGTTGAGCCAAATCCATCCTCTACCGCTATTCTTATCAGGAACCCGCTATCGTTTGAAATGAAAAGAATTTTCAGAAGTGTAAAAAAATGCTAAACAGGCCACTCAATCATGAAACAGCCCATGGAGCTTTGTTAACTTGAGCAGTTTAAATATCAACTCTGATCCGGAACTCCAGGCAGTAATATTCGACTGCGACGGGATTCTCGTGGACACCGAGCCGCTGCATTACAGGGCTTTCCAGAAGGTGCTCGTTCCGCTTGGCCTGGGACATGATTTCGCGGGCTATCTGGAGCATTTCGTCGGTTTTGACGACCGGGACGCCTTTATCCACGCTTTCAAAGAAGGGGGGCTGCAACTCAGCGCGTCCGCTCTCAAGGGACTTATGGCAGCTAAGGCAAGTGCCCTTCGGGAGTTAATCCAACAGGGGGTTCCAGGTTTCCCCGGAGTAGTTGAGCTGATAAAGGAGCTGAGTGACAAGGGAATCCCAATGGCAGTGGCCTCAGGAGCCCTCAGGCATGAAGTGGACGCTTTCATCGCATCTCTGGGTCTTAACGGAGCGTTTTGCGCAATCGTTGCTGCAGACGAAGTAAAAAAGAGCAAGCCCGACCCTGAGACCTATCTTCTCGCAATCGAGCGGCTCAAGCGACTCCATGGATCGCCCCCCCTGGATCCTGTGAACTGCATTGCGATAGAAGATACCCCCGCTGGCATCTGCTCGGCCAGATCTGCCGGACTAAGGGTCATCGCCGTTACAAACTCGTTTCCAGAAAATGAACTTACCGAGGCGGACAGGATTGTCGGGTCTCTTGCCGACATGAGCTTCCCGGAAATGGTGAAACTTCTCAAACTGCGGCGCCCACAGATACCATGAAACGATTAAACACCTTTTTCATACTTATGGGGTTGATCGCCGCCTCCACGACATGGGGGGAGGCGGCAAGGGACGACCTGTCCCAACCTCTTACTGTACAAGCCGCCGTCGATTATGCGCTGGCGCACAACAGCGCTTACAGGGCAGCCTTCGAGGACGTCTCCGTGTCCTGTGAAAAGCTCAACCAGGCTAAAGCAGACTTTTTCCCGAAGGTTGACGGATCGTATGCATATACGCGGCTCGGAGAGCAGCCCTTCGTCTCGATACCTAATACGCCGTTTCAAAGGGGGGTTCCGTTTTCGATCCAGACAAGCAACAGGTGGGAAGTCGATATGGTCCAGCCGCTGTTTACCGGCTTCGGACTGGAGTCCCAGTACAAGGCAAGCCAGGTTGGCCTGAAGATATCTCAGCACCAGCTCGAAGAAGCCCGTCTGAATCTTGTACGGGACGTCCGGATTTCATACCTCCAGACGCTGCTCGGGGCGAAACTCGTCGAGGTCGCTCATGACAATGTGGCAAGCCTGGAAGTGCAGAAGAAGAACGCCGAGGCCAACTACCAAGAAGGGGTCGCCGCGCGGAACGACATACTCAAAGCCGATGTTGCACTGTCCCAGGCGGTGCAGCGCGAAAGAGACACCGTTAAGCAGTTGATTGTTCTCCGTTCCACGCTGAATCAGTTTATGGGCATCGATTTGCAGGAAAATGTCCAACTGGCGGGGATCGAGGAAAAAACTTACCAGATCCCCGATCTGCATCAGTTGTATTCGGCCGCCGAGGAGAAAAGGCCAGAATACCTTGCCGTCAAAGAGTCTATCCGGCAAGCCGAATACTACAAAACAGCGGCCCGGAGCCGCTATTATCCACGAGTCTCCGCATTTGCTCAGTACTACCGCGAAGGTGAAAATTTCCAGGCCGACAATAATCCATATTCAAACTACGAGAACGCATCTGTAGGGGTAAGAGTTGACTGGAATTTTTTCGAAGGGGGCAAAACAAGGGCTTCAGAACTCGAATGGGAATACCGCCTGAGAGGGATTGAGCAGAGGCGCGACGATCTTCTCCAGAAAATCCGGCTCCAGGTGGAAAACGCCTTCGAACAATTAAAGGTCGCAAAAGCAAACATTGAGACCAGCAGGGTTGCCGCCCAACAGGCCGAAGAAAATAACCGGATCACCACTCTTCAGTACAAGGAGCAGGTCGTGATATTCCTTGAAGTGCTGAACGCCGAGGTATTTCTTGCCCAGTCCCGCGCCGATCTCTATCAGGCCCTCTACGGCTACGAAATCGCGAAAGCGGAACTCGATCGGGCTATCGGCGGTCCTATATAGATTAAAACCTTTAGCTTTTTACAGGCTCTCATGGCATCGAATATGGCAAACAAAGAAACAATCGAACCGGAGCTGCCCAACAATAGCACCAAGGCGCGGCGAATCAAAATCGGAGCATGTATCGTTCTGGTCTTGGCGGTTTTGGCGACTGTCTACTGGTGGGTTTTCGTGAGAAATTACGTAACTACAGACGACGCTTATGCCAAAGCTGACAGCGCGATGATAAGCGCGCGAGTTCCCGGAACTATCCTCAGGGTGCTCGTGGATAACGATTTCGCGGTCCAGACCGGACAGCCGCTCCTCGAGCTGGACCCGGCCGATTACAAAGTTGCCGTGGACAGAGCAAAGGCTACGCTCGAGGTGGATGAGGCAGAACTCAAGGCAGTCGAAATCCAGGTGCCCCCGGTAAATATCCAGACATCTTCCAAGGTTGAGGCCGCAGAGGCCGCCCTCAAGGCTTCCCAGGATACGGAAAGTCAAACCAGGCACAATCTCGAACAATTAAAGGACATCCGCGCAGCCGCTGCCGCCGATTTCGTCCAGGCCGGGCGCGATTATAAACGCTTCGAAACTCTTTCTGCTTCCGGCGCCGGGACCCAGCGCCGGAGCGAAGAGGCGCAAACCGCCAATGATAAGGCCAAGGCCCAACTCAGAGGCGTAGATGCTCAGATAGCTGCCCTCGAGTCGGCTGTTTCGGCCTCCGTTCAACAGGTGAGCCGCGCCAAGGCTCAACTTCAGTCAGCAATTAGCGAACGGTCCAATGTTGACGTCCAGTTGCATAAAGTCGAGTCCCTAAAAGCGAAACGCGACAAATCGATGGCCGAACTTGAGGCAGCCAGGCTGAACCTCTCCTACTGTATCATCGCCGCCCCGCTCGAAGGCTTCATCGCCCAAAAAAATATTCAGGTTGGAGACCGGGTGCAGCCGGGACAGGCGCTGATGGCTGTTGTCCCTCTCAGCAAAATTTACGTTGAGGCCAATTTCAAGGAATCACAGCTCAACAACGTGCGTATCGGGCAGCCCGCTGCAATATCGGCTGATATCTACCCCGGATACGATTACAAGGGGAAAGTGACGGGAATCCGGGCGGGGACCGGCGCCGCTTTTTCCCTCATTCCACCTGAAAATGCCACCGGGAACTGGATCAAAGTCGTTCAGCGCATTCCGGTCAGGATCGAACTGGACCATCCGCCTCCGCCGGACCACCCCTTGAGGGTGGGAGCGTCTCTGGATGTGTCCATAGATATCGCTGACAGGAGCGGTTCGTATCTGCTGCAACCCGCTCCGGCCCAGGCTCAGATGCACTCATCGCAAAAACCATGACCCCTCCGTCCGAAGAACGCCCCAGGGTCAATAAATGGATCGTGGCCCTCTCGGTTATGCTTCCCACCTTCATCGAGGTTATGGATACGAGCGTCGTCAACGTATCGCTTCCTCACATTCAAGGCAGCATGAATGCAGGGGTGGACGAAGCCACGTGGGTGCTTACATCCTATCTTGTCTCCAACGCCATCATAATCCCAATTACCGGATGGCTGGCAGGCGTTTTCGGAAGGAAGCGCTATCTAATATTTTCTCTCCTGCTCTTCACGGCCAGTTCGATCCTATGCGGCGCTGCGCCATCTCTTCATGTTCTTATTCTGGCGAGGATACTGCAAGGTCTTGGTGGAGGCGGACTCCAGCCGCTCTCGCAGGCGATTTTGCTCGAAACCTTCCCACGGCGCGAACACGGTATAGCTATGGCCGTTTTCGGAATGGGCGTCGTCATGGCTCCGATCGTAGGGCCTGTCGTCGGCGGGTGGATTACCGACGAATGGTCCTGGCGCTGGGTTTTCTACATCAACTTACCGGTGGGTATACTTGCCGTCATTATGGCCGCACTTTTCCTTCACGATCCAGCCTACATAAAACGGAAAGTGTTCCGGATCGACAGATGGGGCCTTTTCTTGCTTACCGTCGGCCTCGGCGCCCTTCAAATCGTCCTCGATAAAGGCGAGCGTGAGGACTGGCTGCAATCTAATTTCATCGTCATCCTCACCATTACGGCGATTCTGGCTTTGACTCTTTTCATTATAGTGGAACTGCGCAGCGAACATCCTGTCGTCGATCTGCGGATTCTAAAGGACAAGGCATTCACCGCCGGAACCACGATTATGTTTCTGGGCTTTTTCTGTCTGTTTGGGAGCTTCGTACTGCTGCCCCTCTACACTCAACAGCTAATGGGGTATACGGCCCTTTGGGCCGGACTTATCCTGGGTCCGGGAGGCGTGTCGAGCTTCTTCGTAATGCCTCTTGCAGGCATTTTGATGAGAAAGGGAATCAAACCCAGGTTCCTCCTGATAGCAGGTCTCGGCATAACGTCTTATGCTTTATGGATGATGTCGAATTTCAACCTCCAGGCTGATTTTTACTCGATAGCCTTGCCTCGACTGATACAGGGCCTTGGGCTCGGGCTGTTTTTTGTCCCCCTGGCGACCGCCGCTTACGTCAATATCCCGGTGGAAAAGATGGGCAACGCGTCTGGAATTTTCAACCTTGTAAGAAACCTCGGAGGCAGTTTCGGAGTCGCATTCAGCGCCACGGTCCTTTCGCAGCGTGCCCAGTTTCACCAGACTTTTCTCTCAGAAAACATTACACCCTACAATCCCGCATTCCAGGCGGCGTATCAGCGGACGCACGATTTTCTTCAGATGAATCATTCGCCGGCCACTTCGACGGCAGGACTTGCTTTCCTCTACCAGGAGGTCCTGCGTCAGGCCAACATGCTCTCGTTCAATGATACCTTTTATATTCTTGCCATCGGGACGGGCATTCTCATACCGCTTACTTTTTTTCTGAGGAAGGGGCGCCCTGACGCTGCTTCCCCGGGAACGGGAATACACTGAACAGATTGGGGGAAACCACTTGCAAACAGTACCCGCAAGCGAGATAGCATGTCGGATTGTCGCTTTCCAGGCGTTGCTCAAGAAAAACGGAGTCGATGCGGCGATAATTCGGCAAAATGCCGATCTTTTCTATTTCACCGGGACGGTTCAGGATTCGCACCTCGTTGTGCCCTCATCGGGCAACCCGGTTCTGCTCGTACGGCGCAGCATGGCGCGAGCGGAGGCTGAATCCCCTATCCGGCCCATTGTCCAGATGAAGAGCCTTGCCGAGCTTCGCGAGGTCACCTTTGAGGCATGCGGCACCCACGAACCTAAAATAATCGGTTTTGAGCTGGACGTTCTTCCAGCCAAAGCATTCTTATTCTACGATGAGAAAATCTTTCCGAAACAACAAATCGTTGACATAAGCGGTCCAGTTCGCCAAGTGCGTATGGTAAAGTCGGATTGGGAAATTCAGATGCTCAGGCATGGGGCCGCGATATCGCAACGGGTAGCCGAATCAGTCCCACATTTTCTCACTCCCGGGATCTCCGAACTCGAACTTTGCGCTGAGTTGGAGGCTGTCGCGCGTAAAGCCGGCAGTTCCGGAATGATCCGTTTGAGGACTTTCAACCTGGAGATGGTATTCGGACATATACTCTCCGGACCCAACGCCGCAATCCCATCCTATACCGATGCGCCCACGGGGGGGCCTGGTCTGTCTCCCGCATTCGGTCAGGGGGCCGGGGACAAGAAAATCATGGCCGGTGAAATCGTGAGCGTCGACACGATGGTTATCTGGAGCGGATATGCAAACGACCAGACCAGAAATTTCTGCATCGGCCCTCCTCCAGCCAAACTCGCCGGAGCTTATGAATTCGTTCAATCCGTGCATGCCCGCTTCAAGAACCTCGCGCGTCCTGGCGCCATAACCGGCGAACTCTATGAGACCGTATGCCGGTGGGCTGAAGAAGCCGGGTGGGGCACTTGGTTCATGGGTCACTCCGATCCCAGGATTACCTTCGTCGGACACGGTTTAGGCATTGAGGTGGACGAATATCCCTTCATTTCTGAAGGACAGAAATTGCCGCTTCAACAAGGAATGGTCTTCGCCTTCGAGCCGAAAGTAATAATTCCGGACCAAGGAATTGCCGGCCTCGAAAATACGTACCTCGTCACAAGTGATGGCATCGAATCGTTGAATACAGCCACCGAAGAACTGGTGGTCATCTAAACGGGAGGGTGATATGAGTGAAGAATTGGATCGTAATCTGGATTTATGGAAAAACGAACTGGAAAAGGCCTGGCTCCGAATCCCCAAACCCTTCCGAAGCGAACGCTCCATTCATAGAACGCTTCAATGCCACCTATTCAGGATACTCCAGGAACTCGGCTTTAGGACGGTAGCTGACTACATGCCTCCTCGAATAGCAGACAAACCTGTTGACATAATTGCCCTGAACGACGAAAACGAAATAATCTACGCCTTATGTTTGGACACTCTCGTTGCTCTGGCTGCAGTAAAAAGCCTCAACAGCTTCGCTGCAGTGAACAAAGTTATCTTCACAACGGGTATGCTTGAGAAGAAAGTAAAGGAAAGCAGGTTTTTCCTCAATGAAGAGATAAAACATGTTCATTTGAAGCCTTTTGAAAAATAGCATCGGCCGCAAGTGGCCGGCTGACAGCCTCGCGGCAAGACGTGTATTTTTAAAGAGTCTGATCTTCGTTAGTCCTGCCTGTCCTCCGTGGGAATGCGGGCCAGGCAAACGTATTCGAAACCGGACACCTTACCTTTTTGGAGGCAAGTGCCTTATTTTTCTGAAGTATTATTGATCTATATCCGATGTGGAACTGAAGGTACGAAAAGATTAATTCTTTAAATTCACCGGCGAGTGCTGTATAAGCTCCCAATATCCGAATTCGATACACTTCACGAAGGGTTGCGCGATGACAAAAAAAAATGGCCTCCAAAACCGCGTTACGCTGATGCTCCTTTGTGTTTTTTTCATCACGTTGAACTGTCTGGCTTCGCAAGCCGCTGAGCAAAGGGTCTTGAGCCTTGAGCAACTTATCCAAATGGCCCTGGAGACCAGCCCTGAGCTAAAAATGGCCGAACAGGACATCCTTGCAGCCAAGGGCGACTACAAACAGGCTAAAGGCGGTATGTTGCCACAGCTCGATTTTGTGGCGATAGGCGGCCCGGTAAATGCTGCCGACGTCCCAACGGTAGCAGTGGTGCGTAACACGGGCTATCTCGTTGGGCATGATGAGCCGGGGATCGGGGTTTTCGGAAGCCTCGATTTAACTATTACGCAGCCGCTCTATACTTTCGGCAAGATATCCAACCGTAAAGATGCCGCCGCGTTAGGGGTTGAAGTACAGAGCGCTGCCAGGGAGAAGAAACGAAACGAGGTCGTTCTTTACGTAAAGGAGCTTTATTACGCATATCTGATAGCGGCCCAAGGCAAGAGCGCGGCCCGAGAAGCCGATAACTATATAAATGACGCCGGCAAGCGCATTAGACGGTTACTGGAACTGAAAGCAAAAAATGTCGATCCCAGCGATCTTTACCGGCTGGATGCATTTTCCGCCGAGGTGAGAGCTTTTGCCGCCAAGGCCGATTCAGGGGCTAACACCTCCTACGCTGCACTCAAATCAGCAATCGGCTTGCCGGAAAATGGAGACTTCAGGCTTGCCGTTACTGAAATGCCTAAAAATCCGGAGAACCTCGGATCTCAAGAGGAATATGTACAACGGGCACTTGCAAACAGACCCGAGATCATGCAGGTGAAAAAAGGAGCCGAAGCGAGGGGGAAACTGGTCTGCGCTGCAGAAGCCGACCTGTACCCCACCTTTTTTGCCTCCTCAATAGCGTCGGTTGCCGGCGCACCCGGTCGTCAAACATTTGACAACACCTATATTATCGACGAATTCAATCATACCTGGGCTGGATTTATTGCCGGGGCTCAATGGCATTTCGATTTCGGCATCGGGAAGGGGAAGCTCGACAAAGCCAGGGCAGAGTATCAGAAGATGCGCAATACACAGGAACTGGCCGAGAGAAACATTCCGCTTGAGGTCGTAAAATATTATCAGGACACGGTTGAGGCCGAGAAATCCTACGCTGCTTATGAGCAGGCGGCCATCGGTTCACGCAGATGGGTTGTTACCGCTTTTTCCAATTTCGATCTTGGGATCGGAACGGCCCGTGATATGTTCGACGCAATAGACCGTTACGGTAAAAACCAGGGGGAGTATCTCCGGGCATTGTATAATTACCGTGTGGGGCTTGCGCGTCTGGATTACGCAACAGGTCAGACCACCGGTACACCTTGAAAAACAAATCAGGGGGCGTAAATCCGATTGTTAAAAGCCACCAGCCAGGGAAAGAATGGAGCTTCTTAACGGATTTTTGAAAAACCTCGTGGCCTGGGTCCTTCCCAGGCCACGTCTTGTTCTGGCGCTTGCGCTCCTGGGAGTAATAGCTTCGATATGGCTCGCGGCGGTTCGCCTCGAAGTGCGAACCGATCAACTCGAGCTCATTTCTACGAGACTGCCCCTCATAGCCAAAGCGAAGGCGTTGGACGAATTTGATTTTCACGGCAAGACCACATTCGCCCTCGTCGTTCGAGCCCCCACCCAAGACCGCGCCATCGCGTTCATGAATGCAATAGTGGCAAAAATCCAAGCCGACCCCGAATACTTTCAGGGAGTATTTTACAGAATCAATCCGGATGAGTTCAAGAAATGGCTGCTCTATTACCTTGATGAAAACGAACTCGTTCGTATCAAAAACACACTCGAACAGAACTTGATGCTGGTTCAAAAGATGGGCGAGGACCCGGACCTGCTCAATTTCTTCAAACTTGTAAACCATGACATGGCGTCCAGGATGGTCGGCGAGCTTTTTACCGGTTTTCTCGACGAGAAAACAACCCCGGAGAAGTCTGGTAGTAAGTCCGAGCCGCTGGACCTGGAATTTCTGATAAAGGTTCTGGATGGGTTCTCGCAGTATCTTGCCGGAACACCGAAGTATGTTTCTCCCTGGTCTTCATTTTTCAAAAGCGGTGCTTGGGACCTCGAAAAAGAGGGCTATCTTTGGGAAGGCAAGAAGAAGTTGCTGATAGCGGCGGTCATGCCCAGCAAAGTTAGCGGAGAGGTGTCCAGGACTCAAGGATCCCTGGCCAGGCTGCGGCAATATATTCATGAACTCAGGGCATCTGCATTCAGCGACGTTAAGGCTGGAGTCACCGGGCAGGAAGCGCTCAATAACGATGAAATGCTCACGGCAATGGCAGACATGACCAAAGCGACCTGGGTATCAATGTTGGGTGTCCTGCTGATAATGGTCCTGTTTCTTCGAGGCTTTCGCCATCCGCTGATAATCCTCCTGTCTCTTGCTGTGGGCCTGTGCTGGACTTTTGGCTGGACGGCTTTATTCATCGGTCATTTGAATATCCTTTCGATCGTTTTCGCGCCGATGCTCTGCGGTCTCGGGGTTGATTACGCGATCCACTGGTTTGCGAGATACGAAGAAGAACGGGACGTGTCCGACGGAAATCGCTTGGCTATTATCAAAAGGGTCATGAGCAAGTCCGGCCCTGGCATTATGCTGGCGGGCTTGAGTACGGCATTTTCATTCCTGCCTTTTATCCTTACCGGCTTTCGCGGTCTGATGGAACTCGGCATGATAACCGGGATGGGAATTCTACTGATTGTGTTGGCCGACTTCACAGTACTGCCCGCACTGAGTCTAATTCTGGCTGTCGAAAAGCGCACTTCGAGTCGAGCAACCGTTCAGGGCAAAAGCAGATACCTTCTGCGGCTCGGCCCTAAAGGTGTTCGAGCCATCCTCGCCGTGGCGTTGATCTTAAGCGTAGCTGGTTCCATCTCCGCCTCCCGCGTACACTTCGACCTTAATCCACTGCGCCTCCAGTCCAAAGACTCTGAATCTGTCTATTGGGAAAGAGTTACCGTTGAAAAGTCTGACCACTCACTTCTTTCGGCGGCAGTCCTTACAGACTCTCCTGAAAAGGTGAGAAGTGAGTCGGCAAAGTTTAAAGCCCTGCGGACCGTTTCCAACGTTGATAGCGTCTTTTCGCTTCTTCCTGGCAACCAGGAACAGAAAATACCGGTGTTGAGGTCTATTGCTCTGCTCATTCCCGACCTCGACCCGTCTGTTGTCAGATTAGCGGCAGAGCCCGGCATTTGCAACTTGGACCGGGAAGCTGACCTTAGCGCCTGTTTATCCTACAAGGCCGATTTGATCGAGATTCTTCAGAGAATCAGGTTCAAGATGCAGGACCAGCAGGCTGAGAAATGGGGAGCTGCCAAGCCTTTGGTTGGGCAAATGGTGAAAGTCAAGGAATCGATTGACAGGATCGTCCAATCGCTCGACGATTCACCGGCGGTGCTCCAGAGGCTTTCGCAATACCGCCAGCGTTTCCGGGAAGACATCGTCGACCAGTGGACCCTGATCAAACAGAGCTCTTCCGCTTCTCCAATGACAGTCGAGGATATTCCCCTTCAGCTCAGAGACCAGTTTTTTCTGGGGGATAAATATCTTATGAGGATTTATCCTCGGGAGTCGATCTTGGAGGAAGGAGCGCTGACGCGATTTGTCAGCGACCTCCAATCGGTCGACCCTGACGTTTTAGGTGATCCTGTTTATCTCTATGTATTTGCGTCTGCGTTCAAAAAAGCGTGTATTGCCGCTTCCGTTTACGCATTGATCGCGATATCGCTGCTTCTTGCGTTTACATTACGAAGCTTGCGCCTTATGCTAATATCAATTATCCCACTTGTCGTTGGGACAATCTGGACAGTTGGCATAATGGTCGCTGCAGGATTCGATTTCAATCTTGCAAACAGCATATTTATGCCGCTCGTAGTCGGGGCAGGCGTGGAATACGGAGTGATTATTCTCCTCAGATGGCGAGAGGGCGAGTCAGGGCATGGACGCCTTGCTTTCAGCACGGGCAAAGGTGTCATTCTCGCAGCTTTAACCACCACCATTGGCTTTGGCACATTGATGATATCCAACCACAGGGGGATTTTCAGCCTGGGTTTTGTGGCCTGGGCAGGAAGCATCTGTGTTCTTGTCGCTGCGCTGCTCATCCTTCCTGCAATTCTGTCTTTTATTAAAGATCCGGTTCCGGCTGTTGAGAAGGAGGCTATAGATGTTTCGAATTAGATTATTTTATTTTCTTTTTGTATTCTTTTTGATCTTCCCGGCGGCCGTTACGCCGCTGCGAGCTCAATCCGGGGCTACCGACCAGGTGCGCTCAGTACTTGATAAGGCCATGGAGATCCAAACGAAACCCGAACTCCAGGGGAGTCAACAACGCAGGGAACGGTCTGCACAGATTCGGAAACTCATCTCGGAAAGTTTCCTGACCGGAGAAATGGCCAGGGAATCATTGCAGGAACATTGGACAAAACTCTCGCCTAAGCAGCGTGAGCAATATCAGGCTCTCTTTACCGGACTTTTCGTGGATTCCTACTCCAGGCGCGTTCTGGATTTCCTGAAAAGGGAAACAATCGAATACCCCGGGGAGACCCCCGACGGTAAATACACAAAGGTACGCACTATAATTCTGAGAACAAACGAGCATATCCCGGTCGACTACATACTTGAGCCTAAAGGCAAGAATTGGATGATTAGAGATGTGATAATCGATGGAGTCGGCACGGTTGAAACCTACCAGAATTCTTTCGATAGATTCTTAAAAGATCACTCTTTCGATACTCTTATCGAGAGGATGGCAATTCAGAAAAAAGCCGGAGAGGAACTTTGATCAGAATCACGAATACGGGCCTGATCTGAACGGGCGAGAGATCAGGGTCTCTAACGCTTCTTTCGATTTTCAAAGATCGGCTTCCTGCCGGATTCTTTCCACCTGTTGTGCATCCATAGATACTGTTCAGGAAATCTCCGGATTATTTCCTCCATCTTCAGGTTTATTTCACTTGTGATGCGTATGATCTCGGAGCGCTCATCCGCCCTGTGCGAATCGGGCCAGATCGGGTCCGACACGTACCCTTCAAAAAAATAAGGATCATTCGTGCGGCAGGCTGCTACGACGACAACCGGACGGCTGTGCCTTATCGCCAGAAGCGCGGGAATTGGAGTAACTGTGGCACTTTCTCCGAAAAACTTCACCCTGAGTCCCCTGCTGGTGCTTTGGTCAGGAAGCATGCCAACGGATTTCCCCTTACGCAGAATGCGTTCCAGCGAGAACATGGCGTTTACTTTAGGAATCATTAGCTGCCCGCTTGCAATGCGGCTGGAAAGAATGGCGCGCTCCAGATAGGGATTGTCCATTGGACGAATGACTATGGCGAGTGGAATGCCGATCAGGGCGCTGACATAGGGCAGAAGTTCCCAGTTGCCGAGATGCGGAGTAAGGAATATGCAGCCGCCGGCCTCGTCATGAATCAACTTTGCCTTCTGAAAAAGGTCTTCGAGATGCTCGCTCTTGTATCGTCTATCCCGGACCACCCTGCCGTCCTCGAATCGAAAAGGCGATTTTACCATTTCAACGGCGGTGAGAATAAAAGCCTTGCAACTCTGACGGGCAAGCCTCTTTATCTCTCTTTCAGTGTTCGTGCCGCCGAAAGCGATCCTTAAATTTTGCAGGGCTATTTGACGCCTTCGCGGAATTACTAAGTAGAGCAGAGAACCGACAAGTCCGGAAACTACCCTGACCATCCTGATAGGAATCAACCTTACGAGAATAACCATGGTAGAAAAACCGAGGTATTCCAAAATCTGCTGAGTCTTGCTGTGCCCTTTTTTGCGCATTTTCAACGCACACAGCCCTCGACCAGAACGCACGAGGACTGGCCGATTATTCCGTAGCTAACCGATAAAAAACTATTCCCTCTGGCTTCCAGGGCTGAGGCTGAAATACTCATGTCTTCGAAAGCGGCTTCGGTTTTTGAGAAGTTTAACGTCCCTGGAACGATGCCTTCATTTATTGCTTTTATACCAAGGATAACTTCACAGATGTCGCTGGCTGCGCCCATGTGCCCTGTATACGGCTTGAGGGCGCATACGGGTACCTTGCTTTTTTGGCTGCTCAGAATTTCAGCGATTGAGTTAAGCTCCGAGCGGTCCCCTTTGCGCGTCCCACTTCCGTGAGGGCAGATAAAAGCGGAGTCCCCCGCATCGATGCCTCCCTCCTCAAGAGCGGCCTTAATCGATTTTGTCGAAATTTGCTCCGGGACACTCAAGCCTTTACCATTCGGGATCTCGATGCCGTTGCCGAGCCCTTTGATTTCTGCCAGAATCCGGGCATCTCGAGCCTTTGCCCGTTCCATGTTTTCAACCAATATGGCAGCACCTCCCTCTGCGGGAATGAATCCATCCCGCCCCCGGTCAAGCGGTCTGAATGACGCCGGACCACGCCTGCACCTGGACAGAATACCGAGTCCATCCATTTCGTACATGGGGACTTCCGTGATCCAACAACCACACCCCACCGCAAGAGCTACTTCAGCCTCTCCGGTGCGAATCTTGCGGCAGGCGAGCTCCAGGGCGTGGGCGCCACATGGTGAGAGGCTTGCAAGGCTCGTGTTTGGCCCCATAAACTCGAATACAGCCGACAGAAAGCTGAAAAGGTTGTTGCTGATGGATTCGAGCAGGAAAAATGGATTTACCTTGTCCAAGGCGGATTTGTTGAGAACGGAGAAATCAATTCCCTTTTCGGCATGCTTTGTCGCATCTTTGATAGCAGGGTGCATGAACTCATAGCCTACCTTCGTCAGGTCCCCCGATGCGATGAATAGAGACCGTCGCTCCCTGGGGATGGCCGACAGATCAATATTTGAGTTTTCCAACGCCTCTCTTGCAGCCTCAAAGCCGAGAATCGATCCGCGGTTCAGGAAACGCACCTGGCTGACCATATTCGATGGAATACCATTGAGCCGCTCCGGACCTTTGACTTTCCCGAAAAACCGGAGATATTCCGGCTGGCCGGGGCGCTCATGGCTCTCGATTCCAGTCCTGCCTGCGAGCACACCCTCCCAATTGGCCTCTACCCCGGTTCCCAGAGGAGTGACCAGACCCATTCCTGTTACGACAACCCGCCCTTGCGAAGACATTGAGATATCTCGATCCAGTTAATCTAAAAAGACTTAAAAATACCGCATTGCCCGCATTACGCCGGTTGCACTGAGCGAGACCCAGCGCAGCGTGATGCTACAATCGAATTTTACGAGTAAGTATTTCAAAAAACCTTTTCTGCTCTTCAACTTCCTCGAGAGTTTCAAAGTTGACCAGGTTCCCCTGGAACTCCGCCTTAATCTTGCGTTTTCCATTGACTTCCGCTGACCCGCTGTAGATTTTGAGGTCATTCGAAGGCGCAGGAGCCACGCTCACATTCAGCTTTACCTGGTCGCCCGGAAGAACAAAGCTGTAAAAATTACATTTCAACACTCTGGCGACCAAAAACCATTTCTCAAAATTCGAAGATGCCGCCTCGAGCCAACCGCTGAGCTGAACGAGGGCTTCAAGGAGCATTATTCCGGGCATGATCGGGTTTTTGGGAAAATGAAATTCCAGAAAGTCTTCGCTCATCGCGACATTTTTCACCCCGGTGATATTACTTCCGGGGTCAAGCGTTATTATGCGGTCAACCAGAAGGTATCTCATGGAATGACTCCTTCCCTGGTTCTTCGTCCTGCTTTTTCGACGTCAGAATTACGGACGCGATGGCAAAATCACCCGAATGTGAAATCGATACAGTGTATTGGTAAATCTTTCTTCGGCGTCCGATTTTTTCAGTCCAACCACTGACTGAGAGCACGGGTCTGCCGGACTTCTCGGACGTTACTTCTATTTCGCGGAGCGCGGCGTCTATTCCACTCCCGGACAATCCGGTTCCAAGCGCCTTCAGACATGCCTCTTTGGCCGCGAATCGTCCGGCCAGATGGACGTACGGGTTCGGCCTGGAAAAACAATATTCCCGTTCTCTGTCCGTGAATATCTCCTCAGCAAATTGAGGGCGCGCGAGCAAGATCCCCTTTATTTTCGAAACAGGAACGATATCGATTCCTTGCGATATATGGATCACGAGGCGCTAATCCTCAGCTTCGGATGGATTTCACTTTCCACCTGAATACTTTCTTACCACAATGGTAGCATTCTGGCCGCCAAAGCCGAATGAATTCGACAGGGCAGCACTAACGACCTTCCGGCGCCAGACATTGGGAACATAATCCAGATCGCATTTTGGATCAGGATTGGACAGATTTATAGTCGGGTGGATTTGATCCCTGGCCACTGAAAGCACGGTAAACACGAACTCAGGCCCCCCGGAACCGGCCAGCAGGTGACCTATAAGGGACTTGCTCGAACTTATCGCAATATTCCCGGCTCTCTCGCCGAAAACCTTCTTTATAGCAATTGTCTCAGCCAGATCGTTCAGCTTTGTTGATGTCCCATGAGCGTTTATATAATCGATTTCGCCCGGTTCCATCCCGGAATCAGCCAATGCGCGAGACATGGAACCCGCCGCTCCCTGCCCTTCCGGATGTGGGGCGGTCAAACGCCATGCATCCATAGTGGAAGCGTATCCAGCGACCTCGGCATAAATTCTTGCGCCACGAGTGAGCGCGTGAGACTCCTCTTCAAGGACGGCAATCCCTGCTCCTTCTCCCATGACCAGTCCGGACCTTTTCCGGTCGAAAGGACGGCAAAGACTTTCAGGCTCACTCTTGGATACGGCCGCGGAACCGAGCAACGCGAAAAATACGAGCCCCACCGGATTTATCATAGAGTCGGCGCCTCCCGCAAGGATCAGGTCCGCCTCCCCTCTTTTGATCGCCCTGTAAGCAGTACCCAAGGCCTGCGTTGCCGATGCGCACGCCGTGGTCACCGTCGTATTCATCCCATTCAGGCCGAACCGGCCGGATATGACGACACCCGGCTCGCTCGCATTGTTGCGAATGATCGATTCCCGATTAACCCGGTCCAATTCGCCGGCAAACCGCGCTGAATCGAATTTTCCCTCCTTGCTCAGCCAATCGTAAATGTCTTCCAGCCGGTTTATTCCAAGACCAGAGCCGATCGCCACGCCAAACCTCGATCGGTATGCTCCTTTTTTCTCCAGACTTGCGTCGTTCAATGCCTGTTTTGCGGCCCAAAGGGCAAAGAGGGTCCTGCGCTCGCCTACTGATTCGGCCTCGGGAGGGAACTCACGGCAAATCCTGCCCCAGTCCTCTGCCGACACCTGTCCAGCCGCCTGAACCGGCGATCTCCCGGCGCAGGGCACCTTGATTTTGCTCACTCCGGAGACACCGGACAACGCTTTACGCCAGTTCTCCTCGACTTCCAGCCCAAGAGCCGTGGCGAGTCCAAGACCGGTTATAACCACCTTTCGATTGCCCATGTCAGCCTTTACAGCTACCCCTGCCATCCGCCGTAGTACCGAAACATCCTGCGCAACGCATCCTGGTCAACTTTGGCCGAATGGACATAGATGATTCTGCCTATGGATGCTATTTCACGACCGTCAACCCTCATCTGCGCCGAACCCAGCGAATCGCTCCTGGAGGTCGAGATCAGCCGTCCGGAAATCTCTGCTGAAAAACCGGGCCTTAGATCGGGCGCTACCTTCACATCCTCAATCAGCGACATTACCGCTGAGAGCCTGAAATCATGCGTATGTATGATCAGCCAGCCCAGTAGCTGAGCCATGGCTTCGATGAACATCACTCCCGGGACCAGGGCCTGTTTGCTGAAATGCCTTCGAAAACACTCTTCCGAAAGGCAGAAACCTTTTATCCCGGTTATCGATTCCCCTGGCGACAGGCTGGTTATCCGGTCATAGAGCAAGAGTCTCATTTGGTTCCACCTGAGGTTTTCCCGATAATCATGGACGCGCAGCGGCCTTCATAGCTTAGTCCATTTATGAGGACGAGGCCCCCACTCGATGGGACTCCGGGCGAAGCGCCTCCTTGCGAAATGTCCCTCGTCAATGTGGACAAATCAGGAATACTCAGTCCAATTGCCGTATTGAGGATGGGGCCCGCTGCAAGCATTTCGCCCAGCGCCCTCGCGGAAGAGACCGCAACCGGCACTTCCGCATCCATACCGAATATCTCTCGGACAGCCTCGATCTCTTTTTGACAACAGCTCCCCGGCATAATCAGATCGATTTGATCCGGGCGGACTTCAGCCTGAGAAAGGGCTCCCTGCATTGCAGAGCATATGGCCTGCCGGGAAGCGAAATTGCCTTTGTCTTCCCCGTCGCATGAAAACCCAAACCCCATGACCCTGGCCAGGATGTTTGCCCCTCTCTCAATGGCCCCTGCCTGCGGTTCCAGTACCAGCATCGCCCCACATTCTCCAAGCACAATCCCGGAAGGGGCACAATTTGCGCTCTCCGCGCCCCGTTTGACCTCAGGCGACCCAATCAATCCCTTCAATTTGGCCCTGGCAAGACTAAGCGGCGATACCTCCTCGCTTACACCTCCTGCGAGCGCCACCTTTGCCTTTCCTTCCCCCAGAACTTTCACAGCTTCGGCGACAGCCTGAATCCCCGCGTCCCCATGCGGCGAAAAAACACAGTTTTCACCTTGCAATCCAAAGTGTATGGCAGCCTGGCAAAAAGCGACGTTGTTAAGCATGCCCAGAGGCCACAACGGATAGATCTCCTGGTAGCCGGTGGAGAAAAACCTATCGTAATCCAGATCGCCGCTGGAACTCAGCGACTTCAGCACCGAGAAAAGCAGATCTTCGATGTGATAATCAACCATTCCCATTCCGGCAAAAAACCCGAAATCCTTAGGATCGAACATATCCGGCACGATTGCAGCACTGCCAAGCGCTTCTTCCATAGAGATCAGCAGAAGCGAAAGATGCGTTCCCATGGACCTGGCAAGTTGAGGATGAATATCAGTTTTGATCGCGGGAAGATTCTTCACCTGAGCAGCCAGGCAGCCAAACCCGCTTGCATCGAAACCTTCGATCTCTCTTAAACCGGATTTTCCGGAGGTAAACCCCAGGCAGATCTCCTGGACCGAATTGCCCAGTGAGCAAACCGCTCCCAGTCCCGTTATTACTATTTGATCAAGCAATGGAGATGGACTGCTCTGAGGGATGGCTTTCATTGGCGGAATTTACCGAAGCATAGACAGGCGTTCTGGCCGCCAAAACCGAAAGAATTGGAGAGTGCGATCTCGTGTACCTGTTCACGAGCCAGATTGGGAACGTAGTCGAGATCGCATTTCGGATCGGCAAATTCGTAATTGATCGTCGGCAGAAGTACAGAAGTGTTCAGCCCCATTATGGTAAGGCCCGCTTCGATTGCGCCTGCGGCGGCAATGGTGTGGCCGATCATCGACTTGTTGGAGCTGACGGAGATTTCCTTCGCCCTTTCTCCCCAAATCCTTTTTATCGCCAGGGTTTCTATCTGATCGTTTTGGACTGTCGAAGTCCCATGAGCATTAATGTAGTCGATATCCCCGGGCGCGAGACCGGCATCTGCCAGGGCGCCCTGCATCGCAAAAACGGCGCCGTCTCCCTTGGGATGAATGTCCGTTATCCGAAATGCATCGGCCGACGAACCATACCCCAGCACTTCGGCGAGAATGGGGGCCTTTCGCTCGAGGGCATGATCGAGGCTTTCGAGAACGAGCGACCCGGCTCCCTCAGACATGACGAACCCATTTCTTTTGCGATCGAACGGCCTTGAGGCCTTCTCGGGAGATGAATACCTTTCGGAAAGCGCGCGAATCAGCACAAAACCGATAAAGCCGGAAAAGTTTAGGTTGGATTCGCAGCCTCCCGCAATCATCACGTCCGCTCTCCCCTCCCTGATGATCCCGAGCGCTTCGCCGATGGCCTGCGCCCCGGCCGCACACGCAGAAACAGTGGTAATATTGCTGCCCCTGCAATTGAATAGAATCGACAGTATCGAGGTGGCCACATCCGGTTTTCTGCGGAAGAAATTAAAGAAAGAATAAACACCATTTGCGGTGAGGCCTCGGATATCCCAAACATCTTTGCCGCCGTAGCGGTATAGCGTGAGCATGTCTTCTACCGATGGGTTTTCCCCATGATACCCAAGACTTACGCCGATTCTATCCCTGTTTTCGATGGAATTCAGGCGGGCCGATTCGACGGCTTCGGAAACTGCGGATATCATGAGCTTGAGGCCGCGCGAGTTGCACTTTTCGATCCCTTGAAGCCCTTGAGCCGGGAAAGCATTCAGCCAGGAATCATCAACCTGTCCCCCGATGCGGCAAGGCAACCCCTGCGTTTCGAAAGAACTCAGCAGATCTATTCCGGAGACCCCGTTTTTAGCATTTTCAAAGGTTTCCTGACTGTTTTTCCCTATCGGGGTGATCATCCCGTAACCGGTAACGACCACCCGTTTTCTGTTTCGAAGCATATTCCAATCCGGTCCTTAATCACATACTGTAGTGAAATCAGAAGATTTTTTTATCTTCCTGGATCTGATTTAACCATATTTGTATGAGGTCGTCACCACTTGTGAAGGTGGCCTCCTCACCACAGGAAGCGCAATTTATTCGAGTTTCATCTTTGAGGCTCCAGTTCTGCGCCCCGCAGTTAACGCATTTTTCAGCCAACGAATCCAGAAGGTTCATTACCCCTTCGGTAATAGAGCTGACCGTAACCATTGCAGGCAGTTCGTCCATATCCATGCCGGCCTGAATTTGCTCGCCGGACCCGTCGTAGCGCAGGGCCAATACTTTGGCAGCTTTGTCGGTCAGCTTGCCGTCAGAATCGATCGCGCTTTCTTCGCCGAACAACTCCTCCATATGATCGAGGACAGAGCGCCGCGCCATCTTTATCCCGAAAGTCTGCTCCAGGCGGTAATTTATATCCAGAAAATCCAGCGATTCAGCGCCAAGGTCCTTGATCAGGGAACTTTCCGGCTTTACCCTCACGGGATTAATATCGATTCCTTCAGAGATCGCTTTTGTCACTTCACTAAGGACCCTTTGTTCGGGGATGAGATTCTGCTTCATTACGGGTCAACCTCTCTATTTTGATTTGTGTTTTCCTTGCCATGCGGGGCGGTATAGACTATTGCTCAATCCATTGTCAACCACGATGGTTTGACCCCGAATACTCCGTGCGGCTGCACTGCAAAGAAACAGGGCCACGTCGGCGATCGCCTCCGTACTAACGCAGAGTTCGTCAGGTATATGCTCAAGTTCTTCCATGTACTGCCGCAGGACTCTGAACGAGTCCGTCCTGACAACCCCTCCGCAAATGCCGTTCACGCTGATATTTCTGGGAGCGAAACTCTCGGAACAGTCTCTGACAACCGACTCCATTGCAGCCTTCATGCTTCCAAGAGGATAGGAAGGGTTGTAAAAACGGCTCCCGAGACTAGATATAAAAACGATCTTACCCTCAGAGGCATCCAGGAGCGGCAAGGCTTCCTGAATGCAGAATATATTCCCCATGAAGTTGGTTTCGACCAACTGTCGAATATCCCTCTCAAGCAACTTTTCAATCGGCTTGAAAGGGGCCTTGGCCGCGTTGAGGATCAGAAAATCAAGCCGGCCGAACTTGGCGGAAATCACCTGCATCATCTCCTTGACCGATGATTTCAATCCGATGTCAGCCTGCACGGAAAAAGATTTCTGCCCCAGCCCCTCGATCTCGCGGCAAACTTCATCCGCTTTATTCTGTGCACTCGCCCCGGACCTGGAGTGATTTATAACCACATCGGACCCTGCCCGCCCAAATGCCAGAGCTATAGCACGGCCGATTCCCCTCGAACTTCCGGTCACCAGTGCAACTTTACCCTTGAAAAAGCCCGTTTCCGATCCAGTCAAAAAAACTCCCGTCGTGGTAAGTCGAGATTTCAGTTCAGGATTACTCAGAGCCCGCAGAGGAAGCAGGCTTAAAGGATCTATTCTACCACAGTGACGGAATTTTACAACCGGTTGCCGGTGAGAGTTTGCCGCTTAACAGACCGGGCGAGGGCAAGGAACTCCTCTGCTGAAAGAGTCTCAGGACGCCTTTTCGGGTCAATCCCCGCTTGTTCACAGGAGTTGATGACGGCGATGGCAGAAAGGTCGAAAACGCCTGAAAGGCTGTTCCCCAGGGTTTTTCGCCGCTGCTGGAAGGCTTTGCTGACAAGTTTTCTCAGAAATTCAAACTCGGGACCATCAGGGCGCTTCTCGGCGAAATCTATGCGAAGCACGATCGAATCCACTTTGGGAGGCGGATAGAACTGGCGGGGCCCGACGCTGAACAGTATCCGCACCTTGGAGTAAATCCCGAGAAGGACCGTCAGGACCCCGTACTCTTTGCCGCCGGGAGCGGCGGCAAATCGCATCCCAACCTCTTTCTGGACCATGAATACAGCCCGCCCGATCGCCGGAAAACACTCGAGCAGGTGGAACATCAATGGGGAGCTGATGCTATAAGGAAGATTCCCAAGCACGATGAGGCGGTTTCGCTCACTATCCGCGAGATTTCGAAAATCAAACGAAACGGCGTCCTGTTCGTAAATTACCGCCTTTCCCGGCGGTACTCTTTCACGCAGGTACTCATTTATTTCTCTATCCACCTCGATCAGATGAAGCACTTTGACCTCAGGCAAAAGGAAACGTGTAAGTGCCCCCAGACCCGGACCTATCTCGACGGCCGCATCGCCCTCTCTGAGGTCGGCGCTTTGAACGATCCTTTCGGCCGTTGCAGGCTGCACAAGGAAATGCTGTCCAAAGTGTTTCCGCGGCCGGGATTTCTTCCCGTGAAAATACTCGCTGGGTGATAGGAAATCAGGCATCGGAATAACTCTCGCAATCCCTTTGATCCTCCCGCCTCTAGAAAGGTGGGGTTTACAGGCACGCCCTGCTGAATCTGCAGTTTCCAATGCAACCAGACTTAGCGAGAAAACGCGTCCAGATCCAGCATGTCTTGCTGGGGCCCGGAACGCTTCCAGATGCCGAAGGCGGCGGACGCAATCATCACGGCGTTGTCAGTGCAAAACTCCACCGGCGGCAGATAGAGCCGAAAATCTGAGGACGAGGCTTCCTGCGCCAGTCTTTCCCGCAACCTGCTGTTTGCCGCAACTCCACCGACAACCGCAATGTCAGACAGGCCGCACTGCCTGGCCGCTTTGAAGCTCTTTTCGACCAGCACGTCAACGATAGCCTCCTGGAAGCTCGCCGCGAAATCTTCCAACGAGTATGATCCGGCACGGCCACGGCCGGGATCGGACGGAGGGCCGTGGGTCCTGATAAAATTGGCGGCGGCGGTTTTCAAACCACTGAAGCTGAATTCAAGAGATTCCTTTTCCAACCGGGCGCGCGGGAGTTGAATGGCATTCGGGTTCGCCCCGACGGCAAGTTTGTCCATCACAACACCGCCGGGGTAGCCTATGTCGAGCAGCTTGGCAATTTTATCGAATGCCTCTCCCGCAGCGTCATCCCTGGTAGCTCCCAGCATTTGGCTGCCACCTTCCTGATCCACCCTGTAAAGAGCCGTATGGCCACCAGATACTACCAGGCAGATAAATGGGTTCTCCGGTACGCTGCTGGAAAGGAAAGCAGCCTGCATATGGCCCTCCAGGTGATTTACCGCAATCAGTGGCTTGCCTAGAGCATAAGCCATGGCTTTTGCGGCGCTCAAACCGACCAGCAGTGCTCCCACAAGCCCCGGTCCTTGTGTAACCCCAAGGGCGTCGAGCTCTTCGCCGGTAACGCCTGCTTTTTCGAGCGCGATTTCGATTACGGGTATAATATACTCCAGGTGCTTTCTCGACGCCAGTTCAGGGACTACTCCCCCATAAGGGCCGTGAATCCCGACCTGGCTTGCGACCACGTTGGACAGGATCTCTTTTCCGTCCCTGACCACTGCCGCTGCCGTCTCATCACACGAAGTCTCAATTCCTAGTATTATCACCCATCTATTCCAATCTTATTCGAGCAATATTATTAACTTGACAATGTTGCTCCTGCACTCTATCAAGTAAGAAGTGTACGAAATCTTCGCCAATTTATCATATATCCCGGTAAAAGGGCTGTTTCATTAGTTCAAACCTATTCCCGAAATGCCAGGGGAGACTAATGTTCGGTTCGGGAATTCTGCCAGACAGGCATACCCTCACCTTGGGGCTTCTCCTACTAGCCGGCCTCCTTGGGATCGCGCTCAAGAACCATGATATCTTCCTGACAATTATCGAGATATTCACGGTTGTAGGCTTATGGGGCATCTTTGTTACAGCCTGGAATTCACGACACATTGTCCGAAACGCTTATCTTTCATTTATCGGGATTGCTTACCTTTTTGTCGGCTTGATCGACCTGTTGCACATCCTCTCGAATAAAGGCATGGGGTTCACCGCGGACGCCGACCTGCCCGCTCAACTCTGGATCATTGCAAGCTGCGTGCAGTCAGCCGCACTTCTAATCGCCCCTTTTCTCCTGGACAGAGAGTTCAAAACAGGACTTGTTTTTGCCTCATTCTCGCTGGTTTCAGCCGGATTGCTGGTTTCCGTCCTTTACTGGCACAATTTTCCCGCCTTCTTCATCGAAGGAATCGGACTGACCGACTTTGGCGAAACAAGTGAATATATAACTATTCTGTTCTTCCTTGCATCCATAGTTACTTTGTCGCTCAAAAGGCCTGCTTTCGAGTTTGGCACCTTCTGGGCGCTGGTTGCATCGTTAACGCTCTCCGGTCTTTCGGAGCTTTTACTTGCTTTTCACACAAAGTTCTTTTGGACCACCAACGAGGCCGGCCATTTTCTGAGGCTGACCGCCGTATATTTGATGTACCGAGTCTTCCTTAAGGCCGGGATCTTTGCACCGTTCAATCTGATTTTCCGGAATCTGGCCCTGAGTGAAAAGAACCTTTTTTCTCTGATCGAGGGACTTCCCGCTTTTGTATTTGTCCAGATGCCGGACTACACGATACGGTACGCCAATCGAGTTTTCCGTGACCTGTTCGGCAATCCTGAAGGTATGACCTGCTATGAGATTCTCAAAGGGGATAAGGAACCGTGCGCAAGATGCCCCACCAGGGAGATATTTCGCACCGGCGTACCACAACGCAGAGATTGGGGCCTTATAAAGGGTAAAACATACGCCATCTATGAGTACCCGTATCTTGACGTGGACAACTCCACAGCCGTATTGAAGCTCGGAATCGACATCACCGACAGAAAGAATATGGAGACCGAGCTGATCGCGGCCCGTAATGAATTGGAAAATCGTGTCCGCGAAAGGACCGCCGAGCTTACCCGGACCAATGAGATGCTGCAGCTTGAGTTTGCTGAACGTGAGCGCGTTCAGAAAAATCTCGAGCAATCCGAAGAAGAGCTGAGGCTGCTCTCATTGAGGTTGCTCCACGCCCAGGAAATGGAGCGCAAGCACATCGCACTGGAACTGCACGATAGTCTGGGCGGATCTCTGAGTGCCATCAAGTTCAGGACCGAACACGCAATCTGCCAACTGGACCTGTCCTCCGACACCAGCCCCCGGCAATTGTTCAGCGACATTATCTTAATGCTGCAAAACCTGCTGGAAGAGGTTAGAAGAATTCACACCCATATCTGGCCTTCAATTCTGAGCGACTTCGGCCTCATCGCGGCGATCAACTGGCATTGCAGGAAGTTTCAGGAGAGCTATCCTCATATTCAAATTGAGAAATCCGTCTTGATTGAAGAGGCCGAGGCGCCCGACGTACTCAAGATCGTCGTTTTCAGGATAATCCAGGAAGCACTTAACAATGTCGCAAAGCACAGCGGCGCTGATTTGGCGACGATAAAACTCTGCAACGAAAACTGCTCCATCGAGCTGAATATCATGGATAATGGCAAGGGATTCAACGTCACTGAGGCGCGGGAATCCGCCTTGACAAGCGCATGCGTAGGGATCACAGGCATGAGAGAGCGCGCAAGGCTTTCCGGAGGTTCCCTTGAAATTCGGTCAGGAGAAACCGGTACGGAAATCAGAGCGTCATGGCCCAGGGGAATGATTTCCGGGCAGGTAGGCACGACATCGTAAATAAATGTAAATTCCTCAGGTTTTGGCCCTCGATTTTGGAATTTTTTCTTCCCAAGCCCTCCGTTTCTGGACATAATAGCCAACTCTTCTCCCACAAGGACAGGGACGGCACCCGAAAACCAAGCGCCCTCAGGGGTATTTCCATATTAATGCCTAAGGAATTGGAAACGCGCTTCTATGGTTATTGCAATGAAATTATTCACTTTCAGCAACATGATACATTTCTGCCTTGACAATTATATGCTCATACTCGGCTTTATCGGCCAGGGCTTCTTTTTCGGGAGATTTTTTGTCCAGTGGATTGCCAGCGAAAGGCAAGGCATAAGCGTCATTCCTCTTGCTTTCTGGTATTTCAGCATCGGTGGGGGGGCGCTTCTTCTCATCTATTCCATACAGAAAAAGGACCCCGTCTTTATTCTCGGACAGGCGGGAGGTCTCATAATATATCTGCGCAATCTTTACCTGATTCACAAGGAACGCTCCAGGGGGAAGGCTTAGAATTCCCATGAATTCAAAGGGACTTCTCTACATGGTCGTTCTTATCGGGCTCTGGTCTGCAATTTTCATCGCACCGATTGCCCGCCCGGCGCTTCTAGACGATGCCGATTCCTTCCATGCCGAAGCAGTGCGCGAGATGGTCCAGTCCGGGGACTGGGTGACGCTGAGACTTAACAACGGTATCAGATACCTGGAGAAGGCCCCTTTCATGTACTGGCTCGCGGCCCTCTCGGTTACCGTTTTCGGGCTTCACGACTGGACCATACGGCTGCCCCTTGCGCTGTTTTCCCTTCTGTTGATATTGCTGGTCTTCCGATTCGGAACTAGATTCTGGGGCTCAAGAGCAGGCTTTTACTCAGGGCTTGTGATTGCGACTTCCCTCGGCCCCTATGCATTCACCCGGATATTTTTGCCTGACGTGATTTTGTCCTTTTTTATCGCTTCCTGCCTTTACATGTACCTTCGGATAGCAATCGAAGAAGATGAGCCGAAACGGATCGGCCCGGTCGACCTCAGATGCGCCGCTCTCTATACTTCTGCCGCCCTGGCTATGCTCACAAAGGGTCTGATAGGCATAATTTTCCCGGGCGCAATTATCTTCGTTCACATCCTGATAACCGGAAACTGGAAAGTCCTCAGGCGTCTTCAGATCGGATACGGTGTTGTTATTTTCTTGATCGTGGCGCTTCCCTGGCATGTCGCGGCGGCGCTTGCCAATTCGGATTTCCTTTGGTTCTATTTTATCCGCGAACACCTGCTGCGCTATCTTGGGAGGCGCTATCCCAAGGACTACGATACCGTTCCGCGCCTGCTGTTCTGGGGACTTCTGCTTGTGTGGCTTTTCCCTTGGAGCGCATTCATCTGGGGACTTGTCCGCGATTTCCCGAGGTCTATCCGACCCAGCGAGAAGACGGCGCGGGTCTGTCTGTTTCTATTCGTGTGGATTGGCGTAATTCTTGGGTTCTATGCGTTCAGCACGACCCAGGAGTACTACACCTTTCCCGCTCTTGCAGCATTCGCGCTCCTGCTCGGCAAGGCTCTGGCAGACCTGGAAGCCGGGCAAACCTCCCGGAGGTGGGGCTTCGTAGGCCTTGCAGTGATGGCGATCATAGCTGTTGGGGCGGGCATAAGCATGATAGCCCTCACATGGATCGGTAACCACGCGGGGACGCATACCCTTTACGGAACTCTTACCTCAAACCCGGAGCACTACAACCTGGCTTTCGGTCATATGCACGACCTCACCCCGGCAACTTTTCGCCTCCTTTCACCGCTGGTGTATCAGACCGCCACAATTATGATCGTCGGCCCTTTAGCCGCCCTTTTGTTCGCTGTCCGCAAACGATGGATCGTCTCCTTCCTGTTTCTGACCGCCATGATGATCGGAATGTGCCATTTATATAATGAAGGAATGATCGCCTTCGAGCCTGTACTCTCATCCAAAAGCCTGGCTAATGTTATCCAATACCATTACCGGCCGGGAGACAAGATCGTCATAAACGATTTTTATGAGAAAGGCTCAACCCTCAATTACTACACCGGCCAGCAGGTGCAAGTGACCAACAGCGGGTTCGGCGTTCTCTGGTATGGCCTGCAGGATAAAACGGCCCCGAAGGTCGCCCTCACCGACGATGAACTGCTAAACGAGTGGACATCCGGAGGAAGGGTTTTTCTGTTCAGCGAAAAAAAACCTCTCGATTCATTCCTTTCCCGGCATCCCGATTTCAATTACAAGCTGCTGGCCGAGGACGGGGGCAAGAAAATCCTGATAAACTGGTGAGACGCGGGTTAACTCGCAGCTTAGCGATGTGCCCCCCATTTTTCTAGAGGGGAAAGCCCAGTTTTTCAGCAGACCGACAGACCCGATACTTTTTCTCCTACCCTCTCAAGGCTAGATTTTCTTCCATAGAATCGATCAAAATTTTATCTTCATCTAATCCACCTCATACCCCCCTCCAAAAAATACCACAATAGGCCGGTACCGGCCTTCGAAAACCTGATTTAACTTGACTTACTCGCTAAATTGCCTGATATCTCAATATCGCCGTAGTATTCGGTGCTTCAACCGCTCGAAGAGGTCAAAATATGAAGTTCTGGCGTGCTCCCCTCGATACCGAAGAAATCGTCGTTTCAAAAGGGGTGGTCTATATAATAGAAGACCGGTGCAAAGGCTGCGGCTACTGTATTGAATATTGCCCGCGAGATGTTCTGGAACCTTCCGAACGCTTCAACGCAAAAGGATATCATCCGCCGGCGGTTAAGCAGCCCGATTTATGTGTCAACTGCCACTACTGCGAGGCCATTTGTCCCGATTTCGCCATCTACTCCCTGGAAGCCCCCGAGCAACGAAGTTCCGAGCTTCCATCCATTAACTTTTGATCGGTTTTTTATGAAACCTGCAGTTCTCACCGGAAAGCACTTTTTGACTGGGGACGAGGCGTGCGCTGAGGGAGCGCTTGCCGCTGGCTGCCGCTTCTTTGCTGGATATCCTATCACCCCGGCCACTGAAATAGCGGAGTGCATGGCAAAAAGGCTCCCCGAAGTTGGCGGGCTCTTCATCCAGATGGAAGACGAGATAGCTGCAATGGCCGCCGTTCTGGGCGCTTCGTGCGCCGGAACGAAAAGTATGACCGCAACATCCGGCCCTGGATTCAGTCTTATGATGGAAAACCTCGGGCTCGGAATAGTAATGGAGACGCCGTGCGTGGTTGTAAACGTTCAGCGCGCGGGCCCTTCGACCGGTCTGCCTACACTTGGTGCACAGGGCGATATGATGCAGGCCAGGTGGGGGTCTCACGGTCATTACGAAATCATAGCCCTTTCCCCTGCTTCGCCCCAGGAGCTTTTCTTCCAGACCATTGCCGCGTTCAACCTGAGCGAAGTATACCGTCTGCCCGTCCTTATAATGGCCGACGAAGTAGTGGGCCACCTCAGCGAGAGGGTGGTCATACCCGATGCATCAAAAATAAAGCTACAGTCCCGCCCGCGCGCTAAAGGGAGAAAGGACCGTTTCAAACCTTTTCACCCGGGCCCTAACGGAGTGGCGCCTATGGCTCATGCCGGCGAGGGCTACATGGTGCACTTTACCGGTCTCACTCACGACGAGAAAGGCTATCCGGTGATGACCGCTCAGGCACATTCCGAGATGGTCTCTCGAATAACTGGAAAAATTCGCGGTAACCTCGATAGGATCATACACGTGGAAGAGTATCGGCTGGAGGACGCCGATATAGCCCTAATATCATATGGAGTCAGCTCACGGAGCAGCTTCGCGGCAGTCGATGAGGCTCGGGAGCAGGGCATAAGAGCCGGTCTCCTGCGGCTGGTAACAGTATGGCCTTTCCCGGAGGAAGTAATAAGAGAACTTGCAAAACGGGTGAAGTGTCTCATAACGGTCGAATTGAACCTGGGGCAGATTCACCTCGAGGTGCAAAGGTGCGCAGGCGGCATGGCCCCTGCCTTGCTCGTCGGTCATGCCGGAGGAACTGTTATCACTCCGGCCGAAATAGTCGAAAAGATTGCAGCGGCCTGCTCTCAATAGACCGGATTCAAAGCCGAAACCGCACTGCTCTCCACTTGCCGGAAGGGAAGCCGGAGATCTAAATTCAGGACACGTATGAACAGGAATTCCCCCACCAGACATCCACTGGATTCTATCCTGCGAACCGACCGCATCCCGCACATATGGTGCCCCGGATGCGGAATCGGCACTGCCTTTTCCTCATCTCTTATCGCCATACAGTCAACCGGGACGGACCTGACAAAGACGGCGGTAGTGTCCGGCATCGGATGTTCGGGAAGAGGCGCTGGATACGTCAAGCTGGATTCCTATCATACGACTCATGGACGAGCCATTCCGTTTGCCACGGGCATGAAGCTGGCCAATCCCGAACTGACGGTCGTAGTGTTCAGCGGCGATGGAGACCTTTTTGCAATCGGTGGAAATCATTTCATTCATGCCGCCAGACGCAATATGGACCTGACGGTGATCTGCGTAAACAACCTCAATTACGGAATGACCGGCGGACAGGCTGCGGCTACGACCCCCAACCTTGCCAAAACGACGACTACGCCACTTGGCAATCCGGAGCAGCCATTCAACCTTCCCCTGCTCGCATACGCTTCCGGGGCGACCTACGTTGCACGCTGGACCATGCTTCATACGCGCGATCTTACTCAGTCGATCCAGGAAGCCCTGGGGCGCCGAGGATTTTCGTTCATTGAAGTCCTTGCCCCTTGCCCTACCGGCTACGGCCGCAGAAACAGGCAGAAGCCGGCGGATTCGCTCAAGCTCTACCAGGAAAAAGCAATCGTAAAGAATGGCGCAAATCCTGCTGAAGTAATCCTGGATTTCAAGCAGGGGATAACTCTAGGGAAATTCGTAGAGTACGACAGGCCAACTTTTTTGGAGAACTACGACAGGATATGCCGCCCGGGAACACCCTGAGATCGAACTCGATCTCAGGAGTGAAGTCCGAAAGATGATACTAAGACCAGAGTGACAGAAAAATGAAAAGAGAGATTCTCATAACCGGCCTGGGTGGACAAGGCATAGTCCTTGCCGGCCAGGTGCTCGGGACTGCGGCTTGTCTTATAGACTGTCTGGAGAGCACTCTTACGCAGTCTTACGGCCCTGAAGCCCGTGGCGGGGCTTGCAGCGCACAGTTGATTATATCGGACAAAATGATCCATTACCCTTACGTGCGCGATGCGGACATCCTGGTATGCATGTCACAGATGGGATACGACAAATACCGTGATCTGCTCAATGCCAACGGAATCCTCATTATCGATCAGGACATGGTCAGGACTGTCGACAGTACCGGCGGGGGTGTTTTCCCGATCCCGGCTACCCGTATTGCCGAAGAACTTGGCAGAAAGATGATGGCCAATATCGTCATGCTGGGCTTTATAACCTCGATAACCGGTACTGTTACCGTAGAGGGTGTGCTCAGTTCGGTTGCCGAGTCCGTCCCCAAGGGGACTGAAGAAGCAAACATAGCCGCCTTCAACAAAGGCTACGATTTCGGGCAGGCTCTGCTCAAGGCCAGGCAGAAAAAGGCCGCCGCCAGGAAGGGGGCCGGGTCATGAAAAACCCCAAAGAACGCCTTCAGAGGGTGTGCGTAATCGGCGCTACTCCGGCGGGCATCGCTGCAACCAATAAACTGGGCGAGATGGGAATACCGGTCACACTAATTGACGAAGCCCCCGACTTAAACGAGAAACTGGCCTCCGATGTCTGGAGAATGCCCTCGGGGGTTAGCTTCAACTATGCAGTACGCCCGGGGCTTCTTAGAATAATGAGAAACCCCAGGATCAAGCTTCTTCTTCCTGCTTCTATCAAGTCGATAAAGCACACGCCCCAGGGATTTTCCGTACGCCACAAAAAGATGGCCTCATATGTTGACGCCAACAAATGCACCCTTTGCGGTCTTTGTTGGGAGAATTGTCCGGCAATCGGCCCCGACGGCAGGAAGGCCCTGCAGTATGGTGGAAGGCATGCCCTTCCGGGAAGACCGGTAATTGATAAGCGCAGGACTCCTCTTTGCCAGGCCAATTGTCCCCTGGGAGTTAACGTGCAGGGATACATGGCCCTGGCGCGTGCCGGGAAATACACTGAGGCGCTCGAACTCATAAGGAAAGACAACGTTTTGCCCGGCATCTGCGGAAGGGTATGCACCCATCCGTGCGAGGCTGCATGCCGCAGGAACGATCTCGATCAACCCCTCGCCATACGCGACATAAAACGCTTCATTGCCGATAACGCATCACCCGACCTGTCTAAGTCTAAACCTGCCAGGGTCCGGCCCGAAAAAATTGCCGTGGTGGGCTCGGGACCTGCCGGACTTGCGGCAGCATCCGACCTTATCCGCTTGGGATATCAGGTCACGGTATTCGAGAAAGAAAATTCGCCAGGGGGCCTTTTGCGCTACGGAATCGGACCTTACCGGCTCCCTCGCCCGGTGCTCGACCAGGAAATCGAATACCTTCGCCGGATTGGAGTCAAGTTCAACCTTGGCTGCGAATATAAACCCACCCAGAATGCTCGGGACTTCTCGGCAATTGTCCTTGCCACAGGATTGTGGGAAGACCGAAAGCTGAACGCACATGGAGAAGAACTTGACGGGGTTACCGGATGCGTCTCATTCCTTTCCGCTGTGTATAGGGGAGAAATAGAGTCTATTTCCGGAAGAACTGCGGTTATCGGCGACGGCAATGCCGCTTTTGAGGCAGCACGCACGCTTGTTCGGCTTGGGGCTCAGGTTACGCTGATTTCCTGGTTTCCCGGACCACTGATCCCGGCTGACGCCCTGGAAGTAGAAGAGGCGGTAAGTGAGGGAGTATCGATAAAGACCAGCCTCAAAGCCGCCGCATTCCTGGGAGACGGCGGCAGGCTGAAGGCTATCCGCTTCGTTCCGACCATCCCCGGTCCACCGGACGCGAAAGGTATCCCATGGCCGGTCCAGGTTGAAGGCGGCAAGCCGATCGAGATTGAATTCGAACGCGCCGTCATAGCAATCGGCCAAACGGGAAATCCGGTTTTTTTCGGTGGCTATGCCGAAGATTTTGCCACGCCGGGCGGACTCATCCGGGTGGACGACAAAGGAAGCACCTGCACGGAGAATGTCTTTGCCGCCGGAGACGCGGTGACCGGACCATCGACAGTCGTATCGGCAATGGCCTCCGGCCGCTCCGCTGCTATGGCCGTTCACAGTTTCCTGACTGGTGCAGCCCCCGAGCCTTGTTCCTTTTCGAGGCCGCAGGACCTCGATTTTCCTCTGATCACACCCGAAATCCCGTCGATTCCCCGCGCCCGGATGTCTGAACACCAGCCCGCCTCGAACAGGGAGCTTTCCGTCGAGGTTGGCCTGGGCCTGACCGAAAATCAGGTCCACTCAGAGGCGGCCAGATGCCTCCAGTGCGGCGTCTGTTCGGAGTGTGCCCAGTGTGAAGAGGCCTGCTCGGCGGCAAATGCTATTTCTCACGCCGACGATTCCTTCGAAGGGGTCGAACATGCCGGAGTCGTTATTATCGCCGACCCTGCCGCCGCTCCTGGCGTAAAAGGCGAGGACGTCATCCGTGCGTATAGCTCCAAGGCAATCAAACCAGACATTTCCGCCATGACGCTTCGTGGTTTTGCCGCTGCAGCGGAAGCCGTTCTGCTGCTTGGCGACGGCGCTCCGCGCATGAAGGGGCATGGCATTTCGTTTTCGCCTCCGGCTCCGCAGCTCTCATCGGACCTTCGTATCGGTGTTTTTGTATGCCGCTGCAACGATTCGCTCGGGTGGGACCCGGAATTGGACAAGTTCATTTCCTATCTTCCGGAAAACTCACCGGTGGACTACGCCGAGTCGGTTGCTTCAGCTTGCACGCCTGAGGGCGCCGCTTCAATACTAAGAACGATTCGTGAAAAAGGCCTCACGCGGTTCGTACTCGCTTCCTGCATATGCTGTCCCCTCGACCTGATATGCAGCGCTTGCACCGACCAGCGCAGCAGGCTCAAAGATACGATCTTCCGAGGTACCGGTATAACCAGGGCGATGGCCGAGACGTGCAACCTTAGAGGCGAGGCGCTGGCCCTTTTGAAGATCGAACCGCTTCTGGCTATAGGCCGCTTCAAGGGTCTGCTCCAAAGATCTATCGGACGCGCCGCCCATCTCAAGCCCCTCCCGACCCCGGCTCGCCAGTATAACTTCACAACCGCCGTTATCGGTAAATCCGAAGCCGCGCTTAGGAGTGCAAGGACTCTGGGGCAAATGGGAATGGAAGTCTTTGTATTCGGCAGCCCGGATGGTCCGCTTCCTTCGATACCCAGTTATCCCAACGTGCACGGATTTTTAGGATCGTGCGCCAGGTCTTTGAAGGGTACCGTGGGAAACTTCCGGGTAATTGTGAAGATGGAAGACGGATCTCACCAGATTTTCGATGTGGGAGCGGTAATCCTGGGCGAAAGCGCCCGAAAGCAAATAGATTATATGCCTCACCCTGACATGCCGCCCCATGAATTTTCACACTCCATGCAGGCAAAAGGCCTGAGGGGAGTTCCCTTCTTCGTTCCAGGGGCGACTTCCATACCGGGGCTTCTGCTGGCGAGTCCTCCCGGCATCAATCTCTCCGAGCGTTTAAAGGGCACTGCAGCGGGTATTTTAGCAGCTACCGTCATGCCACGGGGACCCAGACAGAACAAGGGCTACACCGTCTCCATAAACGAGAAACTCTGCAGGGGATGCGGCCGCTGCGTGAACGCTTGTCCCTATCGGGCGGTAAGTTTTCACACCAATCCGCTCGGGTCGGGTTATGCGGTTGTCGATGAGGCCCTTTGCAAGGGCTGCGGCAATTGCATTTCGATTTGTCCGTCTGACGCCGCCGACAGCCCTTATCGCGACAGGCTCTACCTGGAGCAAATGATAGAGGAGGTAACGGCCCTGGGTTCTTGAGGCAGATCCCTCGCCGGATAACGATCCATGAAAGATGATCTTAAGATAATACTTTTCCTGTGTAACTGGTGCCCGCACGCTGCATTCCAGACCCTGCAGGACACGCTTGCACCGCTGCCCCGCGAGATCCGTATGATAAGAATACCGTGCAGCGGCCGAATCACCAAGTCGCTGCTTTTCAAAGCTTTCGAAACCGGCGCTGATGGGGTCGCGCTTATGGGCTGCAAACCCGGCACATGCCGCTACGGGATCGGGACTCGCGTTGCCGAAAGAAACGTCGAAGACACCCGAGGGATTCTTCGGCTGTTGGGTTTAGGAGAGGAGCGACTGGGTTTTGCCTCTTTTTATCCCGATCAGCCTTCAGAGCTTCTCGATTTTCTGACTATGTTCAGAAACCGAATTCAGGAAATGGGCAAAACACCTGTCGAACCTCCCTCCAGGAAAAAAGACTCAACGCTGTCTCCCGAGTCCGCCGCCTCTATTGTGGCCGCCCATAATATTTACACTTGCCAGGACTGCGGCAAGTGTTCATCAGCCTGCCCTGTCACCCTCTCCGGAAAACAGTTTTCCCCCAGGGCTATTGCGAACGCAGTAGTAGCGGGTGACCTGGAATCCTCCAGCGTCAGGGAGGACATCTGGTCCTGCCTGACTTGCGGCCTTTGCTATGACCGTTGCCCATCGGCCGTCAGCTTTCCGGATTTTATAAAGGAGATGCGCAACTCCTCGTCCAATAATGGAAAGTTTGAGGCACATGAAGGTTTTTTCCACTCGCTCATGCGCACTATGGCTTCACCCAACCTGCCCGTCGAGCACTGGAGATGGCTGCCGCCCGAAATTCAAACAGACCCGAAAAATAAAATCCTCTTCTTCGGAGGGTGCGCTCCCTACTTCGACACTTTTTTCAAGAATCACCTGGGCATCAGCACCAGTGACATTTTGGCCGATGCGCTCAGGCTCTTGAACTTTTTCGATATTCACCCTGCAATCATGCAAAACGAGAGGTGCTGCGGGCATGATCTGCTCTGGTCGGGGGACCGCGATAACTTTGTCAAACTTGCCCGGCTGAATGTAAAACTGATCTCCGAGATGGGAATAGAAGAAGTGGTTACGGCCTGTCCGGAATGTTACCGGGCCTTTTCGCGCGACTATCCCGAAAACGGGATCGAAACGGGGTTCAAGGTTACCCACATTTTCGAGTTGGCTGAGAAGGAAATCAGCAAGGGCGCGATCGGTTTCTCAAAGCTCAACAGGAAGATAACCTTTCAGGACCCCTGCAGGCTAAGCCGCACACCAACCGGATGCCAACTGCCGAGAAATCTTCTTCAACGGCTGAATGTTACCGCCTTCACTGAAATGCGCGACCGCGGAGCTTCTTCCCTCTGCTGCGGAAACTGCGCATGGACCGGATGTGACAGCTATTCCAAAGCCATGCAGGTAAACAGGCTCAGGCAGGCAAAAGAAACCGGGAGTAACCTCCTGGTGACCGCGTGCCCGAAATGTCAGATACACCTTAGGTGCGCCATGGAAGATCCTTTTCTGGAAAATGAAATCCGAATGGAGATGATGGACCTTACCTCCATCCTGGCCCGAACCATCCAGTGGGAATAAGCCCGCTGATGTTGTTGCAATAATTTTTGAGACCCCGAGATTCTAAAATGAAAAAACACTCCATGCATGGTGAAAGTCCGCGAATTGGCGTTTATGTTTGCCATTGCGGGTTGAACATCGCCAGAACTGTCGATTGCCCGAAAGTTGCCTCCGAGAGCGCCGTACTCGAAAATGTCGTTCTTGGACGAGATATCCAATATGCCTGCTCGGAACCCGGTCAGCAAAGCATTACGGAAGATATTGCCGAACACACCCTCGACCGCATCGTGATCGCTTCCTGCTCTCCCAGGCTCCATGAACCGACATTCCGGCAGATGCTCGAACGCGCCGGCCTCAACCCTTACATGCTCGAGATGGCTAACCTGCGTGAGCAGTGCAGTTGGGTTCACATAAACGAACCCGACGCCGCCACCAGCAAAGCTTCCGACCTGGTGAGAATGGCTGTGGCCAGGGCCGCCCTGCTGGAACCGCTCAGCAGCCGAAAAGTTCCAATCAGCAAACGAACTTTGGTAATAGGGGGAGGCATCGCAGGAATTCAAACGGCGCTCGACCTTGCCGATAACGGCTATGAGGTCGTCCTCGTCGAAAAAAAACCCTCCATAGGCGGCCAGATGGCAAAACTGGACAAGACCTTCCCCACGATGGACTGTTCAATCTGAATACTCGGGCCGAAGATGACGGATGCCGGTCGGCATCCCGGAATAAAGCTTCTCACCCTCTCCGAAGTGATCGACGTAAAAGGACATGTCGGAAACTTCGAGGTCAAGATTCTGAAAAAAGCCCGGTACGTCTCCGAGAAGGACTGCACCGCCTGCGGCGATTGCGCCGAGGTGTGTCCGGTTGTGCGGCCCGATGAGTTCAACTCCGGTCTGTCTTCCAGGAGAGCCATCTACTCGCCTTTTCCGCAGGCGGTACCCTCCGCTTATGTCATCAATATCAATGAGTGCCTGGGGCACAATCCGGTCGTATGCGCCAAATGCTCCGAGGTGTGCGAGAAGAAGTGCATCAACTTCCATATGTCAGATGAGGAAGTGGTCGAACGCGTGGGGAGCGTCGTAGTCGCCACTGGTCTTGAAGCCTACGACCCCACGGAACTCGACGAGTACGGCTACACACGCCATGAAAACGTGTTGAGCAGCCCCGAGTTTGAACGATTGATCAGCGCTGGAGGTCCGACCGGCGGTGAGCTGATAAGGCCAACGGACAGGCGGACCCCAAAATCGATCGGTTTCGTTCAGTGTGTGGGTTCGCGCTCGGCAAGGAAGGGCGCGCCATACTGCTCCAACATCTGCTGCATGAACACGGTCAAGAGCACGCTGGTGCTGAAGGAACACTATCCGAAAATAGAAATAAAGGTATTTTACATCGACATCCGGGCGTTCGGAAAGGGGTTTGAAGACCTCTACAAAAAGAGCCGAACCCTTGGAGTACAGTACATACGCGGGCTGCCCGGCAACGTAATGGAGACCTCTGAGGGAGGGCTGCGGGTTGCCATCGACAACGGCGCAAGCGGAAAGATATCCTTCCATGACCTGGACATGCTGGTTCTCGCAGTCGGCATGAAGCCGTCCGAAACGACAAAGAAACTCCAGGAGATGTTTGGACTTCAGCTCTCCCCCGACGGCTTCTTCCTCGAAGCCCACCCAAAGCTACAGCCGGTCGACGCGGCCACAAAAGGCATTTTCTTCGCCGGATGCGCCGAAGGACCGAAAGATATAAAGGACTCTGTCACCCAGGGGTCCGCCGCCGCAGTGCGAGTTCTGCGCCTGCTTCACCGTGGAGAAATGCTCACCGATCCGATTACGGCTGAAGTAATTCAGGAAAAATGCAAAATCTGTGGAATATGCGCAGAGGTATGTCCTTACGGTGCGATATCGCTTGATGTGAAACGCAAAATTGTTGCCTCTGTAAACTCTGCTGCCTGTTCCGGTTGCGGTACCTGCGCAGCCGAATGCCCCTTCGATTCGATTGTAATGAACCACTTCACAGACGAACAGATCATGGGGCAGATTGAAAGTGTCCTCTCGGAAGGCCCGGCGACTAAGATTCTCGCCTTTGCATGCAACTGGTGCTCATATGCCGGGGCCGATTTCGCCGGGGTCTCACGCCTGCAGTATCCCCCGACCGTTCGGCTGATCCGGACCATGTGCTCGGGCCGTGTGGACGAGTCCTTCATATGGCAGGGATTCGCAAAAGGAGCGCCGGTAATTCTGGTCAGCGGCTGCCACATCGGCGACTGCCACTACATAAACGCTAATCAGTGGACTGTTAAGCGCATTGACAAGATTCGCAGGAAAATGGAAAAGCTCGCAATAAGGCCTGAAAGACTCCAACTTCAATGGATCAGCGCGGCCGAAGGCATCCGGTTTGCCCAATTGATGGAAGAAATGGAGAAGCTGAGACTCCAGGTCACGCCGGAAGAAATTGCCGAGACAATGGGATTGCTGACTGAGAAGGGATAACTGCGGTGACGATGGTATACGGATCGATCGAACTCATCAGGCCGGAGTGACCTTTAAGTGAATTCTGCTATTTGACTTTTTCGTGCTAATTCCAAATTGTGCCTTTTACCTACTGGGACATCTGGACCTGCCATTTTGCCAAACGTCCCAAGCTCGTGAAAGGCTTAGAATCTATAAATCATACGATACTTCAATCAAAACCCGCCAAGCGAAATGCCATTGAACTCTAAGTCAAAATTTCCCTTCAGGGTTGCAGGTGTTCAACGATAGGGCCGAGGGCCAGCGCCGGCAGGAAGGAGAGCGCACCAATCAACACCACTGAGCCAAGCACTACTACGCCGAAGGTCACCGTGTCACACGGCATGGAGCCGATCGTCCTGGGCCTGCGGCCTTGAGCGGCGAGCCGACCCGCCAGCAAGAGCGCCAGGGCTGGCAGGCCGAAACGGCCGGCGGCCATCGCTACCGCCGTCGTCAGGTTGTAGAAGAGGCTGTTTGCGTCGAGGCCCGCCATATTCTGCCCGTTGTTCGCCATGCAGGAGGCGTATGCGAACACGATTTCCATAAAGCCGCGAGGGCCGCCGTTAGTGACCAGACCTGCCCGCCCCGCATCCAAGACAGCGGCCCAGGCCGTCAGGGGCAGGACGACCAGGGGAGTGAGCACGACATATAAAGCGATCAGTTTGGCCTCCATGACCGTGATCGTCTTACCCAGGTATTCCGGTGTTCGGCCGATCATCAGCCCAGCAATGAAGGTGCCGAAAAGCGCCACCATCACCATGCTGTACAGGCCGGTCCCCAGTCCCCCGAAGGTGACTTCGCCGAGCAGCATGTTCAGCCCGAGGATCAGGACGCTGAGTGGCTGGTAGGAGTCGTGCATAGAGTTGTACGACCCGGTGGCCCCGTTCGACGTTACTACCGCCGCCAGGACGGAACTGGCAACGCCGAAGCGCACTTCCTTGCCTTCCATGTTCCCTCCGGTCAGGCTCAGACCAGCCAACCGCGGCGGACTTGCTGACTCGAAGGCATGGCACATCACCAGGCCGGTCACGAAAAGCACGATCATTACTGCCAGCAGTACCACGCCGGCCCGTGGTCGCCGGACCATGCGGCCGAAGGTGATCGGCAATGATGCGGGCACCAGGGCGATCGCGAGCAGTCCCAGAGAGTTTGTCAGCGGCGTCGGGTTCGCGTAAGGATGAGCCCCGTTGGCATTGAAAAAGCCGCCGCCGTTGGTCCCCAGGTTCTTGATGAACTCCAGGGCTGCGACCGGCCCCTGCGGAATCGTTTGCACCGCACCCTCCAGCGTCCGGGCCTCGACGTAGGGGCTCAGGTTCAGCGGCACCCCCTGCCAGACCAGAATCAGGCTGCCCACCAGCGACGCGGGCAGCAGAACCCACAACAGTCCTCGGACCAGGTCTACCCAGAAGTTGCCCAGGGTCGAGGACTTCTCGCGGGCGAAGCCCCGAATGAAAGCGATGCCCACGGCGAGGCCGGCCGCCCCGGCGAGGAAGTTTTGCGAGGCCAGCCCGATGATCTGGACCAGGTAACGCAGGGTTGATTCGCCGCCGTAAGCCTGCCAGGTCGTTGTCGTGGAAAAGCTGAGCGCCGTGTTCGCTGCCAAATCGGCCGACATCGGTGTAGTCAAGTACTGATCGTTGGGTCCTCCGGGTAAAAATGACTGGAACATGAGCAGCAGGAACACGAGAAGCGTGCCCAGGGCACTGAACGCGAGGAAGGCCCCTAGATATACCATCGGCGTCATTTCCCTTTCAGGCTGAACACCCAGAAGGCGATAGAGCACCGACTCCACCGGACACAGCAAACGGTCGAGGAATGTGGGCTGCCTTTCAAAGACGCGGGCAAGGTAGAGGCCGATGGGTTTCGCCAGCGACATGAGGAGCGCAATAAATACCACGTATTCCAGCCAGCGCATCATGGGGTTCTCCAGTATCGATCATTTAGAAATCACACCAGATCGAGGGGTGAGTCGGTCGAGTGCAAGATTCAGCGGTAACACTGCTACTCGGGGCTCGCCGAGGAAACCAAACTGCCGCCCCTTCGTGTGTGCCGTCACAAGGTGGCGCACCTCTTCTTCGTTCAGCTTGCGCTCGCGGGCCACACGGGGGACTTGCAGGGCAGCGTTGGCCGGGCTGATGTGCGGGTCAAGTCCGCTGCCGGAGCGGGTGACAGCGTCAATGGGAACCACCGAGCCGGGAGGCAGGCCGTTACTTTGGCGGTATAATTCCGCTAGCTCCCGGACTCCGGTAAAGGATTTGCTCTGCCCGGTGACGGCCTGGTCACCTTTCACGCCGTCTCGCAGCTTTAGGTTCGCCGGGCCAAGGTTCGTGCCGCCGGATGCACTCGCGTCGTAACCGTCGCCGGCCGCCGACGGCCTCGGGTGGAAATATCCCGGGCCCGAAAAGTTTTGCCCGATGAGTTCGGCGCCGACCACTGCACCGTCTCGGGTTACCAGGCTGCCTTCGGCTTGATGGGAAAATAACGGGAAAGCCAGTCCTGCCAAGGCCAGCGGGAAGACGATTCCGGTCAGCAGAGTGAGCAGTAGAATGCCCAGCATCGCCGGGCGGATTAGCTCGCGGAGTCCACTGACAAGCTTGGAATGTTCCAAAACGTTGCCTTCCTGGGGCGACGGACACCGATCGTTCATCCGGGAATTCTCCTCTCCGAACTCGCCGTATGGTCTAAGCCAGCCCGAGGGCAGCGACCATCAGGTCGATCAGTTTAATGCCTACAAATGGAGCGATGATGCCTCCAAGACCGTATATGAGAAGGTTTCTGCGCAAAATCGCCGCCGCGCCCTGGGGATGGAACTTAATGCCCTTAAGCGCCAGTGGAATAAGGGCCACAATGATGAGCGCATTGAAGATAACAGCACTGAGAATGGCGCTCTGAGGAGATGCCAGCCCCATCACGTTGAGGGCGCCTATCTGTGAGAAGGTCCCCAGCAGCATCGCGGGGATGATCGCAAAATATTTGGCAACATCGTTTGCGACGCTGAAGGTGGTGAGTGCTCCTCTTGTCATGAGGAGCTGTTTGCCGATTTCGACGACTTCGATCAGCTTGGTCGGGTTCGAGTCCAGGTCCACCATGTTGCCCGCTTCCTTTGCCGCCTGAGTCCCGGTATTCATGGCAACACCCACATCGGCCTGGGCAAGCGCCGGGGCATCGTTGGTCCCATCTCCCGTCATGGCGACAAGATGGCCCGCAGCCTGTTCCCGGCGGATGAGGCGAAGTTTGTCCTCGGGCTTTGCTTCGGCCAGAAAGTCATCCACTCCTGCTTCCTTGGCAATTGCCGCTGCGGTGAGAGGATTGTCTCCGGTGATCATGATCGTTCTGATGCCCATGGCGCGAAAGCGTTCAAACCTATCGGGAAGCCCGCCTTTTACAATGTCTTTCAGGTGGACAACTCCCATTACTCGTTCCGAGCTTGCCACCACCAGGGGAGTCGCCCCCTTGGATGCGAGCTGCTCGATCGAGGCCTCCACTTCTTTGGGCAGACTGCCGCCCACGTAATCGCGTACGGCATCGGCAGCTCCCTTTCGATATTGCTTTTCGTTGATGTCGACACCACTCATTCGTGTTTTAGCTGTGAAAGGTACAAAATGAGCATTCTCGAAATCGTTCAGTTGACGCAGTTGACGCTCCCGAATTCCAAATTCTTTAGCGAGTACCACGATGCTGCGTCCTTCGGGAGTCTCATCAGCAAGCGAGGCAAGCTGGGCAACATCGGCCAGTTCTTCCACACTGACCCCGAATGCGGGGATGAATTCGACCGCCTGGCGGTTCCCAAGAGTGATAGTCCCAGTCTTGTCGAGCAAAAGCACGTCCACGTCTCCCGCCGCCTCAACAGCCCGGCCGCTCATTGCAAGCACATTTCGCTGAACCAGCCGGTCGATGCCCGCAATGCCTATCGCGCTTAGCAGACCGCCGATCGTGGTCGGAATGAGGCAGACCAGGAGGGCGGTAAGGACAGTCACCGAAAAAACTGCCTCCGAGTAGGCGCCGAATGACTTAAGGGTCATGATCACGATGATGAAGATGATCGTCAGCGCTGCGAGCAGAATTGTGAGTGCAATCTCGTTTGGAGTTTTCTGGCGGCGCGCGCCCTCGACAAGTGATATCATGTGATCCAGGAAGCTCTCACCGGGATTTGCCGTGACTCGCACAACAATTTCATCGGAAAGAACACGGGTACCTCCCGTAACCGCGCTCCGGTCCCCTCCAGCCTCACGAATGACCGGGGCTGACTCCCCGGTAATTGCCGATTCGTCAACGCTTGCAGCCCCTTTGGTCACATCGCCGTCGGCCGGGATGATCTCACCTGCCTTGACGACCACCTGGTCTCCTTTGCGAAGCGATTCGGCTGGGACCGACCCGGTGGCGCCGCTCACCTCCAGGAGATTGGCCGTTGTTTGCGTGCGGGCTTTGCGAAGGGTCTGAGCCTGCGCTTTGCCGCGTCCCTCCGCCATCGCTTCGGCAAAGTTGGCAAACAGTACCGTGAACCAAAGCCAGATCGATATCTGAACAAGAAACCCGGCCGACTCATGGCGCGACGGAAAGAATAGTTCGCACGTGGTCACGACAGCCCCAACCAGAGCTACGAACATTACGGGGTTTCGAATCATGTGGGCTGGGTTGAGTTTCAGGAAGCTATCCCTGATTGCCGGAATCAAAATCGATCGATCGAAAAGAGTATGTGCTTTTCCCGACATTTTTTCGTTCCTCAAAAAAGTTTGGCTCAGTTTGTCATCAGGAAATACTCGACAACCGGGCTAAGGCTCAGCACCGGAAGAAAAGTCAGCACAAGCACGGGGACGATCACACAAAGGCGGCCGGCGAGTTCGTTAGAAATCTTCGGGCCGCACAAGCACGACGAATAGATAGACGATCAAAGCGACCCCCACCGTTCCCACTATCCAGTTCTCAACCATTCCTTTCTCCCCGTAGAAAGCGCACGTAAAGTCTACAAAGAACAAAGAAGCTGGCTGTAAATGAAGAAAAGAAAGTATCCATTTGTATTTCTCCGTGTTTCCGCTTCAAGTTTGAACTCTCCACGCAGGCAGCAGACTTAAGGGAAAATGTAAACCTGGTCCATCTTCCGGAACTGCTTTCACGTTAGTTTGCACTGCCGTAAGCCTTCAAAAGTTCCCCGGATTGCAGGTATCCGGATCGCCAATTTCATTTGAGATTTCCCCATGACCGTTTTGAGATTCTCAGTTGCATACAAGGAAGGGCAAAAAGAGAGTTGTTCCTGATCACAATATGCCATTACTCATCCAAGATGATGCATTCATCTGATTCAAGCTGATCATCACTAGTAATCACTTAACCCCCCCATCGCCATGTGCTCGCGTTAAATAATCGCATACGCTGTGCCATATCGAAAGGCACTTAAATACAATGACTTAGATGAGGATCGGCAGGTTTTCGGCATTTTTTTCTCAGATATCTTCGTCCTGAATTTAATGGCGATGGTTTTGGATTGACCTATTGTTTTGGTGTTTCATCCCTGCTCCTCAAAAATGCACCTGAATCGAGGCAAGCAGCGTGCCCCCTCATCTTAAACAGCAACAGATTGAAATAACAGAGTAAAGTGCACAGGGAATGATGACGATATCTACTTGAGATTTCAAAACGTAAAGCGGTGGGGTGTCCAAGACTTCAAAATGAAATGAAGGGGAAGGTTAATCGCTTATCTCGATGACCTTAACTGATCCAGGATCTTTATCAAACGAATGTCATTTGAATGGATGTGGCTTCGAGGATAAGGCAAGGCTGGATCCTTGCATGGAAAGATGCCAGGCCATATTTATTTGTCCTGCCCTCATGACGATGGCCAAGGCCTTTACGAACACGTCCTCCAGGCCCGTTTAGTACTCATCAGTATCGAAACCGGATGAGATTCTTGCATTTTTGCTCTAATTCGTCTTCGGCGTTTCCTTGGACCTGATAGTAGTCCCTCACTTGGGAGAATTTCTGACAGAGGGCGGCAATCTCCTGGATCAGTTCCTCCCCGCTCTTCAGTGCCAGATGGTTCTTTAGGTCTGTCAGCGTCAGCTTATTCATCCTGACTACCTGCTTTCCGATCGAAGCCCTCCAATTTGAGATTCCACTTTCAAACATGACATCTTCCTTTCACTATTTTTGAGCCGTGCGAATGTGTCTCGGGTTCGCTCAATGGAGTTTCGCTCTCCCACCGCTCATAATAGAAAGCCGCCAATCCCTGGGCAATGGGACGTCCAGAAGTAAAACTTCGCCCATGGCGTCCTTGACGAGCTTTTCCGTCGCCTTTGTCACCGGCACAAGCGGCAGGCGCACTTCGTTGCGGCACTTCCCGAGCAGCGAGACTGCGTATTTCACCGGCGACGGCGACGTTTCAGCAAACAGAGCCTCGACGAGCGGGGCAAGCTGGTGATTGATGCGCATGGCGGTGGCGACGTCTCCCTGCCGCCATGCGTTCTGCATCTCCGAGCACAGCCGCGGCGCGACATTCGACGCGACCGAAATGCACCCAGCCCCGCCCTGCGCAAGGAACGCCAGCGCCGTGTCGTCGTTGCCCGAAAGCTGGATGAACTTGTCGCCACAAAGCCTGCGGGTTTTCAACGGCCTTTGAAGATCGCCCGTCGCGTCTTTTATGCCTGCGATGCGCGGCAACTCGGTCAGGCGCGCCAGCGTCTCGACGCTGATGTTCGTGACCGTGCGGCTCGGCACGTTGTAAACGACAATCGGCAGGCCGGTATGATCGTGGATCGCCTTAAAGTGCTGATAAAGGCCTTCCTGCGTCGGCTTGTTGTAGTAAGGCAAGACGTGCAACGCCGCATCCGCGCCGAGGTGCTCGGCCTGTTGCGTAAGCCGTATGGCGTGCTCGGTGTTGTTCGTGCCGCAGCCGGCGATGACGGGAACCTTGCCTCTGGCGACTTCGAGGCAAAGGTTTATTACGAGTTCATCTTCTTCGGTCGAGAGCGTCGGCGACTCGCCGGTCGTGCCGCAGGGAACCAGACCGTTCGTGCCTTCATCAATCTGCCATTTCACGAAATCCTGATAAGCTTTGCCGTCGATCTTACCACCCTTGAATGGCGTAATCAGGGCCGTAATGGAACCGTAAAACTGGGTTGCGATCATGGAGATCTCCTGTCAGCTTTAATCATGCCTGAATCAGCGACACCAAAGTGTCACCAGAAAAATAACAGCCAGAATATGGAGGATGCCGTTACATCCGAGAACCTATGCCCCTCTGGAACGATTATTGGCTTCCTGCCGGCGCTTGCACTCGATACACAAAGTCGCCTCAGGCCTGGCGTTCAGGCGTTCTATTCCGATATTGTCACCACATTGCTCGCAGTGCCCGAAACTACCGTCCTCAATCCTTTGCAGCGCCTCGCGGATCTTGTGGATGTGCTTTCGTTCCCGGTCCCGTATGCCGAGCATGAAACTCCTGTCGGATTCAACAGTCGCACGATCTGTGGGATCAGGGAAGTTTTCCGCGTTCTCGGTCATGCGAGCCACTGTTTTCTCCGCTTCTAATTTGAGATCATCGAGTCTCCTAAGAAGCAAATCCTTGAAATATGCTTGAGTTTCCTTATCCATATTAAAACTTCGCTGCCAGGTTTTGCCGTCGATCTTGCCGCCCTTGAACGTCATAATCAGGTCGGTAACGGAACCGAAAGATTGGGTCGCACTCATTGGGAAAACTCCTGTCAATTGTACCAAACAGTCCGGCCGCCAAAGCCTCGCAGGCCATCGCGGCATTCCTATCCCGCCCCGCCATCAAAGCCCATGACGGTGAGAAAGGGTTAAATGTTACGGCGCAGAATTCAACTCACATATTCTGCGCCGAAACGAGACCTCTGTAACTTTCACTAACATGTCATGCTTCATATGGCTTCGTTCAATGCCTTTGGATTAATGTACCCCGGCTATCTAAGCGATCTTCTCTGACTAGAGAGAATGCGGCATTCTTTTCAGTTAGTGAGGGAGACACTTTCGGTACCCCGGGATTCCATGTTATGAACCACATTAATGGTCCGTAGCATGCAATGATCGATTTGGACTTGGGACTTGGGGCTCATTTCCATCTCCTCTTGCCCGAAAGCATAGAGCATAATGCATACCACTTGAAGGACATAAGCCATGTTGTTCCGCTTCCGTTACCTTTAGCTATCGTCAGGTCTTAGAAAAAAAGCTGAAGCATTTCAAAATGCAATGGATGCCGATTCTGAAGATTGCAAATTGAAATGGAAGAATGTGGCGCTATGCCAGCGTTAAGAGTATTCAAAAGGAGCGGCAAAACCGGCGCTGCAAATACGCCAGGAGACTGATTAAGAACCCGTGTAACCTTGAGCCAAGCGCACAGGGGTATGACTATATATTGGAATTCATACAATATCATGACGCTGAATACATCCAGAGTTCAGATATAATTTCAGATATAATTTCCCCGTCGTCGATGATTCGGACCACCGAGCTCTCGGAGACCACTACCGCTACCGAGTTGGTCAGTTTAGTTATGGATGCGGCCGCCATGTGCCTGCTGCCAAGGCCGAGCGGCAAGTCAATTCCTTTTGAAGAAGAATCCAGGTAGCAGCAGGCCGAAACGACCGTCCCTTCATCGGAGACGACGAAAGCACCGTCCAGTTGCGCAAGCTCCTTGATCGTTTCACGCATGTCGGTATCTGAAATCTGCTTCACCTTAGCGGGATGCCCCAGAAGGGGGTCCAGAATCAGGCTTCGAGAATGCTTCAGGACGTTTTCCGCGTCCGAGACTGCGAATATTGTCCCGATTCTTCTTCCCTTCCTGCCTTCACGAGCGATCTCGAAGGCAAGGGTTATGACCTCCTTGAGAATATTGAGATTCACGCCTCTATTCTCAGAGCATATCTCGGATAGGATATCTTCCGGCATTTTCATGAAAGCCCGTCCGCTCTTTATTAAGCCCCGCCACTCATATCTGAAGGATGGTCTTCGAATGTGTGTTCCGCCCTAGTCAATTCCTGCCGGGAATCTCAGATCCGCTTTTCCGCCTTCGCCAAAGCATCACGTCCTACGGCGACTTCATTCTTAAGTCTGGAGATCCGCCTGGCTTGGTCGGCAATCTTAACCTCGGCATCTCCAAGGGCCAGCATCAATGCTTCTATTTTAGCGTCCTTGTGTTCGTTGATCTTCGCCAGCCGATCTCTATCAACCCGGATTTCGGCGCTTTCGGCTTTAAGTTTTGCCCTTAGAGCGATTACCCGCTTTTCGAAAGTCTCCGCCAAAAGGTGTTTCAACTCCGAAGACAAGTCTGCGATATGGGTCTTCTCCACCCCATTGCAGCAGTATCGCGTTTTCCACAATTCAAAGTATTGATCAACCTCATCGGTGCTCTGAACGTGCAATTCCTCGCAAATTGCGCACAGGGTCGGAGGTCTTCCGGTCCACACCATACGGTCTGCAATTGCCGCCACTGTGTTGAAATTTAAATCTAAATGGTTTGGCTTAACTTTAATTTGATTCATTTGAGCCTCTCCCGTAACGTCTGCAACATTATTATGGACCTTGCCCAAAACCTCTGAGATGAGTATCGCCGGGCTTTCAGCAGCCTCTTTTGAGATATCTTCTTCCTGAGTCTTTCAGCAATACTTTTGGTTTGACCTGTGATTTGGGGACTCATTTCTGAACGCCAAAATTAATTCCAAGGGGAGATTGCAAGCGCCATACCATTTAATTCGAAGACGTAACATCTTGAAATTACAAATTGATTCGCATAAGTAAGGATGCAGATATCTATCCATACTTTCAAATTGCAAGATGATCGGAGGCCAAAAATTTCATAATGAAGTGCCCGTATGCATTTCAAAACCACGCCATGTGTGAGCACTTTCTCGCCGTCCGCAATAATTATTGAACTCAGGAGAAAAGGCCTAAGAACTTAAGGTCTGGTATGCGTCGTGAACGTCAATACAGTCATAATGGCGCAACATCTCCTACTTGCTGGCTGGGAAATTCATGACCGCAGGTGAGGAACGCCGGCTTTCCGCATGCAGGTACTGGAGATATGAAGAAGTCTTCGATAAGACCTGCTCTTATTGAGCGAACTGGCTGCCGCTTATACGGGGGAAAACGTGGAAATCGAAGGTCGGATCGCCACACCCCGAAGGGTGTAGCGTCCGATTTCCGATATTTATCTGCAACTTCTGTTAGAACGTCGCCGTCACGTTTACGCCGCCGTAAAAATGCGTGGACTCAGAGTCAAGCGAACTGGCCTTCAGGTAGTCTGAGGCAGAATCCGTTAAAGGCAGCCAGAGTCCGACTTTCGGGGAAATACTTACATACTTGTTTATTGGGAACTTGATGTCGGCGGTTAACTG
>Ga0326727_10000386_pt1 | contig 182886 bp, 177 predicted proteins | sample MB2enrmetagenome_FD_207643 | JGI IMG/M metagenome (GOLD analysis project Ga0326727, IMG submission 207643) | Lab enriched peat soil microbial communities from McLean, Ithaca, NY, United States - MB29MY | ecosystem: Environmental > Terrestrial > Soil > Wetlands > Peat | place: USA: New York... | reverse complement strand
TTTTCAATGTCCTGATAATCATCCACCTTGCTTAGCAAGGTGTCAAGGGAAAAATCAAAATTATTTGTCATCCTGCTAAGCAAGGGGTTACTATTTGGCCATGACGAATCCAGAGATCGCAGCCGCGCTCAAGAAGGAGCGGGTCAGAATCGCGCGCCTGGGCGGCCTGGGACGCGCAAAGAAGCTGACCGCCAAACAGCGGAAAAAGATCGCAACCGATGCCTCTCGGGTTGCGGCAAAGAACCGAACGGACAAAGCCAGGCAAAAGAAGGGCTCGTGAAAACTCCGGCCGCACTGCTCCTATGTGCCTTGTCGCTCAGCTGTGGCAGCAACAAAAGTAGCACTCCCAGCGGCCCGCAGAGCCTCAACAATGGAGCCACTCTTGCCACTGTCACGAGCTACTGGGCGAATGAAGAGTGCGTCCCCGGCTACGTGATGGGGATTGAGTTCGCCGCCAACGATCAGTTTCAGACGATCATCACCGGCAGCGGCCCTGGTTCGACAACCTGTGTCGGCAACGTCGGTCAGTACGGGCAGGGCGGCTATCTGACTCTGGGCGGTTCTTGTAGCGGCGCAACCGGTCCGAACGGCAGCTACATGGAGATCGAGGAGATCACGAGCATCAGTGGCTCGACCGCATCGGGATCGATGACCGCGAGCCTCACGACTTCGATGCAGCCAGGCGTCACCGCTTCGAACTGTGCCTTTACTCTCGTTCAGGGCAAACAGCCATGAGCAGCGAACAGCAGACTCGGTCAACCCGCGGCGGCCGTCGAGAGGGCGCCGGCGCCCATCCCACGACACTCAAGGGGATGCTCAAGAGATTGCCGCCGGCACAGGCGCAGAAGATCCGGCGCGAGATCCGGCGAGACGCGCTGCGCATGCTGATCAGCTGGGCTCGCGGCGAGTTGCAGGGGGGCTAAAGGGAATGCAGGCGCAACCGCAGAGCAGCGCACTGACTTACCCGCACGGATCTGCACTCCGTTTCACGCCTGCAGGTCTGCGAGTCCTCGGCTGGCGCATGGGTCAGCTGTGCGCTCAGCGAACGCAAGGCCCGGAGCTAACGAAGATCCTCAATCGAGAACTCGGGGTAAATCGAAAGCTCGACTACTACTGGAAATGGGCGAAGGCGCACGGTCTCGAATGGACGCCTGCCCAGCGCATCGGCCGGCCTGGCCATCGGGTCGCGCCCGTCGAGCTGCTTCCAAAGGATCAGCAATTCTGCAAATTTTGCGAGGGTGTTCGCGCGCCCGTTCCCTACCAACTCTCGGGGCGAAATGGAACGCTGTTTCTGTGCGCGACGAGGTGCTGTCCTGAATGCGGGGCGAAGCTTGAGGTTCACGAGATCCAGAACAAAGCCACTGGCAAGGTAGAAGCTCGCCACTGGTCTCACCCGTTCCCCATGCCTCCGCGGAAGTGCCTGAATCCGAAGTGCGGCGTCGAGTTTGTCCCAACCAACAAAAAGAACCCCCACCAGGAGGGTTGCAGCAAGCGCTGTACGCAGATCATCTCGGTGCGACGTTGGGAAAAGAACCATCCTGAGAAAGCGCTGGATCTACAGCAGCGGTCTTCACAGAACCGGCAAAGGAAAGTGAAGTTGGCCGAGGATCTAGCGCGAGAGGTTGCAGAGCTGAAGGCTCATATTCAGCCGAAGAGAGGGCCCGGGCGTCCCGCGGAACCAGAGCATCAGAAGAGCTACTTTAGGATCGGGAAACAGGTCGAGACCCAAATCCCAAAACGCCTGAAGGGAGACAAGAACGCGATCGTCGCAGCACGCCGGCTGGTTTCTGAGAAGACCAGGATGCCCTACGATCTCATAGCTCAGTACCACAAGACATTTCGGCAAACTCTCTCCGAGGGCTCTGGTCCGCGCCTCGCCGCCAACTCTTCCGTTTGAACCCGGTACACAAATTCGCCTGAGTTTTCGCACCGGTTACCCGGTGTAATAATTCGCCCCAATTGTTGTCCCGTACCGATCCTTCCCATCTTGCTGTAAGAACTCGTGCATGGTCACGAGCGCCTCGAAATCTCGTTCGTCGGGTGATGCACCGATGCCGGGTGCTGATCCGCGGCCGATCGAGTTGCCGGTCGCGGCGCCGAAGAAAAAACCGGAGCCGGCGAAAGTGCCAGAGGAGCAGCCGGCGAGAAGGGCTGCGTAGACAGGAGCTCCCAAACAAAGCAACGGCGCGGAGATCGCACCCGCGCCGCCAAGAAAGTTGAGAACCATGGACAGGATGGCTTCAACAGCGAAAGCATATCGCAATTCGGTCCCGCGCAAAACCACAAAATTCTACCGTCCCCGCTGGTGTCGTTTCTGCGGCGGAACAGGCTACCGGCCGATCGAGGGCGCCCCGAACTTTGCAGTGAAGCCCTGCGAGTGCCGACTTCCCCAACCTCATCCTGATCTGAAATGCGTGGCGGCCGGCGAACGATGAAACCCCTTCGTCAGGTTGTCGCCGAACAGATGGTGCGCGTTCACCTCGTGCGCCCCGAGCTGGCAGACGAGTGGGTCCGCGCCATGAGCGCCGGCGAAGTCAAACAGCGTTTCAAGTTCTACGCGGGAATGGAGTTGAGTGTCGTAGGTCCCAAAACAGAGCCGGTCAACGTGTCTTCTACCCGGTTTTCACGCCCGGCGACGATGACGGCAGGCCCACGGCACTCAACCCTGTTTCCGCGGTCGGGCACGAGTCTGCCAGATTCGGAAGTAGAAAACCGGGGAAAGCTGGCGCCATAGATTCACCGTGGTGCGAGCAGAAAGGTGGAAAAGAGAAACCCCCCTGGGCGGCTGGTTTTGGTTTTGCCTCTAGGGTTTGGGTTCTTTACTTGATACCAGTGAATAAGTCGACAGATCGGCACGGAGTCAACGACTTAGAGTCGAAGCCATCACAGGCCTTTGGGTCTTCCGGGTTCTTGGGGGATGAGTTTCGGCTTCTCGATCGCTACGAATTGCAGAGTGAACTTGTGGAGACGCTCAAACAAACCGAGCACCATGCCCATCTCGCGCCGAAGGTCGCGGCGTGTCATCACACGTTTCGTGGGTGGCTTCGTAACGGCTGCGGTCATACCTGGGCTGAAGCTGAGAACTCGTGTTCAGTGCGTATTTGTCCCCATGACTCACGTCGGCGATCGCTCATTCTGGCGGCGCGTATTGAAAAGTTCACTGTCGGTAAAACCGGGCTTCGTTACGCCGTGCTCGCAGAGCGCAACACAGAGAATCTTCGTGAAGGCATTGTCTCGCTGTGGGGCGCATGGACCCGATTGCGCCGATCGGTGCGTTGGAAGCGGAAGGTCAAAGGCTGCGTCGTCGCGCTCGAAGTTACGCGCAATCGTGAGGAAGGCACTTGGCACCCACATCTGAACGTGTTGATGGAAGGCGAATATTTTCCGTTTGAAGAGCTGAATCACGCGTGGATCGAAGCGACAGAGGGCCGAGGCCAGACGTCCTATATTCGCGCGGCCGATGCCGGCACGGCTCGTGAATTGATTAAGTACGTCACGAAGATTGCGGATCTGTTCGGTGATGCCCAAGCGCTCGATGAATTTCTCACCGCGGTTTCACGAAAGCGCCTCGTGCGCACTTATGGCACGTTCTATGACCTGCCGGTTGACGATGAGGACAATCCGCAACGAGCCTGCCCCGACTGCGGCGAGCATGATGGCATCGTAAGACTCGGCATCGTGCCAGCCTCTCAGGTAAGTCTCGATTTCAAAGGGGTCTTCCGCGTTAAGCGCGGCGAGGGAGAAATAGATTGCGCATGCCAGGAGGCAGTCGAATTCTATCCCAGTCTGTTGATGGATTCACGTCTGGTGGGTCGCCGCAGCGCGGGGCGCTACAAGCATCGTGGTGTTCCGATGTCGTCCGACGCAATCAGACGTTTGAAGGCGTACTCGCTGCGGTTTGATGAGAGTTTTCGCGGCAACTAGCCGCATGAGGAGAAGCAATGGCGACAGCACCAGCAACCCCAATGAAGCCCCGGCGCGAGATGCAGGAAGTGAAGGCGCCGGAACAATTTCAGTTCAGCGAGAAAGCTCGCACCTTGGACGGTGTTCTGATCGACATCGACCAGGTGACGGTGAAGGGCAGAGACACCATGCAGTACACCCTTCGCGCTGAAAACGGAAACCGCGTCACCTTTCTCGCAACCTACGATTTGCAGCGGAAGATCCAGCCGTTGCATGTCGGGCACTGGCTCACGATCACCTACGAAGGCGAGGATCACTCGATCCAGACGCAGGGCTCGCCGCTCCGAAAATTCAAGGTGCTGGTGAGCAAGGAAAAAGAACCTGGTTTCTGAGGAGCGGATCTGTGACTCGTTTCACCGGAAAGCTTTTCGTTCTCTACGCCGGCCGCGAGCAGTCCGGAGACGCGGCCGGCCTTGAGAACGCGGATCCTTTGGCGACGGCGCTCTCTGAGTCGCAGGCGCGCGAGCGTGGCTACTGGTTTCGTGACGCGATCTGGTGGGAGTACGACGTTGTGGACGGCCGAACTGTTTACGGGATTGCACGCTGGGATCTCTGGGTCCGTCGAGGGCCTGAAATGTTGCGAAGAGTGAAATGATCGTTCGCACAAAAATCGACTCTTCCACTGAGGCTCGTCCTATACTTGCGTCCGAGGCAGCTCTTCAATCGGCGAGCCATTCGGGAGACCTGATGGCTCGAAAAAGGTTTCAGCGAGGCATGCTTCGGCTTCGCGGAAAGAGGCAGAGGGTATGGGTCGGAATGTGGCGAGAAGACGTCTTACTCGCCGATGGTTCGACGCGTCGCATCCGGAAGTCAGAAGTTCTCGGGTCGCTGAAAGAGTACAAAACGAAGCGACTCGCAGAACGCGCGCTCGAACAGCGACTCGCAGAAGTCAACTCGTTAACCTACAAACCGCGTCCCACAGCCACGTTTCGCGAATTTGCTGCGAAGTGGCAGAAGGACGTACTCACACAATTCAAACCTTCGACCGGCCCTGCAGACCGGTCCAGGATTAGCGTGCATCTGCTCCCGCAGTTCGGCGATCTTTGCATGAAGGACATAAGTGCGCAGCGAATTCAGGCGATGATCGCGAGCAAACAGCGGGAGCTTTCAGCGAAGTCAATCCGCAACCTGGTCGCCACTCTTCGGATGATGTGGACACAAGCACGGGCGTGGGGCTATACGCAACACGATCCGTTCTTTGGCCTCGTGCTTCCCGAGCGTGGCTTACTCAACGAACGGTTCCTTTCGCTTAGCGAAATGAAGCGCCTCATCGATGCGGCGCCAGAGCCGTACAAAACCTACTACTGGATTCTCGCCGAGACGGGCGTTCGCGCCGGCGAGATCGGGGGCCTTCCTGTCTCGAACCTCTTGCTCGATCAGGGCGTCGTGAAGATCGCCCAGAGCGTTTGGCACGGGAAGATTCAAACAGTCAAATCGATCAAGGGGAATCGCCTGTGCGAGATCTCGCCGCAGCTCGTTGCGCACCTGCGCGAATATCTTCGCCACTGGCGCCCCAATCAACTCGGGTTGTTGTTCGCGACCTCAAAGGGAACGCCCTGGGATACGGACGTGGTGCGAAAACGCAAGCTCTATCCTCTACTCGAAAAGTTGGGGATCGAGCGCTGTGGCTTCCACGCCTTCCGTCATGGGAACGAAACTGTGATGGACCAGGAGAGTGTGCCGATGGCGATCCGGCAGTCGCGCCTAGGCCACTCAGACGCGCGCACAACCCTGCTCTACACGCACGTCGCTACGGAAGACGGCCGCAAGATCGCGGCTCGATTCGGAGAACTGCTGACATCGTCGCCCACCGCGGCGATCATGCCAGCGGGAAACGCGTAGGTTTTGGTGCTAAATGGTGCTAACTCAGGGGCTCGAATGGGCTGTAAGTGTTTGATGGAGTTGGTTGCGGGGGGTGGATTTGAACCACCGACCTTTGGGTTATGAGCCCAACGAGCTACCAGACTGCTCCACCCCGCACAGGAATCATAACAGTGCGGTGCAGCACGGTCAAACAGGGTCCGCGCACCAAGCAAGCCTATGACTGCCAGCAATGGCGTTGTGGTTGGGATATTCAACCGGCGGTTTCGGGCCGACCCGATCCACCAGACAACCCCATAATTGTGCAACGAGAATCGCTTCCCTCGCGGCTCAGCGGTTCAGCTTCTTGCGCTCGCAGGCGTCCACGATTTTTGTCGGATCGATTGCATCGCGGTCAATCTGCTCTTCCAGAATCTTTCCGTCCTTGCCCACGAGAAAATTCACGCGCCTCGGAGCTTTATATTTGTCCACGTAGATCCCATATTGCCGCGTGACCTCCCCTCCCCAGTCGCTTAGCAGAGGGAACGTGACTCCGATTTGATCGGCGAAGGCTTTATTGGCGAAAGGGCTATCCATGCTCACACCCAGAACCTGGGTGTCGGCCGCTTCCAGCTTTTGAAGATTCTGCTGGAAGGCCTTCATCTGCGCGGTTCAACCGCCCGTGAAGGCAAAAATGTAAAAGGCGACAACTACGCTGCTCTTGCCGCGATATTGGCCCAGTGATACATCCTTGAGACTTGATCCGTCGAAATACTGCAGCTTGAAGTCGGGAGCTACGTCGCCGACTTTCAGCTTCATCGGTGCTGGCACCAGATTACTCTGTGCCCTGACTTGCGGCACGACTATCGCGGCTACGAGCAACCACAGCCCCAAGCTTGCAAAACGACCCTTTTGTTTCATACACACCCCATGAGGACTTTAATCAGCGTACCGTGAGTGGGCGATAAGGTCAAAACGTACCAGGCCCACTTTGTCACCGCGCTCCTGGCCCGAGCTTTGTACAATGATCCGGCAGGACCTAGGTGTCCAATGAGCCTCCGCACTCTGAATGACATTTTGTTGAACGTGTGCCAGCACCGCCGCAACCGCGTCATGCTGCAGCAGCAAGGTTCAGTCTGGACGCCAATTTCTTCCGCCGAACTCTACCGCAACGTGGTGGGCCTGGCTCGCGCGCTCGAATCATGGGGAATTCGCAAAGGCGACCGTGTTGCCATCCTCAGCGAGAATCGTCCCGAGTGGACGATCACGGATTTCGCTGTGCTGTCGATGGGCGCAGTCACCGTTCCCATTTACTCCACTCAGACCGCGGAACAGACTTCCTTCATTCTCAATGATTCCGGTGCTCGCGCCGTCGCGGTCTCGACAAGCAGTCAGTTGGAAAAAGTGCTGGCCGTCCGGCAGCAGACTCCCTTAGAGCAGATTCTGGTGATGGATGCCATCGAGACTCCACATGCCGTTCCCATGCAGGAATTGATGCTACGCGGTCCGGCGAATCCCGACCCCGAATTCAATGTGCGTTCGGCTGCGATTTCGCCCGATGACCTGGCCACCATTATCTACACTTCCGGCACTACCGGCACTCCCAAGGGAGCGATGCTGACCCACAGCAACATGGCTTCGAACATTTCGTGCTCGATGGAGGGATTCGACATCGGCGAGAAAGAAGAGTTATGCGTATCGTTTCTTCCGCTCTCGCACGTCACGGCGCGCCACGTCGATTTCGCGCTGCTTTACCGTGGTGTCGTGCTCGCCTATTGCCCTGAAATCACGCGCCTGCTGCACGTGCTCAAGGAGCTGCAACCCGACATCTTTGTCGGCGTGCCCCGCGTCTACGAGAAGATTCGCCAGCAGGCGATTCTGCAGGCGGCAAGCTTCCCGAAGGATGCTATCTTCCGCTGGGCGCTCAAGACAGGACAAGCGCATCGTACCGAGATTCTCGAAGAACGGCAGCCAACCTCCCTCTCGTGGAAAATTGCTAATCGCCTAGTGTTTTCGAAGATACGGGCAGCAATGGGCGGCAAGACCGAAGAATTCCTTTCTGGGGGCGCACCGCTGGGCCGCGAATTGACCGAGTGGTTCGCCGACATCGGCATCCGCATCCACGAAGGTTATGGCCTGACCGAGACTTCGCCTGTCATTGCCGTGAACACTCCCACGGCCAACAAAATCGGAACGGTCGGCAAACCGCTCTCCAATGTCGAAGTGCGGGTCGCCGACGATGGCGAAGTGCTCGTGCGCGGCCCCTCAGTTTTCAAAGGATATTGGAACCGTCCGGAGGAAACGCGAGATGCTTTTGTTGACGGCTGGTTCAAGACCGGCGACATCGGCCACCTGGATGCCGACGGATTCCTTTCGATCACCGATCGCAAGAAAGATCTGATTAAGACTTCGGGCGGCAAGTTCATCGCGCCCCAGCCGATCGAGAATTCGCTCAAGCTCAATCCGCTGATTGGAACGGTAGTCGTTCTCGGCGACCGGCGCAAATTCCCTGCCGTTCTGATCGCGCCGCATTTTCCTGTTCTCGAAGATTGGGCCCGCGCCAACAAGGTCGCCTTTGGTTCCCGGGAAGAACTCGTCGCCAACCCGAAGGTGCAGGCACTTTACGAAGCCATCGTCGAAGATGCGAACGCAAGCCTTGCGCGATTCGAAAAGCTGAAGCGCGTGGTCATTATCCCGGAGGAACTCTCGGCAGCCGACGGCACCTTGACCCACACGTTCAAAGTCCGCCGGCGCGGCATTGAAGCACGCTACAGCAAACTGATCGACGACATGTACGCGAAAGCGGAAGCCGAGGGCCGCTAGACGCCGTACAATAATTATTATGACGGACTCATTCATCCTCGCCGGCAAGCAATTTCAGTCCCGCCTCATTGTCGGGACTGGTAAATACAGATCCTTTCAGGAAACCGCGCGCGCGCTCGAAGCTAGCGGCGCCGACATGGTCACCGTAGCTGTGCGCCGCGTGAACCTCGACCGCAGCAAGGAATCTCTCCTCGACTACATTGATCCCAAAAAATACTTCCTTCTTCCAAACACTGCCGGCTGCTACACCGCCGACGAAACCATCCGCACCGCGCGCCTGGCCCGCGAGGCCGGTCTGTCGGACTGGATCAAGCTGGAAGTCATCGGCGATCAAGCCACGCTGTATCCCGATGTCCAAGCCACGCTCGAAGCCACGCGCATCCTCGTGAAAGAAGGTTTCACCGTGCTGGCCTACACCTCCGACGACATCGTGGTCGCCAAGCGTCTCGTCGATGCGGGAGCCTCCGCGGTTATGCCCCTCGGTGCGCCCATCGGCAGCGGTCTCGGCATTCAGAACGCCGCGAACTTGCGAATTCTGCGCGAGATGATCACCGGCGTTCCCTTGATCGTGGACGCGGGCGTTGGCACGGCATCCGATGCAGCCATTGCGATGGAACTCGGCTACGACGCCGTATTGATGAACACCGGAATCGCCGGCGCCCAGGAACCGGTGCTCATGGCAGATGCCATGAAGCAGGCTGTACAGGCGGGCCGAAAGGCCTATCTGGCCGGGCGCATGCCGCGCAAGCTCTACGCAACCGCCAGCTCACCGCTGGAAGGGGTGGTGCGTTAAGTCGCCTGCCGAAAGACGAAGCAGTTGATTACGCAAACGCAGAGCCATTCCCAATAAACCAAAGGGCGACCGCTCGGGCCGCCCTGTTCTTTTGTAGTGAGCAGTCGTGCACACTCTACAACATCTTCAGACTATCCACGTGAATCTTGTCTCCCTCGACGTGTCCGGTCACGGCCACGTGATGGCCTTCATGCCCTTTAATGGCATCGGGGTTGTCGATTTGCAGGACTTTCTGGTCGCTGTCAGTAACGACTACAGCGGGCGATCCGGCCGCGATGCACTTCTTCGCGCAGTCCTCCATGCCGGCATGGGCGCCCTTCGCGCCGCACTTGGCGTCGGTAATCCACCCATTCACAGTTTGGGCATCGCCGGCCACAGCCAACGAGCACGTCAGAATCAAAGCAACGGCAAACAACAAGCAAACGGTTTTACGCATATGGTCCTCCTCAGGTTAGTCCCCACACAAGGCAGCTAAGTGAACTCTATCACGGGACCGCAACGACTGCATCCCCTTGGAGAACACGTCCGCTCGGTACTTCAGCAGCCTGTCGATTCGTCAAAGCCCCGTCGATTCGCTAAGCTAAGGCTTGTCTTTGCTGGCTCGCCCCGTGGCTGGTCTTGGCGGAGTCTCGGGCGTTACAAACACAACCTCGCCCTTGCGCGAGTAGTGCAACTGCTCGCGGGCTTCTTTTTCAATCGCCGCTGGATTTGACTTGAGCTGCTTGATCCGCTCCGCGTTGAGCGCGTTTTCCTTCTGCAGTCGGTCCACTTCGGCCTGCAACGCATGCATCTCCCCACGCTTCTGCTGATAGACGACCATGCCGTTAGCGCCGAAGATGGCATGCACAAGCAATCCAACAATCAGCAGCGCCGATGCCGCCGTTCCCACCACGCGCCACTCGCGCGCCAGCCACGTCCAACCCGGCCGCGTGCGCTCAACCCACTTCGCCGCCATGGCTTCGGCTCGCGGCCCTTGCTCCATGACCGCACGCAGCCCGTCCTCAGGACGCACCAGAATCCGCGCTCGCGCCTCTGGTCCGAGTCCGAGTTGTCCTAGTCGAAGATCCATGCCTTGGCTGCCGTGCTCAACTTCGTAAGGTCTTCCTTGCTGCGCGCTTCGCTGTACACGCGCACCACCGGCTCCGTGCCCGAAAGCCGGTAACACACCCACGATCCGTCCCCTAGGACGAGTTTCAGCCCGTCCGTCCGCACAACCGCGGCAACTTTGCTGCCACAAAACTCGGACGGATCACCACGTAACTTCTCAGTAAACTTCCCTTTCACTTCCGCCGTCAAGCGGAAGTTCTCGCGCAGCGGATAGAAGGAACCAACTTTGGCAAATATGCCTTCGAGTTGCTTGCCCAGCGAACTGCCGCGCCGCGCCACCATTTCGCAACAAAGCAAGCCCGCCAGCACTCCATCCTTCTCAGGAACGTGCTTGCGAATGGACAAACCGGCGCTTTCTTCGCCTCCGATCAATATCTTGTCCTGCTTGATCAGTTCGCCGATGTACTTGAAGCCCACTGGCGTTTCATGCAGCTCGATCTTGTGCTTCTCGGCCAGCGCATTAATAAGGTTCGTCGTAGCGACCGACTTCCCCACTCCGTTCTTCCAGCCGCGCGTTTCCACCAGATAGTCGAAGAGCAGCGCAATGATGTAGTTCGGCTGCATGAACGTTCCATCTTCATCCACAATGCCGAAACGATCCGCGTCTCCGTCGGTCGCAATTCCAATCCCGGCTCCGATTTCACGCATCTTCCTGCGCAAGTCATCGAGCAGATGATCGTCGGGCTCGGGCGCGTGTCCGCCAAAAAGCACATCCCGGTAATCATGCACGGCAGCAACGGGAACGCCCGCTTCCTGGAGCAAAGCGTCGGAATACCCGCGCGCTGCGCCCCACATCGGGTCAAAAGCGATCTTCACGCCGGATTTCTTAATGATGTCGAGATCCACGATCTCGCGCAGCCGCGCAAGATACATGCGCCGAGGATCGATGGACTGCGTCCCCGCCTTTGCCGCGCGCGGCGCTTGCGGGTTCTGATCATAAGCTGCGATCTCCGCTTCGATCGCCTTCGTCACTTCCGGCAGCGCGGGCGCGCCATCGGGAGTCGAGAACTTGATCCCGTTGTACTCCGGAGGATTGTGCGAGGCCGTAAAGTTGATCGCTCCATCGGCCTTCGACTGAATCACGGCATAAGAAATGGTTGGAGTCGGGGCAGGCTCCGCGATCAGCAGAGGCGCAATCCCGTAGCTCGACAGAACATCGGCCGCTGTCGAGCAGAAAGTCTCTCCCAGAAACCGCGGGTCGCGGCCAACAATCACCTTGGCTCCGCTGGTCTTCTGCGACGATACGTACCTGGCAATTCCGTGCACCGCGCGGCGCACATTGGCAAACGTAAATTCTTCAGCCACCACCGCGCGCCATCCCGAAGTACCAAACTTGATCTGTGTCATCATTGCTTGCCTTGTATGAATGGTCGACTTTGGGTTGCACGTTGGACGTTCATCCGACACGCCTTCAGGAGTAAAGTCTGAAGGCAGAAGGCATCGGCAAATCGCGTGCAACGCCTGATTCTATATGACTGACCCAGGATGTGACTGACGGAAGATATGACTGACCCGAGAGTTGTTCTAACTACCTGCGGTTCGCTCGAAGAAGCGCGGCACATCGCTCGCGCGCTGGTCGAGCGGCAACTGGCCGCCTGCGTCAACATCGTGCCCCAAGTGGAATCGATGTACCGCTGGAAGGGCGAAGTGGAAACCTCAACCGAAGTGCTGCTCGTGATCAAAACCACAGCGGGCGCTTTCGAGCGGCTGCAAGCCGTCTTGGCTAAATTGCACTCGTATGAAGTTCCGGAATGCCTCGAACTCACGGTCACCGATGGAAGCAAGGCCTATCTTAACTGGATTGGCGAGTCGGTGCGCTAGACCGCTGCCAGCGCCTGATCCAAGTCGCCGAGAATATCCTCAACGTCCTCGATCCCAACCGAAATGCGCACCAAGCCATCCGTAATCCCGATCTTCCGCCGTCCTTCCTCTCCCAGCGCAGCGTGCGTCATCGTGGCTGGATGCGAGATCAAGGTTTCAACTCCGCCAAGCGACTCGCCTAGCGAACACACACGCACCTTGCGCAGCATCTTGTTGGCGTTCGCCAGCGAGCCGGTTTCAAAAGAAATCAGCGCTCCGAAACCGGACATCTGCCGCTGGGCCAATTCGTGCTGCGGATGGTCCTTTAGTCCTGGATAGAAGACCTTCTTCACCTTCTTATGCTTCGCCAGATAGTCGGCGACTTTGCGGCCATTGCAGTCGTGCTGCAACATGCGCACCGCGAGCGTCTTCACGCCGCGCAGGATAAGGAAGCACTCAAAGGGCGACATAATCGCTCCCGCGCATTTCTGAAGAAATGCGAGCTTCTCAGCCTGTTCGCGCCTGGTGCAGACGACGACTCCGCCTAAACCATCGCTGTGGCCGTTGAGGAACTTAGTCGTCGAATGGACCACCATGTCCGCGCCGAACTCGATCGGGCGCTGAAAGTACGGCGACATGAAGGTGTTGTCCACAACCAACTCCACTCCGTGCTCGTGGGTCAACTCGCTGAGTGCGCGCAAATCGGACAGTTCCACCAGAGGATTGGTGGGCGTTTCCATAAACACGAGCCGCGTGTTCTTCTGGAAGGCGCGCTCGACCGCGCTCAAGTCCGAAGTATTGACGTAAGTAAATGTCAGGCCGAAATTCACCAGGACTTGGTTAAACAGTCGCGGCGTTCCGCCATACAGATTGTGTCCGGCAACGACGTGATCTCCGGCTTTGAGCATGCTGGTAACGGCATTGATCGCGGCCATTCCGCTGGCGAAGACCTTGGCAGCGACTCCGCCTTCGAGCGCGGCAAGGTTCGTCTCCAGGCGATCGCGCGTCGGATTCGACACGCGCGAATATTCGTAGCCTTTGTGCTTTCCGATCTCTTCCTGAACGTAGGTCGAAGACGCGTAGATCGGGACGTTGACTGCGCCAGTTGCGGGATCAGGTTCTTGGCCTGCGTGAATGGCGCGAGTGGCGAAACCTTGTTTTTTGGGGACTGGTTTCTTGGAGTCTGGCAGTTTGGCGGTCATTTTTCGGTGATGATTGCTTGGCGACATTGTTTCGGTGATCGGAATGAGTCCTCGGAATTGGAGGGTTTGGCGAAGAGAATTTTCCCAAGATGAAAAGGAAGGTTACTACTTAGTTAACCTACCCCCCCCTCCCCCGGTCTAATGAATTCAAAGATTTAGAGGCCGTCGGGCTCTAGATCTTTGAGGAATAAGGACTTACACGTAAAATATTCCGGAATAAAGACTTAGAGTAATTCTCTCCCGATTCTGAACATTTCAACCCGGCCACCGAAGGGACAGGTTGTTACAAAGCAGTTTTTCGATTACTTCAGATTCTATTCTAGCAGCCGATGTCAAGACGGTTGTTGGGTTTCTGCCTGATTGCGTCAACTGTGGAACGAAGCACCACTAATAGAGCGGTTCATCCTTCGCCGTTGCTGGCATGACTATTCTTCGGGGAGCCTTCTCATCGAATAGTTCACTCTCATCACCCTCAGAAACACTGCATGGATAGGATTTGCCGTCAAAGGAAAGTATTGCCTCGTAAAGCGGCTCAGTACCATTTTTCCGCGCGACAACGCCGATGTCATACCATCCATTTGATTTCGTAGCCAACAGCCAGATTGGAAGCCGGACGGCTGGGACTTTCGTGATAACCCTGTAAGACGTACCCTCGGGAGCCAATATCAACATGGTACAGCCACCCGTCCCACACCAGCCATCGGACGATAGATAAACAACAACTTCCTTTGCTCCATCACCCTTCAAGTCAACGAATGCAACAGCATATCGAGTCGTCTTAGTTTCCTCGGTGAGAGCTCCGACATAGTTCTGAAGAAACCGCGTCAGGCGTTCGGCCTCGGGCTTTGCTGTCAGGCTGTCAACCACCAAATAGACAGGGGCGACAGGGTGTAGGGCAACCGCGGAAAGCTCTCCCGTCGCAACCACGTCTCGCCCCAACAGCGGCTTGTACTCCATTAGTTGCTCCCTCTCTAGCACCAGCTCAATCTCCAGAACTTTGGTTTGCGCGGGATTCCAAGTGGGTTTGGTTTTGTCCCCATTCAGGCAAACTGCCGTCTGCAATTCAAGCACGTAGTGCTTTTCTGGCTTATCGCCGTTCTTGATGCTCTCGTAGCGTGGTGGCCCCGCAAAGGTCTTACTCACAAAGGTCCCTTCTAGCATCACCTTGGAGGGGTAGTACGACAGGCACTCAGCGCGGGGTTCGGTCTGACCGACCAGCGAATACGTCCAAATTAGCGACGTTGCTGCAACCATGAACCCTGAAGCGGTACGTGTGAGAGGCATCAACCGTATTGTAGCTGTTGCAAAATCTCCATAGCACTCATTGACCCTGCAAGCAGTTATGGATTTTGGACGGTGTCTGCGGCTCGACTGGACGGACGAAGGCGCCCGTTCTGCCCGATAGCGGGCGGGCCTCCGGCGTTGGTGAGTTTGGCGGCGCTAGATTCCGCCCTCGAAGATCTTCTTGGAGAGATAGCGCTCGGCCGAGTCGGGTATCATCGTCACCACGCGCTTCCCTGCCCCGAGGCGCTTGGCGATCTCGACTGCGGCATACACATTCGCGCCTGAGCTTGAGCCGCCGAGGACACCTTCGCGCGCGGCCAGTTCCTTCACCATGCCAAACGCCTGTGGGTCGGTCACCATGAACACTTCATCGCACACCGAGCGGTCAAAATTGCCGGGGATAAAGCTGTTGCCAATGCCCTCCACTTTGTGCGGGCCCGCCTTTCCGCCGCCGAGAACCGAGCCTTGCGTCTCAACCGCCACGGCGTGAACCTTCTTGATTCGTTCTTTGAGGTAGCGGGCAATTCCGGTAAACGTGCCGGCCGTGCCGCAGCCGATCGTGATCGCGTCCACGCGGCCTTCCATCTGCTCGAAGATTTCGCGGGCGGTGGTTTCGTAGTGGAAGTCGGTGTTGGCGGGATTGTCGAACTGGGCGGCGAGAAAGGCGGAAGGATCCGAAGCGGCGAGGTCCCGAGCGCGATTGATTGCCCCCGGCATGCCTTCGGAGTCCGGGGTGCGAATCACCTCGGCGCCGAAGGCGCGCATGATGATCACTTTTTCCTCGGAAAATTTCTCGGGCACAAACAGCCGCACTTTGTAGCCGCGGTTGACTCCAATCAGCGCGAGGCCGATCCCGGTGTTCCCTGCAGTCGCTTCAATGATGGTGCCGCCGGGCTTGAGTTTCCCTTCTTTTTCGGCGCGCGCGATCAGGCCGATGGCGGCGCGGTCTTTCACGCTGCCGCCGGGGTTCAGGTACTCGAGCTTGGCGAAGATATCAGCCGAGCCGGCCGGAGCCAGCCTCTTCAGTTGCAGCATGGGGGTTTCGCCAACGAGCGTGGTGATGTCGTCGCTGACGCGCAGGCGGGAGTTGGTAGTCGCGGAAGGCACTCCTCAGAGTATGAAAAGAATGGCGGAGCGTCAATTCAACTGGTGGTACGGTGGTAACGGCCTTATTGGCTGCCCGCCGCCGGTTCCGGGCCGGCGTAGTAGCCGCTCTTGGTGCGTACGGTGAGCTTGCTGCGGTCGGGCGACTTGGCTTCAACCTTTACTTCACGATAGCCACCCTGGGTTTTGGGCGTGGTCGGTTTGTATCCGATGGTGTATTGGCTGCGGATGTCGTGCGCGACGGCGCGGCTGATGGCGTCGACCTCGTCCAGCGTCTTGGGCAGAAACGCGATGCCTCCCGTTCTTTCGCACATGACTTGCAGAGCGCGCCGGGCGTGTTTCGCGTGATCTTCGCCTTCCAGCAGGCCGATGGCGTAGACCGTTGGCCCATTCTCGGCTTGCAGCCGCCGCACGGCCTGCTCCAGAGTCTCACTGCTTTCGTTGTCGTCGCCGTCGGTGACAACAAAAATCACTTTCTTTTCGAGTTTGGCCTGCTCCTTCAAGTGAGCCGCGGAGGCCACGACAGCGTCATAGAGCGCCGTGCCTCCGCGCGACTCAATCTTCTCCAGCCCTTCTTTCAGCTTATTGATGTTGGAAGTGAAATCCTGGTCGAGGTAGTACTCGTCATTAAAATTAACGACACAGACTTCGTCATTGGGATTCGACGAGCGCACCAGATTGAGCGCGGCGGCATTCACCTTGGCCCGCTTCTCGCGCATCGAGCCCGAGTTGTCGATGACGATGCACATGGCGACGGGAATATCTTCGCGGTGAAACGAGGCGATGGTCTGCGGGCGTCCGTCTTCGAAAACGGTGAAGGCGCCTTTATCGAGATTGGTGACGATGTGCTGCTTGCTGTCGATGACGGTCGCGTGCAGCACAACTTCATCCACTTGCTTGCGGAACACAAACACGCCGCTGTCGGTATCCTGGTTCTGAGTGGCTGGGGCAGTGGTTATATGGGCGTCGGGCGCGGTTCCACCCTGCGGCGGGTTTCCATTGGGTGGGGCCGGCGCGGGCGGAGGCTGCGAATTCGCGGGCGCCTGGGTGCTTGAGGCCGGCGCTGGCGGCTGCGCAGCAGATCCTGCCGTTTGAGAATTCGCAAGAAAAAAAGCGGTCAGCAATAAGAAAAACAGAAGAGCAACATTATTCCGTCGGCGCATAGTAACCCGTCTTCGCATAAACCCGCAGCGGTGGCAGTCCTTTTGGCGGAATTAATTTAACTTTTATCTTACGCCATTTGCCATCGTGCACCGGGTTCTTAGGACGGTATCCAATAACGTATTGGTTGCGCAACTCGATCCCTATTTTTGTGGAAACGTCGGCGAGGTCGTTCGGATTATCGATGGCGAAGGCACGGCCGCCGGTCAGTTCGGTCACATCGCTCAGCAACCCCGGCCCCAGACGCTCTTCTTCGGTGGGAAAATAATGATCGTAAATGCCGATGGCATAAATCAGAACGTCGGCCTCTTTGACCATCGCGCGGATCTCGCCTTCGGTGTAGCGGCTGTGGTTGTCGCCGCCATCGGAAATAATCAGCAGCGCCTTCTTCGGATACTTGGCCTGACGCATCTTGCTTACGCCGAGATAAATGGCATCGAGCAGCGCCGTCCGGCCCTTCGGGATCGTATAGACCAGGCGGCCCTGAATATCATCGACGGACGTGGTGAAGTCGGCGAGTTCCTCGGGTTTGTCAGCGAAGGTGATCAGGAAAAACTCATCCTGCGGGTTCGCGGTCTTGAAGAACTCGATGACGGCCTCGCGGGCGCGCTCGATCTTGCTGCTCATACTGCCGCTCATGTCGAAGATGACGCCCAACGAGACCGGGGCATCTTCGCTGGAGAAGGTCCTAATCTCCTGCTGGTCCTTGCCTTCGAAAAGATTGAAATTGCCGCGGTCAAGACCGGTAACCAGGCGGTTCATGGGATCGGTAATGGTGACCGGAACCAGCACCAGATTGACATCCACTTTATAAGGCTTGGTGTGAGTGCGCAGCGAAGGATCGCCCTCAGGCTCGGGCAGAGGCGGAGGTTGAATCCTTGGCTGGATGTGAACGTCTTCAGTTGAATTTTGTGCTGCGAGTGGAAGCGCGAAACAAGCAGACAGCACCAGCAGAATTGCAATGGGAAGCCAAGCCGAGAACCGTTTGCCGCACAGCATAGACCCTACTAAGTCAGTGCGAATCCGCGCCTGGAAGGTCGAGCAGCCCCACACGGCAAGCTCAACAACCTCTCTCCAGCGGATAGTAGCACAGTCCCGAAAAAGAGGTGAGCGCTTTTTCGCACCGCACGCCGCTCAGATTCGGTCCAGGCACGGCCTGTTGCCTGTCAGGTTGTGAAAGCCTTTTCGAGCCCGGCGCACTCCGCCCTGCTACAATTTTGCGTTCAGCATTATGGCCACGATTTCTCCATTCCGTGCCTGGCGCTATGCTCCCGAGCAGGTTTCGGTCGGGCAAGTTGTCACGCAGCCCTACGACAAAATCACGCCGGCAATGCAGGAAAGTTATTACCAGGCAAGCCCTTACAACCTGGTCCGAATCATTCTCGGCAAGCGTCTGGAGTCGGATACAGCGGCCGAGAATGTCTATTCGCGCGCCGCCGCATCCTTCCAGAACTGGCGTCAGACGGGGGTTCTGAAGCAGGATCCCGCTCCCAGCCTGTACCGCTATTCGCAAACCTTTGCCGCTCCCGGCAGCAAGGCTCGCGCCGAGCGGCGAGGCTTTATCGGCCTGGGCCGCATCGAGGAATATTCGGCGGGCGTCGTCTTCCGCCATGAGCAGACACTCGCCAAGCCGAAGGCGGATCGACTGGACCTGCTGCGCGCCACCCGCGGCCATTTCGGACAGATCTTCATGCTCTACAGCGGCGCGGGCAAAGTCGATGGTTTGCTCGAGTCCGCATCGAGCGGCGCCCCGCCAGACATCGAGGTCACAGACGAATACCAAGTCCTGCACCGCGTGTGGAAGATTTCGGACCCTGCGGCCGTCACCGCTGCGCAGGAAGAGATGCGCGATCAAAAGCTGATCATCGCCGATGGCCACCACCGCTATGAAACAGCGCTCGCCTACCGCAATGAAAGAAGACAAGCGGCGACGCCCGGTTCACCCGCGCCCTACGACCACGTGATGATGACGTTCGTCGATATGGATCTGCCGGGCCTGGTAGTTCTGGCCACGCACCGCGCAGTTTTCGGCCTGTCACACACGAAGGTGACTTCGTTTCCCAACGACGCGCGGAGATTCTTCAACGTGGAAGAGGGCGATCCCGCAATCGACGCGGCGCGCGCCACTGGGATTCTACAGCAGGCCGGAATGGCGGGGACCGCGCTGCTCGCCGCCACGCGCGAGCGCACATTTCTGTTGCACACGCCCAAGGCGATTGGCACGCCGCTGTTTGGCAATCTCCCGTTGAGCCAGCAAGCGCTGGATGTAGTCCAGTTACACAAATGCCTGCTCGAAGGTTGTTTTGAAATCTCCGAGGACGCGATTCGCAATCAGCAGCACGTTTCGTATTTCCGCGAGACCGCCGAGGCGCTGGCGCAGGTTCGGGACGGCCGGGTTCAAATGGCCTTCCTGATGAATCCTGTGCGCATGAAGCAGGTTCGCGACATCGCGCTCGCGGGCGAAGTTCTGCCGCAGAAATCCACGGATTTCTACCCCAAGCTTCTGAGCGGTCTCACAATCTATGCGCTCGACTAACCAACATCCTGGCGCACGGCGCGCCGCGCCGGATAGGGCTTAGCAAGAAGTGCCCGCCGCCACCACGCACAAGACGTTGGCTCTGCTGCTGGCGATCCTGACTGTGTTACGCGCGGCTCCGGCCGAGGAAAAACAGCTTTCCGTCTACGCTCCCGTCGCCACCTACGCGCTTCCCGTCGTGGAACGTGCCGGCCACGAATACATTGGCCTGCTCGAACTGCTGGAGCCGTTGGGCCGTGTCAGCAGCGAGACGTCGGGGAAGCGTGTGAGCATCCGCTTTGACGCGATTGAAGCGGAGTTTGAGGCGGGGCGAACTCGTGCCCGAATTCACGGGCACGATCTGAATCTGACCGGGCCGTTTCTCATCGAGAATTCGCGCGGCCTGGTTCCGCTCGCTTCGCTCGGCGCCTTGTTGCCGCGCTTTCTGGGAGCGTCCGTCAGCTTTCACGAAAGCGCGCGCCGCTTGTTCGTTGGTGACATCGGCATCCGCCCCAGCTTTCAGTTGGAATCGGCTCCGCAGCCGCGGCTGATTCTGAATTTCAGCGGCCCGGTCAATCCCACCATCTCCACCGAGCCGGGTAAGCTGCGCATGGTTTTTAAGCGCGATGCGCTGGTCTCGCCGGGGAGCCAGACAATCTCTTTCGAAAGCCAGGTCATTACGCAAGCCAGTTATTCCGAGGGCAACGGGCTCGCTGAATTGGATGTAGCTGCCAGCATTCCGCTGATCGCCAGCTTCAGCAATAGCGGAAGGACCATTACCCTGTCCGCCCCACCCACTGCGGCAAGTGCACCGAATCTCCCCGGAAAGAGCCCAGCGAGTCCTGCGCAGCCGCCAGCGGCCGCCACCGCGCCAGCAGCGCCGCGCGTTCTTGCCGTAGTGGATCCCGCCCATGGTGGCAACGAAAGAGGCGCGGCCCTCACCGAGCAGCTCGCCGAGAAGGACGTGACTCTCGGCTTTGCCCGGCTGCTGCGCCACGAACTCGAGGTGCGCGGGTTTGCGGTTCTGCTGCTGCGCGACAACGACAACACGCTGCCCGCCGATCAGCGCGCGGGGACCGCCAATGCCGCCGGCGCCGCGGTGTATGTCAGCCTGCACGCGGCTTCGCAAGGCAGCGGCGCGCTCGTCTACACCGCTCTAATGCCGGTCGAAGACCCGAGCAACGGAGCCTTCCACGCCTGGAACTCGGCGCAGGCGCCGGCTTTACCTCTAAGCAAAACCGTAGCCGGAGCGATTGTCGCCGAGATGCAGAAGAAGCAATTCTCTGCCCGCGCATCGGCCGCCTCTTTGCGCCCGTTGAATAACGTCCTCATGCCTGCCGTTGCCGTGGAGCTGGCCCCCGGAAGCAATGGCATCGCCGACCTCTCTTCCGCGAACTATCAGCAGCTGGCGGCCGCTGCCATCGCCGACGCGCTCGTTGCCGTGCGCGACCGCCTGGGAGTTTCACAATGACCGATGCAGTCTTGACCGCACTAAAGACGACGGCGTTAACGATGAGGGCGCAAAGATGATCCCGCGCCAACTTCTGATTGCGATCGCTGTCATGATCGTGCTGGTCATTGCCCTGGGCTTCTACTTTCGGCAAATGCGGCATCGGGCGAGTGAACTCGAGCCTGCGGCAGCGGAATCGCTTCCAGTCACGCCGCCAGCCACCGGCCCGACAGAAACCGTGACGCTCTACGTCGCCAGTGACGCCGCCGGACAGCTTCGCGCCCAGCCGGCGCAGATTCCCCTTCCCGGGGGCCGCCAGCAGCGCGCCGAGGAATTGCTGCGCGCCCTGTTGCGCATCTATCAGCAGCCCGGAGCGGCCCATCCTCTGGCACCCGCCTCCGACATTCGCAGCATCTACCTGGTCGAGCCCGGCGCAGTCGTCATCGATCTCAACGCGGCCTTCGCCGATCAGCACCGCTCCGGCATCCTCGTCGAACAGCTCACCGTGAACTCGCTGGTCGAAACCCTTGGCGTAAATGTGCCCGGCATCGAGCGGGTGAGGATTCTGGTCGATGGCAAAGACCGCGAAACCTTGGCGGGCCACGCCGACTTGACTGACTGGTTGGATGTGACGACGGTGGAGCAGGCGGGCGGCCAGTAAGTATCCACAGAATTGAAAGTGTTCCACGTGGAACAACATACAGTGTATTATGTATGTATATATTTATATGCTTAATGATTGCATATGAAAAGAAAGAAAAGAGTTACGAAAGGCCGTAGGATCGCCAGCCTGAGGGCTTCGGGGAGCGTGGAACAGGGGCGTTCCACGGGCGGCGGAGGGTGGCTCGTTGACCGGGAAAATCTGCGGGAAGCGGGGTATAGCGTGGCATCGGCCTCCGTTTAGGGACCGGTGACGGTAGCCGTCGCGCTTACCGTCGTGGTCCCACCGGAAGGCGTTGGGTAGCTCATTGTGATCGTGTATGGACTTCCCGCGCTAGCGCCCGTGACCGCCTGGCAAAGTTCCGCCGGATTCCCCTTGGCGTCGGTGCCAACCGAGCACGTAAAGTCAGTGGTCGAACTACCAGTTCCCGGCGTTATCGTCAACGTGCCGCCGTTGTCGACGGTAATGTACGTTGGCGGGCTCGGAGTCCCCGTAAAAGTAAACGGAGTGGCCGTCGCGTTTTCCGTCATGGATGCTGTCGTGGGGCTGACCGTCATGGAGGTGACGTTTCCGATTACATTGACGGTGCCTGTACCACTATAGCCTTGAGCGGATCCGGTGATTGTCACGGCGGAGCTAGTCACGGTCACAGCAGTTGCCAATCCCCCGCTGGTAATGGACACGCTCGGATCGCTGCTGCTCCATACCAGATCGCTGGTAACCCGCGACCGGCTGCCATCCTGATAGGTTCCCCACGCCGAGAACTGCTGTTGATCATTAACCTGAAGACTAACGGTCGACGGCTGAATTGCGATCGACTGGAGAGTGTTGTCCGTAAAAAAACCGTTGCAGCCCGCCCCAAACGCCGCCACCAGCAACACGGCAAAAGCCGCTATGATTGCCAGTCTTTCCCCGGAGAACATACCACTCGCCATAGAGTATTGCCTCAGTATAAGGTGATTTTAGCAGAACGCCAGGCGCCCGCTTCTCCCCGGTAGTACCATTCTGGAGTCGCACCAACGTGACGGAGAGCTGCCGTGCGCTCCCCAAAAGAACGCGGCCGGATGGCGAACTTGCAGGGGTTTTCGCATGCGCGCCCGAGGCGGCCGCGGGGCAATGCAATGACGATTCTTTACAAAACTGCGGCTGCGAAGCCATGTCCGCCGCTGGTGAACTGGAAACTGACAGCTGAAAACTGAGAGCTGAGAACTGCCCCCTACTTCTTCTTTTTCCCCGCGTTCGAAATCCGTTCGTCGATGGGCTTTCTTCCGGCGAAACCTTCGCTGGTGCCGTGCCAATGGGTGATCTTCGGCTCGCCCAGCTTCCAGCACAGGAGCACGATCTCGCCTTCGACCTTGCAGGGGAAATCGAGCAGGCCGATGTCGAGGTCCTTCACCTGCACGCCGGTCGCGTCGATTTCGGCGAGCGCGTCCTTGATGCGCTGAATCGCCTTCTCGCGCTCGGCCTTGCGCCGGGCCATGTGGATGACGTTCAGGAACATTCCGCCATTGAGAAAAACGCGGTGCGCCGTCTCCTGCAGTTCGGCCTCCGTCTCTTCAATCAGTTTCTTCGCGGCAATCGCCTGCTTGAGCAACGATTCGAGAATCGGAAGCAGAGTGTGCGCCTCATCGAGAGTAAAAGTGCGCTCGGACATTGGATCTATTTTAGCGGATGGGGGGATACTTCGGCTCTTGGCTCTTGGCTTTAGGCCCTTGGCTCCAGTTCCAGGCTTCGGAACACCATCGGCGCTGATTCCCGATGACTAACGACCAACGACTGCACCCCGCCATGTTATTTTCAAACATCCGCATGCCAGAACCCGATCAGCCAACTCCGCGGAATGTGTACGCCTTTGGCCTGACGTCGTTTCTCAACGACACGGCGAGCGAGATGGCGTATTGGGTGCTGCCGGCTTTTATCGCCTCGCTGGGCGCGGGACCGGTGCAGCTTGGCATTATCGAAGGCATCGCCGAAAGCGTGGCGTCGTTCGCCAAGCTTTTTTCCGGATATCTCGCCGACCGGGTGGCGCGCCGCAAACCGCTGGTGGTCGGCGGATACGTGGTCGCGAATGCCGTGAAGCCGCTGCTGGCGCTGGTTTCGGCGTGGTGGCAGATTCTTGGAATCCGCTTTTTCGACCGCTTCGCCAAAGGCGTGCGCGGGACGCCGCGGGACGTAATGGTGGCGGATTCGGTCGACAAGTCGAGCATCGGGTCGGCGTATGGGCTGATTCAGGCGATGGATTCGGCGGGCGCGATCGCCGGCCCATTGCTGGCGCTGGCGCTGATCGGACACTACGGGATGCGCGGCGTATTTGCGGCGGCAGCCATTCCTGGAGCGTTGTGCATTCTGGTGGCGTGGCTGGGGGTGCGGGAGGTCGGGCACGCACACGCCGGCGGCATGGCGGCCGTGGCTGACGATGAACATACGGGCGCGCGGGAGTCCAGCTCTCAGCCGTCAGCTCTCAGCTCTCAGCCGCTCGGGGCTGCCGCTGCGGGGGAAAGGAAAGCCAGTGGAGCCGGCGCGGGACTTAGCGTTCACTTGCCGTTTGGCTATTACTACGTGCTCACGGTGGTTGCGCTTTTTTCGCTCGCCAATTCGAGCGACATGTTCCTGGTTCTGCGCGCGGGGAATGTGGGGATTCCGGCAGCGCAATCTCCGCTGCTGGGGCTGGTTTTCAACGTGACTTTCACGCTTGTGTCGTGGCCGGCGGGAAAATTCAGCGATCGCTTCTCGCGCTCGACGATTGCCGCGGGAGGATATGCGGTTTTTGCCCTTGTCTATTTCATGTTTGCGCTCGCGCCCTCGCGGCGGGCGATCTGGCTGACCATGGCGTTCTACGGACTTTTCTACGCGCTCACCAATCCCGTGCTGAAAGCTCTGGTGGTCGAAACCGTGGGAGGCGAAGTTCGCGGCCGCGCTTTGGGAATTTATTTCTTTGTTACGAGCGTGACTACGCTGCTCGCCAGCGTGATTACAGGGGCGTTGTGGAAGGTTTACGGGGCGGCAGTGCCCTTCTATTTTTCGGCCGCGATTGCCGCGGTGTCGGCGGTTGCGCTGCTAGCGCATCGCCCGCAGGCGAAACCAACTGAGGTCTGATATTCAGGCCGCCTGCTCTGCCGCCGCGCTCCGGCGCAGCCAGAGATACGCGATCAGCAAAAACGCCAAACCCGCGATGCTGTCGAGAATCACGTCGTGCACGGTTCCGGTTCGCGACGGAATGAAACTCTGGTGCCATTCATCCATGGACGCGACAAAGGCAGTTCCTGCCCACGACAGAAGCAGCATTCGATTCAACCCTGCCCGCACCGGCCCGATCATGATCCGCCATCCGCGCAGCAGAAGCAGCGCCAGCATGCCGTAGCCGACTACATGCCCGGTCTTGCGGAGATAGAAATGGAAAACCTCGAACTCGTGAAGGTTGATTTTCCCGAACAGGTGAGTCAGCAGCGCGTACAGTATGCTGCCGGTATTCTGCGCTGAGAATGCATCACTGGATTCGATGCTGATGAGTCCGATCCAGACCATGGCCGGCCACCATGCGCGCAAAAGATGGGGACGAGCGGGAGACACTGGGTGTTCACTCTCAAACAATCGGCTATTGGACAATCGGCCTTCTCTCTCACTCCACGGCGTAGTTGGGAGCTTCGCGGGTAATCATCACGTCGTGCACGTGGCTTTCGCGCAAGCCGGCGGCGCTGATGCGCACGAAGCGCGCCCGTTGCTGCAAATCGGTCACTGTCTGGCAACCGCAGTAGCCCATGCCCGACCGGAGCCCGCCCACCATCTGATACACAATCATCGCAACCGATCCGCGATACGGCACGCGGCCTTCAATGCCTTCGGGCACAAGTTTACCCAGCCGGTTCGAACCGTCGCGCAATGGCGAAGTTTCGGTGGAGGCGTCCCCGTCGGAATTCTGAAAATAGCGCTCGCTCGAGCCTTGCGCCATCGCGCCCAGCGAACCCATGCCGCGATACGACTTGAAGGTGCGGCCTTGGTAGAGGATCAACTCGCCGGGGCTTTCGTCGGTTCCGGCAAACATGGAGCCGATCATCACCGCCGACGCGCCGGCGGCCAGCGCTTTCACGATGTCGCCAGAATACTTGATACCGCCGTCGGCAATGAGCGGGACGCCGGCGTCGCGCACGGCGCGCGCAGCCTCTGCAATCGCCGTGATCTGTGGAACGCCCACGCCGGTAACGATGCGCGTGGTGCAGATTGAGCCTGGCCCGATGCCGACTTTCACGCCGTCGGCTCCGGCTTTGACCAGGTCGCAGGCGCCATCGAACGTCGCGATGTTGCCCGCGAGCAAATCCACCTCGGGCAACTTCGCTTTCACCGTCTTTACCGCCGCTAACACCAGCGCGGAATGGCCGTGCGCGCTGTCAATGGCCAGTATGTCGGTTTTGGCTTTCGCCAGTTCCTGCGCGCGCTCCAGGAAATCTCCGGTCGCGCCGATGGCGCCGCCCACACGCAAACGGCCCTGATCGTCTTTAGCGGCTTGCGGATACTTCAGTTTCTTCTGGATGTCCTTGACCGTGATCAAGCCCTTCAGGTTGTACTTGTCGTCGACGACCAGCAGCTTTTCGACGCGGTGCTCGTGGAGAATTTCTTCCGCTTGCTCGAGCGTCGTTCCCACCGGAACGGTGATCAGGTTGTCCTTGGTCATCACCTTGCTGATGGGAATGTCGAAGCGGGTTTCGAAGCGCAGGTCGCGGTTGGTGAGGATGCCGACCAGCTTGCCGTCCTTCTGCGTGATGGGCACGCCTGAAATCTTGTACTTCTTCATCACGTCGAGCGCGTCGGAAACCTTGGCGTCCGGCGACATAGTGACCGGGTCGACGATCATGCCGCTCTCCGAGCGCTTCACCTTGTCGACTTCGTTGGCCTGCTGATCAATCGTCAGGTTGCGGTGAATGATGCCCATGCCACCCTGTTGCGCCAGGGCGATCGCCATGTGCGATTCGGTCACCGTATCCATGGCGGCGCTGATGATGGGAATATTCAGGCGGATGTTGCGCGTGAGCTGCGTCTGCGTGTTGGTGCTGGCGGGCACAACTTCAGAACGCGCGGGAACGAGGAGAACATCGTCGAAAGTGAGGGCTTCAGGAACCGGGAAATGAATCATGTTTTATTGTAGGGAACCGACCGCATTCCGGCAATCTGGATTGCAACCAGATTCGCGGACCTTTATTTATAAACGAAAAAGGCATCCGCAGTGGATGCCTTTTGCTTTCCTCACAGAATTCCGGGCACGCCGCGGAGACGCGGCGAGCCGCGTCTCTGCTATTTCTTGTCGTTGCCTTCGGTCTTGCCCTCCGCCTCATTCGCAGCCATATCCTTCTGCGCCTGCGCTTCGGCATCGGCGTGTTCCATCGCCTTGCGAGTCTCCTCCGCTTTCTTGGCGCGGATTTCGGCGCGCTTCTGGCGCCTCTCGTCGAGCACCTGCTCGCTGCCGAGCAATTCGATGAACGCTTTCTCGGCACCATCGCCCTTGCGCCAGGCGGTGCGCACGATGCGCAAATAGCCGCCGTTGCGGTCGCCGAAGCGCGGAGCCACGGTATCGAAAAGCTTGCGCACGGCTTCGTCGGTCATCAGATAAGCCGCTGCCTGCCGCCGCGCCGCCAGGTCGCCCTTCTTGCCGAGCGTGATCATCTTCTCGACCAGCGGCCGGATTGCCTTGGCTTTGATAGCCGTCGTCTCAATGCGTTCTTCCATGATGATGGAAGTTACCATGTTCCGGAACATGGCCCGACGGTGCGATGTGGTTCGTCCGAGTTTGTATCCTGCAACTTTGTGACGCATGGGAAACCCCAGTTCTCAGTTGTCAGTTCTCAGTTCTCGGTAGACCCGTGGATAGGGCAATCCAGCCGAGAAATGAAATCTGCTTCTCACGGATCAGGGCGGGCACGGATGGTTCGCGCCCACCCAAAACCTTATCTCTTGGCTGTCATCCGCCAGCGGCCAAGTTCTTACTGAGAACTGAGAACTGACAACTGACGACTGACAACTGTTCTTACAGATCGTTGTCGCCGTACATCGAAGCGGGCAACACCTGGTTCGAGGTCGGTCCGGGCACGGCGTTGCCGTGCTCGTCGATCTTCATGCCCAGGCTCAGGCCCATCGAGGAAAGGATCTCCTTGATTTCGTTCAGCGACTTGCGCCCGAAATTCTTCGTCTTCAGCATCTCGGCTTCGGTCTTCTGAACCAGTTCGCCGATGGTCTGAATGTTGGCGTTCTTCAGGCAGTTATAGCTGCGTACCGAGAGTTCCAACTCCTCGACCGAGCGATTCAGATTTTCATTCTTGATCTCAGGCCGGCGCTCTTCGCTCGAAGCGGCGGTTTCGATCTCTTCCTCGAAGTTGATAAAGATATTCATGTGATCTTTGATCAGCTTCGCGGCGAGTCCCAGCGCATCGCCGGGAGTGATTGAGCCGTTTGTCCACACTTCGACCGTCAGCTTGTCGTAATCGGTAATCTGTCCGAGACGCGCCGCTTCGACGGTGTAGTTGCACTTGCGCACCGGCGAGTGGACGGAGTCGATCGGGATGAATCCGATGCCGAGATCGTCATCGAAATTTTTGTCGGCGGCAACGTAGCCGCGGCCGCGTTTGAGGCGCATTTCCATGTCGAGCCGGCCGCCTTCGCTGACCGTCGCGATGTAGATTTCCTTGTCGAGAATTTCGACATCCGCGTCAGCTTCAATCATGCCGCTGGTCACCACACCCGGCTGATCCGAGCGCAGGTAGATGGCTTTCGGACCATCGCCCGCCAGCTTGAACGGAACCTGTTTCATGTTGAGAATGATGTCGGTCGCGTCTTCGACCACGCCCGGGATCGACTGGAACTCGTGCAGCACGCCCTCGATCTTTACGGCAGTGACGGCCGCGCCTTCGATCGAACTGAGCAGGACTCGGCGCAACGCATTGCCGATGGTAGTGCCGAAGCCGCGCTCAAAGGGCTGCGCCCAGAACATTCCGTACTTGTCGGTTAGGGAGTTGGCGTCGCTCGCCAGCCGTTTCGGTTTTTGAAAACCTCTCCAAAGCATTTGTGTTTCTCCTCTCGGCCATGTGGCTCAATCGTCGCTCGCTGAGGGGCCCAGCTCAGGTCAATGCGGCGAAAGGCTGATCTGGCGCGAAAAATCAAGGTTTCAAAGTTGCAGAGTTTCAAGGTTGCAAGGTCTTTGAAACCTTGAAACCTCTGAAACCTGGAAACCTGGGCCAAACTTGTTACTTCGAGTAAAGCTCAACAATCAGCTGCTCATTTACCGGCAACTGAATATCTTCGCGTTTCGGCAGCGCTATTACGCGTCCCTTGTACTCGTCCCGGCTCACTTCCAGCCACATCGGAGCGGGCTGATGGCTGGCAAAATCCTTCGCCGTTTCGAGAATCGGAATCTTCTTGCTGTTCTCACGAATGGCGATCTCTTCGCCCACGTTCACTTCGTACGAGGGAATGTTGACTTTCTTCCCATTCACCTGCACGTGCCCGTGGCGCACCAACTGGCGCGCCTGGCGGCGGGAAATGCCGAAGCCGAGCCGGAACACGACGTTGTCGAGACGCCGCTCGAGCTGTTCGAGCAGCTTGGCGCCGGTCACGCCTCGGGAGCGGGCCGCGGTCTCGAAATAGTTGCGGAACTGCTTTTCCTGCGTGAAGTAGATCCGCTTCGCTTTCTGTTTTTCGCGCAACTGCAGACCGTAGCCGACGACCTTGGTCTTCTTGTCTTTCCCGTGTTGTCCGGGAGCGAAGTTGCGCTTTTCAATGGGACATTTGTCGCTGAAGCACTTCGTACCCTTCAGGAAGAGCTTGATCCCTTCCCGGCGACAGAGGCGGCATACTGCATCGGTATAACGTGCCATTTTTCTCCTTATTGAAATCGGTTTACGGGGTGGCGACCCCTTCGTCCCGATTTGCTAGTTCTCAGTTCTCGGTTCTCAGTTCTCAGCAAAACCCACCGTCCCTCGGTTCATTGGCCTTACTGAGAACCGAGAACTGGGAACTGAGAACTCCCGTCGCGTTTCAGACGCGACGGCGTTTCGGCGGCCTACAGCCGTTGTGCGGAATCGGCGTCGTGTCTTTGATGGAACGCACTTCGATTCCGGCGGCAGCCAGAGCGCGCACGGCCGATTCGCGGCCCGATCCCGGGCCGCTGACGCGAACGTCTACGCTGCGGACACCGTGATCGCGCGCCATATTGGCCGCGTTCATCGCCGCCTGCTGCGCGGCGAATGGCGTGCCCTTACGCGACCCGCGGAAGCCGAGCGATCCCGAACTCTTCCATGACAGCACATTGCCATTCATGTCCGTGATCGTGACGATCGTGTTGTTGAAAGAGGCCTGCACGTGCACGAGCCCGTGCGGAACGTGCTTGCGCTCTTTCTTTTTGAACTTCTTCGTCTTGCCTTTTTTCTCCGGTGCGGCTGCGCCGCCCGCTGCTGCTGGTTTTGCCATCTCTGAGTTCTCAGTTCTCAGTTCTCAGTTCTCAGTAAAACCAGCTCTCAAGCAACTGAGAACTGACAACTGAGAACTGACAACTGCTTTTATGTCTTCGCCGTCGCCTTCTTCTTCTGGGCGACGGTGCCTTTGCGCGGACCCTTGCGGGTACGGGCATTGGTGTGCGTGCGCTGCCCGCGAACCGGCAGGTTCCGGCGATGCCGGAATCCGCGATACGAGCCGATTTCGATCAGGCGCTTGATGTTCATCGAAACGTCTTTGCGCAGATCGCCCTCGACCCCGCCCTCGCCCTCGATGACCTGGCGGATGCGGTTGACCTCGTCTTCGGCCAGATCCTGGACCTTCTTGTTTGCGTCGACGTTCGCTGCCTTCAGAATGCGCGTGGCGCGCGAATTCCCAATCCCGTAGATGTAAGTGAGCGCGATATTCGTGTGCTTGTTGCGCGGAAGATCGACGCCTGCAATACGTGCCATGGTTCCTCTCTTAAACCAGCCTTCAGCCCTCAGCCGTCAGCTCTCAATAAATGCAACTGCAAAAACGCTTCGTACTTAACCTTGCCGTTGCTTATGCTTTGAATTCTCGCAGATCACCCGCACCACGCCTTTGCGGTGGATGACCTTGCACTTGTCGCAAATTTTCTTGACCGACGCTCTTACTTTCATAAATCAGTTCTCAGTTCTCAGTTGTCGGTTCTCAGCACCGCAACTGCAATGTAGCGCCGGCTGTCCTCGCCGGCTGTCCGGCGGGCGTCTCGCCCGCCGCTCCCGAAACCAGAGATCCTTCGCTCGGCTCAGGATGACGCTTGCGGGCTCCCGCTTCGCTCACGCCCGCAAAACGGCATCATTTGTAGCGGTACACAATCCGTCCGCGATTCAGGTCGTAGGGCGAAAGTTCGACCGCGACTTTATCTCCGGGCAGAATGCGAATGAAGTTCTTTCTCATCTTGCCGGATACATGCGCCAGCACCTGGTGTTTGTTTTCCAGTTCCACCTTGAACATGGCGTTGGGCAACGGCTCGATCACCGTCGCCATCACTTCAATCGCGTCTTCTTTGCTCATTACCCTCCAAAAACCAGCTTTCAGCTCTCAGTCATCAGCTCTCAGTTTGGAACCTTCCGGCTCTTGCTGAAGGCTGATGGCTGACGGCTGACGGCTAATTCGTCAAAATCATCGGCCCTTGCTTTGTAACGGCCACGCAGTGCTCAAAGTGCGCGCTATAGCTGCCGTCGGCCGTTACTGCCGTCCACTTATCGCTCAAAACCCTGGTTGCGGGACCGCCCGAGTTCACCATGGGCTCGATCGCCAGCACCATGCCCTCGGACAACTCAGCGCCCTGGCCTTTTTTGCCGAAGTTCGGAATCTGCGGCGCCTCGTGCAACTTCGTTCCGATGCCATGCCCGACAAATTCCCGAACTACGCTGAAGCCCGCAGCTTCCACGTGCTTCTGAATCGCCGATCCGACGTGCCCAACCGTGTTGCCAATCTTTACCTGCTCGATGCCCTTATAGAGCGATGCCTCAGTTACTTCGAGCAGCTTCTTCAGTTCCGCCGCGAGCTTGTCGCCCACCGGCACAGTAATGGCGGCGTCTCCGTAATAGCCGTCGAAGACCACACCGCAGTCGATCGAAACGATGTCGCCCGTCTTGAGGACCCGCTTTTCCGACGGGATCCCATGCACGATCTCCTCGTTGATCGAGGTGCACAGCACACAAGGATAGCCGTAATACCCCTTGAATGCCGGCGTCGCACCTAGTTCCGCGATCAACTTCTCGGCGGCTTTCTCCAAGTCCATCGTCGTCACGCCGGGTGCGACCACGCCCTTCAAATGATTGAGCACTTGGCGAACGATGTGGCCGCTGTGCCGCATCTTCTCAATTTCCGTCGGCGACTTGCGGATGATCTTGTCGTCCCCAAAACTCATTATCGTTTCCGCCGGGTCACTCCGCCGGCGGCCTGCATTCGCTGCGGTGGCTATCGATCACGCCAAAAATCTGCGCCGTAACCTCGATTACGGCCTGGTCGGCATTCACGGGCACCAACCGCTGCTGCTCCCGGTAGTAATCCACGACCGGCTTGGTCTGCTTCTCATAGGCAGTCAGCCGCTCCGTAATGACTTCGGAACGATCGTCATTCCGGGTAATCAGCGGAGTGCCATCCACGTCACACAACTCATCCACGCGAGGTGGCTGGAAGTGGATGTTATAGAGCCGTCCACAGGTAGGACAAGAACGACGTCCGGTAAGCCGCAGCAACAATTGAGTATAGTCGACCACCAGTTGGATCACAACCGGCGGACACATCTCGGAATTTTCAAAGAGCTCGTTTTCGAGGAAGGCGTCGAGCCATCCTGCCTGGGCTGCCGTCCTGGGAAAGCCGTCCAGTACAAATCCACGCCGGCAATCGGGCTCCCCCAACCGCTGGGCAACCATGCCGTACATCAACTCGTCGGGAACCAGTTCGCCGCGAGCCATAATGGCCTTGGCTTCTATACCGAGGCTGGTTCCCTTAGCCACGTGCTCCCGCAACAAATCACCAGTCGATATCTGCGGGATACCGTAGCGCTCAACAATTTGTTTGGCCTGCGTGCCCTTCCCTGCCCCTGGAGGCCCAAGAAGAATCACCGGCCCTACGCTCTGCGCGGTTTCGTTGGCCATTGAAACCCAGTTCTCAGCTCTCAGTTCTCAGAAAAACCCATCGAGTTCCGTACTGAGAACTGAGAACCGGGAGCTGAGAACTCTTCTTACCACCGCCGTCCGCGAATGCGACCGCTCTTCGGCGTAAATCCATCGTAGTGGCGCATGATCAGCTGCGCTTCGATCTGCGTCACCGTATCCATAGCGACGCCGACCACGATCAACAGCGAGGTTCCGCCGAAATAAAAATTCACGCCCAAACCGTTCGTCACCCAGGTGGGCAGGTTCTCAAAGATGCGCCCCACAAGCCACAGGTGGTTGAGCTTGATGCCGGCAATCATCCACTCCGGGATCAGCGAGATCAGGATCAGGTAAAACGCTCCGACCAGCGTGATACGCGTCAGCACATCGTTGATGAAGTCGGCGGTGCGCTTGCCCGGCCGGATGCCGGGGATAAACCCGCCCCACTTCCGCATGTTGTCGGCTACCTCGTTCGGGTTGAACACGATCGAGATATAGAAGTAGGCGAAGAAAATGATGCCCAGGCAGTAGAGCACGGTGTAAAGCGGCTCGCCCCACCTCAGCGCGTCGAGAGTCGGAGCGATGTAGCGGTTATTGTGCAAGGGCGCGGCCAGCATCTGCGGCAAAGCAAGAATCGAGGATGCGAAGATGACCGGCATCACGCCCCCGGCGTTGACGCGCAGCGGCAGGTGAGTCGACTGCCCGCCCATCACTTTTCGTCCGACCACACGCTTGGCATATTGCACCGGAATGCGGCGCTCGCTGCGTTCGACAAAAACAATGAAGGCCACGACGGCGATCATCAGAATGATCAGCATCACCAGCGCCGGGAACGTGAACGCTCCCCAGGCCGCGGTTCTGGCTTTTTCGAGCAGGTCGGCGACGCCGCGCGGCAGGCCGACGACGATACCGGCAAAGATCAAGAGCGACATCCCGTTGCCGATGCCGCGCTCGGTAATCTGCTCGCCGAGCCACATGATGAACGCCGAGCCCGTGGTGAGCGTCAGCATGGTCATCGGAACGAATACGCCCGCCGATTGATTCACGAAATCGCCAGCCTTCACCAGGCTGAACGCAATGCCCATCGACTGCACGGCGCTGAGCACGACCGTCAGATAACGCGTCCACTGCGTGATCTTCTTGCGGCCCATCTCGCCTTCCTTCTGCAGTTTGGCGAGCGGCTCATACACGACGGTGAGCAACTGCAGAATGATGGAAGCCGTAATGTACGGCATGATGCCGAGCGCGAAAATCGTCAGGCGGCGCAGGTTGCCGCCGCTGAACAGGTCGACGAAACCGAGCACGCTGCCGCGGTTCTGCTCAAAAAATTGCGCCAGCTTCTCGCCGTTGATGCCGGGAGTCGGAATATGCCCGCCGATGCGGTAGACAGCCAGCAGGCCGAGCGTGAACAGCACGCGCTTGCGCAGATCGGGAACCCGGAAGATGTTCGCCAGCTTTTCGAGCATTACTGCAAGACCTCGAACTTGCCGCCTGCCTTGGTGATTTTTTCCTGCGCCGTCTTGGAAAACTTGTGCGCGTGAACGGTAAGGGCCGACTTCAATTCGCCATTGCCGAGAATCTTGACGGGCGCCTTGCCGTTAACCACGCCGGCTTTCTTGAGCACTTCGGGCGTAATTTCCGTTTCGCCGAGCGACGCCAGGCGATCCAGATTCACCACGTCATATTCCTCGCGGAAAATGTTGGTAAAACCGCGTTTCGGCACGCGGCGGTGCAACGGCATCTGTCCGCCTTCAAATCCGCGGATCAGCCGCGCGCCCGAACGAGACCACTGTCCTTTGTGGCCGCGAGTGGAGGTCTTGCCCATGCCCGAACCCATGCCGCGTCCGACGCGCTTCTTATTCGAGTTCGCCTTGCGGGGCGCTTTGATTGTCGAAAGATTCATAAGTAAATCCTAGCCAAGGTCTCAGCAAAAAACTCGTCAAGCTCCGATCTCGATTTTCCTGAGACCTGATACCTGACACCCGAGACCTACCCTACTATCTCCACCAAATGCGGCACCTTCTTCACCATGCCGCGGATGGCCGACGTATTCGGCCGCTCAATCACCTGGTTGAGCCGCGTAAAGCCCAGCCCTTTGACTACTCTTTTATATTTCAGAGGCGTGCAGATCGCCGACCGCACCAGTTTGATCTGAATCGTGCCGCCCGTTGATTTCGTTGTCTTTGCCGTCATTATCGATTCCTAGCGTATTGCCTTAGCTACCAGCTAGGAGCTAGAAGCTAAAAGCGATTCTTACAGCTCTTGTACCGACTTGCCGCGCAGCGCAGCCACGTCTTCCCTGTTCTTCAGTTTCTTCAGCGCGTCAAACGTGGCCTTGATCACGTTGTGCGGGTTGGTCGTACCAATCGATTTCGTCAGCACGTTCTGCACGCCAGCCGAAGTCATCACGGCGCGCACCGCGCCGCCGGCAATCACGCCCGTTCCTTCCGGAGCCGGCTTCAGCAGCACCATCCCGGAGCCATATCTGCCAAGCACGGTGTGCGGCACGGTCGTCTGCGTCAGGTTAATCCGTATCAGGTTCTTCTTGGCCGATTCAATTCCCTTGCGGATTGCCTGGGGAACTTCCTTGGCCTTGCCCGAACCATAACCGACCACCGCCGCCGAAGGATCGCCCACCACCACCAGCGCCGCAAACGACAGGTTCTTGCCGCCCTTAACCACCTTGGTCACGCGGTTAATCGAAACTACCTGGTCCTTCAACTGATACGCGCCCGCATCGAGTTTCTTAATTACTGTTGGCATTCTGAAATCTCATTTCCTGTTTCTGTCTTTCGTCGCTGGTCGTTAGTCGTTCGCGCTTTTGTGGTTTCCGAACCATTAACGACGAGCGACCAAGGACTTAGAATTGCAATCCCGCCTCGCGCGCCGCGTCGGCCAGTGCCTTGATGCGTCCGTGATAAATGTAACCGCCGCGATCGAACACCACTTTGGTGATGCCCTTCTGTTTGGCCAGTTCGGCGATTTTCTTGCCGATTGCCTTGGCCGCAGCCACGTTGCCTCCCGTGACGCGCTCACCCTTCTTGCCCAGCGAAGTGCCCGCCGCCGCCAGGGTTACGCCCTGCAGGTCGTCGATTACCTGCACGTAAACGTGGTTCAGCGAGCGATACACATTCAGCCGCGGCCGCTCCGCCGTGCCAATCACTTTTTTCCGGATGCGGTCATGCACGCGTTGCCGGGTTTGATTTTTTGAATTCTGTCTTAACATAAGCCCTCAGCCCTCAGCCCTCAGCCGTCAGTAAAACCTTATCAGCCCGCAGCGTACTTAAAACTGATGGCTGATGGCTGAAAGCTTTATTTCGCTCCCGTCTTGCCAACTTTCTTCTTCAAGCGTTCGCCGGAGTAGCGTACACCCTTGTTCTTGTACGGGTCGGGCGGACGCAGCGAGCGCATTTCCGCCGCTACCTGGCCCACCTTCTGCCGGTCAATACTGGTCAGCGTCAGCTTGGTCTGCTTGGGATCGACGACGCAGTCGACGCCCGTCGGCAACGGATACTCGATCGGATGCGAGTAGCCCAGGCTGAAAACCACCGTTCCTTTGCCCTTCAGCTCGGCGCGATAGCCAATGCCGACAATTTCCAGCTCCCGCGTCCAGCCCTTGGTCACACCCTCGACGGCGTTGTTAACGAGGGCGCGCGCCAGTCCGTGCACCGCGGCCTGCGAATCGTTCTCGCGGATCGCGACCAGGTTGCCGTCCTTCTGCTCCATCTTGATGCCGGACGGAAGCGGCGTATCCAGCTTGCCCTTCGGCCCCTGCACCAGCACCGTGTTGCCTTCAAATTTGACCGTGACGCCCTTGGGAATCGCGATCGGCTTTTTTCCAATTCGTGACATAAGATCAGCTCTTGGCCTTTGGCTGTTAGCTCTTGGCTTTCTTGGCTGTTGCTTATCGCTTTTGCTAAAGGCTAAAAGCTAACAGCTCGATTCTCTACCAAACTTCACACAGCAACTCGCCGCCCAGGCCCTGCTTGCGCGCCTGCCGCCCGGTCATCACGCCCTTGGGCGTAGTCAGGATGTTGATCCCGAGCCCGCCAAGCACGCGCGGAATCTCGGTGCGGCGCACGTAGACGCGGCACCCCGGACGCGATACACGCGCCAGGTTCGAAATCACGGCCTCGTTGTTGTTGCCGTATTTCAAGTAGACGCGAATGACTTTGTGTCCTTCTTCTTCCGTCGGTTTGAAGTTGGCAATATAGCCCTCTTCCTTCAGGATGCGGGCAATCTCCACCTTCAGCTTCGAAGCCGGAATATCCACTTTCTGGTGACGCGCGCGAATCGCGTTGCGGATGCGCGCCAGCATGTCTGCGACCGGATCGGTCAACCTCATCGTTTCCTTCTCCTCGGGCCGCCCGTTCGCTCCGCGTAGTGCGGAGAACCTGTCAGCAGCTTACTTACTTCCGCCGTCGCTATTCGTCGTTCGTCCCTCGCTCTTTGCCGCAGGCGAACGACTAACGACGAACGGCCAACGACGTTCCTACCACGACGACTTCGAAACTCCGGGGATCTCGCCCCGCAGCGCCAACTGCCGGAAGCACAGCCGGCAAACGCCAAACTTCCGGAGGTAAGCCCGCGGACGTCCGCAAATCTTGCAGCGGTTGTGCTTGCGCGACGAAAACTTAGGGAGTTTCCTGTTGCGCGGTTTAGTCTTGCTCTCCGCGCCATCCTTGACTCGTTTCGCTGTTGTAGCCACTTAGCTCTTAGCTCCTGGCTGCTAGCTTCTAGCAACCCTGTTATTGCGAATTTCGGTCTAACCTCTGAAATCTGACCTCTTACCTCTGACTTAGGCTCTGAACGGCATACCTAGATGCTTCAGCAAACTCCGCGCCTGATCGTCGCTCCGCGCGGTCGTCACGATGGTGACGTTCATGCCCTTCAGCTTGTCGACCTTGGCGTAATCGATCTCGGGAAAGATCAACTGATCGTGCAGGCCGAGCGTGTAGTTCCCGCGCCCGTCGAACGACTTGGTCGAGACGCCGCGAAAGTCGCGTACGCGGGGCAGAACAATCGTTACCAGGCGGTCGAAAAATTCGTACATGCGGTCGCCGCGCAGTGTAACCATGGCGCCGATCGGCATGTTCTCTCGCACTTTAAACGCCGCAATCGACTTCTTCGCCCGCGTAATGATCGGCTTCTGTCCCGTAATCTGGCCCAGTTCGTTCGCGGCCGGGTCGATAAGCTTCGCGTTCTGCGTCGCCTCGCCCACACCCATGTTGACCACAATCTTATTCAGCCGCGGCACCGCCATCGGATTCTTCAGGTCCAGTTCTTTGACCAACGCAGGCGCGACTTCTTTCTCGAACCGCGTCCGCAGCCGCGGACGTTCCTTCGCCGAATGCCGCGGAGCTTCCGGTCCTGCCTTGGGTTCTTCGGCGGCATGCTTCTCGCCCTTGGCCGGCTTCCCTTTTTTCTGTTCTTCTTTGTTCTGTCCGTCTTTCGCCATGTTCGTTGCTGCCTTCTCCATCACGGTTTCGGAGTGTTTACCGGTTCGTGAGGAATTTTGCAATTTCGTAATCGGGTAATTTCGTAATCTAAGAGCTCAACGGTTTCAAATTACAAAATTCCCCGATTGCCCAATTACCAAATCATTTATCCAGCGTCGTTCCGCACTTCTTGCAGACCCGCACCTTGCGCTCGCCCTGCACCGCATGCCCGATGCGCACCGGTCCGCAGGTTGGACAAACCAGCGCCACGTTCGAGAGCGGGATGGCCCGTTCCTGCTCGGCGATTCCGCCCTTGATATTGCGCTGGGGGTTCGGCCGCACGTGCTTCTTTACGGTCATCACGTGCTCGACCAGCACCCGGCCCTCATCCGGCATGACGCGCAGCACGCGTCCTTCTTTTCCCGTATCGCGTCCGGTCATCACCTTCACGGTGTCATTCCGCCGGATGTCTACCCGTTTATGTTTTGCCGATGTTGCAGTTCCCATCTCGTTAACCCTTCTCGCCAATTTTTCGGCCGCCCGCCGCGCTAGCAGTCCCGCTTCCACTGAGGCCTGGCACCTGATACCTACAGCACTTCCGGCGCTAGCGACACAATCTTCAAAAATTTCTTCTCGCGCAGTTCGCGCGCCACCGGGCCGAAAACGCGCGTCCCGACCGGCTCGCCCGCATCGTTAATCAGAACGGCTGCATTCTGGTCGAAGCGGATATAAGTTCCGTCGCGGCGCCGATGCTCCTTGCGCGTGCGCACGATTACCGCTTTCACCACTTTGCCCTTCTGCACCTGCCCGTCGGGCGAAGCTTCCTTCACACTCGCCGTGATCACGTCGCCCAGCCCGGCCCTCAGACCTGTCGAGCCACCCAGCGGCAGGATCATCTGCAGCTTGCGCGCGCCGGAGTTATCGGCGACCTCGAGCATGGATCTCATCATTACGGCCATGTTCGTTTCTCCTTCTGCCCCTTAGCGGCCCGCCACAACATCGACGTCAGCCGCGACTTCCGGCACCAGCGCCGCCTTGCGCACAATTTCCTTCAGCGTCCAGCGCTTCAGCCGCGACAGCGGACGCGACTCCTCGATGCGCACCACGTCGCCCACATGCGCCTCGTTTTTTTCGTCGTGCGCATAGAACTTCTTGCGGATCGAAATCACGCGCCCATAAAGCGGATGCGCCTTCTTGCGCGTCACTTCGACCACGATCGTCTTCTGCATCTTGTTCGACTTGACCGTGCCGATCAGGATCTTGTGGCTCGGATGTCTTTCCTGGCCTTGGGTTTCGTTGCTAGTGACTTCCGCCATTATTTCTTCTCCGTCTTGGCCGCGGCCAGTTCCTGCTCGCGCAGAACCGTCTTCACGCGCGCGATGTCACGGCGCAGCCCGCGAATCTTTTTCAGGCTCTCGGTTTGTCCCATATTCATCTGGAACTTCAGCTTGAAGAGCTGATCGGACAAATCCCGCTCCTGGTGCTTCAGCTCGACGTCGGTTAAGTTGCGGATCTTTTCTGCTTTCATAAATCAGTTCTCGGCTCTCAGTTATCAGCCCTCAGGAAAAGCTCTTTACCAGCCTGGCTTTTCACCTCTGCAATCTGACCTCTGACCTCTGCAATTCCTTAAAACACTTCGCGCTGCACAAACGCCGTGCGCAGGGGCATCTTGTGCGACGCCAGGCGCATGGCTTCCTTCGCGTCCGTGATCGTCACGCCTTCCATTTCAAACAAAATCTTGCCCGGCTTCACAACCGCTACCCAATGGTCGGGAGCGCCCTTGCCTTTGCCCATACGGGTTTCGGCAGGCTTCTTCGTCACCGGCTTGTCGGGAAACAGGCGGATCCAGATCTTTCCGCCACGCTTCACGAATCGAGTCATGGCCACGCGGCTCGCCTCAATCTGCCGGTCGGTAATCCAGCCCGGTTCCAGCACCTTCAGCCCGTACTTCCCGAAAGCCAGCTCCGACCCCTTCCAGGCCTTCCCGGTCATGCGCCCGCGCTGTTGCTTGCGGTACTTAACTTTCTTCGGCATCAACATAAAATCAGTTCTCAGTTCTCAGTTGTCAGTTCTCAGCAGAGCCTTCGCGTCTTGAGATCCTTCGCTTCGCTCAGGATTTCGGCGCGCGGCTCAGACGCCGCGCAATCGCCTCAACCTCTGCAATCTGACCTCTGACCTCTAACCTCTAACCTCTTAAAACGCTCCCGTCGTCGGCAGTTCCCGCGCCGGCGTTGCTTCGCGTTTCTTCGCCGGCAGAATTTCGCCCTTGTACACCCAGCACTTCACGCCGATCACACCGTACGTGGTGCGCGCCTCGGTGAATCCGTAGTCGATGTCGGCCCGCAGCGTGTGTAGCGGCAGCCTGCCCTGCAGGTACCACTCCGAGCGCGCGATTTCATTGCCATTCAGCCGCCCGCTCACACGAACCTTGATCCCTTTGCAGCCGAAGCGGAGCGCCGAGTCGACCGACTTGCGCATCGCCCGCCGGAAGCCCACGCGCTTTTCAAGTTGCAGGGCAATCGACTCCGAAACCAGTTGCGCGTCCAGCTCGGGCTTGTGTACTTCCTGAATATCGACGTGCACCTCCCGCGCCGTGCGCTTCTGCAGTTCCTGCTTCAGCTTGTCGATTTCTGCGCCCTTGCGCCCGATGATGATGCCCGGCCGCGCCGTCTTAATAATGATGCGCAGCTTGTTGCCCGGACGTTCGATTTCGATCGAGCTCACGCCCGCCGACTTCAGCTTGTCCTTCAGCTCGGCCTTCAGCTTGTAATCTTCAAGCAGCAGCTTGTCGTAGTCGCGCTCCACAAACCAGCGCGACTTCCACGGCTTGGTGTAGCCGAGCCGGAAACCGTAAGGATGGACCTTCTGTCCCATAGTTGCTCCTAAAATTTGCTACTTCTTCGCGGTCGCCTTCTTGCCAACCGCCTTCTTCTTTGCAGGCGTCTTCGCCTTAGCCTTGGCTTTGGGCTTCGCTGGAGCCGCCGCCTTGGTCTCTTCCCCGACTGTATGCGCCACCGATGCACCTGCGCCGTTCTTGCTGCGCTCGGCGAGCACGATCTCGAGGTGCGCGATCCGCCGCACATACCGGTAGGCGCGTCCCATCGGAGCCGGGCGAACCCGCTTCATGCGCGGTCCGTCGTTGGCCGCCGCGTGCTTCACGTACAGGTTGTCGACGTCGACATCCAGGCCCTTTTCGCCGCTCAGGAAATTTGCGTTGTCGATGGCCGATTGCAGCAGCTTGGCGACCGTCGCAGCCACGCGCTTTTTCGTAAACGCTAGCGTGTTCCGCGCTTCTTCCACGCGGCGCCCCCGGATCAAATCCAGCACCAGCCGCGCCTTCTGCGGCGAAACTCGCATGTATCGTGCTTCCGCTCGAAATTCCATAGTTTTCTTAGCTCTTGGCTCTCGGCCTTTGGCTCTTGGCTAACGGCCAAGAGCTAACAGCCAACAGCTGTTCTTATGCCTTCGGCGCCGCTGGCGCTGACGGGGCCGAAGGAGTGATCGCTCCCGGTCCACCCGGCACGCCCGCCGGTTTTGCGGCCACTTCAGTCGCCGCCTTCATCGAGTGTCCCTTGAACTGGCGGGTAAAGCTGAACTCGCCCAGCTTGTGCCCCACCATGTTCTCGGTCACATACACCGGAATGAACTTCTTTCCGTTGTGCACGGCGATCGTATGCCCAACCATTTCCGGAATAATCGTCGAGCGCCGCGACCATGTCCGCTGCACCTTTTTTTCGTTGCGCGCATTCAGGGCCTCGATCTTCGTCGCCAGGTGCGCATCCACGAATGGTCCTTTTTTTGTCGAACGTCCCATAAGTCAGTTCTCAGTTCTCAGTTCTCAGTTCTCAGCGAACCAGAACCGGTTTGTTCGCGGCCCGCCACTCGCGGCTCGCGACTTCCTTACCCTTTCTTTCTCCGGCTCACAATGAACGCATCGGTCCGCTTGTTGTTCCGCGTCTTGTAGCCGCGCGTCGGCTGGCCCCACGGCGTCACCGGATGCCGGCCGCCCGAGGTCTTGCCTTCGCCGCCGCCATGCGGATGGTCGACCGGGTTCATCGAAACGCCGCGGTTATGCGGACGCTTGCCCACCCAGCGCGTGCGCCCTGCCTTGCCCCAGGTCACGTTCTCGTGATCCACGTTGCCGACCTGTCCGATGGTCGCGAGACAATCGAGCAGCACTTTGCGCGTCTCGCCGGAAGGCAGTTTCACGAGTCCGTAGTCGCCTTCTTTTGCGACCAACTGCGCCGCGCCGCCCGCCGAGCGCACCATCTGCGCGCCTTTGCCCGGCTTCAGTTCCAGGTTATGAATCGTCGTGCCGGGCGGAATATTCCGCAGCGGGAGGGCGTTGCCAACCAGAATATCGGCCTCGGGCCCGCTCAGGATTTTCGCCCCAACCTTCAGCCCATCGGGCTGCACGATGTAGCGTTTCTCGCCATCGGCATAGCTGAGCAGGGCGATGCGGGCCGAGCGGCCGGGATCGTACTCGATCGTCACCACCGTCGCCGGAATCCCGTGCTTGTCGCGCTTGAAGTCAATCGCGCGCAGCTTGCGCTTGTTGCCGCCGCCCCGGAAGCGCATGGTCGTGTCGCCCGAGTTGCGCCGCCCACCCGACCGGATCTTGCCCTCGACCAGCGCCTTGTGCGGCTTCTTCGAAGTAATGTCGTCGGTCGTCAGGTGCGTGCGGTAACGCAGCGTCTGCGTTGTCGGTCTGTATGTCTTGATTGCCATATTAGCTCTCAGCCTTCAGCCATCAGCCATCAGGTGACCCCTCTTGCCCGTCAGCCCGGTTTTCCTGATGGCTGACGGCTGATGGCTGACCGCTGTACTACAAATTCTGTGCGTACTCCGGCATCTTCTCGCCGGTTTTCAGCCGCACATACGCCTTCTTCCAGTCCGGACGATAGCCGGCGAATTTTCCCCGCCGCCGCTCCTTGCCCGGATAATTTGCCGTGCGCACCGATGCGACTTTCACTTTGAAGATCGCCTGCACGGCTTGCTTGATCTCGGTCTTCGTAGCCTTGGGGGCAACCTGAAACACCAGCGTGTTCTGGGTTTCCTTGATGCCCAGGCCTTTTTCCGTAATCACCGGCTTCTGAATGATCTGGTACGCGGATTTCATATTTGTTAGGCCCTAGGCCACCTCCGCCTTACGCGAACGCCGCGCGGGTTTCTTCTTCTCCGGTGCCGGCTCGGCCGCATGTTCACGGCGCGATGCCGTCTTCTTGAGCGCATCCTGCAACTTCTCGAGCGCCGGCTGCGCAAACACCGTATATGTGTGCCGCATCAAGTGATACGGATGCACCTCGTTCGCCCGCACGATATCGAGCCCGTCAATGTTGCGCGCGCTCAGTTCCAGATTCTTGTTCTCGACCGTGGAGACATCCACCAGCAACGTCGTTCCTTCCACTTTCAGCTTGCCGAGCGCTTCGGCAAAGGGCTTCGTCTTGGCCTCTTTCACATCGAACGCCTTTACGACGACCAGCTTGCCATCGGCGAATTTCGCGGCCAGCGCCGAACGCAGCGCGCCCAGCAGTTTCTTGCGGGGAAATGCATAGTCGTAGGAGCGCGGTTGCGGTCCATGCACCGTGCCGCCGTGACGCCAGATGGGCGACCGGACCGAGCCGATACGCGCCCGCCCCGTGCCCTTCTGCTTCCACAGCTTTTTGCCCGAACCGGAAACGCTCCCGCGAACCTTGGTGGCGTGCGTACCCGCGCGGCCGGCGGCGCGATAGTGCGTCACCGCCTCCCAGAGCAGGTCTTCGTTGACCGCGCCGAATACCTCGTCGGCCAGGTCGATCGTTCCGACCTTCGCTCCGCTCAAGTTGTATACATCGATAGTTGCCATATCACTCTCATCCATGTCGGCCTTAAAACGACCGGCCGAACGACCACCGACCAACGGCGTTCCTATGCCTTCTTCGCCGCTCTCTTGGCTGCCTTCAACGGATCGACCGTCGCCGCGCCCGCAAATCCGCGCCGCTCTCTAGGCGGCTTCTTCGCCTTGTTGATCATGATGTATCCGCCGTTCGGCCCCGGAACGCTGCCTTCGACCACCAGCAGATTGTCCTCTTTATCCACGCCCAGAATTCGCAGGTTGCGCGTCGTGATGCGCGTATTCCCCATGTGCCCCGACATGCGCATACCCTTCATGACGCGCGACGGAAACGCCGATGCACCGATAGAACCGGTAATCTGAAACATCGATCCGTGCGACTTCGGGCCGCCGCCAAAGTGATGCCGCTTCACCACGCCCTGAAACCCATGGCCCTTGCTGGTGCCGACAACATCGACAAATCGCTCGCCTTCGAAAATATCCACCAGCACGCGATCGCCAACTTTGACTGCGGCATTCGTCGGATCCTCGTCCGGCCCTTCTACTTCAATCGCAACTTCGCGCAAGAATTTCACCGGCGGAAGGTTGTGCTTGGCAAAGTGTCCCTGCATCGCCTTGGTCAGCTTTTTTTCCTTCACAAACTCAACCAGCCCGATCTGCGCCGAGACGTATCCATCCTTCGTGCTGGTCTTGTGCTGCGTGACCACGCACGGCCCCGCCTGCAGCACCGTCGCCGGCCGAACCTCGCCCTTCGAATCGAAGAGCTGCGTCATGCCGACTTTCTTGCCCAGAATTCCTGCAACCTTTGCCATTTCCTTCTCCGTTCCCAGCATGGCTAAGTCGTTGTTCGCGACGGCTATTGGCTGGGGCTGCTCAACTCTCAGCCACGCCGCCTTTCCTGACGGCTGATGGCTGACGGCTGACAGCTATTTGTGTTCTTTCCCGAACGCCTTGATCTCCACATCCACGCCCGCCGGCAGATCGAGCTTCATCAACGCGTCGACCGTCTGCTGCGTCGGCTCCAGAATGTCGAGCAAACGCTTGTGCGTGCGGATCTCAAACTGCTCCCGCGATTTCTTATCCACGTGCGGCGACCGCAGCACGCAGTACTTGTTCTTCATCGTGGGCAGCGGAATCGGGCCCGCGATCTGCGCGCCCGTGCGCTTGGCTGTTTCCACGATCTCGCCCGTCGACTGATCCAGGATGCGATAGTCGTAGGCTTTCAACCGGATTCGAATTCTCTCTTGTGCGCTCACTGTGTCTCTCTCTAACCCCTCCCGGCCGTCTTCAATGAAGTCCGGAAGGAAAGATCTTGCGGAATGCTGCAATCCGCTTTTTCAGGTTTTACTTCTGCAATCTGACCTCTTACCTCTGACCTCGCCCTTACTGAATAATCTCGGCGATCGTGCCCGCTCCCACCGTGTGGCCGCCTTCGCGAATCGCGAAGCGTAGGCCCTTTTCCATCGCCACCGGCGTGATCAGTTCAATCACCAGGCTCACGTTGTCCCCCGGCATCACCATCTCCGTGCCCGCCGGCAACTCCGCTACCCCCGTCACGTCTGTCGTGCGCAGATAAAACTGCGGACGATATCCCTTGAAGAATGGCGTGTGCCGTCCGCCTTCCTCTTTATTCAGAATGTAAACCTCCGCCTTGAACTTCGTATGCGGCGTAATCGATCCCGGCTTCGCCAGCACCATGCCGCGCTCCACGTCTTCTTTCGCAACGCCGCGCAGCAGCAACCCGGCATTGTCGCCCGCCATGCCCTCGTCCAGCTGCTTCTTAAACATTTCCACGCCCGTCACGACGGTCTTTCTCGTCTCGCGGAAGCCGACAATTTCCACTTCCTCGCCCACCTTGATCTTCCCGCGCTCGATTCTCCCCGTCACCACCGTGCCCCGACCCTGAATCGAAAAAATATCTTCGATCGGCATCAGGAACGGCTTGTCCAGTTCGCGCGCCGGTTGCGGCACACTCTTGTCCACCGCCTCCATCAGCGCATCGACCTGCTTCTCCCATTTCTCTTCGCCGTTCAGCGCGCCTAGAGCCGATAGCCGAATCACCGGCACATCGTCGCCCGGGAATTTGTAGCCCTTCAGCAACTCGCGCACTTCCAGTTCGACCAGGTCGAGCAGTTCGGGATCGTCCACTGCATCGCACTTGTTGAGCGCGACGACGATGTACGGCACACCGACCTGACGCGCCAAAAGCACGTGCTCGCGCGTCTGCGGCATGGGGCCGTCGGTCGCCGCGACCACCAGGATCGCGCCATCCATCTGCGCCGCGCCCGTGATCATGTTCTTGATGTAGTCGGCGTGGCCCGGGCAATCCACGTGCGCGTAGTGCCGGTTCGCCGTCTCGTACTCCACGTGCGCCGTGGCAATCGTGATGCCGCGCGCCTTCTCTTCCGGAGCGTTGTCGATCGAATCGAACGACCGGAACACGATCTTCGGGTTGTGCTTCTGCAACACTTTCGTGATCGCCGCCGTCAACGTCGTCTTGCCGTGATCGATGTGCCCGATCGTCCCTACGTTGCAGTGCGGCTTAGTGCGGTCAAATTTTTCCTTCGCCATTTCCTTTTGTCCTCAGGGGCTAAAGCCCCGAACCTTGTCTGATGATCCGACGTTCACGATTCGGCGTGGCTCAAGCCACGCCCTGATACAAATCACTTCGTAGTCGTCTTGCCCTGCGTCTTGGCGATGATTTCTTCCGCCACCGAACGCGGGGCCTCTTCATACCGCGCGAAATGCATCGAGTACTCGGCGCGGCCCTGGGTCGAAGACCGCATGTGCGTCGCATACCCAAACATCTCCGCCAGCGGCACGATGGCCTTGATCACCTGCGAGCCCGCCCGATGTTCCATGCCTTCAATGCGCCCGCGGCGCGAACTCAGGTCGCCCATGATCGCCCCGGCAAAATCCTCCGGCGTCACCACTTCAACCGCCATCACCGGCTCAAGAATCACCGGACTCGCCTTGCGCGCCGCTTCCTTGAAGGCCATCGAACCGGCAATCTTGAACGCCATTTCGTTCGAGTCCACATCGTGGTAGCTGCCGTCGTAAAGCGTCGCCTTCACGTCAACCATCGGATAGCCCGCAAGTACGCCGCCTTCCATGGCTTCCTGCATGCCCTGGTCGATGGGCTTGATGTATTCCTTCGGCACGGTGCCGCCGACGATCTCGTTGATGAATTCGTAGCCTTTGCCCGGCTCGTTTGGATCGAGATAAATCTTGGCGTGGCCGTATTGTCCGCGGCCGCCCGTCTGCCGGATGTACTTGCCTTCCGCCTCGGCGTGCTTGCGGATGGTCTCGCGATACGCCACCTGCGGCTTGCCAACGTTCGCTTCCACCTTATATTCGCGCATCATGCGGTCGACGATGATTTCGAGATGCAACTCGCCCATGCCGCTAATGATGGTCTGCCCGCTATCGGGATCGGTGTGGACCTTGAACGTGGGATCTTCCTGCGCCAGTTTCGCCAGCGCCATGCCCATTTTTTCCTGATCGGCCTTGGTCTTCGGCTCGACCGCAACCGAAATCACCGGCACCGCGAATTCGATCGATTCGAGCGTGATCGGATGCTTCTCGTTGCAGATCGTGTCGCCGGTCGAGACGTTCCTCAACCCAACGGCCGCGCAGATATCGCCCGCCAGAATTTCCTGGATGTCTTCGCGCTTGTTGGCGTGCATCTTGAGCAGGCGCCCGATGCGCTCGTGTTTCTGCGTGCGGGAGACCATTACCGACTCGCCCGACTTCAATTGTCCGGAGTACACGCGAATAAATGTGAGCTGGCCGACAAACGGGTCAGCCATAATCTTGAACGCCAGCGCCGAGAACGGCTCTTTGTCATCAGCCTTGCGCGTGACCGGCTTCCCGTTATCGGGATCAATACCGTGGGTTTCTTTTGTGTCGAGCGGGGACGGCAGATAATCCACCACCGCATCGAGCAGCGGCTGCACACCTTTGTTCTTGAACGCCGTTCCCACCACGACCGGAAACAGTTTCAGCCCGATCGTCGATTTCCGCAGCGACGCCTTCAGTTCATCGGCCGAAATCGCTTCACCTTCGAGAAACTTGTGCAGAATCTCGTCGTCATTCTCGGCCACCGTTTCGACCAGCTGCGTATGGAAAGCCTCGGCCTTCTTCTTTAAATCCGCCGGAATCTCTTCCGTCGAATACTCCGCGCCGATCGTGTCGTCTTTCCATACGATCGCCTTCATCTCGACCAGGTCGATGACGCCGCGAAATTTGTCTTCTTGTCCGATGGGAATCTGAATGGCGACGGGCTTGGCGTTCAGGCGCTTGCGGAGGGTATCGACGGCGTGCTCAAAATCGGCACCCATCTTGTCAATTTTGTTAATGAAGCAAATTCGCGGAACGCCGTACTTATCGGCCTGGCGCCATACTTTTTCCGACTGCGGCTGCACGCCATGCACGGCGTCAAACACCGCCACGGCGCCGTCGAGCACACGCAGCGAGCGCTCCACCTCGGCCGTGAAATCCACGTGGCCGGGCGTATCGATAATATTGATGCGGATGTCGCGCCAGGTGCAGGTCGTCGCGGCGGAAGTAATCGTAATGCCGCGCTCCTGTTCCTGCTCCATCCAGTCCATGGTGGCCGTGCCCTCATGCACCTCGCCGATACGATGCGTCCTACCCGTATAGAACAGGATGCGCTCGGTCGTAGTGGTCTTGCCGGCATCGATGTGGGCCATGATGCCGATGTTCCTGCACCGTTCTAATGGGACTGTTCTGGGCACAGCTTACTTGCTATCCTCTCTGGGGCTCTGCACTGAGCTATTGGCTCTTGGCCGTTAGCTCTTGGCTACGCCAGCTCTAGGCAAGCCAAGAGCTAGAAGCTAAGAGCCAACAGCGGTTCTTTACCACCGGTAATGCGCGAACGCCTTATTGGCTTCCGCCATTCTGTGTACGTCTTCCTTCTTTTTAATCGCGGCGCCTTTGCCGTTGGCGGCATCCAGCAACTCATTGGTCAACTTGTCGATCATGCCCTTTTCGCCGCGGCCGCGGGCGTAAGTCACAATCCAGCGAATTGCCAGCGACGTCCTGCGGTCGGGCGAAACTTCAATCGGCACCTGGTAGTTCGCGCCGCCCACACGCCGCGTCTTCACTTCGAGCAGGGGCTTGGCGTTCTCGACGGCCTTCGTGAACAGCTTTAACGGCTCGTCTCCGCCCTTTTCCTTCAGCTTGTCGAGCGCCGTATAGAAGATGCCCTCGGCCGTCGATTTCTTGCCCTGCCACATCATCGAGTTGATGAACTTCGTCACCAGGTCCGATCCGTACACTGGGTCGGCCTCAGTCTTCCGTTTCGCGATATGTCCTTTTCTCGGCATTGCTATTCGACTCTCAAATTTCCGCTCTCAGCGTTCACTGGCAACCGGCCACTGACCACTGGCAACTGTCTCTACGCTTTCTTCGCTTTCTTCGATCCGTACTTCGAACGGCCCTGATTTCGGCCCGCGACCCCGGTCGCATCGAGCGTCCCGCGCACCACGTGATAACGCACGCCCGGCAGATCCTTCACGCGGCCTCCCCGAATCAGCACAATCGAGTGCTCTTGCAGGTTGTGGCCAACACCGGGAATGTAGGTCGTCACTTCGATCCCATTCGTCAGGCGCACACGCGCCACCTTGCGCAACGCCGAGTTCGGCTTTTTCGGCGTCTGCGTGTACACGCGCGTGCAGACGCCACGCTTCTGCGGACACGATTGCAGCGCCGGACTTGCCGTCTTATACCGTGGACTGGTCCGTCCGAATTTCACCAGCTGATTAAAAGTTGGCACTCTCGCCACTCCCAAGCCACGGCACACCGAGGCTTCTTTTCGCAGTTTTTCCACACGACCGGGTTTTTCTCGTCCTCATTCGGACAAGATTTCCCTAGTCTCCGGGCTGGCATGGACATGCTCGTCCAGCCATACTCTCCCGCACAAAATGGCCGGTGAGAAATTTTGGATTCCCTGGTCGCCGACGACGGTGACGCCACGCCTCGCCATACGGCTCGGAGGCGTTCCGTTTCGTCTGCTTCCTCCGCATAGCCTCGCGTGACTCCCAGGCTTTTACCTCAGCCCCGGCGCAAAGGTTTTCGCGGAACGTTTCAGCGAGGGCGTCCCCGGTTTCACTCTCAACCGGGTCCGTGTTTCTTCAAAGCTCAGCCGTACTATCCCGGAGCCCGAATTCCACGCAGGTTGCGTTTCCAACGGGACAGCGGTCCACAGGCAAGCCAGACTTAACTCGCGGAACCAATCGATAATAACAATTCGGAGACGGCATCGTCAACCACCTATTGGCGCATCGAAGAAAGAACAGGTTTCAAGGTTCCAAGGACAGTCGGGCGCGCCTCTACCGGGTGGTTCCCCGGGCCTCAAAGCTTGCGCCCAGGAACCTTGAGACTATGAAACTCTGAAACTTTGCGACCTCGATCCTTGAAACCTTACACTTTACCTTCTACACTGACAGCTTTCCAAACCATTCGCAATCTCGCGCCCGGGGACGGGACGCGAGGAGGGTTCATGCATCGTTGCGGTTCGGTCCTTCTTATATTGCTGGCGATCACGCCTGTCATCGCCCTTACGGGATGCCTAGGCGGCAACACGGCCAATTCCGGCAGCGGAGGAGTGCGCAGTATTTCATTGAACCCGAGTGGGACGCTCTCGCTCGAGGTCGGCGGCGCGCTGGGATTTTCGGCCAGCGCGGTCGATGCCAACGGTCACGCCGTTATCGGCGCCGACATTCAATTTATCGTCAGCAGCCCGCCAGGGTCCACCGTACCCCCGCCGCTCTCGATCACCGCTGGCGGCAGCGCCTGCGCCGGAACTTGGGACGCTTCGCAGGCGCTCTGCACCGCCGGTAGTCCTGGAATCGCTATTGTGACAGCGACGGCCAACGGAGTCCGCAGCCCGCAGACAACCGTCTATGTCCATGCCCACATTGCAACCCTCCAGGTTTCCCAAGCCGAAACCCTCCCCCCGGTTTACGACTGTTTCTCGCAAGGGCAGACCTGGCTTTATCAAGGGCGGGCTTACGACGCGAACGGCAGCGAAATCACGGACACGGTCGGCCAGCTGACATGGGCTTCAACAAATACGGGCGTGCTGACTACGAATACGAATCCGCCGCTCCAGATCCCGCTGCCCCTCAACCAGGTTCAAATCACGGCCGCCAGTCCGGGCGTCACACAACTCTCTGCCAGCGTTTCCGGGACCAGCAGCAACCCGATCCCAGTCACGACATGCCTGGTGCAGTCGGTTCGGCTCCAGGCTTCCGGGACCACCGCCAGTTCGGTGAACGTCAGCAGTGGCAGTTCGGTTACATTGCAAGCGACGGCGGTGGACTCCCTCGGCGTCATTTTGTCCAAACCGCCCTTGACCTGGATCAGCTCCGATCCCGAGGTCGTATCCTTCTCCACCCTGACCAACTCCTCCGGGACGAACTCCGCAACCGCCCATGCCAATCAAGGCGGAGCAGACATTTCCGCTGTCTGCGCGCCACCGACTTGCAACATCGGAGTCGTGCCCAATATAACGGTCCCGACCGTAGCCCCGCCCTACGCCGAGCTGGATCCCTCTGCAATGCCGGCTTATATATTCAGTAGCGATGGCCCGGTATCTCCACTCGACCCGCTGCAGGGCTACGGCACCATCGCCGTCGATGTAACGAACAGTTCCCCTCCCACCTACACCGGCTGGGTAGCCACCGATCTTTGTGGCGACACTACCAGCGGCTGCACCAGCGTGATGTTCGCCGCCACCCCCACGAAATCCGGTGGCCAGAACCCCATCGGCACCACGGTGACCTTGCCGCGCACGCCCAATTCCATGATGTTCAACCATCAGTCGCGCATCTATCTGGGTAGCAATCTGGGATTGATGTATTACGACGTGGGTGGTTCCAATGGCGTCTCCACGATTTCCGCTGCCGGCACGCCCTGCAACGTTGCGCTGTGCGGCACCGTGCTTGCCGTTTCCAATGACGGCAAGCAGGTCGTCGTCTCCGACGGCACGGTTCCGGCGGCGCCGCAGGTCTACATCTATAACGCCTCTAGTAGTTCCAGTACGGTCACCGATCTCGTGCTCCCCGGCTGCACGGCGGCGCCGCTTCAAAACTGCGTCGCTTCCGCGGCTGCTTTCTCACCCGATGAATCGAAGATTTTCATCCTCACCAACGCGGGAACCCTGTGGGTGTACTCGACTGTGAACGCGCCCGGTACGGTCTCCATTCCCAGCGCCGGAACCGCCGCTGCCTTCTCGCCCGATGGCAGCTTCGCCTACATCGCAGGAGCCGAAGGAGCGTCGGGAGTGATTTCCGCTTTCTCAACCTGCGCCGCCTCGAGCGCGGCAAGCGTGGAACTAGGTCCGCTCAATCAGCCACCGATCACAGTGACCACCTCTGGAGTGCCGCTCCAGATTTTCCCGTCTCCGACGGTGCAGCACATCGACGCGAATATTGGTGGCACGGAGGTCGAAGAGATCAGCCAGAACATCTACGTTTTCGAACCACCTTACATTCAGGTTCTGACCGCGCAATTCGCTCAAGATACGAATACGTTCCCCCTTCAACCGAGTAAGTACAGCTGCAACCTGCCGGCGCTCAACAGCTTTGGCCTCACCACCTCCTACACGTTGCAAGGCGGACAGATCACTCCCGTGTACGCGAACCTTGTGAATGATGGCGCGGAAATGATCGTCGTGGCCCGCTTCAATCCCGCCGTACTGCTCATTAGCATGAACGACGGCACAACTCAAAAATTCCAGGTCCCCACCTACGACCCACTCTCGGCGTCGGCTTCCAGCGACGGCAGCCAGGTGTTCGTCGCAGCCTGCGACCAGTACCCGAACAACGATCCAGCTCAACCTTGCTCCTCCGGCGCTGTGTATGCCGTCAACGTTACCAGTGATTATGTGCAGCGAATTCCTTACATCAACAACACCACGAACAACATGTGCGCGGGCCAGGGTGCCGGGGCTCCCGTTTGCTTCCCCGATCTGGTCGCGATAAAACCGCAGTGACCGCTTGCCACAGGGCCTTATTGTGCTGAGCTAAGTGCGGGCGTTCGAGTTCCAGTATCAAAGCTACCCGCGTTTCCTGCGTCTAATTAGGTAAGGTATTCTCGCAATCGTCCCTGCCCGCTTGAAAGGTATAATCATCGGTTAGGCGGTCTGAGGAGGAGAAAACATGGATTCGCGCGAAAGCGCCTTTTGGGTGCGCTTCAAGGCCAACCGCTGGGCGTACACCTTTACGATTCTGGCCACGCTCGCGGTTGGAATTCTGATCGGGACGGTGATTTCCTACGGCGTTAAGGGCAAAGAGGGTCAGAAGTCTTCCGACGCCACGCCGCTGACCATTCCCGCCCCGCAGCAACTCTCGAACATCTTCTCGCAGATTTCCAAACAACTGGAGCCTACGGTGGTCAACATCAATACCGAGTCGACCATCAAGAATCCGCATCGGCACCTGCGCGGCAATCCTCATGCCCAGCCCGATAATCCCGACGACCAGGGCGGTGGCGATGACAGCCCATTCCAGGATTTCTTCGATAAATTCTTTGGCGGCCAGGGTGGGCCCGAGGCCGGCTCCATCCGCCAGCGCTCGCTCGGTTCGGGCGTGATTGTCGACTCCAAGGGCTACATCGTGACGAACCGTCACGTGGTCGAAAAGGCGGATCGCATTCGCGTGAAGTTGGAGGATGAACCTGCCGGTGCTCCGGGCCATGACGCTAAAGTCATCGGCATGGATCAGGAGACCGATTTGGCCGTGATCAAAATTGACGTGGATCACCCGTTGCCCGCCGCCAAACTTGGCAATTCCGACGGCATGCAGGTCGGCGACTGGGTACTGGCCATCGGTAGTCCGTTCGGATTGCAGGAAACCGTGACTGCCGGCATCGTCTCTGCCAAAGGCCGCAACATCGTTCCCAATCGGCAGTTCCAGTCATTTATTCAGACGGACGCCGCGATCAATCCCGGCAATTCCGGCGGCCCGCTGGTCAACATGGCCGGGGAAGTCATCGGAATCAATACCGCCATTCTGACCGAGACCAGTTCCTACGCGGGCGTCGGCTTTGCCATGCCTTCGAACACCGTCGCTCAGGTCTACAACCAGTTGATCGGCCCCGAGCATCGTGTAGCCCGTGGTTCGATCGGCATCGAGTTCACCGCCCAGCCCGACCCGGCCATCGCTCGCATCTACGGAACCGGCGTCACCATCTCGAACGTTATTTCCGGCAGCCCCGCCGATGAGGCTGGTCTGAAAATCGGCGACACCATCACCTCTGTGGATGGCCGCGAACTTAAGAGCGGCGACGATCTGGTCGCCGACATCGCATCCCGCAAACCCGGCTCCAAGGCGAAGCTGAACTTCGTGCGCAATGGCAAGAAGCAGGAGGCCACCGTCACCATCGCGGATCGTTCGAAACTGTTCGCCTCCCGTCTTGGCGAGGAAGAGGAAGGTCAGGGCGAAGAGGAGCCCAAAGCCAGCAAGTTCGGCATCTCCGTCCGCTCCGTCACGGGAGATCTCGCCGATCGCCTCAATATCCCGGCGGGCAAGGGCGTGGTCGTGCAGGACGTGAAGTCCGGCTCCTTCGCGGACGATCTTGGCTTGCATCGTGGCGACGTAATCCTCGAAGTCAACAAGCAGCCCGTAAACACGGCAGACGATTTCACGAAGATCGAGTCGTCGCTCAAGAGCGGGCAGGACGTCGTTCTGCTGGTGCGTCCGCGTGGCGCACGCGCTCAGGATGGAACCGTCTTCCTGGCCGGTACACTTCCGTAACCGCTGGACAATCTGGCGAGACTGGCATACCTTACCCGTTTCGGGGACCATAAGGTAGGCTGCTCTCGCCAGCTCCTTTTTGCCGATGACAGCCGCGAAGCGGCGGAAGAATGCAGCCCGCGGCGCAAGCCGTGGGTGGCGTACGCGACAAGCCCCGGAGGGGCGAAAGAAAAGATGTGACGCTGGCACCGCGACCGCGGGATGCGATTCCCGCTGTAGGTACAGGCTGAAAACAGAATGGGTCGTCCTTTCTTAACTCGATGTTGGCGCCTCGTGGCTCTCCCTATCTCGCTGAGCCTCGCTCTGCCTCCGGCATCCGCCACATCCACCACCGCGCCCGCCAAACCCGCCCCAGCTTCGAGTTCGACCTCGTCGAAGACCCACACCACAACGAAACATAGCGCCACCAGCCACACAGCCGGTAAGACGGCCGCCCACAAATCCTCCACCCGCACGTCCGTGAAATCCCACAGCAAAAAGGGAACGAAGAAAAGCGCAAAGAAGCGCGGCCAACAAGTCATTGACCCCGCGCGCGCCCGCGAAATCCAGCAAGCCCTCATTCGCGAGCATTACCTCGACGGCGAGCCCTCCGGCACCTGGGACAGCGCCACGCAGGCCGCCATGCAGCGCTTTCAGGAAACCCAGGGCTGGCAATCGAAAACAACTCCCGATTCCCGCGCTCTAATCAAACTCGGCCTCGGCCCCAGCCACGATCACCTGCTCAATCCCGAAAGCGCAATGACGACGTCAACGTCCTCCGCGCCTGCAGCAGCCGATCCCAAGGCCGCGTCAAAACCGGCACCCCCGGAAGACAACACTCCTAAGCAATAGCATCGCCCCGCGAATCCAGTTTTTGCCTGAACCTATCCCGGTCCGCATCGTGAACCGTCCGCTATTGCGCTCCGCTGTTTCGCTCTTAGACCTGAACTGCGAGAACCGGACACGGCCCCAGTTGCATCAATCGATACGTTGTCGAACCAAACACCGCCAGATCCAACGTCCCACGGCCGCGCACTCCCATCGCCACCATGTCCACTTGCTCCTCCTCTGCGAACTGAATGATCTGCCGATACGGTTTTCCGACGCGCACCACCGTCTTGGCCTTGAGAGCCTTGCGGCTCTCCGGAGGAATCAGCTTATCGAGTTGCTCCGTTGCTGCCGCTATGGCCTTTTCCGTCTTAGCCGGACTCGAAGCCTCTTCCAATACGTGCAACAGCGTGAGTTCGGCATCGTACTCCTCCGTCGCGGAGATCGCCCAGCTCAAAGCCCGCTCCGAATTCTCGGAGAAATCCGTGCAGAAAAGAATTTGGCGCAAGCGGTGAACGTGGCGCCCCTCTTTATCTGTGGCCATAAGGTCCCGCGGCGCGTTGCGTACTACCAGCACCGGGCAGGAAGCCTTGCGCATCACTCGGTCGGTCACCGATCCCAGCATCAGTCGGTCAAACCCGCGCTGGCCGTGCGTTCCCATGACGATCCCGTCCGCTTTAAGCGCCTGCGCGAACGACAAAATAGCGTCTGGGGCCATTCCTTCGTGCACCACGAACTCTGGCTGAATCCCATCGCGGGTGTTGTGCTTTACAAATTCCCGCAGTTGTTCCTTGGCACCCTCGCAAACCGACTGGCAGAACTCATCATAGAGTGCAGCAGAGGCGGCGAAGCCGGCGGAAGGATATCGCCATAGTTCTACGACATGCTGCACCACCAGCTTGGCCCCGTAGTGCTCGGCTACCGAGAGCCCATAGCGATACGCCCTCGCCGAGAACTCCGAGAAATCGACAGGACAGATGATCCGTTCAAGTTTCAGCATAGTCCCTCTTTGGGCCAACGATCTCTATCCATGCACAACCCGCGATCACTTCGAGGCTTCGGGGCGATGTGCAATCCGCGTCATACGGGTCGTAACGCAGCAGTCTAGTCCGATCGCGGGGCAAGAGCAATTCCGGGACCGCGCTGAAGCAGTGAACGCGTCAGCTAGTTGCCTTATCTGGTAATTAAGGAAGGAAATTCCGGCCCAGATCTGCCAGTTCATGCGGGCCGCGATCATCTAGAGCTGGCTTGTGCCTGCCTCTACTCCAGCACCGGCCGCGGGCAATATGGCACCGGCTTTCCCGCGACGATTGCCCCCGGGTTCCCTTCGACCAGCGCCGCGGCAAACTCCGCTCCCACCATCTTTGCGGCCACACCACGAGCCTCCGACAGAACTGGCACCCGCCGCCGCGTGTCATGTGCATCGGTCGCCAGGATGTGCACCGCCGACCGCTCCAGCAGCCAGCGCGACACCGACTCCGGACGCTCTCCCCAAAACCCCGTCAGCGACGACGCCGTCACCTGAATCAGGCAGCCCAAGTCGGCGTACTCGAGCACCCGCTGCGGCGTCTTCTGCAAAAGCGGGTTGCGCTCCGGATGCGTCAAAATCGGGGTCAGTCCTCGGTCTCCCAACTGCCGAAAACCATCCGCCAGATTCGGCGGAATGCTGTAGTCGCTCAGCTCCACCAGAAGATAATTGGTCTCCCCAATCGTGTACCTCTGCGGCCGCGCGAACAATCGCTCCAGGTTGTCGTCCGAAAAATGAAAGTCGCACCCCAAGCTCAGTTTGGGCGCTGGCCCAACTCGCTTCTGCAACTCCGTCACCAGCGTCACCAGGTATTCACGATCGTACGCATAGCGATCATTCGCGTGCGGGGTCGCGACCATGTGCGTAATACCGTCCGCCGCCGCCATGCGGCACATCCCAATCGAGGCCTCCCACGACTTCGGCCCGTCGTCCACTTCCGGCAAAATGTGACAATGAATATCGATCAAGTCCCGACCCCGATTCCGACTCCATCCAACTCTGCCCCAACAGTGTAAACCGGCAACACCGCTTTCACCGGCGCAGCATCTTCACTTCTGTGGAGTCTGATTCTATGCACCGCAAACAACAAAACGGGAAGAGCCGTCACAGCGCTCTTCCCGCTATTCCCGCTATTCCCGCTATTCCTTCTGGAGGAGGGAAACTTAATTCTTCTCGCGCTCGGCCACCTTCGCTTTCAGATGCGCCGATTTCGGTTCGTACACGCAGAACGGTTCCGGATCGAGATAATCGCCGGTCGCCGCAAACGCGCGCGCGCGGCATCCCATGCAAACGTTGCGGAACTCGCAACAGCCGCACTTCCCTTTCAGGTTACCGGTGTCGCGCAGATCGTTAAACACGCGCGCATTGTTCCAGATGTCCACAAAGCGCTCCTTGCGCAAATCGCCGGCGATGGCGGGCAGATATCCGCAAGGGAAAACTTCTCCTTCGTGCGAGATAAAGCAGACGCCGGTCCCGGCCAGGCATCCCTTGGTCATCGCGTTCATGTCATTGGGATGTCCAGTCGGATGTCCAGTGTGTTGCCCAGGAGGCGGAGCTTGCGGCCTCAATAAAATGCCGGTGCCACCCGGCATCATCATTTCGTCTGGCCCGATGCCCGGGTGGCCAGAAGGATGACCGGAAGCCTGTTCAGTCGCAGCAACCGGCGCAGCCTTGGCCGCCGCTTCAGCCGCGTGCCGGTCGGCGACGCGCCGCTGCCGCACGACGCGAAAATAATGCGGCGCGCACGTCGCTTTCAATTCAATCCCGCCTTCGAGCGAGCGGTCGTAGAACCAGTTCAGCATGCGCTCGTACTCTTCCGGAGGAACCATCTGGTCGTCGGCAATATCCACGCCGCATCCCACCGGAACCAACAGGAAAGTGTGCAGCGCATCGGCGCCCACGGTCTTGGCCATTTCGAGCACGCGCGGCAACTGCTCGGCGTTGTGGCGCGCGATGGTCATATTGATCTGCACCGACATGCCGACTTCTTTCAGGTTGCGGAAACCGTGCAGGGCAGCTTCAAATGCACCCGGAATGCCGCGGAACGTGTCGTGCGTCATGGCGTCGGCGCCGTCGAGGCTGATCGAGACGCGCTTCACGCCCGAATCGGAAATCATGCGCGCGACTTCCTTGGTCACGAGCGTTCCGTTGGTAGCAAGGGCAACGCGCAAGCCCTTGTCCTTGGCGTAGGTCGCAAGCTGAAAAATGTCGGAACGATACAGCGGCTCGCCGCCACTCAGTACAAGAATAGGATTCGAGAACGCCGCAATCTGGTCAATGATGTCAAGCGCGCGGCTGGTCGGCAGATCGGTCGGAGAACTCAGCTCGGTCGCCGTAGCGCGGCAGTGAATACAGCGCAGGTTGCAGCCCTTGGTCACTTCCCAGAAGATTAGGCGTGGCTTGAATTCTTGCTTCGCAGGATGCTGCGCGGGTTCGACCGATGTCGTGGTCACGACTTCATTCCCTTCCAGAACCTTCATGGAGATCACCTCACCCAAGAGAAGGTTAGGGGAGGGGCAAACTTGAGGCCGTGACAAGTATCACGACCAATTGTGACGAACGTCACCGGGGCTAGGCGCGACGGGAAAACGCGACTTCACGCACGTGCCCTGGTCCGCGAAACCGTTGCGCTGGCACCTGGCCGGCGGTTCCGAGAGCCTTGCCCTGAGCCCGCCGAGGAGGCCCCGCGCCTGCAACCCTCGCTCGCGGCGCCAGATCCGAGGTTGACATCATGATGTCTAACTACATATCATCGTGATGTGCGTACCACTCTTTCACTCGACGACGATGTGGCTTCCCTCCTCGAAAAGGAGATCCGGCGCTCCGGAGCTTCGTTCAAGGAAGTAGTCAACCGTGTTCTCCGCCTCGGGCTGATGACCGCCAACCGTCCGGCGCGCAAGCCCTTCGTAGTTAAACCGCGAAAACTGGGATTGCCCCCCGCGGTCACATACGACAACATCGAACAACTCGTAGAGCACCTTGAAGGTCCGAAGCACCCTTGATCCGGAACACAGATGATCCAAAATGCAAATGATCGAAAACACAAATGATCGTTCTCGATACCAACATCCTTCTCTATGCCTATGACAGCGCTTCGGCGCAGCACGCAAAAGCGCGTACCTGGGTGGAACGAGAATTTTCGGGTAGTCAGCCGATCGGTCTGCCCTGGCAAACCGTGACCGCTTTTGTGCGGATCATGACCAATGTGCGGTTGCCCGGCGAGCGCTTTGCGATTGAGGAAGCGGTCGAAGTGGTCGACGGGTGGTTGGAGCAGCCCAACGTTCGTCTGCTCGAAGCCGGCGAAGATCATTGGCCGCTGTTCCGGCAAATGCTGGTCGAAGGACAAGCCGCTGGCCCGCTCACAAGCGATGCCCACCTCGCCGCGCTCACCATCGAGTACGGCGGCGTTCTGCATACCACCGATCGCGACTTCGCCCGCTTTCCCGGCCTACGCTGGAAAAATCCGCTGCAATCGTGAAAGTCTTACGCCTGACGCACTCCTCCAGCCCTGTGGATTCCACCGGAAGCATCCCCTTGCGCTTGCGCCGAATGGGAAACCATTCTATTTATCTTCAACTTGCCGCATGGCACTTTAGTGGAGCCACTTTGGCACCCGCGTGCCATTTTCAGATTTTCAGAGTAGACGTACCTTGATTTCGAGCAGTTCTGGGGGAGGGCTGCCCGGGCGTCGTGGATTCGCGAGAATCCAGGACGCCCGTTTAATTTTTTGTCCGCACTTTTCTCAGTGCTCCAGCATCACTCGCCGATTCCTTCGCCGACTCCCTGCGTTACAAACACGCCCATTGGCTTCGCCAGCTCTAGCGGCGATAGCGCCCGACCCACTCCGCATGTGCCAATATGTGGCCTTCCATAGCGCGCTCCACGTCGCCCTTAGTCGCGCCCGGCCCCAGAGAGAGTTCGCTCCCCAACGCATAGAGCTTGAAAAAATATCGATGCGGTTTCCCCGGCGGCGGGCACGGGCCGTTATAGCCGATCTTTCGGAAATCGTTCTGCCCTTGCCGTGTTCCGTCCGCCAGTTGATCCTTCTTCTCAAAACCGCCGTGCAGCCCATGCGCATTGCCGGGGACATTGAACATCACCCAATGCACCCAGGTCCCGGCCGGCGCATCCGGATCGTCGACGATCAAGGCAAACGACTTCGTTCCCGCCGGCGCCCCGGCCCATTCGAGTGCAGGAGACCGATCCTCCCCGCTGCAGGTGAACTGCCTGGGAATGTCGCCACCGTTTGCGAAATCGGGACTACTCAGGTTGAAAGCCATGGTGGACGCTCCTTTCGCGGAACTCTGCGCGCCAGCCAAAGGCGCGGCCGCCGATCCAGCCGCGGCCCAGAGTAGCAAGCAGAGCGAGCAGGGAAAAATCGGAAGAGAATGGAAACTGCGCACGAAGAACCACATCGACGCATCCTTAGATTGTGTTCAGTTCGTAGAAATCGTAAAGTTGACGGTGATCCTGGCCTGCGTTTCCACCGGCTGGCCGCTTTGCAGGTAGGGCTTGAAATGCCATTGCTTCACCGCCTCGCGCGCTGCCGTCGCCAGAATCTCCGGGCCACTCAGAATCTGCAACTCCTGTATCGTGCCGTCGCGCGCAATTAGAGCCTGCAGGCTGACCGCACCCTGAACCTTCATTTGCCGCGCCAGCAGCGGGTAATCCGGAGGAACCGCAACCGACAACCTTTGCTGGATCTGCGGCGACAGCTCCACGCGGCCGGACGCGCCCACCATTCCGCTCTGCGATCCCCCGCCCGATCCCGTCGATCCGCCCCCTCCGGTGATGCCCGTGCCCACATCGACATGGATTGCAGGGTTTTTCCCCGGCACGCTCACGCGCTGGTTTCCCGCCACTACTTCCACGTCCAGCGGAGGCAACACGGTTCGCTCGGTCTTGAATGGCGTATCGGGTAGTGTCTGTTCGGCTTCGGCAGGCTTGGCCGTTTTGTGCTCATGAGTTGCCGCCGCCGCAGGCTCCGCTGGCGTTTCCGGCGCCAGCATCTTGGCTTTGCGCGCCGCCACTACTTCGGGGGAATCCGCCCCGCCCCCGGGAAACCAGAAATCCCAGTCCTTTATGATGACAGCCACCAGCGCCAGCAACAGGATTCCCAGCGCGATCAGCATCCGTTTGCGCTGCGTTTCGGCATCCGGTGCCGGAGGCAGCATCGGGCTGGACCCCTCCAGATGCTTTTCCGACTGGGTTTCGTCATGATAAGTGGGCACTTAAAAGATCCTCGGCATCGAAAATCCGCTTCCTGCTTCCTCGTCAAGTATGCCCTGAAAAGGGCGGGAAGGCCAGCAAATCCGTCCACTTGGGGCTGCCTTCCGACGCGCTTTTCCGCCCTGTGACTTACATCACATCCATTTGTGCCCTTCATCACCGCTGCAAGTTAACCCACGCCGCACACTGAAAGCGTGATATCCGTCACACTGCGCCCGGTCTTGCCAGCGCTCCTGAAGTGGCCAATATCACCAGGGGGTGTGAGATGCTCTCACCGTACGGTCTAGACATTATCGAAAGCTGTCTTACCTGCAAGATGCGCGCCGAGCGCCTTTTCTGCGATCTGCCGACGTCCGCGCTGCAATCGTTTGAGAGCATCAAATACGCCACCGCCTATCCCAAAGGCGCCGTCCTGTTTGTGGAAGGACAGGCCCCCCGCGGCATTTTCGTGCTTTGCAAGGGCCGCGTAAAGCTCTCGATCTGCGCCAGCGACGGCAAGACTCTCATCCTCAAGATCGCTGAGCCCGGCGAAGTCCTCGGCCTGAGCGCCGCAGTCTCCGGCAAGGCTTATGAGCTGACCGCCGAAACCATCGATCCCTGCCAGGTCAATTTCGTCAAGCGCGACGACTTCCTGCGCTTCCTGAAAGAACACAGCGAGGCTTGCTTCAAAGTCGCCGAGCAGCTCAGCGAAAAGTACAACGTGGCCTGCCACGAAGTCCGCTCCCTTGGCCTTTCGCATTCCGCCGCCGAAAAGCTGGCCAAACTCCTTATCGAGTGGAGTTCGCGCAACGGCGAATCCATGAAGCAGGAGCCGCGCCTCAAGCTCGCCCTGACTCACGAGGAAATCGCCCAGATGATCGGCACTTCGCGAGAAACCGTAACCCGCTTGTTCGCCGACCTCAAGAAGCGTCAGATCCTGCAGGCCAAGGGTTCCACTCTTGTCATTCGCAACAAGGCGGCCCTGCGCTCGCTCGCGACCACGGGCTAAATCGGCCTTCTTCCCTGTGCCAGCGGTCACCATTTTCGGTGACTCGAATCACTGTTTCTACCTCCGTCTTCGCGTATCAAAGCGGCAAGGGGAGTGTCCTATGTCGCAGAGTTGTCTCGATTGCGCGCAACGTTCGGACCGCATTTTCTGCGATCTGGAGCCAGAAGCTCTCGAGGAATTTGACGGCATCAAGACTTTAGAGACTTACCCGCGCGGAACCGTTCTGTTTCGCGAAGGCCAAACCGCACGCGGCATCTTCCTGCTCTGCGAGGGGCGCGTGCGCCTTTCGGTCTGCTCGGAAAGCGGCCGCCGCATGACCCTGCGCATGGCGACTCCCGGTGAGGTTCTTGGCCTCAGCGCCGCCCTTTCCGGCGGGTTGTACGAAGTCACCGGCGAGGTCGTCGATCAGGTCCAGGTTGCCGAGGTCCGGCGCAAGGACTTGCTGCATTTCCTCCACCAGCATTGCGATGTCTGCCTTCAGGTCGTCAATCTCCTCAGTGAAGATCTGCACGAAGCCTACGACCGCGTCCGCGCCGTAGGATTGGCTCGTACCCGCCACACCAACGGCCACGGCGTGCACGGTCACGGCTTTCACGGCCACGGTTTGCACCTCCGCTGAGGCCTTCAACCGCGGGTATTAGCCTTCTCATTCCTGCTTTCTCCACGCTGGCGTTGCCTCTTTACTCCCTTGTACTTCTGTACCTTCACCTTGTGACCCCAATCACGTGCCCGCGTGCTATGACTCACTGCCCGAATGTTCTTCCCGCCGCGAAGATATAGAGTCATTTGGCTTTCTGCTGTGCCGGTGAGGAGACTGTTTCCGATGTCAACATCGCCAACCCGATGGACCGCAACGCTCGTGTGGGCGGCGCTGTTGCTTTTCGCCACAGTGGCGCCCAGCGTTCGCGCCGCTGGCCCCGCCAACGACGACTGTCTGGCCTGCCACAGCGACAAGACCATGACCGTCAAGCGCGGCAACCGGAACGTCTCCCTGTTTGTCGACGCCAAGAGATTCGGCACGTCGGTTCACGGCGTGCTCTCCTGCACCAACTGCCACGCCTCGCTCGACGGCAAAGATCTGCCTCACGACCCGGGCGTCGCTCCCGTGCAATGCGGCTCCTGCCACAGCGACGAACAAAAGCAGCACGCCGCCTCGCTCCACGGCAAAGCCATCGCCCGCGGCGACACTCTCGCTCCGCACTGCGTTGACTGCCACGGCAATCACGACATCCTCCCGGTTAAGGACAAACGCTCCGCCGTTGCCCCGCTGAATATTCCGTTCGTCTGCGGCCGCTGCCATCGCGAAGGCACTCCCGTCCAGATCAATCGCAACATTGACCAGCACAATATTCTTGAAAACTATTCTGAGAGCATCCACGGTGAAGCGGTTCTCAAGAAAGGCTTAATTGTCGCGGCCACCTGCGTGTCATGCCACACGTCGCACAACATCCTGCCGCACACCGATCCGAATTCTTCCATCAACCGCCGCAACATCGCGGCCACCTGCACCAAGTGCCACGCCGAAATCGAAATGGTTCATCGCAAGACGATCCGGGGCGAACTGTGGCAAAGAGAATCGAACGTTCTGCCTGCCTGCCCCGACTGCCACCAGCCCCACAAAGTCCGCAACGTTTTCTATTCCCAGGGCATGGCCGACGCCGATTGCATGCGCTGCCACGCCGACGAAAAGCTGAAGGCCCACGATGGCCGCAGCATGTTCGTCCGCGTGGCCGAAGTTGCCGGCTCACGCCATGGCCAAAAAGGTGTCGCCTGTAGCCAGTGCCACTCCGAGGTCAACGTCTCGCATGTGCGTCCGTGCGAGACCATCACTCACCCGGTCGATTGCACAAAGTGCCACGAGGATCAGGGCCAGCAGTACCAGCGCAGCCGGCACGGCCGGCTCCAGGCCGCCGGCGACCACAACGCGCCCACCTGCAAAGACTGCCATGGCGGCCACCACGTCCTGGGCAAACACGATCCCGAATCCAGAACCTTCCCCACCAACGTGCCGAACCTCTGCGGCGGCTGCCACCGCGAGGGCATGAAGGCCGCCGTCCGCTACACCGGGCCGCAGCACGAAATCATTTCGAACTACACCGAGAGCATCCACGGCAAGGGCCTGATGAAGAGCGGCCTGACCGTGACCGCCACTTGCACCAATTGCCACACCGCACACCTTATCCTGCCGCGCACCGATCCCGATTCCACCGTGAATCCCAAGAACGTGCCCGCCACCTGCGGCGCCTGCCATCACGGCATCCAGGAACAGTTCATCGAGAGCGTGCACTCGGCATCCATCACCAAGACCGGCAAGAAACTGCCCGTCTGCAGCGATTGCCACAGCGCCCACCAGATCCGCCGCACCGACGAAGCCGGGTTCAAGCTCGACATCATGAATAAGTGCGGCCAGTGCCACGAGGAAATCGCCAAGACTTATTTCGAGACCTATCACGGCAAGGTCTCGCGCCTCGGCTATACCGGGACCGCCAAGTGTTACGACTGCCACGGCGCCCACGATATTCTGCCCGTTACCGATCCGCGCTCGCATTTGAGCCGCGTCAACGTGGTCGCCACCTGCCAGAAGTGCCACGCCAATGCGACCCGCCGCTTTGCCGGCTACTTGACCCACGCCACTCACCACGACCCCAAGAAATATCCGTTCCTGTTCTGGACCTTCTGGGGCATGACTACGCTGCTCGTCAGCACCTTCGTCTTCGGCGGCATTCACACGCTGTTGTGGCTGCCCAAAGCCATCCAGATGCGCCGGGAACTGCGCGCCGAAGAAGCCCGGGAAACGGCCGAGAAGGCGGGATTGCACGAACCGAATGCCAATCGCGAGGATAATCATGCCGGCTGATCTCGATCTCCGAACCACAGACGAGCGCGCCCTGACGTCGGGCCGGGGAGGATATGTACGCCCGGACCGCGAATTCGTCCGCTTCACTCGCCTGCAGCGCGCACTTCACGCCTGCATGATCATCAGCTTCATCAGCCTGGCCACCACCGGCCTCACACTCAAGTTTTCCTACACCCCCTGGGCTGCCAGAGTCTCGCGCTTTCTCGGCGGATTTGAAACCGCCGGCTTCATCCACCGTTCCGCTGCCGTCCTGATGTTCGGAGTCTTCTGCACTCACCTCTACGATCTTGTGCAGCACAAGAAACGCGAGGGCATTTCGTGGTGGGCCCTGGTTTTTGGCCCCGATACCATGATGTTCAACCGCCAGGATCTCAACCAGTTCATCGCCACCATGAAGTGGTTCCTCGGCCGCGGTCCAAGGCCACAATACGGCCGCTGGACCTACTGGGAAAAATTCGATTACTTCGCCGTGTTCTGGGGCATCGCCGTCATCGGCTCGACCGGCCTGACCCTGTGGTTCCCGGTCTTCTTCACGCGCCTGCTGCCGGGTTCGTTCATCAATATCGCCACCATCATCCACAGCGACGAGGCCCTGCTCGCCACGGGTTTCATCTTTACCGTTCACTTTTTCAATACGCATTTGCGGCCGGAAAAATTTCCCATGGACACCGTCGTCTTCACCGGCCACATGCCGCTGGCCGAACTGAAGCGCGACAAGCCCCTCGAGTACGAAGCCCTGGTTGCCAAAGGCCAGCTCGAAGAGCACATGGAAGAGCCGCAGCCCGAAGTCGTCGTGCGCACCATCCGCGGCTTCGCCTGGGTGGCTCTCAGTATCGGTTTCTGCATCGTGATCTGGATCATCTACGCCATGCTGTTCGCCTATAAGTGAGGCTGGAGCAGCAGGGCGCAGATTTCTTGGTCTGTGCAGCACAGGTTTTGGGTAGGGCACGGCTTTAGCCGTGCCGTAAGAGCAAAAGAAAAATGCGGGCTTTAGCCCCCGAGGGGCGCCCCCGTAGGAGGAATTCGTCCGTGAAGGCCGCGAAACAACTCGGAATGCTCTTCGGGATCAGTCTTGTCCTCGCTATCGTCGCCGCGATCCCCGGCGCGATGCCAGCTTTCGCCGCCGATCAGGACTGTCTCGCCTGCCACAGCGATCCCACCATGAAGTCCGAGTCCGGCAAGAGCCTGCACGTCGATCCCGCCAAGCACAAAAGCAGCGTTCACGGCGATCTCGGCTGCACCACCTGCCACGTCGGCGTGAAGGAATATCCCCACCCGAAGCACATGAAAATGCCCGCCTGCGCCACCTGTCACGATCAGGAGGTCGCCCAGGTCCCGCAAAGCGTCCACTCAATTTTGGGCAAAGAAGCCTGCGCCAGTTGCCACGGCAAAACCCATGAAGTCCAGCACGCCGACAAAATCGTTCCCCAGCAGTGCGCCACCTGCCACGACGACGCCGTCCACGGCTACCAGCAAGGCGTTCACGCCATCGCCCGCAAGGATGGCGACAAGCAAGCGCCCATCTGCCTGTCCTGCCATGGCAACCCGCACCAGATCGTTGCCGCCGACGATCCCAAGTCGCCCGTCCATCACAACAACATTCCCGCCACCTGCGGCAATTGTCACGGTCAGAAGATCGTGATGGAAAGCGTCGGCCAAAGCACGCAGGAGTTCCACTCCTATGAAGAAAGCGTGCACGGCCGCGCCGTCGCCAACGGATCCACCAAGGCCGCCGTCTGCACCGATTGCCACGGTGTGCATGAAATCCGCCGCGCCAGCGACGACAAGTCCTCAATCTTCAAGTTCAACGTCCCGCTCACCTGCGCCAAGTGTCATGAATCGGTCAAATCCGAATTCATGCAGAGCATCCACGGCCAGGCCATCAGCAAGGGCAACTCGCTCGCGCCGGTCTGCACCGATTGCCACGGAATCCACTCCATCAAATCGCATCTCGATCCCAACTCTTCCGTCGCCGCCAAGAATCTGGCGCGCACCACCTGCGCCCGCTGCCACGAAGGCGTTCGCCTCTCCCAGGAATTCGGCGTTGAGGGCGGCCGCTCCAGCACCTATCTCGCCAGCTATCACGGCCTCGCTTCCGAGTTGGGCTCAAACGTCGTTGCCAACTGCGCTAGTTGCCACGGCGTCCACAACATCCTTCCGTCGAGCGATCCCCGCTCCACCATCAATCGCGCGAATCTCGTAAAGACCTGCGGCCAGTGCCACCCCGGCGTCACCGAAAAATTCGTCGTCGGCAAAGTCCACGTCGATGCGCCTCTCTCCGCCGACATCGGCAGCATCGCCGTGCGCTGGATCCGCCGCTTTTACCTCAGCATGATCCTCGCCGTCATCGGCGGCATGGTCCTGCACAATCTGATCATCTGGCGCCGCAAAGCCATCGAGCGCCGCGACGCTTATCCCCGCACTATCACCCGCATGAACACCAGCCAGCGCTGGCAGCATCTGGTCCTGCTCACGTCGTTCATCACGCTGGTCGTCACCGGCTTCGCCCTCAAGTATCCCGAGTCCGGACTCGCACTGCTTCCCGGCATGGGCGAAAAAGCCCGCGGCATCGTTCATCGCATCGCCGCCGTTTGCATGATCGGCGCCAGCCTCTATCACCTCGTCTATCTCTTCGTGACCCGCGACGGCCGCCGCATGGTTTTGGACATGCTGCCCGAACCCAAAGATGCCACCGATGTCGTCACCACCATGCGCCACAACCTCGGCCTCGGCGGCAAGAAGCCCGAGTTCAAGCGCTTCACCTACGCCGAAAAAGCCGAGTACTGGGCTCTGGTCTGGGGCGTCATCGTCATGGCCGCCACCGGCACAGCTCTCTGGGCCAAGGTTTGGGTCGGACACCTCTTCCCGCGCTGGTGGCTCGATGTCGCCACCGCCGTCCATCTTTACGAAGCTATTCTGGCCTCCCTCGCCATCGTCGTCTGGCACTTCTACCAGATTTTCCTCGATCCAGACATTTATCCGATGAATTGGGCCTGGTATGACGGCAAGGTTTCCGAGCATCACTACCGCGAAGAGCACGGCCTCGATAGCGCCACCCTCCTCGCCGCCGAGCAAGCCGAATTAGCGGCTGCTAACGGCAACGGGCATGGTGCCGAGGAAGAAGATTCAGAGCCGATGACGCGTAGTTAAGACCATGCACGGTAAGCCTTCGGCTCATGCGCCGGACAAAAGTCATCGCCTGAGCTGCCCAATTTAATGTATAAGCAAATGTTCCGGATCTGAACGCTGGAGGTCTGTACCCATCATGCCCGACACTCAACCGAGCGCCCCGCCCCAACTAACGGGCCTCGCCCGCATCCGCTCGCTCATGCGGAATCCCATCTCCATCATTGGACTGGCGGTTGCCGTCGTCGCCCTCGGCAACATTCTTTTCCTCTTCTTCATTGACATGACCTCGCCCCACCCCAGCCCCTACGTCGGCATCCTCGCCTACATGGTCGCGCCCGCCTTCCTCGTGCTCGGCCTCGCACTGGTCATCTTCGGAGCTTTCTACACGCGCCATCGCCGCCTCGCATCTGCCGGCGTCACTCCTTATGTCCGTTTGGATTTCTCCGATCCCTCGCAGCGCGGCGCCGTCGCCTTTTTCCTCGCCTTCATCATCGTGTTTGTCGGCATGAGCGTAATCGGCAGCTACAAGGCCTACAACTTTACTGACTCCATCGGTTTCTGCGGACAGCTCTGCCATTCCGTCATGGCCCCCGAGTTCACCGCCTACCAGCAATCTCCTCACGCCCGCGTAGCCTGCGTCGATTGCCACGTCGGAGCCGGCGCCACCTGGTATGTGAAATCGAAGCTCTCCGGCGCGCGCCAGGTTGTCAAAACCGCGCTCAACACCTTTCCCCGTCCCATTCCCACGCCCGTCCACAACCTGCGCCCCGCCGCCGAAACCTGCGAAACCTGCCACTGGCCCAAAAAATTCTACGGAGCCCAGCTCAAGGTCTTTAACCACTTCGCCAGCGACGAGAAAAATACTCCCCGCCAGATCCGCCTTCTCATCAGCACTGGAGGCGGCGATCCCTCCACCGGCGAGCCCGAGGGTATCCACTGGCACATGAATATTTCCAACCAGATCAGCTACATCGCCACCGACGAAGAGCGCCAGAACATCGCTTACATCTACGCCAAGGACCCGCAGGGCCGCGTCACCGAATATTTCAACAAAGACTCCAAACTAACCAAAGACCAGATCGCCCAAACCCCCAAGCGCCGCATGGATTGCATCGACTGCCACAACCGCCCCACCCACATCTACGTACCGCCCGATACCTCCGTTGATCGCTCGCTCGCGGCGCATCGTTACGACATCACCCTGCCCTTCATCAAACAGCAGGCAGTAGCCGCCCTCACCGGCAAGTACGCGACCAACGATGAAGCCATGCAGGGCATCGCCAAAACCATCGAAGGCTTCTACGAAACCAAGTATCCCGATGTCGCCAAATCCCGGCAACCCGAAATCCGCTCCGCCATCGAAGAAACCCAGCGCATCTACGGCCTCACCTTCTTCCCCGAGATGAAGTTAGACTGGCGCACCCATCCCAATAACATCGGCCATATGTATTTCAACGGCTGCTTCCGCTGCCACGACGGCAACCACGTAAGTCCCGAAGGCAAAGTAATCCCCAAGGACTGTAACTCCTGCCACACGGTTCTGAGTCAGTCGGAGAACAAAGTAGCCGTAGAAACCAATCCCCCCGGCCAATTCAAGCACCCGGTCGATCTAGGCGACCTGACGATGGTGACCTGCAGCGACTGCCACTCCGGAGGAGTAAGCCCGTAGCACCCGAACCAGCTTAGCGAGTCTTCGCTCTTATCCAAAATCCAGCCCCAGGCACGCCCTGTGCCACGGTCAAGTTGACAGGACGTGCTATGGGTCCGGGATTTGGGTCGACCGCTTATGTTTTGCTGGCGGGCGGCACAAAAGCCTCGCAAACCAAGGATATTTGCGAGAGCGAAAAGAATGGCCCGCGAACTTAGAGGGTCAAAACAACGAGGGTCGAAACAACAGGGGAAACAATGAAGAGAAAGAAAGCAACTTATAAACCATTCGACGCGGCAGCGGATCTCGGAGAGCGCAGCAAGTCGCAACCAGTCAGTCCCTCTCGCAGGAAGCGCGCAATATATCACACCCTGTCAAGCCCCATTTCACCCGTTGGAAGTGCCTAAACCATTTTAGTTTGTTAGCCGTACACGGACTGTACGTACGTTGTTGTATTTCAAAAATTATTTGGTTCGCCCCTTATTCGCTTCCTGCGACTTTATTTTCGACCCGTCAAATTCGCAGTTTCTTCGCCTCAACTCTCCAGGAGTGTACGGACAAATAATACTGTAAATTGTTCCACGTGCAACACTCGTGGAACACTCCCAAAAAAGTGAAGGTTCGGCGCCAGTCGTCTATCGTCCGCTGGCGTGCCAGATGGAGCCGGGAGATTGATAATTCAGGCCTTCGCCCCAGACGATGTGGGTATCGCCGTGGTTGTCGATGGCCATTCCGAAATAATCGCCGAAGGGGAAGCGAAACCCTTCATTCGCAATGTACTTATAGCCTGGCACGTAGCCGGAAACGCGAACTTCGTCGGACCAGGTCGCTCCACCGTTCGAGGAACTGCGGTAGTAGGTGTTCCAGTAGGGCGTGTTGCGGGAACCCGGCGGCGCAGAGGAAGCCATCCAGGCGATTCTCACATCGCCGTTGCTTCCGGCCGTGATCGCTGGAAAGGCGTGCTCCGCAGCCGTTTCTGAGGAGACGCTCAGGCGCGGAAGCCAGTTGTCGCCTGCGTTCGTAGATGAGGAAAAGTAAATCTGCTGCGGGCCCAAAGGAGTTCGGCCCGCGTTCCACAACGCATAAAGAGTTCCATCGCTATCGGAGGTGAGCGCGATCTGCGCGCCCAGATAGCCTTCGCCGCAATCTTCGTCATTGCAGTCGGGCGAGGCGGTGGAAACATCGAGCAACTTTTGCGTCCAAGTCCTCCCCATATCGGCAGACTTGGAAACATAAAGCTCGACCGAGCCGCGCGCTCCTCCGGCTTTCGAGTAGGACGCCCAACCGAGGTAGACGTCGCCGGCGGGATCGACAGTGGCCGAGCCCAGCAGCGACCAGCCGGGACGGCTCTCCGCGTTCACGCGCGACCACGTAAAGGTGCGGCCGCCGTTTTGCGACACGGCAACCCAGACTTCCTCTTCGTGATTGAAAGCGACATAGACGTTTTGGCCGCGAACGGCCAGGGCGGGCTTGTCCAGTTGCACGTTGCCGCGCGCAGCGACTGTAAATGTCCAGGTGATGCCGGCGTCGGAGGATCGGGCAACCATGACGTCCCGCTTATCGTTCTGGAGCCAGGCGGCAAGCAGGGTGCGATGGTCGGCGGGATCGATGGCAAGTTGCGCGTCAAACTGGCCGGAGCCGGATTCGAGCATGACATGGGGAGGCTGCCAGGTTTTGCCGTTGTCGTTGCTAACCAGCAGCAACATGGTCGGAATGCGGCAATCCTTACAATTGGGCACGCGCCCGTATTGCGGATAGAGAACGTAAACGTGGCCGATGGTATCGGTTGCCACGGCGGGTTCCCACTGGTCGCCGGTGGTCAGGCCAATTCGTTTCTGCGCGGAAAAGTGCGGAGGAGCGGCCCATGCCACGCTAGACACGACCAGAAACAGCATTGCGAGTTTGAAATAGGCAAGGCGCACTTGGCTCGAGGGTATGGGGGGAGAATACAGGCCCTAGAACGCCACTTTACCCTTAAGTTGAGCCCTGGTCAATCGCCAATGCACTAACCTGCGGTTAGCAGGATCGGCGGACCAGACGTAATGACGACGGTGTGCTCAAAATGGGCAGAAAGTGCTTGGTCGCTGGTACGCAGGGTCCAGCCGTCTTTGTCGGTGACGATCTGGCCCGATCCACTTGAAATGATTGGCTCTACGGTGATGACCAGGCCTTCGCACATGATCTGGCGGGCTTGCGGGTCGGGGAAGTTGGGCACATGAGGTGCCTCGTGGATGGTCCGGCCGATGCCGTGGCCGCCAAGTTCACGGATGACCGTGAACCCGGACCGGCGAACCTCCCGTTCCACCGCGCGGCCAATTTCGAAGATACGGAATCCGGCGCGGGCGACCAGCATGGCCTTGTGGAAAGCCTGTTCGGCACAGATCATCAATTGCTCGGCTTGCTTGCTGACGCGGCCAACCGGCACGGTCACGGCGGCGTCGGCCATGTAGCCGTCTTTTTCGACGGTGACATCCAGCTTCACGAGATCGCCTTCTTTGAGTTGGCGATCTCCGGGAATTCCGTGGACGGCTTCGTCGTTCAAGCTGATGCAGGTGGCGCCGGGAAACTTGTAGACCGCGCTCGGAGCGGAGCTGGCACCGTTCTCTTTCATGACACGTGCGCCGACGTGATCCAGTTGACGAGTCGTAACGCCGGGCCGCACCTCCGCCTTCATGGCATCCAGGACCTCCCGCACAATGCGGCCGACGGCTCTCAGAGAAAGTAGTTCCTGCTCATCCTGAATGCTCATTCGAAACTCGGGTTTCGTTCTGGAGAGGGTACCCCTCGTACCCCTCCCCCCTCGGTCTACTGGAATCAAGACTTTAGGGGGCAATAGTATCCTTGACTAATCGTGATTAGCTTAGCACTTACTTCTATTCTAACAAGGGATGTCAATAGCGATTCGACAGCCTTGACCTCAGCGTCCCCGCCCAAGCGGAGCTTCCACCCCGCCACGCGAAAGCGCGCATGAAGAGGACCGCGGCCTGGACGAGGCACCCTCTCCAACCGCCGGAGATCTGGCCGCTCGCCTCTGCAAGGCAAAAGAACGCTTGAGTGGGCCACCCGCCTCTGATCCGGGTAGGTCTTGCCGGTCATGCGGTTCATCGCGTCGTAGACTTCACCTTTTGCTACGATCCGGTGATCTTAACCCGCAATTCTTCCGGCAAGCGCTGGCGAATTTCGGCGGGCAAGCGGTCATGTACGTGGCGCGCGCCGAGTTTGGCTACGTCGACCATCACCGTGGGAGCGGGCGTGGCGACGGCCACAACCAACCAGATCAGCGCCGATAGAGCGAACCCTGCGAGCGCGCCCAACTCCAGCCAGAACGCGTGCCGCGGCTCGAAATAATGGATGGCCGCAAAGGCCAGCAGAAATACGGCCGCCGATGCCGAGGCCAGCACGATCAGAGAAATGTCGATGATGCGGTGCAGCTTCTGGCGGCTGCGGCAGCGCTCGCACTCGGCAAAATGCTGTTCGTAGTCCTCGCGCATTTCCGGCGCCAGCCCGGAGATGTCATATCGCCAGCCCGCAAGGATCTTCCCTACGATCGGTTCGATACACTCTGTCATACAAATTTACAGGCGAATTGGCGCTGTGGCCTCGCCCTGGGTGGCCAGCAGCACTCGGTTTGACCACAGGCCCTGGCGGCTGCGCAGGGCATTTTCTGCCGACGCCCGCGCGATTTCGGGATGGTTGTTTTGTTCAGATAAATGCGCCAAAACCAAATATTCGGCACTTCCATCATAGTCGCCGGAGAAAAATTCCGCGAGCGAATCATTCGAAAGATGCCCCACGCGGCTCATGACGCGCTGTTTCACCGACCACGGATAAGGACCGGTTCGCAGCATCTCGACATCGTGATTCGACTCCATCACTAATACGGTCGACCCGCTCAGATGGTTCCGGACGCTGACCGGCATGTATCCCAGGTCGGTGGCAAAACCGATCTTGATTCCTTCGGCACGAAATGTGAAGCCGACCGGGTCGGCCGCGTCGTGGGGGATGGTAAATGGCGAGACCTCGATATCACCCACGCAAAAGCTGCGGCCGGCTGAAAAATGCTCGGCCTTCGGTAGCTCCGGGATATTCCCTTCCTCGTCGCGCATGGCGCGGTTCCAGGCGTGATGCGTTCCCTCAGTTATGAATACGGGGATTTTCAGTTTGGTTGCCAGACGCTGGAGTCCGGCAACATGGTCGGAATGTTCGTGCGTGATGAGGATGGCGGAGACTTGCTCGGGGGTTTCGCCCAGCCCGCGCAACCGCTTGTAGGTCTCGCGTCCGGAAAGACCCGCGTCCACCAGAATGCGGGTTGAACTGCTCGCCACCAGCGCGCAATTCCCACGACTACCGCTGGCCAGCAACGACACCGACACTGCCATATGCGCTAGCTTACCTTCCGCTGCTGTGGAAGAGGAGGATTTTTTGCCATCCCGGCACCTTTGAGGGCACGGCACGGCGGCTTAGATGCCACCAACCGCTCATCGTCAACGTTAAGGAAGCACATCGCTCGTGGGAGTCTCCTGAGAGGAGCGGGCGTCAAAATCCGCGACGGTTTCGAGTTCCGATGCTTGCTGAGTGTACCAACCTTGAAACTAGACACCTGCGTTCAGGCAGGTAATCTGCGGAGAATAGTGGTTTCGCACGGCGGCATGGTGGGGTATGCGATTGTCGGCAGAGGACGAAGCGTCTCGCCTGAGAGCGCTGGCTGAGTGCCGAATCGTTGGCAGCCCGCCAGAGGAATTCTTCGACGATATCGCCCACCAGGCGGCCTACCTTTGCGGCACATCCATCGGATTCATCAGTTTCATCGATGCGCAACGCGAATGGCTGAAGGCTAAGGTAGGATGGGAGGGCGCGGAGATTCCGCGGGAGCAATCCTTCAACGCGCTCGTACTCGCCAATCCCCACGTTCTCATCGTGGAGGACACTGCCGCCGATAGAAGATTTCACTCTCATCCCTGGGTGACGCAATCGGGAATCCGCTTTTATGCCGTTGCGCCGGTGGTTTCAAAAGAGGGCTATGTTCTGGGCGCTATTAACGTACTGGATCGTTTGCCGCGAACACTCCCCATTGGCCATCGTAGGATTCTACAGACACTGGCCAACGCGATAGCGGGCCAGCTGGATTTGAGGCGCGCATCCTACAACCCAATCGCATCCGCCAATCCCGATAGCCGGTACCAACTCCTGTTTGACCGGAACGTGGCAGGTTTCTATCGCACCACGCCAGACGGCCGAGTGCTTGGCTGCAACAGCACATTCGCACAGATGCTGGGATATGCCTCCCGGGAAGAGGTGCTCGGCTGCCAGGCACAGCAGTTCTACTTCTCTGTCGAGGAGCGCGGCCAGTTTCTCAAGGCTCTGCAACGGGAAGGGAGTCTGGTCAATTCGGAGCTACGCCTTCGTCGGAAGGATGGCAGCTCGATCTGGGTGGTGGAGAACGTGGCCGCAACCTGCGATGAGCAGGGCAATGTGACGCTCATCGAGGGCACGATGGTGGACATCTCGGCGCACAAGCGTGCCGAAGACGCCCTGCGCGACAGCCAGGAACGCCTGCTCGGCATTGTTACCTCGGCCATGGACGCCATCATTACCGTCGACGAGAAGCAACAGATCGTCCTGTTCAACAAAGCGGCCGAGGAAATCTTTCGTTGCAGCGCCACGGAAGTAGTCGGTAAACCCATCGATCGCTTCGTGCCCGAAAGTCTCCGGAGGATTCATCGGGAGCATATCCGTGCCTTTGGACAAACCGGCGTGAGCACCCGTTCCATGTACTCTCCGGGAACACTTGTCGCCGTGCGGTCGAATGGGGAGGAGTTTCCGATCGAAGCTTCGATCTCCCAGGTAAAAACGGCATCCGAGCGGCTCTACACGGTAATACTGCGAGACATCAGCGTGCGCAAGCGCGCCGACGAGCAACTGCGTCAGTCCCAGAAGATGGAAGCGGTCGGCCATCTGGCCGGCGGCATTGCCCATGAATTCAACAATTACCTCGCCATCATCATGGGATACACCGACCTGTTGGAACGCGAGATTACTAGAGACTCCCTGCGAATAAGCCTCGCGGAGATCAAGAGCGCAAGCCAAAAAGTGGCCTCGCTCACCAGGCAACTGCTGGCTTTCAGCCGGAAGCAGGTGATCGAGTTCAAGGAAGTCGATCTCAACTCCGAGGTATGGGAAACCCACAAGCTGCTCCGCCGATTGATTCCGGTGACGATTGACCTGATCCCAAAGCTTGAGGCCAACCTGGGCAAAGTGAAAGCCGATCCGGCTCAGATTCAGCAGATTCTCATCAATCTTGTACTCAATGCCCGCGACTCCATGCCTGCAGGCGGCCAGATTGTGATCGAGACGGCGGAGGTAGAGTTGGATCCCGAGTATGCGAGCCGACAGCTCGACGTCCAACCGGGCCAATATGTCATGCTTGCGGTGGCGGACACCGGGATCGGAATGGATCAGGAAACGCTTTCCCACATCTTCGAGCCCTTCTTCACCACCAAGGAGGAAGGCAAGGGAACGGGGTTGGGGTTATCAACCACTTACGGGATTGTGAAGCAAAGCGGCGGGCACCTCACCGTGGCCAGTGTTCGTGGGAAGGGTTCTACGTTCCGCATCTACCTGCCCAAGTTGCTCGACTCCGGCACCATCGTCGCAGAGCCCTCGCAGGCCCAGCCCGAGCGGCCACGAAGGCAAACTGTATTGGTCGTGGAGGATGATAGCGCCCTGCGCAAGCTCATGATGAAAGTGTTGGAGGGGGCGGAATTCCAAGTCTTGGAGGCGAAGGATGGAGAGCAGGCGGTAGAGATTTGCAAGAGCTCGGTTGAGCCCATCGACGTAGTGGTAAGCGACCTGGCGATGCCCAAACTGACCGGTCTCCAACTCAAGGAGATCGTCGCAGGAATGCGCCCCACGGCGAAATTTTTGCTCATCTCTGGCTACGCCGAGGACGTGGTTGAAGATCCCACTATTCTGCGGGCAGACACGAACTTCCTCGAAAAACCTTTCTTGCCCGACGAACTGATTCTCAAGGTCCGGCAGATTCTGGGAGACAAGAGCGCTGCACCGCCCGCGGTTGAGTCCAAACCTCCTGCGGATGTAGGAACCTGATTTGACCAGGATAGATCACGCGGGGGCGCTGGCGAGGACGCGAATCGGGCATGCAGGCCTGACGCGGAGAATCTGTGGACCTCTACCATGTCTTGATTCAACGTAAGTTTGACTTCAACCGCAACGATGGCCTTGGACGTGAGCGGGTCGCGTCCGTCGGTCCGCTCACTTCTTCGGGAAAAGGTTGTCGACGACACCGCGGCCCACCGCGCCGCCAATTGCACCTGCAATTCCCGGGACGAACGCGAGAAAAGACTCGTACACCTGTGCCCGATCCGGCTTCTGCGACAGAAAAAAGTAGGCTAGCCATTCGACGACCGGGATGAACACGCCGATCAGCAGCACCCAGCGCCAAGGTTTGCGCGGGCTCATGAAGCCAAGCAGCATGCAGGAGGCAAGCACGACCATTGCGGTCAGCAGCAGGTCGCCGACCTTGATATCGATCCAGCCCGCCCCGGCCCCGAAGACCACGGCCAGCGCATAAGAGACACCGTCGCCGCCGGGCGCGCGCTCCGGAATAAGCCGGTCCCCGGAAGTCGTCATACAACGATCTTAGTTGATTTGCACTACGGGTGATTTAGACCAGTGTTTTTAGAACACGGTTGGCGGGATCACGCGTACGAGTAGAAGCCCCGGCCGCTCTTGCGGCCCAACCAGCCGGCATCCACCATTTTGACGAGCAGTGGGCACGGGCGATATTTGGGATCGCCGAGGCCATCGTGCAGAACGCGCATGATGTCGAGACAGACGTCGAGGCCGATGAAATCGGCCAGTGTGAGCGGGCCCATCGGATGCGCCATACCGAGCTTGAATACCTCGTCGACTGCTTGCGGCGTCGCCACGCCCTCCATCACCGCGAACATAGCCTCGTTGAGCAGGGGCATGAGCACGCGGTTGGAGACGAAACCGGGCGCGTCATTCACCTCGACGGGCGTTTTTTCGAGCTTCACGGCCAAGTCGCGCACGGTTTCATACGTCGCCTGCGAAGTCGCCAGACCGCGGATCACTTCAACCAATTTCATCACCGGAACGGGATTAAAGAAGTGCATGCCGATGACTTTGTCGGGGCGCTTGGTGAGAGCTGCAATCTTGGTGATTGAAATCGACGACGTGTTTGACGCCAGAATTACGTCTGGCTTCATGATGCGATCGAGGTCGCGGAAAATTTCGGACTTGATCTCGAATTTCTCTGTGGCGGCTTCGGCAACCAGATCGCAATTGGCGAGCTGCGCACGATCGAGCACAGTCGAGATGCGCCCGAGAGTCGCCTTCTTATCCTCCGCGCTGATCTTGTTTTTGGCGACTTCGCGGTCGAGGTTTTTGCCGATGGTCTCAAGGCCGCGATCCAGGAATCGCCGTTCTACATCGCACAGAACAACATTAAAGCCACACCGTGCAAACACATGGGCAATGCCGTTGCCCATGGTGCCCGCACCGATCACACCTACTCGTTGGATGGTCATGATTGCCTCGCACTCTTCGGTAAAGGAACTGGAAAGTTTAGCAGGCTCCGAGCGTCCGGTCTCGGCTTTGGGATGTCCGCGGCACTCAGTTCATCTTCTCAGAAACTAGCGGGCAAGAAGCCGGGAATGCTCGTCCCTGCAGGAGAGGTTGACGAGAGTGACTCGATTCTTCGTTTTACTTCTCGGAGGCAACCTTGATGCGCGTTTCGGCGCGCTGCAGCGAATCTTCGGCGCGGGTGTAGTCAATCTCCGGATTGTTGCTCTTCAGGCGATCCTCGGCGCGAGCCTTTGCCTTTTCCGCACGGGGCACATCAATTTCATCCGGGCGCTCACAGGTTTCGGCAAGAATGGTGACCTTGTCGGGGAGCACTTCCGCGAATCCCCAGGCCACGGCAAGCGTATGCGTAGCGCCATTGGCGCGATAGGTGATGGCTCCGACCTTTAGCTCGGTGATCAGCGGAGCGTGGCCGGGAAGGATGCCGAGGTAGCCGTCAAGGCCGGGAATCTGGGCTTCCTCGGCGGCAACGTCTTTCACCACCTGCTTTGCAGGAGTGACGATCTCGAGTTGGAAAGTGTCTGGCATCGTCATTCGTCGTTGGTCGTTCGCTATTCGCCAAAACCTTTGTCGTCGTGCTGTTGCTAACGACTAGCGACTAACGCCCAACGACCTTCTTTACGCTGCTACGGCCTTCATCTTCTCGGCCGTTTCCTGCACTTCTTCGATCGTTCCCTTCATGTAGAAGGCCTGCTCGGGGATGTCGTCATACTTGCCTTCGACGATGCCGCGGAAGCCTTTCACGGTGTCGGCAATCTTCACGTAGCGTCCGGGCGTGCCGGTGAATTGCTCGGCGACGAAGAACGGCTGCGAGAGGAACTTTTGAATCTTGCGGGCGCGGGCGACGGTCAGCTTTTGATCTTCGCTCAGTTCGTCGATACCGAGAATGGCGATGATGTCCTGCAGATCTTTGTAAGTCTGCAGCGTCTTCTTCACCATCTGCGCCACGTCGTAATGGTCCTGGCCGACAATGCGCGGATCGAGAATGCGCGAGGTCGAGGCCAGAGGATCGACGGCAGGATAGATTCCGATTTCGGTCAGCGCGCGCGAAAGCACGGTAGTAGCGTCTAAGTGTGCAAATGTCGTCGCGGGCGCGGGATCGGTAAGATCGTCGGCAGGCACGTAAATCGCCTGCACCGATGTTACTGAACCTTTCTTGGTGGAAGTAATTCGCTCCTGTAACTCGCCCATTTCGGTAGCTAAGTTGGGCTGGTAACCGACGGCAGACGGCATACGGCCTAGCAGAGCCGATACTTCCGATCCGGCCTGGGTGAAGCGGAAGATGTTGTCGATGAAGAGGAGCGTGTCGGCGCCCTGCTCGTCGCGGAAGTACTCGGCGACGGTTAGCGCGGTCAGAGCGACGCGAAGACGCGCGCCGGGAGGCTCCGTCATCTGGCCATAAATCAGCGCAGCCTTCGACTCGTCGGGCTTGCCAGGCTTGATTACGCCCGACTCACTCATTTCGAGCCACAGGTCGTTGCCCTCACGGGTGCGCTCGCCAACACCGGCAAACACGGAGAAACCTCCGTGCTGCTTGGCCACGTTGTTGATGAGCTCCATGATTACGACGGTCTTACCCACGCCAGCGCCGCCGAACAAGCCGATTTTGCCGCCCTTCAAAAAGGGCTGGATCAGGTCAACGACCTTTACGCCGGTTTCGAACATTTCGGCGGTGGTGGATTGCTCATCGAAGGCCGGGGCTAGGCGGTGAATTGGCATCCGTTTGTCGAACGCGATCGGGCCGAGCTGATCCACGGCTTCGCCGATGACGTTCATCACGCGGCCGAGTGTTCCGCGACCGACGGGTACCGAGATGGGGCCGCCCTGATCGATGGCCTTCATGCCGCGGACCATGCCGTCGGTGGGCTGCATGGCGACGCAGCGCACGCGGCCTTCTCCGAGGTGCTGCTGCACCTCGAGAATGACGTCGATGGGCGCTGGCACCGTGAAGCCGTCGCTGACGACGCGCAGCGCCTGGTAGATGGGAGGCATGGAAATCTCGACAAACTGCACGTCCACGGCGGGACCTGCGACTTGAATAACGTGTCCGATATTTTCTGGCATAAATCCTCAGCTGCTAGCCGCTAGCTTCTAGCTGCTAGCAAGAATCCAAAACCTCAACCCAAACCCTGATTTTGCTGGAAGCCAGTAGCTAGCAGCTAATAGCTTCTTTAACCCTGTGCTGCTGCGCCGCTTACGATCTCGATAATTTCTTTCGTGATCTTGGCCTGACGCGCGCGGTTCATGATCAGCGTCAGCGAATCGATCATGTCCGACGCGTTGTTCGTTGCCGAATCCATGGCTGTCATTCGGGCGGCGTGCTCGGCCGCGACCGATTCCAGCAATGCATGGTAAATCTGGAGGCCGATGTACTTGGGCAAAATCTCACTGAAAAGCTGGTCCGGTGGCTGCTCGTATATGTAGTCCACCTGCGAGGCGCCAAACTTCTCTGCCGCTTCGTCGACCGCATGCGTGTCGATGGGGCGGACACCTACACCAGCGGACTTGGCTGCTTCCAGCATGCGCTTGCGCTCTTCTTCTTCCGCTTCCTCGGCCAGGCGAACGTCGACCGCGCCGATTTCTTTGATGGGCAGCAGGTGCTCGACGATCAGGCGTTGCGCAATCACCGACTTGAATTCGTTGTAGAGGATGTAGACACCGTCAATCTCGTCATTGGTGTAGCGCTCGATGATGCTCTGGGCAAGATTCGAAGCGAAGCTATGCTCGACCTTGCCGAGAACGCCGACGTACTCGCCGACGATCTGCACGCGACCGGCACGCGGGATGGCTATCGATTCTCCCTGAGAGTCGCGCTGGACGGGCGTGGCGCCCATTTCTCCACTTTCTGAGGACTTTTTCGCCGGAGCCATCGGATAGCGGCGGCGCATGAAGTCGCGGCCTTTGCGGCCGATACATTCGACGTCAATGTTCTGGTCGGGCTTCGATTCGATGAACCTGCTGACGACTTTCAGAATATTTGTGTTGAAAGCACCGGCGAGACCCTTATCGCCGGTGACAACGATCAGCAGGATGTTCTTCTCCGGGCGCTCGACCAGCAACGGGTGGCGCGGCTCGCCGGTAATTGGATCATAGGCATCGGCGCGCGAGACCAGCGATTTCAGGACGTTGGTCAACATCTGCGAATACGGGCGCGCCGCGAGCGCAGCTTCCTGCGCGCGGCGGAGCTTGGCCGCCGAGACGGTCTTCATCGCCTTGGTGATCTGCCGCGTGTTGATCACGCTGCGGATACGGCGCTTGATGTCGAGAACGTTGGGCATAAATCAGCTATTGGCTTTTAGCTCTTGGCTCTTAGCGTTTCGCTCTGAATCTCCTAGCCCGCGTCGAGCTGAGAGCCAAGAGCCTATTTCGCTACTGCTTGTCTTGAATCTACAAACTGCTGCTTTGCCTCTTTTATTACCCGCGACATCTCGGCTTTGAGATTGTCGTCGAGGATCTTCTTTTCCATGATCGTATTGAGCAGGGCCGGACTGGTCGTGTCCACGTATTTGTAAAGCGTTTTTTCGAACTCGCGCACCTGGTCTACCGGCAGATCGTCGAGCACGCCGCTGGTTCCGGCGAAAATGCCGATGATCTGCTTGGAAAACGGCAGTGGGGAGAATTGCGCCTGCTTCAGCAACTCGACGAGGCGTTGGCCTCGATTCAGCTGTTGCTGCGTCGCCTTATCGAGATCGCTGCCGAACTGCGCGAATGCTGCCAGTTCGCGGTATTGCGCCAGTTCCAGTTTCAGCGTTCCTGCAACCTGCCGCATAGCCTTGATCTGCGCGCTGCCGCCGACGCGGCTTACCGACAATCCAACGTTGACGGCGGGACGCACGCCCTGGTTGAACAGGTCGGTTTCGAGATAGATCTGGCCGTCGGTGATCGAAATTACGTTGGTCGGAATGTAGGCCGAGACGTCGCCGGCCTGCGTTTCGATTACCGGGAGAGCGGTCAGCGAACCGCCGCCGTTTTTGTCGCTCAACTTCGCGGCGCGTTCGAGCAGACGCGAGTGGAGATAGAAAACGTCTCCGGGATAAGCTTCGCGGCCAGGCGGACGGCGCAGCAGGAGCGAGATTTCGCGGTACGACGCGGCGTGCTTGGAAAGATCGTCGTAGATGCAGAGCGCGTGGCGCTTGGTGTCGCGGAAGTATTCGCCCATGGCGCAGGCGGCGTAGGGCGAAATGTACTGCATCGGCGCGGGCTCGGAGGCGGAGGCTGCGACTACGATCGTGTACTCCATGGCGCCGGCGTCTTCAAGAATTTTGACAACCTGCGCGATCGAGGAGCGCTTCTGGCCGATGGCGTTGTAGATACAAATAAGATTGTTGCCCTTGTTGTTGATGATGGTGTCGAGCGCGACGGCGGTTTTACCGGTCTGGCGGTCGCCAATGATCAACTCGCGCTGGCCGCGGCCGATGGGGATCATCGAGTCGATAGCTTTGAGACCGGTGGCCATGGGCTCGCGTACGGGCTGGCGGTCAATTACGCCGGGTGCGATGCGTTCGAGAGGAATGAATTTGTCGGTGGCGATCGGACCCTTGTCGTCGATAGGCTGACCGAGTGAGTTGACGACACGGCCGACCAACGCGTCCCCCACGGGGACGCTAATGATGCGGCCGGTGCGCTTGACCTCGTCGCCTTCTTTGATTTCGGTGTATTCGCCGAGGATCACGACGCCGACCTGGTCTTCCTCCAGGTTCATGGCGATGCCGGCAACGCCGTGCGGGAAGCTGAGCAGTTCGCCAGCCATGACCTTGTCGAGGCCGTAAACGCGGGCGATACCGTCACCCAGGGTAATGATCGTGCCCACTTCGTCGACCGCGATTTTCGATTCGTAGTTCTGGATCTGCTCGCGGATTAATTGCGTGATTTCGTCTGCTTTGATTTGTGCCATAAAGAAGCTCTCAGCCATCAGCCGTCAGCCATCAGCTAAGACCTCCCGCCCGCCTCAGTTTCTTTCTCTCCGCCGGGACCGGCAATAAACTTTGCCGGTTTTCCTGATGGCTGACGGCTGATAGCTAACTCACCAACTGCTCTCGAATCCTTTCCAACTGCCCGTTCACCGAACCGTCGTAAATCGTGCTGCCGACTTGCACGACTGCTCCGCCCAGTAGCGCTGTATCCTGCTGGTAGCGGGCGCGCACACGTTTGCCGGTCAGCTTGGCGATTTCGGCTTCCAGGGTCTGCTTTTCCGGATCGCTCAACTGGCGCGCGCTTGTCACTTGTGCTTCCGCGAAGCCGAGCCGCTCGTTCAACTCCTGTTCCACCTGCTTGACGATTTCGCTGAACAGGGGCAGGCGGCGATGATCGGTCACGACCGCAATAAAATTTCGTACCGGGCGCGCGCCACCCGTCCGCTGGATTACCACATCGAGCACGGCGCGCTTCTGTTCGCCGGGGATCGAGGGATTTTCCATGACGCGCCGCAACTGGTCGCTTTCCGCGAGCAGCGCCTCCATGGTATGCAGTTCCTCGAGCATGCGCCCGGGATCAGCCTTGCTGCTGATTACAACATCAGCAAACGCGCGCGCGTAGGTGCCAACGACGGAGGCCAAGTTAACGCCCGTCCTTTCCGCCGCCGCCCTGCGAAGAAGGCTTGCTCGCCAGCTTGGCGGCGAAGTCGCGGACCAGCACCTGGTCGGTATTGGAATCGACGTTGATCTGCTTCCGGGCCAGGGCGATGGCCAAATCGGCGGTGTGCGTCGAAAGCTCGCGGCGGGCCTGCTTGGCGGCTGCGGCGATCTCCTGCTCAGCGGCCTCCACTATCTTGCGCATCTCGTCCTCGGCAGCTTGCTTAATTCTAGCTTCCTCGCCCTCGGCTTCTTTCTCGGCGGAGGCCTGCATTCTGCCTATCTCAACATCCATCTGGCGCAGGCGATTTTCGATATCGGCCAGCCGCTTATTTGCTTCCTGGCTGGCTTTGCGCGCTTCTTCCAGCGCGTGCTGGATGGATTCGCCACGCTTGCGCAGCATGCCGGGCACACTCTTGCGTACAGCCCAAACAACAAGGATCACAATGATGGCAAAGTTCAGGCCGAGGGCCAGCAGATGGGCGCCGTGCACGCTGAGGCCAGTGAGCTTGGCCAGTTTCTGGACCATGGCAGAGTGTTTCAGGTTCGCGTTCTCTTCCTCTTCGCCTTCGGCCTCGCGCGTTTCCTTGGCCAGCTCTTCCCCGGCGCTTGTGGGCTGGGATTGCGGTTGACCGGCCTGATCGGCGGGCTGAGCAGGCTTTTCCGTGCCAGACTTCTCGGATGAATTCTGTGCAGACGGCTGCGCCGCCTGTTCCTGGGCAGATCCGGAAATCGAAGTGACGGCAACCCACGAGCAGGAAACCAGCACCAGCACCGCGAGCGAGCGGATCATCGTTTTCATGGTCGTCATCCACCCACCTGGCTGGGAGCAGCGACCGGCCGCAGCACGGTGCGCACGATCTCGCTGGCCAGTCTTCCGGCGTCGGTTTCCAGCTTCGCCATGGCGCCCTGTTTGTCCTGCTCGATGGCGGAACGAGCCTGTTTCACCTGATCCTGCGCCTTGGCACGGGCCTGATTCACTGCTTCGCTGCGAGTCTGTGTGGCTTGCTGGCGGCGGGCTTCGAGACTTTTGAAAACCTTCTGGCGCGCTTCGCGGAGGCGCTGTTCATAATCGGCGGTGCGAGCCTCGGCTGCGGCAATGTCGGCCCGCGCCTTTTCCATGGCCCCCTCGGTCCGGCTTCTCCGCTCGGCGAGCACTGCGGTCAGCGGCCGATACACGAGGAAAGTATAAAGAAGATAGAGTATCGCCAGCAGAATGACCGTTGGCACGGCTCCGAGCAGTAATTCGCCTAGTTGTCGGAGTGTCTGCTCCATGGGCTCTCAGTCTAAGCTTTTGTGATCGAAGTTGCGTCCGATCGAAGCGGTTCTGATGAACTAAATCCCGGCTTTTCTTGCTAGAAGAGCGGTTTATAAAACCAACCAAGCTAACACCCAGCCGAACCTCTGTCAACGACCCTCGTCACCTCCAGGGCAGAAAATTCTTAACCCGGGCCGGAATAAACTTGTTCTTGACAAAGGACTCGGGAGGTTTACCATGTAGGTATCACCTCCGATCCCTTTCCGGATCGAGTGGGCCGATAGCCAAGGAAACGTCACCGCTTCTTGGCTGGCGGCCCATTTTATTCGCCGTCAGCTTTCAGCCATCAGCCGTCAGCTATAGGGCAGGAACGGGCGTCGGAATCGCGATGGGCGGTGAGGTCAACGATAGCGGTCGAACAACCGCGATTAGGGACAGCACAACGCGCCCCGCTCTGGTAGGGGCGCGCTCCCGGGTCATAGGTTGTGTAAGTCTTGGACTTTGGCGTTTCTGATGGCTGCTAGCTGAACGCTAGACCGTCCCCACCGGCTGCAGCAGCGCTGCAATCTTCTCCAGCAACAGCACCATGCTGATTCCGGAATCCACGGCGACATCCACCTCGTGGTGGTGCGTTCCGGCGTGCATGACCAGCACCTTGGTTCCTTCGTGTGCCTTTTTCACCATATACGGCAGGTGGTGGCGATCGTCCTTCGACATGGTCGAGCCTAGAATGACCAGATCAAACGCGTCGCGGCGGAGCACTTCCATCACGCCCTGGCGACTCAGCGCGGTGGTTACGTGATGTCCGGCTTTCTGGATGGCGTCGGCGTGGTCGGTTAGAACCTTCTCGTCACATTCGGCGTAGAGGATCTTGATCGTGGCTTTGGTACCAGTCTTTGCAGCAGTTGCGGGCACGGGCCCTCCTTGGGACTCCACGTTGAGCTTAGCAACTGGGGGCGAGGCTTCCGAGGTCACGGAAGAACACGGCCAGGCGGGGTGAAATAGGGCCTAGAGGACCCTTTGCTTTGGACGCGAGAGCAGCCTTGCGGCTTGGCAGCCGCCAGCAGTGGTGAAATCACCGAAACTTCAGTAAAGTAACACTCACGCTCTGTGGGGGTGTTGAAATGTCTTGCGCAAAATCGCTTGCTCGCCTGCTGTGCTGTGTCTCGATTCTATGTGCCGTCCCTGCACTGGCTCTCGATGATGAAATGCACGCCCATCATCACGAGGCCACCGAACAGCTCGGCAAAGTTTCGTTTCCAATCTCGTGCGCGCCTGCTTCCCAGAAGGCCTTCGAGCGCGGCATCGCCTTGCTCCATTCCTTCGGCTACGAAGAGGCGGAAGAACAGTTCGCCGACGTAGCCAAGCAGGACCCGTCGTGCGCCATGGCCCACTGGGGTATCGCCATGAGCCTGTTCCACCAGATTTGGGAGCGGCCCGAAGAGCCAAGCCTGAAGCGCGGCCACGAAGAGCTTGAGAAGGCGCGGAAGATCGGCGCCAAAACCGAACGCGAGCGCGGCTACATTTCTGCTCTGGCCGTGTTTTACAGCGGCACTGACCCGAAGGATTATCTGAAACGCGCCGCCGCATATTCGGACGCGATGGCAAAGCTCTACCAGCAGTATCCAAGCGATCTGGAGGCGGGCGCGTTCTATGCCTTGTCGTTGCTGGCATCGGAGCCTCCCGGCGACACGTCGCACGCCGCCAGGAAGAAGGCCGTCGAGGTTCTGAACCCGCTGTTCCAGCAGCAGCCCGATCATCCTGGTTTGGCGCACTACATCATTCATTCCTGCGATTCGCCGGAAATGGCGCCGATGGCGCTTGATGCTGCCCGGCGTTATGCGGAGATTGCCCCTTCGTCCGCCCACGCCGTGCACATGCCGTCGCATATTTTTGCCCGGCTGGGACTCTGGCAAGAGGACATCCAGGCGAACCTGAAATCGGTGGCCCTGACGGAGCAGTCCAGCGCAACGCATATGCGTGGACACGAACTGCACGCCATGCACTTCCTGCTTTATGCCTACCTGCAAACCGGTCAGGACGAAGCCGCCCAGCAGATCGTCGAAAAGTCAAAGCAGATCGTGGCTAAGGCTCCGACGGACGACGACATGGGAATGCTGCAATATTTCGGCTTTGCGGCTGCCGACTTCCCAGCTCTCTACGATTTGGAGATGCGGCACTGGGCGGATGCGGCCGAGCTTCAGCCCGCGGCCAACGCATCGCCCGATCATCAGATGATCACCTATTGGGCGCGCACCGTCGCCTCCGCGCATATGGGCGATGGGGAAGCGACCCGCCGCAACGCGAAGAAGTTCGACGAAGCCGAAGAGGCTACTCGCAAGTCGAAGTACGCCTATGTCCTCGAAGGCCCGAATTCGGACGAAGGCGAAGTGCGCGCGTGGCTGAAGTTCGCCGAAAAGAACAATGAAGAAGCGCTTGCCGAGATGCGCCGCGTTGCCGACACCCAGGACAAGCTCGGAAAGGGAGAAGTTGCCATTCCGGCGCGCGAGATGCTTGGAGATATGCTGCTTGATCTCAACCAGCCGGAGAAAGCGTTAGCGGAATACGAGACGGCGATGAAGACCGATCCCAACCGCTTCAACGTTCTCGCCGGCGCAGCGCGGGCCGCCGAGCGGGCCCATCAAACGGAGAAGGCCAATAACTATTCCGCGCAACTGTTGAAGAACTGCGACGACGGAAAGCACTCGGAGCGCCCGGAATTGCGCAGCGCCAAAATGTTGCTGGCAAGTAGCGGGCAGTAGCGGGTGTTTGTGACCCTTAGGGCAACGCCGCGCTTCCTTCCGCTCACGCACGCTGAACACGGTCAGTGTGACCAGTCGCATTCCCGCGGCGAACACAGGGGCCTCTGCGTGTGACCCCATTTCTCCTGCCACGTCACGTTACCTGGTGAACGCTGAAATTCACTCCGCTCAACCTAAAGGGAGACGGACATGCGACACAAAGAGAAATGCGGACATCGGCCAGTTGTGAACGCCTTCTGCCCCAGCCCAATTAGCCCCTTCAGTGTTGCTGGTAGATCGAATTGTCCGGAGTCGGCTGATCGTATTCTCGGCCGTACTTGTTCTTGTGTGCAATCCGCTGGCCGCTCACTTCCGGAACCCGAATCGCGCCCAGTGATGCAGCCTTCTCGCTGATGGTGATTTCGCGCGTCACCGGCTTGTCATTTTCCGATCCCATCCCTTCGCTCCAGATGTGCAACGTGTATCGCCCATTCGGAACGTTGGCAATGCTCACCTCTCCGTCCGCACTCGCAGTCGCATACAGTGGCGTCCCCATCGTGATCACGACCGCGCTCATCTCCGGGTGAATATTGCAGAAGATATAACTGATACCGGGGAGGTCAAAGCGCACGGTGCGCGAGGTTCCGGCTTCATAGAGACCGAGATCGAACCGCTTCCCTTCAAACAGCGAAAATACGTTGTGAAAAAACGGATCATGATTCGGAAACTCGACCATGGACCCGGCGGGAACCACCAGCACGTGTGGTTCAAAACTCTTGTTCCTCTGCACCAGCCGAGCTTTGGTTGCATCGCTGGGGGCGGGCGGATCGAGCCGCACATCCGAGCCCGGAGCCGGCGTCAGCCACACGACCGTAGCCGGAATTTTCCCAGATCGCGCCTTCCGCTCGGCCTTTTTCTCGCCGATCGCTTCCACGCGCGCGCGCACTGTGACGGTCTGCGCCGGCATCGCGCCGGTCAGGCACAACGTCAACATCAGCGCTGATAAGAACCCGCGCTTCGCCGCATCGGCCGTTGTGAGTCTCTTCAAATCAAACTGCTCCCGCTCAGAACAGCACACCCATCATCAAGTTTAGATGTCCGGCGCCGCTCCCGCCGGTCGCAAGCGAATTGGTCTCCATTTGCCGATACTCCGCCGAGAACAGCAAGTCCGAGCGCGGACGATAGATTACGTTCGCGAAGCCAGCGCGATTCCGCGATAGCGGCGTACCATAATACGACTGCGGATGCGGGAAGTAATCCAGATCGTTTGCATACGGGTTATCCATCCCGAACGCGGTGTTGATCTCAAGTTTTCTCGCCGGCCGATATTTAAGCTGCGCCCAGCCGCCTACCGAATTCAGACCAGTCAATTGCGTGTACTGGCTCCCCGGAGTGCCGCTGAACAGGACGCTTTGTCCGAGCCCGCCGTACAGTCCTCCCAGGCCGCGACCCCGATAGAATTTTCCGCTGATGGCAAACTTCGCGCCCAACGGCACTTCCACGTCCGTCATGGCCGCCCATGCATCGGCCGTTAGCGCGTAACCATAATCCTGCCGTCCGTAGTAGCCGCCGACTCCGATCCGCAGCGGTTGCCCGAAGAAATCTCGCGTCCACGCCACGCGAGTTCCGTAGGCCGGCTGCCGCGACGCCTCGCCCGGCCCCGCTGCCCGATACGGACTCGTGCCCGGCACTTCGCCGGTCAGCGGATCCAGAATTCCTGCCTGAAGCAGCAAGTTCGAGTCCTCTCCAAGCTCGACCCTGTGCTCGACACGTACCTGCGGCACCCAGCTCCACAAATTCCCGGCATAGGAGAGCGCGGGCACCGCCAGAGTAGCAAACGAAGTCGGCGAATTGGGCGAAATGAAAAGCCCGTCCTGGCCGACAACCAGCGAAGTATTCTCCCAGTCCATACGCATGGTCGCCGTGCGCAACCGCAGCAATCCTGAATTGATGCCATTCGGCTCCGACGCAAAGCCGCCTGCCAGATCCAGTTGCAGGTCCGCTTTCGTCCGCGCGCCGGCGACACGCGGCCCGAACACTTCGAACCCGATCTCGGACTGGCGCAGCGTGGCGCCGAAACTGCCTCCGGTGTCGCCGGGTTGGCGTGGAGTAGCCAGCGTGGGTAAGTCGATGTTATCGACCGCTCCCTGATTACTGAACAAGTTCATCAGCACGATGCCCGAGATCCGCATCCGGTACTTTGATGCACTCTCCACCTTCGTCTGATACTGATCATCCACTTTCCCGCTCAGCAGGTCGTATTCTTCTTCGATTGTGGCCGCGCGTCCGGCTGCTCTCTGCTCCTGCCGATCGTAGGTTTGTGGGCCTGCCGACTCCGCCGCCGAACCCTCCGGCTGGGAACGCTCAACAAAATCCTTGGCCTTTGCAATCGCGGCCCTAGTTACGATGTCATTTATGTTGTCATCCGCTCGCGGCACCGACTCCAGCGTTCCTGCGCGCTGTCCCGAGTTTCCCGCCCGCAACTCTTCGATCTCTCGCCGCAACTCGCGGTTTTCCGCCCGCGCCCGTTCGGCATCGGAGCGCAGTTCGGCCACCGAGGCGTCAAGCGCCCGCACCTGCTCGCTCAACGCCTGCACTGTCTGGGCCAGAGAATCCTCCGCGCCTGTCACGGGCCGACTGACATGGTCTTGTGCGTTGGCCAGCGTGGAAACCACAAGACAAGCGAGCATCCCTCGCCGCAGAAAATCGAACCGCCTCCGCTTACTCATGGCTCCTCCCGCAGAAAAGCTGTTTGCTTTATTAGGATTCCCAGCAGAAGCTACTGTGCGATCCCTTTGGGCCTTGGTCTAAACCGGACTCCCATGCTTGACCGCCAGCGCACTTTCGGGCGCAGGATTCAAGGGGATGTGAACTCGGAACGTCGTTCCCGACGCCGAAGTCTGCTCCACCATGACATCGCCGCCGTGGTCCTGCAAAATTTTCTGGACCACCGTCAGTCCCATCCCTGTGCCGTTTTCCTTGCCGTGACTCACAAACGGTTCAAACAGCCGCTCCCGCACGGCGTCTGCGATTCCCGGACCGTTGTCCGCAATGCGAATCTCCACATCCTCGCCCCTGCCCCGCACAACCACGTCGATCTTTCCCGATTCGTGCGCCACCGCTTCGCAGGCGTTCAGCAGCAAATTCAACAAGGCGCGCTCCAGTTTTTTGAAGTCGAACCATCCTTCGGTCGGCCCCTCGCTGCTGGTTCGGATTTGTATGCGCTGAAACTCCGGATGCGCCCTCACGTCCTGGACGGCGCGATCGACAACGGAGCGCACATCCCCGTAGGCAGGCCGCAACGATTCCCTCGTCCGGGAGAATTCCAGCAGCGACTCAATCAGGTCCGTCATCTGACTTACGGCCACGCGAATCTCCGCATAGAGTTCCTCGCGCTGAGCCAGCGTCAATTGACCCTCGCAAAGGAACTCCGCGTTCGCCACAACCGCCGACAGCGAATGCCGTAAATCATGCGAAATCGAACTTGCCATGCGCCCGATCGTAGCTAGCCTTTCCGCATCGAGTAACTCGCGCTGCGTTCGTTCCAAATTCGTCCGCATGCGGTCAAACGTCGCCGTAACCTCGGCCACTTCGTCTCCGCCGCGCGCTTCGAGCGGATACGCATAGTCGCCATGCTCGAGCGCGCGCACGCCAGCCACCAGATGATCCAAAGGCCGCGTGAAGGTATGCGAGATCCAGTAGACCAACAGACTCCCGACCAGAACGGCCGTCAGTCCCAACGCCAGCAGCACCTCGTTGAGGCTTCTGAGGAATGCCGTCGCCTGGTCGAATGACTTCAGCACCCACAGACTCAGCGCCGGCGCTCCCGGCGAAGGCAGATCGACTGACGTCGCCAGATAGCGCTCGTCTCCCAACCGGATCTGGTCCGGCTCCAGTTTGGTTCCCGGACCGCTCCGCGGCACAACGTACAGGAACTCCGCTTCCTGCACTGGCTTCAGCGTGCTCCGCACAATCACGTCGCCATAACGGAATACAATCTCGCTCGCCGCCATGCGGCTTAACTCCCGCGCAAACCGGTCATCGATCTCGTACCCCAGCACCAAATATCCCAGCACGCGATGATCGCTCACCGAACCGAAGTAGATGTCTTGCAGGAAAACTTCGTAGAGATGTCCTTCCACGTACCACCAATGCCGCGTCTCCTCCCGCGATACGATTCGCGGGAAGAACGCCTGGCCTTGGCGAATGGTGATTTCCTTGGGAGTTGCCTGCAGCGCCACGACTTTCCCCGATCCGTCCGCCAGCAGCAGTAAATCGCTTCCTGCCAGATGCCACAGGTCGCGCGACGCATCCTGGATTGTGGCGGGATCGTGTGTTGTCATCATCGCGCGCACGGTCGGCAAATCGGCCAGAAGCGCGACCGAGCGCTCGAGCGTCCATTCTCTTTGGTTTTGGAAATTATGAAATGCGGAAACCGAATTCTGCAGGTCGCGCTCGATGGCCGCCCGTTCCTGCTGCTCCACGGTGTGCCGCACCACCAGCAGCGTCGCGAGCGTTAGTGTCGCGGAGACGGCCACCATGGAAAGCAGGAACTTGGTTCGAAGGCGAATTCCGTTCATGAAGACAGAGCCACGACCTTCGAGCCGCGAGCTTCGAGCAAGCATAGGATCGCGTTGTTCGCAGCTCGCTTTCGAAAGCCGAGCATCCTCCTGGCGGGATACCTCATATCCATTATGATTCGCCTTACTAGCTTGCTTTGCGCACTCGCGGCTCGAAGCTGGCCTTACGGCACAAACTTATAGCCCGCGCTGTGCACGGTACGAAAATGCAGGGGATTCGCGCTATCTTGCTCCAACTTCTGCCGCAGCCGCAGGATGTGGTTATCGACTGTTCTCGTGCTCGGATAATTGCGATATCCCCACACCTGATTCAGTAATTCCTCCCGCGACAGAACCCGCTCCGCATTCTGGATCATGAACTTCAGCACCTTGAACTCTTGCGAGGTCATGGGCACAAGTTCTCCGTTGCGCCACAATTCCATCTTCGTAAAGTCGACTTTTACGTCTCCAAAGCTGAACCGCTCGGTCGCAGGTGCGGGCGCCGCGCGCCGCCGCATCGCTGTTCGCACCCGCGCCAGCAATTCGCGCGGACTGAACGGCTTCGTCACGTAGTCATGTGCCCCCAGCTCCAGCAGCAGGACCTTATCCATCACTTCCGCTCGCGCGCTCAGGATAATGATCGGCAACGCCGGCGCGGCATGGCTGATCTGGCGGCACACGTCCTGCCCAGGCGTTCCGGGCAGGCTGAGGTCGAGCACCAACACCGAGGGAGCGGCCGCGCGGAACATTTCCAACCCCTCGGTCCCGTTCCCTGCCACCTCAACGGAGAATCCTTCCGCTTCAAATAACCGGCGCAGCGCCTTTTGCACGGCGCGGTCGTCTTCGATAACCAGTATTTTCTCGCCGGTGATAGGAGGCGCCTCCATCGTAGCCCCTTGAAATGAGTGTTTTTGCATAGGGTCCCCACACCCGGATCAGGAATGTATCATACCGCTAAACTCTAATGAAATAGCCGATTTACGGCACATCGGAGAAAAAAGTGACTGCCTTTTTACAATTTGTTGACAATAAACCCCTATCACGGCAGAACCCTCGCTCGATTTGGCGGCGCAGTTGCTCACTACTGGCGGCTGGATCAAAACAGGTTGACGAGATGCGCGGAGGCCGCCCAATCGCAGGCGGCCTCCAACCGGGTCCCGGTTTGTTCGCTACTTGAACTGAATCACGCCAAACGTTCCCGCCAGATTGCCCGACGGGCCGGCTGTGAAGAAGAGCTGATTGGTGCGTCCGTTCTTGGCCGTACCTCCTCCGAACTCAATTCCCCACAACTGGTCGATGTGGATCGCCTTGCCGTTTGCGTCTTTGACCGTCCCGACAAACTGTCCGGTCTCGAGGTTATAGCCGTTGATGGTGCCGCTGTTGGTGTTATTCGAAACCAAAAGCGCATTGCTGAGTGGGCCAAAGTTCTTGGGCGCCACCGCAAATCCCCATGGTTGGGCCAAGTGATCGCCCGCGATGAGTTGGCGAACAAAGGTGCCGTCTTCGTGATAGATGTCCACGTAGCCGGTTGGAGCTTCATTGGTGGGCGCAAACGCGACATACAGCAAGCCATTGATGTCCTGAATGCCAAACGGAGCATTGCCTGCCGGCAGAGTCGAGTCGGTGAATGATGTCACGAGGTTGAAATTGGCATCGTAGATATCGACCTTATTGTTGGCAATGTCGGTTGCATACAGAAAGTTTCCCGAAGGGTTGTTGGTAATGGCTAAGGCCGTGTAGACAGCACCCGTGGCCGAGTTGTTGACAGCAATGATCGCCTGGTTCGGGTTTGACTGCGGCGCCCATCCGCTGATGGTTCCATCCAACGTCGCGAACAGGAAGATTGCCGGCCATCCCTGGACCGAAAAATCCTGCGAGCCATTGAAAACAATTCCTGTCGGCTGCCCGGTGCCTGCGCCCGTGGCTGACGGAATCAGCACTTCCAGGCTTCTCTTGTTCCCTTTGCCGTCGTAGAGCGTGGACCAACCGGAGCCCTGATCGCTAAGCCAGAATGGCCCACCCGGCCCATACACAAGCCCCCATCCGTTCACCAGGAGGGGGTCAATGTGTTTCGCCGCGCCCACTTGATTCGAAACTAGATTCGTAAGTTGATACTGTGCTACGGCCGCGCTGCAGGTGAACAGGACGGCGAGCCCGAGGCAAATGGTGAAAGCAAACGTGCGCTGCATATAGGTTCCTCCTTGGATTGTGCGGGTCGGGTCGAAGGGAGTCGTTCTTTTCGAAACAGCGACTCTGCACTTTTCCGACCTGCCAGCAGTCGCATCCTAGAGCAGCCAACGCAGCCTATTTGTCACGGCGGTGTTACCTGTTTGCACAAATATTTGCTTTCGAGTGTGAGGATTTGACAGCACTGTGAGTTCAACCAGGCTCGAGTAGACAGCCTACAATGAGCGCTGCGAGAACTTGCTTCTATCCAATGCATAGCAACCGGAAATAAAAGATGCCGCAGATTTCTCCCACGGAGTTTCACGCGCTACCGCTTCGCGTGCATGCATTCCTCGCTGATGTCCCGCTGCACGATGCCTGGGCGGCGGACTTACCCAAGCGACGCGGCGGCGTTACCCTTTCTGAATTTCTTCGGGCGAGTCAGGATGGATTCGATGCAGCCGATGCTAAGGTGAAAAGGTTTCCGCCAGCGGCCCGTGCGCTTTTCCGTCTCCGGTTAGTTATAGGGCGCATTTTCCGGCTTGACGCCGAACCAAAGAACGCCTTGGCAGCCTCATTTGGAAATCGCCTAACGCCGGAAGATCGTGCTCTTTCTCTGCTCGCGCCGGGAACGCCAGAAGGAGGGTTCCGCGTAGTCTATCGCTTCGAAAACGAACAACTGCTTGAAATCCAGAATCGTACCGTCCATGCTGCGGCCCTCAGCGCTCTCGCTGAAACGGCCGCAGGCTATCGATTCTACTTTGCGGTCTACGTGCGCCAGGGAACGTGGCTAACGCCGTTTTACATGGGCCTAATCGATCCGTTCCGAAAGTGGATTATCTATCCGGCCATGTTGAAAGCCATTCGTGCAACCTGGGATCAGAATATCTGACCAAGCCGCTCGCCCATCGGCAAGAAACGCGCCATCTATTTCCAATCCTTCAATACCAGATCGACTGTCTGAATATCGACTAAACCGCAGCACCCATAGAGCGCCGGCAGCACGTGGTCCGGAGGATAAGTCCGGCGGAGTTGGGCAACTTTCTCCGTGCCCGAACGGTAGGCCGGGAGATACATGCGTCCCAGCAAGGGGTGACGCCCCCAGGCTCCAGACAATTTGTCGGCGCGCTCTTCGGTGACGAGGAAGTCGCGCCGCAGCGTGGCCGCGACTTCAGCTTGCGGCTTGCCCTCGCCCCACGTCAGATACGACGACTGGTTCTTGGCGTCATCCTGCAAGAGCGCCAGCAGCACGCCGATCTGCAAATCTTCGTCGGGCAGTTGGTCAACTTCGGTCACTCCATGCGCGATCAGAATCGCGTTGTTGGCGATTCCCTCGAAAAGCGTAGCGGCGCGCGTGTTCATGGTGAGCACGGTGGTCTCAAAGCCTGCCTTTCCGCGAATGTACAAATTTTGCAGATAGGCAAACGTCGTGACGTGACCGGGCACCACCTCGTGACTTATGAGTTGCTCAAATTCAGGGAATGAAATCTGGAGCGAGGCATTGATTTCATAGGTCCCTTCGTATTGAGGGCTGCCGTCGGCATTGCGCGCGCGACCGAGGTAGTTCATCGAACCGGAGAACCAGGCATCTTTAATAGGAAGAAAATCGATGTTCGCGCGCGGCACAGCCGCCAGATCTCTCGACAGGTATGGCAGCAAGTTTTTGGCGCTCAAATTGTCGAACTGCGCAATCACGGCCGCGCTTAGTGCACGCACCGATGCCAGCGGCGCCACGCGCACCCGCCGCCAGGCGTCAACGGCTTCCAGTAGCTGGGCGGAATCCGACGATGCGTAACCGGCGCGGCCCAGCAGCTCAGCAACGCGGGCTCGCTTTTTCTCCGGCTTGGAAGGTTCGGGAGGCTTGCCCGTTGCCGACTCCACGCATCGCGCATAAGGTACCGGCTTGCCTTTTCCAAAGACCTCCATCGCAAGATCCCACATGGTTTCCATGCAATCTGCCAGTCCGATCAGATAAGGTTTGCGAAGCACGCTGGACTTGTCGGTGAGTTTGGCTGCCTCTTCGCGGATGCCGACGATAGCTTTAGGAATGTCGATGGCGCGCACATACTGCTCCACTGCCTCACGATCCACGGTCTTGCCGGAGACGCCGCCTGATTGCCGCAGTCGCGCTGCGGCCGGGTGGGTGTATGCGGCAGGCAATGGCTCGTCGGAGAACCAGCAATCGGCAATGAACCGCCCCGTTCCCGAGGCGCACATGACATCGCCGCCCCAAAGTGTGTCAATTCCGAGAACCGCGTCGGCAACGTGCTGTCCGACTGCGTCTTTTTTCAGCATCTCTTGAGTTGTCATTGAAGCTCCTTTTCTTTCTTCAGGGAACCGAACCAGACATAAACACAAATGCCAATGAAGAACATCGCAGAAACGGATTGAGAGACCGGATCGTTCGAGTAGAACGGCAATTGGATCAGATCTTCGCGATACCAGTGGGACAAGTGCAGGGCCGCGCCGAGAACTCCGCCGAGCGCGCCGCCAGCCATCAGCCCTGAGGCAATGATGATACCGCGCTCGCGGATGGAATTGCCCTGCTCGCCGCCAATCTTCGCACTGCGCTTGTTTACCAGGTGCGAAAGGAATCCGCCGGCCAGAATCGGTGTGGTCAGCTGCAGCGGCAAATAAATTCCCAGCGCGAAGACCATGGAAGAGAGGCCGAGCATCTCCAGCACCACGGTCACCATAGCGCCGATGCCAAATAGCATGTAGGCGACCGGCTGGCCGCTCATGAATCCCGAGACTACAGCTTTCAATGCCGAGGCCTGCGGCGCCACTAACACTTGCCGTACATCTCCGGGCGCGGCCTCGCCGAACTGGTAGGCTTTGGCCAGCAGGACGATGGTTAACCCCGCGGTGATTGCCGCCGCGATCACTCCGATAAACTTCACCTTCTCCTGCGCCGAGGGTGTAGAGCCAAGCCAGTAGCCCGCCTTCAGGTCGGTAATGAATTGCCCCGAGGCGCACAGGGCGACACAGACCATGCCCGCCAGGGCCATCACGAAGAACATGCCTGTGGTTCCGGAGAGTCCAAACTTCAGCAACACCACCGCGGAGACGATGACCGTCAGCAACGTCATGCCGCTGGCCGGATTGTTGGCCGTGGTGGCGATGGCGTTGGCAGCCACGGTGGTGAAGAAGAATGAGAAGAGCAGCGTTAGCGCCAGACCCACGGCAACGATAGTCCAAGAAACATGAAGGAGCCCAAAGAAGGCGGCCACTGCGATTACGCCCACCGCTACGCCGAGAAGGATAACGATGATGGGAATATCACGGTCGGTGCGTTCCGTCTGGGGCGCCTCGCCATGTCGGAAGGCGTGGAGAGCGATGCCGAACGATCCGGCAATCACGCGCAACGATTTGAGGAGGCCGGCGAGGCCGGCAGTCGCGATCGCGCCCACGGCGATGAGGCGCACGTAATTGCGATAGATCTCAGCGGCCGTCATATGTGAGATGGGGATGGTCGCGGGATAGACCGTGACATCGCCCATGTGGCTGCCGATGAACCAGATCAGCGGCACCAGCACGAAATTCACCAGGATGCCCCCGGCGCAAAAGATCATGGCGATGCGCAGGCCCATCACGTAGCCGAGTCCGAGGATGAAGGCAACCGCGTCGAAATTGAAGACCATGCGCCCACGATCGGCCAGGGACTTCATCACGGGTAGGAACTGGAAGTTCAAATACTCTTTCCAGACGTGGAAGGTAGTCACAAAGAAGTCGTAAATCGCGGCGATGACGGTGGCCTGAAGCAGCAGTTTGGCTTGCGAGCCGCCCTTCTCGCCGGTGACAAGGACTTCGGTGATCGCCGTAGCCTCCGGAAAGGGAAATTTGCCGTGCATCTCGCGCACGAAATAGCGCCGCAAGGGAATGAGGAAGAGTACCCCCAGGCAGCCGCCCGACAGGCAGATGAAAATGGTCTGTGCCGGATGCGGGTCGAGGTGGAGAGCGTAAAGCGCCGGCACAGTGAACACGGCACCGGACACCACGGCGGCGGAGGCGCCACCCATGCCGGTAATGATCATGTTCTCCAGTACGGTGGAGCGCCGCCGGTAGACGCGCGCCAAGCCGATGGCGAGGATGGAGATGGGAATCGCCGCCTCCATGCCCTGGCCGACCTTGAGCGCGGAATAGGCCGACGCGACCGCGAAGATGATACACAGCAATGTGCCCCACAGCACCGCGCGCCACGTTACCTCAGGCGGCGCCATGGTCGGAGGCACGAGCGGCATGTAGAGTTCGCCATCTTTCAAGGGCTGGTAGGCATTCGCGGGAAGCGACTTCGTTTCGACCTCGGTCATCTTGTTGATCCTCTTGTTCGGCGAAATCCGGCCTGGTTGAACGGCGCAGCGGATACTCCACCCGTAAGTCTGTGGACACACCCCGACCGGGGATGGCCCGTGCAGCATGACCCATGCAGTTGAGCACCGCCAGGGGAGCGGAAGCAAGTGTAAACATCACATCGAGCAGTGCCCGCCTGCACCTTGGCGCGTGACCGGTCACTCTCGAAGGTCCCGCCGAGAATGAGGAAACAGGGCTGGTAACGCGTCAAGAGCTAGGGCAGAGAGAGCGCAGGCTCTTTGGCGGTCACCTTCTTGGCAAGAAGAGAATTCAGCTTCGCCACCACCTGAAATGCATCGGCGACGTAGAGCACATCCGCTTTGCCGCGCGCCCAGCCGCAATTGGGATCGAGGTTGATGGCGCGGCGTTCGTTGATGAAGCGCCAGCCCACCACATGCGGTTCCTCGCCATGGCAACACGTGGAGAGGCCCTTCGGATGACGCGGCGTCGCTCCAGTCTGGCCCACCTGATTGAGATGGGTCATAAAGCCGAGAACGGCCTGATTCTCTCCGGACTGATCCACGAGCGACTTGCTGCCGCCTAGTGATGCTCCCGAGTTGCGCAGAAACTCAAGGATGACAGTCTCGGCTTCAGGCAGGTGAGTCTGACCGTCCGCCTGCTTCTTGCACCAGCCTGCTCCGGCAACGAAGAGGAGCTTGGCGTCGGGGCGGATCGTCTGGGCGCCGGTACTGGGAACTCGCACGCCGGTGTAGGTCGTACGTTTTGCCTCGGCAGGAAGAGGCACAGAAATCGTTTTGACGTCGGCTGTGGCCGCCGCTCCGCTCCAGGCCTGGTGACAGCCGGAATCCAGTGCCAGAATCCACGGCCGAGCCTCGCGCTGAATGGCTGCTTCGAGCCTCTGTCGATAAAACCAGCGCTTGGCCGTCAGCACGCCATCCTGCACTTCGAGCCACGTAATGTGAGTATCCACACTGCCCTTCAACCGATGCGCCAATCCCGCCATTACGCGGAGAAAGCGCGACGTCGCCGGGGCCATCACGATTTGTGGCGAGGCTTCCCGGCAGATGGCTTCGACGGCTGCCGCATCGCTCGCATAACGAGGGTGAGCAAAATCCGCGCCACACACGCCGAGAATGGGCGCACCGGTTGCAGCAACGGCGTTTGCGGCGTCTTGCACGCTTTCGCCGACGAGCCCGATGGTTAGCGTGCCGCCCAGTTGCCTAGCCGCATCAACGGCTGCGCCAAGCGCTTCGTATGCTGCTTTGGGCAGCGTGGCCCCTGACTCATCAACGTGTGCGAGAAACAGAACGTTCTGTGCCATGTTTTCTTTTCCCTGAAACCTAAAACTCTCAACCAAGTTACTCGGCCCTGAATGTAGCGCCGCTGCGCTGGGTCGCGACGAACTACTCCTGCACGATCCACTCCAGCAATTCGGCGGCAATCTCATCCGCCGGCCGATCCTTAACGATCCGCGTCTGCCGTTGCTGTTTCGGAGGCGCTACGCTCAGGTAACGCACCGCATCGTGCGGCAACGCCGCCGGCTTCGTCTTTTGCAGGGCTGGCATAATCGCGCGCATGTTCGCCATTCCAATCTGCGGGTTATTTCTCGGCTCCGGCAAGTTGCCCGTAGCCCATCCTAGGAGCGCCGGAGGACCCTGGCAGGTTGAGACCATGTGGCGGCCGCCTTCAATCCGCTCCAGAACTTCGAACGAGCCGTCGGGCTGCAACGCAAGCTGGTCGACACCCTGGAATTGATCCATGATTCCAAGTTGCTCGCCCACAAGTTGCATGGTCACACCGGCTCCGCGAGAAGCCGACTCCCAACCTCCAAAAACAAGCAGGCGCGAGCGATCGAGACCGGCGATGGACTGAATTGCGGCTGCAAGCAAGCCGGCGACGCTATGCGCATCGGCAAAACCGCTGGCGGGAGCATCAATCGGAATCAGTTCGAAGCTCGCCTTCTGCGCCACGTTCATCATGACCTGTTGCAACTTCGCCTTCGGCGCCGCGCTCACCAGCCAGACTTTGCTCCCGGCGGCGCGGGCAGCCAGGTTGGCCGCTTCGTAGAGCGCATGCGACGCCCACGGATCGAGCACGGCGGGCAGCATCATTTCATTTTTCAGTGCGGGGCCAGTCGCGGTCGTGACCGGCTCCAGCGTCTGCAGCGGGTCGGGCACAATCCCGGCGCACACAACAATGTGATAAGCGTTGCTCATTTGATCCCTCTAACACGCAAGAGTTTCGACGGGCCTTGAAAGGGCACGGCTTGACCCGCGCCCACTTGAGCCACGATCAATTGGCCTTTAGGCCCTGAGGCAAATCCCATCTGGCAAATGACTACTCAATTCAACGCCGAGTGCAACCCTCCCGCGCCGGCGCGGAATTCTATGTTTCCTTTTTCTCCGTCGGCGTTAGTACGGCAGTTCCACAGACAAGCACCGCAGTAGACGCACTTTTCACGATCGAATGCGGGCACGCCGCTCTCGCCGCGGGTGATCGCCTGCCCCGAACACATTTCCACGCACAATTTCGGCTCGCAGCTTTGGCAATGCTCAGGGTGAAGAAAGATGACGTGATTGGCATAGCCCGGCTGGGCCTGCACGCTGCCGCCGATCAGCAGCGCATCCTGATGCGAGATGAGCAGGCGGCCATCGAACGGAATCTCCGGCCAGCCGCAGCGGTTCATGATGCGGTCGTGGAGCGCCGTCCCCCTGGCAGCACACTCGTCTTGCATTTTTTTCAGCTCGGCGCCGGAAATGCGCGATCCATAAATTCCTTCCAGCCCCGAGGTGCTTTTCGAAACCGGCCGTTTGCGCGTCGCCACGGAAACTGCCCCGCGCGTAGCCCCCGCGAGAGCCATCCCCATCAGGCCCGTCACCACTCCTTTTTCAAAGCCGTTCCGCGAATCGGCGGCGATCTTTGACTCTTCGTCCACCCAACTCTCGCGGCGGCGGCGAACGTAGGTTCGCTCCAGGTTCTCGCGTGTGAATGGCTTCTTCTGCTCCAGCAGCTCAATCACCGCTTCCGCCAGTTGCACGCCGGTGGTCCAGGCTTCGTCCACGCCCGATCCAGCCAACACGTTCGTGCTGCCCGAACCTTCGCCAATCCGCGCGTATCCGTTTCCGGCAAGAAAGGGTTCGCCATGCCGCCCCGATTCCTGCAGCGATTTCGCTCCCCAGGATTTCAGCGTTCCGCCTTCCAGGTAACGCCATAAACAAGGATGCAGCATGAAATGCTGAAGGTAGCGGTAGGCCGTGCGCACGGGACTGCGAAGCCACGACGGAATAAAAATTCCAACCGAAGCGAGCCGCTCCGGGTGCACGTAGAGAAAGCCGAAGATCTCAGGCTCTGGAAATCCCAGCGTGTGCAGAACTGTTCCCGGCGCAAGACCGGAGTCCTCGCGCAGCTCGACCACCATCTTCATGCCAAGAGCCCACTCGCGCTGCTGATTGCCTTGCGGCAGCCCGAAATGCGAATCGAGCTGACGCCCTACCGCACCCACCGGCCCGTCGGCTACGACAGTAAGACCGGCGCGAACATCCATGCCCGGCATGAATCCCTCGCCCGGCACGCCATCCAGGCCGACACCCTGATCGGCAAGCCGGATTCCGCTAACCGCATCGCCCTCAGTCGCCGATTCGATAATCGCCTCGCTCACCGGCGTTCCCGGCCAAAGCTGAATGACCCCCGAACTCGTGACCTGTTCACTCACCCACTGATTGAATTGTCCGAGCGACAAAATCAGCCCATCATCCTTGTGCATGAATTTTGGAGTGAAGGGCAGCTCGACCGCATAATCGCGCGAGCCAATAAGCGAGCCCAGCAAGCGGGTTTTGAAATCCGCAATGCGCATGGCCAGCGAACGCCGGCTCGCACCGATCGGATCAAGCAGGTAAACCAGCTTCTCCTCCGCCACCGGAGCCGCCATCGGAATCTGCGTGAAATCAACCCCGGGAAAACTGGCACGAATTCCGCGTGCTCGCGTAACGGCGCCCGAAACGCCGAAGCCAGCGCCATCGGCGCGTTCGTAGCACACGACTTGCAGCGGCATGCCCGGCGACACCGCGCTTTCGAGGCGTGGCGTGCCATCTTCATTGAGAAGCTGCCGGGAGAGAGTAGTCAGGAATCCGCCCATCGCGGGACCGAATCCCACCCCGGCGATGTCCACCGACATCTGCTGCCGCTCGACGGGCGGCGCAGTTCCAGCAGCCGAAGCGCTCATGCGGGATAGTCCAGTGCTTCGGGAATCATGATCTTCGAAACCGCCTCCGCCGTGCGGTCCTTCGCCAGCCGCGATCCCGTCTGGCAGGAAGCCAGCTTCGTATGCAGCGTAAGAAACGGCTGCGCCCCATGGCACTTCACGCATGGGCCCGCCTTTTGCGGATGCGAGCCGTCGCTCTGAATTACATCGAGCGCATAGGCGTTGAAGCCGGGGATGAGCCCTTCGATTTCATCCAGTTCATCCTGATGCCAGCAACCTCGAGCACCCGGCTCGTCCCATGAAGGATGCCGATCATATCCAAAAACCAGCTCGGCGCAAATGCGCCCCACTTCGCCGCTGGCACGCGAGGACTGCACATGGCAAAGATCGGTCAGGAAGTTGACGAGACCGGCCAAACCCTCCGCGAGCGATGGGTCCTCGGCTCCATGCTGGCGCAAGCGCAGCACGTCAAGAATCTGGCAACGGGCCGCTACCAGCCAGCACAACGCGTCGGCGAGCGGAAACGTCACACCCTGACGTGCGCTCTGATAGAGCTTGCCGCCATCGGCGTCCTTGCCATGCTGCAGGTGATTGAGCGTCCAATGCCACATGGTCATTGCCGTCGCCAGCGCGCATGCGCCCGTCCCCGGATGCTCAGCTGCGATGCCACGCATCTCGCGAATCCATCCGCGGAACTGGGCCAGGAACACGGGGTTCGTCATGGTCACGGAAAGCTGCCGTCGCTGCACCGCTTCCGGACCTTCGTAAGTCGCTTCCAGTTGCGCGTCCATCCACTTGTTGCCGAGGAAACCCGGGCAGTCTTCCGTAATGCCATAACCGCCCATCAGGCTCACGGCTTCGCGCATCATCTGCGCTCCCCAGCCGGTGTTCCAGAGCTTTGCCGCCGGACAGAGCACATCGGCCAGTGAGTCGAGCGCAACAAAGCGCGTCAGCAGGTCGGAATTCAAAGGCTCTCTGCGGGCATCGCCGGTGGGCAATTGCATCATGGCGACCGCTTTATCCGCAGCTTCCCGCAAAAGCTTCATCTTGGCCTTGCCGGTCATGACGCCGCGTTCGGCGTACAGCTTTTCCATCTCTTTTTCGAGCGGGTCGAGTTCATCGAACGCGCGGGCTGCAGTAAAAGCCAGCGAAGCACTCGCCTCGCCCGTTGCCCACACATCAACCAGCCGATGCAGCGCATCTTCGCGCGCCTGCAATCCGAGTTCGTAGCGGACCGATCCTGGCGTGGCGGTTTCCCCGCCTCGGAATCTTCCCCGCTGATAGCGAATGACCGGCTCGACCGACGACAGCAGCTTGGCCGCAGTCATCACACCCACGGTGACGCGCGTGCGCCGGAAAACGGCTTCGATCACCTCACTATGGCTGTAGCGCGGAACGATAACGCCGTCTTTGACGTCGTAGCCGCCAACTATGCGGCTGGCCGGTATGCGCAGGTTGAAAATCGGATCGCCGGTCGAGGAGAGCTGGTGCACCATTTTCTTCGTTGGCGTGCCGCGGTCGAAAACGCCGGGGTCGCCCTCTTCGAGAATCACCATGCAACTACCCTTGATGCGCTCGTCGCCGGAATCGACCGCCGCCGTCACAAAATTGGCGAACCCAATATTGGTGATGAAGCGCCCGCGCTTCTCCGCTTGCAGAATCGGCTCTTCTCCCGGCTTCCACTGGACAATCCGCAGCTTGCCGTTGAGCATGCCCGTATCCACGCCAACATAGGGGATGGGCTCGGTCAGGCAGAATGCGCCCCGCAACGGCTTACGATCTTCGCCGGGCTGCGCCGGTGCCGCCAGCCTCATGTAGCGGCGCTGCTGCTCGGCGGTGCCACGCTCATGAATGGGAGCCAGCGCCAGGCAACTGGCTAAACTCGCTGTCGCCGCGCCGCCGTCCACCCAAGCCAATTCAAATGCCACCAGCGCGAGCGCAAGGTTTTTCGGGCCGGAGAACAATCCACCCTCTTCCGGATCCATGAACACCGCCGTGATGCCGGCGCCGTCAAATGCCTCGAGGAGCGCGGCTTTCTCCGGCGTCCACTCATGCGAGTTGCGCCCGCCGCTGGCCACCAGCCGCGCGACCGGCCCGCGTGCCACGGCCCGCGTGGACTGCACCAGCAACTGCAAATCGTAGCGGTCGGCAAATCCCCATTCGACCTGGCGCGCCGCGTCGGAAGGCAGCGTCCGCAACGTTTCTGGCTGAACCGGACTGGCAGTCGCCATAAGTTTTCCCTCGTTTGGCGGAAGATATCCGTATGCGATTCTGACCGTCGATGAACATCGGGTCTGTGACGAGGATCACGAGGGGCTATGATGCGGACGCGCCTGGAGATACGGCAGCCTGAGGCTGGAGCTTATGGTCAAAGCGGCGTGGCTGGACTTGCGCTGGCAGCGTGAGCGCCGATCTGCTTGCTCAACTCAGCGCCATAAGCTTTGAGATATTTCATCCCGGTATCGCACATGATGGTGACGATGGTCGCCCCCGGCGCCAGTCGTTCAGCTAATCGCAAAGCGGCAACTACATTGCAGCCTGTGGAAGTGCCGGCGAAGAGCCCTTCTTCCCGGGCCAGCCGAAAGGCCATTGCAATGGCCTCTTCTGTTGAAACCGGCTCAATTTGATCGGCGATATCTTTCTGCCAGAGCGGAACGACAAAGCCTGCTCCGATGCCATCGATTTTGTGGGAGCCTGCTTTGCCGCCCGACAGAACCGGGGATTCCGCCGGTTCGACGGCAACGACTCTGATCTTTGCATTATGGCGGCGCAGGGCCTCGGCGATACCTCGAAGGGACGCTGCCGTACCCACGCTCTGCACGAAGCCATCAACCCTCCCGTCGGTCTGCTGCCAGATTTCCTCGGCCAACTTGTGATAGGCGGCAAGCTGGTCCCTATTCTTCAGTTGATCGGTCCAGAACGCTCCAGTTTGCTCCGCGATAACGCTCGCGGCTTCGACCATGTCGCGGGTCAGTTTTTCCGTCATCCCGCCGCTCTCGCTGGGGATGATCTGAAGCTGGGCCCCAAGGATTCTCATGTAGTCGAGCTTCTCTCGGGAGAAGGCATCCGAACTCACGATATGCAGCGGATATCGTTTCACCGCGCAGACCAGCGAGAGCGACACGCCGGTGCTGCCGCCCGTGTATTCGACGACCGAACCACCCGCTCGCAGACGTCCGTCGGCCTCCGCCGCTTCGATCATGGCCAGCGCCTGCCGGTCCTTCATGCTGCCCGTAGGGTTCTCGCTCTCAATCTTTAGCAGGATGCTGGTACCATTCGCGGGCACGATGTTGCGCAGGGCCAGTAAAGAGGTGTTGCCGATACGGTCGAGGATGTTGCGGGGAGGCGCGCTCATGATCACTGTCTGATCCTCGGGTTCACCGCCGAATATAGCAAGTCGGTCAGAAAGTTCACCGCGACATACGTCAACCCTATCGCCAGGATGCAGCCTTGCACCAGATAGTAGTCGCGGTTGGAGATGGCCTGGATGGTCAGCCGCCCGATGCCCGGCCACGAGAAAATTGTTTCGGTCACGATGGCGCCCGCCAGCAAAGCCCCGAATTGCAGGCCCAGCACGGTGAGGATGGGGATCATGGCGTTGCGCAAGGCGTGGCGATAGACGACGGTGCGCTCGGGCAGGCCTTTGGCTCGGGCGGTGCGGATGTAGTCCTGGCTTAGCTCTTCTAGCATTGACGTGCGGACCATGCGGGTGAGGATGGCGGCGAGCGCTCCGCCCATGGTGATGGCGGGGAGGACTAAGTGGGCGAAGGTTCCGGAACCGGAGACGGGGAGCCATCCCAGCTTGACGGCAAAAAACAGAATGAGGATGGGCCCGAGGGCAAAGTTGGGGAACGAGAGGCCGAAGAGGCTGACTACGCTCAGGACGCGATCGTCCCATTGGTTGCGCCGGCGGGCTGAGCGGACGCCGGCGGGAATGGCCAAGGCGATTGCTACAAACAATGATGCCAGTGTCAGTTGCAGCGTGAACGGGTAACGGCGGGCGATGAGCGAGGTTACGGGCTGGTTGAAGCGGAGCGATTTGCCGAGGTCTCCGTGGAGCACGCCTCGCCAATAATTCAGGTATTGCTGGCCGAGGGGAACGTCGAGTCCATAAGTATGCCGCGCCGCCTGAATATCAGCCGCGGCTGCTCCTTCACCCAGCATCTGCTGAATGGGATCTCCGGGGACGAAGTGGATGAGGAGAAAGACAGTCGAGACCACCAGCCAGATGACCGGGAGGGTATATAGGACGCGAGTGAGGAGGTAACCCATTAGTCAGTTGCAGTCGCCAGTTATTCGATCTGCTCTTAGCTCTTAGCTTTTAGCTTTTACCTCTTAAGCTTTTAGCCCCGAGCTGCTGTTTTTCTCGTGCAGCATATCAGCCTACGCTTTGCCGAGGGCTAGGCGCTCCTTCGGCAAGCTCAGGGCAGGCTCTCGGAACCGCCGGCAAGTTGCCGGCGCTAGCTCTTACGGCTCGGGTACCGACGCCGCTTGTGCGGGGGCTGGTGATGCGGTCCGTGCCGAGCCGGCCTGTGCGGCTTGGGGTGAACTGGCTGGGCCTTCGGCCTTTACCGGCTCAATTCGGACCTGCGCTACCCGGTGGCCATCCATTCTCTCGACCAAAAATCGCCGGCCCTGGTATTCGAACGACTCTCCGCCCACCGGCATCTTCTGCAGCCGCGACAGCACGAAGCCAGCCAGCGTTTCATAGCCTTCATCTTGCGGGAGCACGAGATCGTATTGGTCCTCCAAGTCTCGAATGTTAGTGGCTCCGTCAAGCGTGAGGGGCGCGTTCACATCCACCACGGCCTGCGTCGTGGCGACATCGAACTCATCCTCCAGTTCGCCGACCAGTTGCTCGAGAACATCTTCCACGCTGATGACGCCCGCGGTCGAGCCGAACTCATCCACCACCATGGCCAAATGCCGCTTGCGCACCTGAAATTCCACGAGCAACTCGAACAGCGACTTGGTTTCCGGCACGACCAGTACGTCGTGCATGATCTGGCTGACCTTCATCTGCGAAATGCGCGCGACGGCGGGACCAACCATGGTCGGGGCGACCCGAAGCCTCATCCAACGCATCAGGTCTTTGGCGTAAAGCACGCCGACAATGTGCTCGGGGCCGCGTTGCGGATCAAACACTGGAATCCGCGAGTGCTGTTCGTCGACGACGCGCGCCAGCGCCTCCTCCAGCGTGAGGTCGGCGGGGAGGGAGAAGATTTTAGTTCGCGGCACCATCACCTGGCGCGCGGTAATGTTGTCGAGTTCGAGCGCATTCAACAGCATCTCCTCCTGCGCGAAGGAAAGCTGGCCGGACGTGCGCGCGGAACTGATGATCAGCCGCAGCTCGTCTGGTGAATGGACAGACCCGTGCCGGATTTCGTTGGTGCCGAAGGAACGCAGCACAAAGCCGGCGGCGCGGCTCATCAGCGCTACTACCGGCCCCGTCACGGTCAGGAAGACATCCATAGGCGCGGCGACCGCCAGCGCAACCCGCTCCGCTCGCTGAAGAGCCAACGACTTGGGGACCAGTTCGCCAAGAATTACATGCAAGCTGGTGATGAGCAGGAAAGCAACGGCCACGGCAATCGCGTGGGCATAGACAATGGCGTAAGGAATGGCTCCGATCCAGCCCTCAGCCAGCCGCGCCAGAAAGGGCTCGCCCAGCCAACCGAGCGAAAGGCTGGTAACAGTAATGCCAAGTTGCACTCCGTTGACTACGCGAGCCAGTTGCTGGTGCAGTTTTAGAACGGTGCGGGCGCCCACACGGTGGGCATCGATGAGTTGGAGAATACGTGTTTCGCGGACGCTGACCAGCGCAAACTCGGCAGCCGCAAAAAACGCGTTGGCCGCTACCAGCAGCAGGATGACAAACACCCGCACCGGCACGAATGCAATCATGGATACGTAATTCTAACATTCCAAAGGGATACGTTCCTTGGAACTGACCGTCAGCTTTCGCCTTCCATGTGCGAGAACGCAAGCCAGTCAGTCGGGCGTTGCCTCGCCGCGCCAGCGGTACAATCATTCGTTACAGGTCCATTGGCTCATCTCATGGTGACCGCTTTCCTTTTGCCAGGTTACGGGTCTAATACGTTGAACGCTCATGTTCCGGCGGTCTTGGGCGCGAAGCAGTTCCGTATTTTTCCAGGAACTATTCCGAGGTTGATCGCGTAACAAGAAGTGGGTCCCGGATTCGATCTCTCAGTTCAGCAGGAGGCAGTTGTGAACGGCAATGGCAATGGCAAAAAGAAGCGGCGCAAAAGAATCATCATCTGGAGTTCGATCGCGGTAGTCGTTGTGGCTCTGGCCGTTACTGGCGTGGTGATTGCGTCCACCAGTGGAACGAAGATCGATCCCTCGAAGCTGGCCAAGGTCGAAAAAGGAGACTTGGCAAAAAGTGTCGTCGCCACCGGCAAGATTGAGCCGATCACCAAAGTGGAAATCAAGTGCAAAGCCAGCGGCATCGTGAAGAAGCTCTACGTTGAGTATGGCGACCGGGTGAAGCAGGGACAACTCCTGGCACAACTCGATAAGGCAGAGATCCAGGCGCAAGTGGCTCAATCGGAGGCAGGCCTCGAAGCTGCCCAGGCAAACTTGACAAGTTCGAAGGCGGACTTTGAGCGCGCCAAAGTCGATGCGGAAGGTCCCGATGTCCCGCTGCTGAAGCGCGCCTATGATCGTGCCATCGGCATGGCAAAAGACGGAGTGGTTTCCGCCTCTGCCCTCGACGATGCGCAGAAGAACTACGAAATCTCGCTCAACAAACAGAACGTGGCGAAGGCGCAGGTCACGGTGCTGAAGGCCAAGGTGGCACAGGCACAAGCCGTGGTCGCGCAAGACCAGGCAAATCTGAAGCAACTGGAAGAACAGCTCAGCTACACCGACATCGTCTCGCCGATTGACGGAATCGTGCTTTCTCGCGACGTCGAAATCGGCGATGCCGTGAGTTCGATTCTCGTGCTCGGTTCCACGGCAACCCTGGTGATGACGCTGGGCGATACCAGCGAAGTTTACGTGAAAGGCAAGGTCGACGAGAGCGATATCGGCAAGGTCTATTTGGGGCAACCGGCCAGAATCAAGGTCGAGTCGTTCAAGGACAAGACCTTCACCGGCAAAGTAACGAAGATTTCACCGATGGGCGTTGAGAAAGATAACGTGACAACGTTCGAGGTGCGCGTCTCGATCAACAACCCCGAGGGCGTCCTGAAGGCCATGATGACGGCCAACGCCGAGATCATTCTTGACGAGCACAAAGGTGTTTTGCAGATTCCCGAAGGCGCGATCATCTACGATAAGGATAAGAACGCATCGGTCGAAGTGCCCGACCAGAAGGCCAAAGACGGCAAGCGGAAGGTTGCGGTGAATATCGGGATCTCGAACGGCGCCAAGACAGAATTGCTGAAGGGGCTCAAGGAAGGCGACCAGGTGGTATTGCAGTAAGGGCGCTGATCGCTTCGTCGTGTCGCTATTCGCCGTTCGCTATTGCCTGCTTGCTGTTGTTCATCAGATGTCACCTCTTTGGGGAGGCTCGCTATGAATCTTAGTTCTCTGATTCGCTCTCGCATGGCCGGCTTGCTGGCGGCGGCGTTAGTCAGCGCGCTGCCTGCTTTCGCTTCGGTCGTCGGAACCTTTGACCGCTCCTTTCAGGTCAATGGCCCCGTCGATCTCGAAGTACTCAGCCGCTCCGGCGACATCACAATCCACAATGGCGCCTCAAATTCGGTTTCCATTCACGGCAAGATTCATGTCGGCAATTCCTGGCTGAGCAGCGATCGCACGGCCGACGTCCAGCAAATCCAAAACAATCCTCCAGTTCGCCAGACCGGCAACAGCATTCACATTGACTACGTCAATATGAGGAATGTTTCTGTCGACTACGAGATCACAGTTCCCGAGAATACAACGGTTCGCGCTCATACCGGCAGCGGCAACCAGAATGTCGAGGGCCTGAAAGGCAACATTGACCTGGAAAGCGGGTCGGGCGATATGAGGCTTGCGCGCCTTACCGGAGAAATGCATTTCCAGACGGGCTCGGGCGACGTGCGGGGCCACGATCTTTCCGGTCCTGCGCGCGCCAAAGCCGGCAGCGGAGATATTGAAATCGAAGAGACGGGCGCGGGCGATGTGGAGATTCGCACCGGCTCCGGAAACATCACCGTGAAAGGCATCAATGGCGGTTTCCACGCGGAAGCGGGCAGCGGAGATATTCGAGCCCAGGGCTTACCGAAAAATCTCTGGAGCATTCGCACGGGCTCGGGAAACGTTGGTCTGCAGGTACCGCCGGAAGCGGCATTTAACGTCGATGTCTCTTCGAGTTCGGGAAGAGTAACTCTGAACCATCCGGTGGAGACCACTGTCCAAGGCCGCATTCAGGAGTCGCGCAGGACCGTGATTGGCAAAGTGCGCGGCGGCGGCCCCACGATTTCGGTGCACACCGGCTCCGGAGACATCCAGGTCGACTAAGCTGAACGACAACCTCAAGCGGCATTAAGAAGGCTCGCTTCCCGGCGAGCCTTTGCTATGGATGAACCTCTGCCTTGACGTGCAGTCCAATTACGCTCGATACTTGCAAGTCAAAGCTCGCCGAGGAAACCGATTGTCACAACCCGCCATCATTACTCTGACTACCGACTTCGGGCTCAACGATCACTTCGTGGGCGTCATGAAAGGCGTCCTGCTGGCGACCGCGCCAGACGCTCAGATTGTGGACATCAGCCACGCCGTGCAACCGTTCGACATTCTCGACGGCGCGCTCACGATCTCGCAAGCTTATTCATACTTTCCTTCCGGCACGGTCCATATGGTCATCGTCGACCCGGGCGTGGGAACGGCGCGGCGGCCGATCATTCTGACCGGGGACCGTCACCTCTTTGTGGCTCCCGACAATGGAGTGCTCTCCCTCGTCTATGCCCGCGAGGAGAGGATCTCTGTCCGCTACGTGACTGCCGAGCATTATTTTCTTCAGCCGCGTAGCAACACCTTTCACGGTCGCGATATTTTCTCTCCAGTTGCTGCCTATCTCGCCAAAGGAGTCGATCCCGAGCGCTTTGGCGAAGAGGTCACGGACTACGTGCGGTTTGGTGTGCCGCGGCCGAAACCCGTGGACGAACAAACACTGCGCGGTGTGGTGCTGAAGGTCGACCGATTCGGCAACCTCATCACCAACATCACGCCCGCCGACGTACCGAAGTTGTTCGCATCCGTCCCGCCATCTTTCAAGATCGCTGTCGGGGCCAAGGGCGAAGTAAAGCGCATCTGCGCCAATTACGCGGAAGGTGGCCCCGGCGAAGCTTTCGGGATTCTGGGCAGCATGGGCTTTTTGGAAATCGCAACGAATCGCGGGTCGGCATCTCAACTGCTGGGTGCGGGCAAAGGTAGCGAAGTCAGCGTTGTGCTGGGAGCCAGCTAATGCCATCGAACGCGGTGCAGGATCGGCCTAGGCTTTCTTCGCCTTCGGATGGACGTAGCGATCCATTTCCCCTGTCCATTTAAGAAAACGCCAGAGGTTGCCGCGCTCCGTCCATAGAAATTCCCAAAATTCGAGGAAGCCGATTTGCGTCATCTTGACGCCGGTGTAGGTCTCGATGCGCCAGAGAAGATAAGGGCTGCGCCAGGGCGCAATGCGATGCCCCCGTGTGGAATTCCAAAGAAAACGCAGCATCTGCCACATTCCGTTCAGTATAGCTTGGCGTGGGCGCATTCGCGCTCAAGCGCGCAGGCCACGGCCACGAGTCACGCTCGAACGCAACCGATCACCGCTGCTGGCGTCCTTCAGCTCTTCCTGCTCCCGACGGCGAAAAATGCAGTTGCTTCCTGCTCCACATTCTTGCTGCCGCACTTCGGGCACTTGATCTCTTTTTCGTGCTCTTGCAGGGTGAGAACCAGTTCGAAGGGCTTGTGGCAATCGTTGCAGACGTAGTCGTACACGGGCATGGGAACCTCCCGCTCGAAATTGCTGACGAGCTACGAACGTCATTCTAACGCCGAACGCTGTGGATCGGGCAGGTTGTTCTCAGTCCTCAGCAAAAACGGGCGGGAAGCCGACGTTCACTGAGAACTGAGAACTGACAGCTGAGAACTGCCTTTTTACTTTTCGCTGATCTCCGTGCTGGCTTTCGTGTTCTCCCACTCCATGCGCAGCATGCACTTGCCGCCACTTTGGTCAAAAGCAATGGTGAAGTTTTCTACCAGCGCAGGCGTTTTCGCAACGGCCATCGGCGCACGCGCCAGGTCTTCTTTCTCGCCCGCATAGTCGGTTCCCCACTCCCCGGTCTTCTTGCTGATAATCAGCGTCCACGCGTCGGCCTTTGGGATGGTAAAAATCGTATAGCTGCCAGCCGGCACGGATTTGCCTCCAACCGTCAGATTCGTGTTGGCCACGAATGTGGGTGCTTCGTTGGCGCCGGTGCGCCACACCTCGCCGTAAGGAACGAGCGCTTTTTCACCAGCCGCGCCGAAGATCTTGCGGCCCTTGGCGCGCGGGCTGGAGTAGTCAATTTTCACCGTCTTGCCGTCGGAGAACTTGCACTCCGCACTGGCCGGCGGACTGGGACGCTTCGATTTGTCCTGCGACATGTTCATCTGCGCAGGTGCGATGGCCGCCAGGGCAAACAATGCGGCCAAAATTAACCCGAGCTTCTTCATAGAATCTTCCTCCTGTGTGTGGAAGAAATTATACGCACTTCCCCACTAAAATCTCTTCATGACCGTCTTCAACGAAAAGCAGGAAGAGCTGGAACACTTCGAAACCCGCATGGGCGTGCCGCGCGGCCGCCTCGCCGTCACTATGGATTTGGTCACCGACGCAATGGCGCTCGTCGGCCAGCACGCCGTCTACTGCCAGAGCCAGCGCTGGCCCGGAAAGCCGGCCATGGACGTGCAGATCATCATGAAGAATCTCACCGACGCAAAAGAACTGATTCAGAGCGTGATGGAAGAACTCAAAGCAAAAGCCTGAGGCGGAGACGAGGCTGGCGCATCACCTGCCGCAGAGCCGGACGGGGCGGCCCAAAGACGGGCCAAACTCAGTCTCACGGGCGGCAAAACTATCGATACGAGACCGAAGTTTTCCCCCAGCCCGCTTAAACGGCGTCATGTATAGCGCGAAGGACCTACAATTCAGAATATGGAGCGCAAGATTTTCTGGGGCTCAATGACCGTGCTCGGGCTCGTCGCCGATATCGTCCTGCCGCTCTGGTGGGCTGTGGGCGCGACCATTCCTATCGTGTACGTCTCCTGGTGGATCGCTTACCGCAGCGGCTGGTTTGAGTAAAAGCGGGCGGGGCGATGCGTTTCGCGCATCACCCCGCTCAGCTCAGGATGAGAGTCTTACCCCAACCGATACTTCCCTGCTTCAATCGTCTTCTGCGCGATCTGCTGGCGCAGGGCAATCGTGTTGAACGGCTCGTGCTTGGCCAGACGGCGTACGATAGCCAGCTGCGTCCGCAGCATATCGCCGTCGGCTACGTCGGCAATCACTTTCTTCGCCGCCGCTTCGATCGTCTCCAGCGCCTGCATCATATACACGCGGGTCATGGCAATCGGCAGGGCTGCGGCGGCTTCGCCTTTATGCTCGACGATCTTCTGCGCGCGCAGCACCGCCGATTCCATGGCGTAGATTTCCGTGGTTATGTCGGCGATGGCGCCCATGACTTCTTGTTTGTCCTGAATCGCCATCATGTATTTTTGGGTAGCGGCTCCGGCGACAAACAGCCCGAGTTTCTTGGCGTTTGCCACCAATTTGCGTTCTTCGGCCAATGGGCCCTCGATCTCCTCGCCCATGGATGGACCGCTGAGGACCTCGTCCATGATCTTCTTGATCGCCGGCATCAGCGGCAATTGTCCGCTCATTGCGCGCTTCAAAAGGAATCCGGTGATGATGAGGCGGTTGATTTCGTTCGTACCTTCGAAAATGCGGTTGATACGGGCGTCGCGGTACGCGCGCGCCGCCGGATACTCCTCCACGAACCCGTAGCCGCCATGGATCTGCAGGGTTTCGTCGACGACGTAGTCGATCATCTCCGAGGCCCAGACCTTGATCATGGAGCACTCGACAGCATATTCCTCGATGGCCTTACGAGTTTCCTTGGCAGCATCGGGGCTGGCTTTATCGATCTCCCCGAGCAGAACATCCATCATGCCGACGGTGCGATAAACAACAGATTCGCCCACGTAAATGAGTAGGGCCATGTTGGCAATCTTTTCGCGTACCAGGCCGAAATCCGCGATGACTTTGCCGAACGCTTTGCGCTCCTTGGCATACGCCACGGCTTGCTCGATGGCAACGCGGGCGCCGCCCAGGCTCATGGCGCCGAGTTTGAAGCGTCCGATGTTGAGAATATTGAAGGCGATGGTCGCGCCTTTGCCGGCTTCGCCGAGCAGGTTTTCGACCGGGACCTGGCAGTCAGCGAGAATCAGGGGACAAGTAGAGGAGCCGCGGATGCCCATCTTGATTTCTTCCTCGCCATGGGAAAAGCCGGGGAAGTTCCGCTCCACTAAGAAAGCCGTGAACTTTTCGCCGTCGATTTTGGCAAACACGGTGAACAGGTCCGCAAAGCCGCCGTTGGTGATCCACATCTTCTCGCCGTTGAGGATGTAGTGCTTGCCGTCCGGGGAAAGCACGGCGCGGGTGCGGCAATTGAGGGCGTCAGAGCCGGAAGTCGCTTCTGACAAGGCATAGGCGGCAACGATCTCTCCGGTGGCGAGGCGCGGGAGATATTTTTTCTTCTGGGCTTCGGTGCCGAAATAAACCAACGGGAGCAGGCCGATGCCGGTGTGCGCGCCCCAGGTTGTGGCAAAGCCGCCGTACTTGGCGATGTTGTCGGCGATCACCGCGGCGGTGACTTTGTCCATTTCCAGTCCGCCGTAGGCTTCGGGAATCTCGGCGCTGCTCAGGCCGAGCGCACCGGCCTTCTTGAGCAACTCGCGTTCAAGCTCCCAATCCTTCTCTTCCATCTTCTCGATGTGGGGCAGGATTTCGTTGACGGCGAAATCATGGGTGGTCCGCCCGATCATGGTGTGTTGCTCGGTGAAATCTTCGGGAGTGAATACATCGGCAGTCTGCCGTTCTTCGAGCAGAAAGCTGCCGCCCGCAATCTTGGTCTTGGGGATTGCTGTTATCGTAGCCATATTTAGACCTCTAAACTACAGTTTTGTAGTGACGTCAATGAGTAACAGAAGACGGGATCATTGTAGCGCGGGCGCTCCAAAAACGGGCGGTTCCCTTTCGCCGCCAGCGGTCGATCTGCAACGAGCAAGCTCGCCCGGAATCACGCTAGATTCTCGAAGATCCCGGCTGCGCCCATGCCTCCGCCGACGCACATGGTAACCATGCCGTAGCGAGCTTTGCGGCGCTTGAGCTCGCGGATTACGCTGGCAGTTAGTTTCGCTCCAGTGCAGCCCAAGGGATGGCCTAACGCAATTGCGCCGCCGTTGGGATTCACGCGCTCGGGGTCGAGTCCGGCTTCCTTGATTACGGCTAGCGATTGCGCGGCGAACGCTTCGTTCAGTTCGAACACATCGATGTCGGAGAGCTTCAGTCCGGCGAGCTTCAGCGCTTTCGGGATTGCGAACACTGGACCTAAGCCCATTTCTTCCGGCTTGTATCCGGCCGTCGCGAAGGAGACGTAGCGTGCGAGCGGCGTGATTCCCAGCGCCTTTGCGCGCTCGGCTGACATGACGATCGCGGCGGCGGCTCCGTCCGACATCTGCGAGGAATTGCCCGCCGTTGTTACGCCTTTGACGTGAAATGCGGGTTTGAGCGCGCCCAGCGCTTCGAGCGAGGTATCGGCGCGCGGGCCTTCGTCCACTTTGAAGGTGATTTCCTGGCGCTTCGGTTTGGAGCCGTTTGGCGTGGTGAAGCTCACAGGGACAGCGACGGTTTCTTCCTCGAACTTGCCTGCGGCGATGGCTGCAATCGCTTTCTGATGGCTGCGCAGCGAGAACTCGTCGCATTGTTGGCGCGTGATGCCGAAGCGCTGCGCGACTCGCTCGGCGGTCAGACCCATGGAGAGGTAGGCATCGGGATAATGGTCGACGAGCCAGGGATTGGGCGAGATCTTGTTGCCGCCCATCGGAATCATGGTCATCGATTCGGTTCCGCCGGCGAGCATGACTTCGGCTCCGCCGCTCAGAATGCGCTCGGCAGCCATGGCGATGGCTTGGAGTCCCGAGGAGCAGAAGCGGTTGATGGTGACCGCGGAAACTTCCACGGGCAAACCTGCGCGCAGAGAGGCGATGCGGGCAACGTTCATTCCCTGCTCGCCTTCGGGCATGGCGCAGCCGAGGATGACGTCTTCGATCTCTTTGGTGTCAAGTTGCGGCACGCGCGCGAGCGCGCCTTTTATGGCTACAGCAGCGAGTTCATCGGGACGCGTGGCGCGCAGCGTGCCTTTGTAGGCGCGACCCACAGGAGTGCGAACGGAGGAGGCAATAACGACTTCACGCATGCGGACATTCTAACCGTAGAGGACGCGGAGCGCGCAGAGATTGGAACGGGAGTTTGAGGCAAGGTGAGTTTGAGGCGAGTTGTGGGAAGCGATTTCGGCTGGTCTGGTTGGTTCGGCAATCGATTCGAACATTCGGATTCTCGCCGGTTGACCGTTGGACCCCCTTGTAGGCGGTCTTTTGGAATCAAAGACTTAGCGACGAACTTCGCGAGGTCTTTGAGGAATAAGGACTTATTCGTAAAGTATTTTGGAATCAAGGAGTTAGGGGTCTTCTGGCAGGGCGAGTCAAGCGCCATTCTGCGCTCTCCCACTCATCCCAAAGTGCGCGACGAGTGGGGTGCCACGGCCGCAACAGTAAAGCCCCCTCGTGCAAGGCGGCTTCGCAGTTTATGTTCTCAGCGGCTCATTGTCATTCCTTCACTTTGAAGCTGGCCGCGCTCGTGGCAATTCCTCCCGGAGTTGTGATCGTGATCTTTCCCGTTGCTGCACCCGTGGGTACGGTTGCGGTCACCATCTTGTCGGAGTTCACGGTGAACTCGGTTGCTGCCACGCCACCAAAGGTGACCTCGGTGGTCTGCGTGAGGCTCACGCCGGTGATGGTCGCCTGAGTTCCCACCGGCCCGCTCGTTGGCTTGAAGCTCTTGAGTTGCGGCGTCACCCAAAACTGCAAGCTACTGAGCGTGCCCGGACCGGGGGCCGTCACCTGAATCGGCCCTGTGGGAGCTCCATTCGGAACCGTGGCCGTGATCTCGGTGTCCGAAACGACCTTGAAGACCGCCGCAGCACCTCCGAAGCTGACGCTGGTCGCGCCCGTCAAAGCATTCCCGAGAATGATGAGCTTGGCGCCAACCTTGCCAAAGGCCGGCTGAGAGTTCACGAAAGGTGCAAGGCCGGTGGATAGACTGAAAACCGTGCCGCTGGTTGTAACCACCCCGCACGTTGGGGTAGTAATCACCGACCCACACACTGAAGACGTTGTGCCATAGAAGATGGCGTTTGTGGCTTGAACCAGGCTCGCGAGAGGGTTAGAACCGTCTGGGCAGCCATCTTGCAAGCAGAACGTGTAAAGCGTAGTGAGCGTGCCGGTCGGAGTAGCTTGAAAGATTGTGCCATAGCTGGGCAAACCGGGAAATCCACTGAACGTTGTCCCATAGAAGTTCCTGTCAGTACCCTGGACTAACGACGCGTACGGCGCCTCGCCGTCCGCACAATTGTTTTGTGAGCAGAAGCTGTAGAGTGAGGTCAGCGTGCCGCTCGGCGTGATTTGGAAAATTGTCCCACAACCAAACCAGGAGCCAAGCCCGATGAAGCAAGAGAGGTTGGTGCCACCAGTCGTCGTTGTGCCGTAGAAGTTTCCGTCCGTAGCTTGAACCAAGCCGACTGGACTCTCGCCGTCCGGGCAGCTATCACCGGAGCACGAGAAGTTATAGAGCGAGATCAGCTTGCCAGCGAGGGTGACTTTGAAAATCGAGCCGGCGCTACCAATACTCGGGTCGCCAGTGCGGGTTGTCCCGTAGAGATTTCCATCGATACCTTGGACCAGCGGTGCCTCTGGATATAGGCCATCCGCGCAGCCGGTTTGCGAGCAGAAGCTGTAGAGGGTCGCGAGCTTGCCGCCCGCAGTGATTTCGAAGATGGTGCCGCAGCCAACGGCGCCAGCGAAGTTACAGATTTCGTTGACAGCGCCCCCAGACCCAGTTGTTCCGTAGAAGTTGCCGTTGCTTGCCTGGACCAGCGCTGCAACAGGATATTGACCGTCTGTACAGTCGGCACCACCCTGAGAGCAGAAGCTATAAAGCGTCGTCAGCTTGCCCTTCGGCGTGACCTTGAACACGGTGCCATAACCATTGGCCCCACCAGCGTAGGTTGTCCCGTAGAAGTTCCCGTCCCTCCCGAGAATGAGGGCCGCCGTAGGATTGGCTCCATCGGTGCCGGTGAAGCTATGCAGAATTGTCGCAGTACCGGCCAGGGTGAGTTTGAAAACGGTCCCACAGCCATCGGTACACGCCGGGCCTGTTCCCCCGGAATAGGTTGTCCCGTAGAGGTTTCCGTCGGTACCTTGGGTGAGGCCCCCTTCGGAACAGGCGGTGTAGCCGGGGGGGCACGGGCCGGAACCATCGTTGGCACCGCTGAGAGTAGCCAGGGTGGTAAACGTTTGTGCAGACGAGGCAATCGCTGTCGCGATGCAAAACAGAAATACGAGGCAGGCTATTCTCAACAAGCTAGACTTCTCCACGCTACCCCCTTTGCGGCTTCGCGGGGGCACAAACATAGACAGACCAAGAGTTCGTAGATTAGTCATTAGAAAGTCTCCGTGTCGCAAGATTTATGAATTTTGCGTTGCACCAAGACTCGCGAGAGAGGCAGGAGCCCAGCGAGGCGCGATGGCTGCGAGGCGCGTGGGAGATGATGCAACCAGTGCCGACGGCTAAAATTGTCCCTCTGGCCAAAGGGGGTGTCAAGCTGCAACGTCTTGCGGTGTCGCTGGTATGCGCTAAAACGACATCGCGATCGATTTCTGAAATTTTGCTTAGGTTCGAGTGGATCGCGGAAACGTCGGGTTTAATCAAAAGAGCGAGCGGAGGACCCTACCGTGCGACGCATATTTCCGATTCTGTGTGGGATGGTGCTGGCTGGATTTGCGGCGGCACAAAGCGATCTGGGGGCGACGGAGCAGCAGGCAGCCACCGCGCCCACGATCACCACGACACCTACGGGCACCACTACTCCCACGATCAAAGGCGTGCTTGACGACTCACGCGCGGTGGCCTTCAAGACTCCGCTGCAATCCTGCGACTCGAACGACGTGCCGGACGCGATGGCGCGGGCTTTTCGCGACCGGGACGGAATGATCCACCTGGTGGCGGCGAGCTCCGAGCTGTTCCAGAGCATTGGGCCTACTCTGGAGACGGTTGAGCACAGTTGCGAGATTGGGCACCAATCCGCGAACGATCCGAATCCCGCGGACTTCAACGACCAGACCTGGATCGATTCCTTCTACACCTTCGACGGCAAGAAGATTGCCGGGCTTACGCATACGGAGTTTCACGGCTGGGCTCGCAAGAAAGACTGCACCTTCGTACACGGCCTCAACGGGTGTGAGTATGACTCGGACACTTATCACGAATCCCGGGATGGCGGTTACCACTTCTTTGGGTTCAAGGCGCCGGCAAATTTCCTGGCCGGAATTCCTTACCAGTATGTGAAGGATGGAGGCCCTTCAGGCTATAGCGTCGACAGTAACATTATTGAGCTGGGCGGATGGTATTACGCCATGGTGACATCTTATGCGTGGCCTCCGGGGTGCTCGGGGTCGAGTGGGCCGAACGCTTGCCTGACGCCGGGCGGCGGCGGGCCGATTCGCACGCAAGACATTTTTGATCCTTCTTCGTGGCGAGGATGGAGCGGCACGGATTTCTCGGTGTCTTTCGCCGATCCCTACCCGGGGCCGGTGGCGAATCCGCAAGAGCATGTCTACACGCCGGTCGAGTGGATGGATGTGGTGACGGCGATCAACCTTTTTCAATCGTCGAATGTGGTCGTGGCGACGCTCTGGGATCCGTGGGACAACGAATATGGCGCGCCGGGGCTGTATCTTTCTACGTCGACCGATCTGGTGAACTGGACTAAACCAACATTGGTGGCGACCGCGGAGCAGTTTCTCAAGCAGGAGCCTAAGGGGAGTTGGTCGTACGCTTACTTTTCGCTGATCGATCCGACCGCGACGGATAGGAATTTTGCGGTGGTGGGCGAGCACCCGTATCTGTACTATGTGCGGCTCGCGAACAATGGGCAAGGGCGGGTTTTGTTTCGGCAGGGGATTACGTTGACGATGAAGTAAGGGCCTAGCGGCTTGCTGTCTTTCTGCAACTGTCGCTTCCGGCCAGCGCGCCCTGCTTAGGGCTTGGGCGCGTAAAAGTAATAATCGGCGGTGTAGCTGCTTTTTGTTTCTGCGTCCTTGTGCGCCTCGTCGCAGCCGGTAGCCGGAGGTTTGCCTCCATGAGTATGCAGGCGCTGAATCGCCGTCACCTTCGTGAGCAGACCCTTGCCCTCTTGGCTGAGGACGTTCCCCACCAGCCAGGGAATTGAATTTGCTTCGAGCGAATCCGCCCGCGCGCTGGCTCTTGCGGTAACTTCGCTGCCGTCGTTCAGCTTCCAGGTGGGTCCGGCGAAATGCTGGCCGATCACTTTGCCGTCTTTGTCGCGCAGTTCGGCATCGGGAGCCTTGAGCGTCCAACTGAACGCGCCATTCGCGCCAGCCTTGCAGGTGTAGATCTGCGATCCCACGCCGCGCGCGGACAGAACCAGTTCCAGGCCCGCGGGAACAGCGAGCGTGGACGGCGCGTCCGTTGGAGGCGCTATCGGCGGCGCGGCGTTCTGCGCAGCCGCGAGATGGGCCCCCATAACGATAAGAATCGCGATCATGGTCACTGCGGTCGATTTGTTGTTTCGCATGGCTTGTAGATAAACCTCGAGTGCATCGCGCATCAGATTTTACCTCTTCTTCAGTTGCTGCTTCCAACCCAGCACCCTTGCCTGGTTGGCTTCCGCTTCGGCTTCGGGAACCATTCCTTTTTTCTGATAGAGGATGGAGAGGCTGGTGTGGGCGAGGACGTCGTCGGGATCGATTTCTGAAATTTGTTTGGAGACTGCGATAGCCTCATCGAGGCGGTTCAGATTTTGCAGGGCGCGGCTGAGGCCGTGGAGAGCGTCGGTGAAGGTGGGGTCGGCAGCGAGGGATTTTTGGTATTCGTCGATGGCCTGGTCGTCGTGGCCTTCGGCGACGTGGTCGAGGGCGGCGTAGTAGTGGGACTCGGCGTGGGCGCGGGCGGGGGGCGGAGTGGGATCATTGGGCATCGGAGTCGGTGGCTTTGAGGTCGCAATTTGCGACCTCAAACGTCGGACAACACCTTTTCGCGGGAGAATTGCAAAATCCCGCCCTACTTTGTTGAGCGGCGCTCTCGGGCCAAATGCTGCATGTCGAGGGCCTGACGGATCAGCGTCTTAATAACAGCCTGTCGGCTGATGTTCAATTCCTTTGCTGCCCTGTCCAACTCTTCGAGCATGCCCGCGGCCAGATCCACGTTCACTCTCTGGATCGGACCCATCATGCGGCCGTTATTGGTGAAGAAGCGCGACACATCTTTGCCTTGGTCTGCGAGACCGGCAATGGTGTCTGCCGAAACCGGCCGCCTGCGCCTACGAGTGTTCTTCATACAGTTGCCGCTCCTGCTTGGTTGCTTTCCAGAGAGTCACAAGATTTTGCTCCGCAACCGTTTGAGGCACCCTAAGAATCGTCGCCTCGACCGAACGACTTCACCGCATCCTCAGAGCGCCAAATCGCGATGATCTGCCAAATTAGCACGACCGGCACAATCGCCAAAAAGAAAAGTCCAAGCAGAGAAACCGTAATCGGAGCTACCGACCACCATTGCCGTAAGTCATCGAAATCGAGTCGAACATAGGTGATCCAAATAAATATGGGTAGCCCAAGATAGAACGTAGCGACTAACCGACGGAGCCTAGGATCGGGAGTCGAACCGAGCAATCTTGTCACGAAGGAACTCCACGTGACGCTCACGAAGTAGCCAATAACGGGAACAAAGAACGCAGAGACCGCTACAATCACGAACTTGTGTGCCTCGTGAGACATTTTATCTACCAACCAGCAATGGGCAATCTGCCAAGGAGCACGGACAGCCGGGGGCGCTGTCCCTACGTGGTCTCGGGCTTCCCCGCAGCTTCCGGTTTCCAGCGCAGGATTGGCTTTCTGGCGGCGGCTACTTCGTCGAGGCGCGAGATTCTTGTGTTATGCGGGGCGTCTAAGACGAACTGCGGATCTTCTTCCACCTCTTCGGCGATCGACTTCATGGCTTCGATGAAGAGATCGAGTTCTTCTTTTGGCTCGCTTTCGGTGGGCTCGATCATTAGCGCGCCGGGGACGATCAGCGGGAAGGCGGTCGTGTACGGATGGAATCCATAGTCAATCAGGCGCTTGGCTACGTCCATGGTGCGGACGCCTTTTTTCGATTGCACTTTGTCGCTGAAAACTACTTCGTGCATCGACGGCGTCGAGTAGGGCAAGTCATAGGTGCCTTCGAGGCCCTTGCGGATGTAGTTGGCGTTGAGGACGGCGTCTTCGGTGGTCTGGCGGAGGCCGTCAGGGCCGTTGGCGAAAATGTAGGCGAGGGCGCGGATGAACATTCCGAAGTTGCCGTAGAACGCGCGCACGCGGCCGACGGACTGCGGACGGTTGTAGTCGAAGGCTAGCGTGCCGTCGGGGTTGGTGACGACCACCGGCCTGGGTAGAAAGGGCTCGAGAATTTTCTTGACTGCGACTGGGCCGGAGCCGGGACCTCCGCCGCCGTGGGGCGTGGAGAAAGTTTTGTGCAGGTTGAGGTGCATGACGTCGACGCCGAAGTCGCCGGGGCGGGCTTTGCCGACCAGGGCGTTCATGTTGGCGCCGTCCATGTAGAGGAGGCCGCCTTTGGCGTGCATGATTTCAGCTATCTCGTGTATGTCGTGCTCAAAAACGCCGAGCGTGTTGGGATTGGTGAGCATGAGCGCGGCCACGTCTTCGTTCATTTGCGCCGCGAGGGCGGCGACGTCGACCTGGCCTTTGTCGTTTGACTTCAGATTTTCGACGGCGTATCCGGCGGTGGCGGCGGTGGCGGGATTGGTGCCATGGGCGGAATCGGGGATGATGATCTTTTTGCGGGCGTTGCCCTTGGACTGGTGATAGGCGCGGACTAGCAGGAGGCCGGTGAGTTCTCCGTGAGCACCCGCGGCGGGCTGGAGCGTGATCGCGTCCATGCCGGTGATTTCGATCAGGCAATCGCTGAGCGTTTTGATGATGCGCAGGGCACCCTGCGAAATTTTTTCGGGCTGGTAGGGATGGCCGTTGGCGAGGCCCTCGATGCGCGACACGAATTCGTTCACGCGCGGGTTGTACTTCATGGTGCAGGAGCCGAGCGGGAACATGCCGAGATCGATGGCGTAGTTCCAGGTGGAAAGCCGCGTGAAGTGGCGGATGATTTCGATTTCGCTGACTTCGGGCATGGTGCCGAGATCTTTTCGCTCCTGCTTGCCCAGCAGCTTCGCGGTGTCGACTTCAGGCACGTCGAGCGGCGGGAGCTTCCAGGCAGCTTTGCCGGGCGAGGACTTCTCGAAGATCAGGCCTTCGTTCTCGCTGATGTGGCGCGTGGCTTTGCGGGTTGGATGTTTCATGAGCTCGTTTCTTTCGCCCCTACGGGGCTGGATCTCAATTATTTGTGCCTTGCCCACGGCTTGCGCCGTGGGCTGCATTCTTGCGCCGCTTCGCGGCTTGGAGCACTTCGCGATCAACTATCAAGTGCGAAGTCCGCGGTCAATCATTTCTGGCGGCGGCTGTGTCCAAGCACCGGTGCCATTGCAAGCGGAGCAGACGCCGGTGCCGGAACAGCTTCGGCACTTGCGTTGTTCGTCCGTGGGGCTTGCGTCGATGCCGGAGCCGTCGCAGGCGGCGCAGCGGCCGTTGCCGAAGCAAGAGGTGCATTTATTTTTTGAGCCGGTCATCGCGTCGCCACCTCAACTTCCTTCATACTTCGCATGCCGCGTTCACTCTCGGCGACCAGGCCGACGGCGGTGTCGATCATAGAGCGCGTGGTCAGTTCTGTGCAGCACCAGAGCGCGGCGTGCCCTAGCTCGGGATAGAACTTTTTGAGCGGCAAGCCGCCGACGATCTGATGACCCAGGAGACGCGAGTTGATAGCGGCGGGGTCTTCGCTGGTCTCGACCACGAACTCGTTGAAGCGCGACGCGGCGGAGAAGCGGACTTTGGCGTGGCGCGCAAACTGGTCGGCGGCGTAGGCAGTTTTGGCCAGGTTCTGTTTTGCGAGTTCGCGCAATCCGATTTTGCCATTGACCACCATAAAGATATTTACCATGAGCGCGACCAGCGCCTGATTGGTGCAGATGTTCGAGGTCGCTTTTTCGCGGCGAATGTGCTGCTCGCGCGTGGCGAGCGTGAGCACGAAGCCGCGTTTGCCGTTCTTGTCGACAGTTTGGCCGGCGAGGCGGCCGGGCATCTGGCGGACAAATTTTTCTTTTGTGGCGAGCACCCCGCAGTAGGGGCCTCCGAAGCCGAGCGGCACACCGAAGGATTGCGCCTCCATGGAAACGATGTCGGCGGCGCGCGGCGGCTCGACGATGCCGAGCGAGACTGCCTCAGCGATCGAGACGATGAGCAAGGCTCCGCGCTTGTGGGCGATTTGGGCGATGGCTTCGACGTCCTCGATGGTGCCGAAGAAATTCGGCGATTGAATCAGGACGCAGGCGGTGTCGTCGGCGATGGCCGCTTCGAGCGCTTGGAGGTCGAGGCGGCCCGAATCGGCGTAGGCGACGGTCGTCAGCGGAATCCCCTGGTGCCTGGCGTAGGTGTTGATGACCTCGCGATATTCGGGATGCAGGGTACGTGCCACGACGGCGCCACGACGGCCGATGATGCGGACGGCCATCATGATGGCTTCGGCGGCGCCGGTTGAGCCGTCGTACATGGAGGCGTTGGCCACGTCCATGCCGGTGAGTTCGGAGACCATGGTCTGGAATTCGAAGATGGCCTGCAGCGTGCCTTGCGCGAACTCGGCCTGATAGGGCGTGTACGAGGTGAGGAATTCGCCGCGCTGCACGAGCGCATCGATCACGACCGGGCGGTAATGGAAATAAGCGCCGGCGCCGAGGAAGCTGGTATAGCCGTCGGCATTCTCCTTGGCGCGCTGCTTGAACCAGTCGACGATCTCGGACTCGGCCATTTGGCGCGGCACGGCGAGATCGCGCTTGAGACGGTATTGCGCGGGAATCGGCGCAAAAAGATCGTCGATGGAACGGACGCCGATGGCCTTGAGCATGGCCTCGCGGTCGGAAGGAGATTTGGGTAGGTATCTCATAGGAACCTAGATTGGATGATGGTGGTAGCTGAAACGATTGTATTGATTGCAAAGGTTAGAGGTCAGATTGCAGAAGTAAAACCCTTCGCTTCCATCACCGCCGGTGGGAGCAACGGCTCTTACCTCTGCAATCTGACCTCTGACCTCTGCAATGGTGTTCAGTGTCCTGCCTCTTCACTTACAAATTTTTCGTAATCGGCAGCCGACAGCAGCGCGTTCAGTTCGGCCGGATCCTTGATCTTGATTCTGACCATCCACGAGCCGTGCGCGTCTTTGTTAACTTTCTCGGGAGCGGTGGCCAGTTCGCCGTTGACTTCGGCAACAGTGCCCGATGCGGGAGCGTACAAATCGGAGACGGCCTTCACGGATTCGACGGTGCCGAACGTCTTGCCGGCCAAGACTTCCGTGCCCACCTTGGGGAGTTCGACAAAAACGATGTCGCCGAGCGAGTCCTGGGCGTGGTTGGTGATTCCGATTTTCCCGTCGGAAGTGATCCATTCGTGCTCTTTTGTATATTTGCGGTCGGTGGGGTATGACATGAGTGCTTGCTCCTGACTGCTGTCGTTGGCGGTTGGTCGTTCGCTATTCGTCGCTCGTCGTTCGCTATTCCCTGATCGCTTCTGCCGAGCAAAACCCTTCGGGGCTTCGCACTCTTGAGCGCTTACACTTTCTTCGGACGCTTGTAAAACGGCGTTGGCACTACTTTTGCTTTTACACCTTGGCCGCGGATTTCTACCTGAACGGTGTTGCCGATTTCGGCTTGCGATGGCGGTACGTAGGCTAGGGCAATATTTTTTTTCAGGAACGGAGCGGGGCTGCCGCTGGTGACGTAGCCGATTTCGCTGCCGCTCGAATCCAAAACCTTGTAGCCGTCGCGAGCAATGCCGCGGTCTACCATTTCGAGGCCGACCAGAGTGCGCTTCAGGCTCTCGGACCTTGCTTTTTCTAAGGCTGCTTTGCCGATGAACTCGGGCTTCTCCATCTTGATGAAGCGGTCGAGGCCGGCTTCCCAGACGTTGATTGTGTCGGAGATTTCGTGACCGTAGAGCGGAAGCTTACCTTCGAGGCGCAGCGTGTTGCGCGCGCCCAGGCCGCAGGGGACGGCGCCGAATTCTTTACCGGCTTCGAGAACGGCGTTCCACACTCGCGCGCTGGTCGGTTCATCCGATGGGATGTAGATTTCGAATCCATCCTCGGCGGTGTAGCCGGTGCGGCCCATCAGAATATTCTTCAGGCCGCAGAGCGTACCGCGGGTGACCCAGTAGAACTTCACCGCGCTCAGGTCGGCGTCGGTTAGCTTCTGAAGGAGATTGACGCCCTTGGGCCCTTGAATCGCTATCTGGGTGAAATCGTCCGAGAGATGCTCGACTTTGCAATCAAACTGGTAGGTGTTATCGCGGACCCAGTTGAAATCTTTCTCGCGCGTGCCGGCGTTGATGACGAGCAGGTATTCGTCTTCACCGAGGCGGTGGACGATCACGTCATCGACAAAGGTGCCTTGCGGGTAGAGCAGCGCGGAATATTGCGCCTGGCCGATGGCGAGGCGCGAGGCATCGTTCATCGAGATATGCTGCACGGCGGCGAGCGCGCCGGGGCCGGCGAGGCGGATATCGCCCATGTGGCTGACGTCAAAAATCCCGACGCCGGTGCGGACGGCCATGTGCTCGTTGACGATGCCGCAACCGATGGAGGCGGGGTATTCGACCGGCATGTCCCAGCCGTTGAACTCGACCATCTTCGCGCCCATCTGGCGATGCACGGCATTGAGCGCGGTTTTGCGAACAGTCGGCGGAAGCACCGGAGCAGCGGACAAGGCAACCTCAGTAGACAGTGGCTGGGCTGTCGGGAATCGGAACTGATTAAGGTAACACCGGCGTGGGAAGGGCGGCAAATGCGAGGTCAGAGGTTTGAGGTCAGAGGTCAGAGGTTAAACCGACCTACCCGCTTCGTCCGTTGACTTGGCTTTTACCTCTGCAATCTGACCTCTGACCTCTGACCTTTGCATTTGTTCATTACCTCGGTCACGTTTCCCGGCTGGCTCGTTCGCTCTACACTCGATCCATGTCCTCGAAACCGGTTATGCGGAGAATCGTCTGCGCCCAGTGCGAGCAACCCGAAATGCGCTGCTGGTGCGAGAAGTTCTGTGTTCTCTGCCAGTCGCAGATGGGCATTCGTCTCTGCACGGATGGCCTGCTGTACTGCGAGGCCTGCCGCACGGCCTGCGACTACCACACGGTGGATTGGCAAGGCCCGACGACGGACTACTAGAGCGCCACCGCTTCCTTGTATTCCTCGTAGACTTTGCGCATGGCGTCGGAGGCGTCAGTCTCTTTGTCTCCCCTGATTCCGCGGAGGCGAGTCCCAGATGCCTCGCCAATTGAACATTGCAGCTAAGAGAGCCACCACGCCAAGGATCGCCATGACGGGCCCGAAAACCAACCCACCAAACCAGTTTCTGTAAGAGTAGGAATACGCATGCTGGGGATGAAAAAGTCCGAAGGCGATACCCAGCACGCCTACTACGCCACATAGAAGGCGCTTTAGCTTGGTTAAGCTGGAGCCTCTGAACATCTGGGATAGCCTCAGATCACGACTGCTTCCTTATATTCCCCATACACTTTACGCATGGCGTCGGAGATTTCGCCGACGGTGGCGTTCGCTTCTACTGCGGCGAGGATGTGGGGCATGAGGTTTTCGCCCGAGCGGGCTGTGTCTTCTACGGCCTTGATCGCGGCTTGCCAGGTTTCTCGGTTGCGCTTGGCGCGGAGGGCTCGCAGGCGCTCCACTTGGCGGGATTCGAGCGCCGGATCGATGCGCTGAATCGGCACCGACTTCTCTTCCGCGATCTGAAAGCGGTTCACGCCCACGACGATGGCCTGCTCTTTATCGACGGCCTGCTGGTATTCGTAGGCGGCGTTCTGGATTTCCTGCTGCACGTAGCCGCGCTCGATGGCTTTGAGCATTCCGCCCATAGCCTGGATTTTTTCGAGATAATCGTCGGCCCGCTTTTCGATTTCGTTCGTGAGCGATTCGACGTAGTACGAGCCGGCTAGCGGATCGACCGTCTGCGGGGCGCCGGATTCGTAGGCGATGACCTGCTGCGTGCGCAGCGCGATTCTTGCCGAGCCTTCCGTGGGCAGCGCGAGCGCCTCGTCGAACGAATTCGTGTGCAGAGACTGCGTGCCTCCGAGCACGGCCGCCATCGCCTGGATGGCCGTGCGGACGATGTTGTTTTCGGGCTGCTGCGCTGTCAGCGTGGAGCCGGCGGTTTGGGTGTGGAAGCGGAGCATCCAGGATTTCGGGCTCCTGGCTTTGAAACGGTCGCGCATGATTTTGGCCCACATGCGGCGAGCGGCGCGGTATTTGGCGACCTCCTCCAGAAAATTGCTGTGCGCATTGAAGAAGAACGACAGGCGCGGTGCGAATTTGTCTACGTCGAGGCCGGCGCGGATGGCGGCTTCGACATAGGCGATGCCGTTGCCGAGCGTGAACGCCACTTCCTGCACGGCGGTCGAGCCGGCTTCGCGCATGTGATAGCCGGAGATGGAAATCGTGTTCCAGTCGGGGACGTTTTCGTTGGCCCAGGCAAACAGGTCGGTGATGATGCGCATGGCCTGGTGCGGCGGATAGATGTAAGTGCCGCGCGCAATGTATTCCTTGAGGACGTCGTTCTGCACGGTGCCCGAGAGTTTGCGGATGTCGGCTCCCTGGCGGCGGGCCACGGCTACGTAGAGGGCCAGCAAGATTGAGGCCGTGGCATTGATGGTCATCGATGTGGAAATCTTCGTCAGGTCGATGCCGTCGAACAGGCGCTGCATGTCTTCGATGGAATCGATAGCCACGCCGACTTTGCCGACTTCGCCCATGGCGAGCGGGTTGTCGGAGTCGAGGCCAATTTGCGTAGGAAGATCGAAGGCCACGGACAATCCCGTGGTGCCATTCGCGAGAAGATACTTGTAGCGCTTGTTCGATTCCTCGGCGTCGCCCATACCGGCGTATTGGCGCATGGTCCAGAGGCGGCCGCGGTACATGGTGGCCTGCACGCCGCGCGTGAAGGGAAATTCGCCGGGATAGCCGAGGTCGCGGTCATAGTCGCGACCGGCGAGATCGGCGGGCGTGTACAGCGGACGCACGGGAATGTGGGAGGAGGTTTGTTGTCCTGCCATTTCTGGCCTCGATTTAGCGGCGGGTTGGGGAGAGGGCTCGGCAGTCTTGCTTTCCCTCATATATAAAACCGTTCACCGCAGAGTACAAATTTCTCCCCCTTCGCCGTTGCTGGTGCGAATGCGGTCATCTTATATCCGAACGAATCCGCGACTCCCGCTGTTTGGCCGCACTTTTGTTCACGCGCCAAAACGAGCTCAATCCGAACCATGCGAAAGAAAGAGTAAAGGCGATGGCGAGAATCAGGCGGCCCGGACTCGGCTCCCGCCCGGCGTGGTATTTTCCGTACTCGCGGACTCCGGTAACGGCGCCGATGGCGGCGATGGCGAGAAAGGTGAATCCAGTCACCTCCAGGAAGAGCTGGTGCAAAACTTTGCCCATCGAACGGGCCGCGGCCTCGACGCCGTTGATCAGGGCCGCGCCGGTGCGGCTCCGGCGCACTTGCTGGAGCGCCACGCGCACGATTACACCGAGTTTTTTCACCATTTCGGCCGCGATCATTTTGTCGATTTTAGCAGCGGCCGAGCGTACAATGGTTGTGGCTGGCATCACAAGCGGCTGTGACAGCGGCCGTCGGCGCGATCGAGTTTGGGGTGCGTCCAGCGGACAGGGGGAGTCGGTGGATCAACAACTAAAGCAGCTCATGAAGGAACTGGGCGACGCCATCAACGGATCTCTCTCCGATTCCGAACAGATTGCCGAAGTCGTGGCGCGCATCAAGGAAGGCGGCTACGACATTTTCCTGGTGCTCGAAGCGACAATCGGCGTGAGCAAGCAGGGCGAGCGCGGCCCCGATAAGACTTCCCTCGTTTCCACGTTGAGCAGCAACCCCGAGTTCAAGATCAGCGATCAGGATCTGAAATTTCTGAAATCGCTTCGCATCAAAATCGACACGGAAGAGGACGAGTAGCCCTGCTTGCTCTGAAATTCCGTTGTGCCACATACGGCAAAAACTTCCCGCGTTTTCACACATTTTTTCCCGCCCCAATAGGAAAAACCTTGCAGAGGACTGCCCGGGCTCTGTTAAGATACGGGTTTCCCCGCGCAAGTTACAGCCAAGTAACGCTTTAGGGTCGAAAGCTTAAATCGAAAGTGGCCTTCGGCGTGCACCTGGGAGGCACGGAAGAGGCTAGGCCTCGAACTGTCCCCAAATGCAGTCGGCAGGCGCCACTTCCCTTTGGCACCTTTGGCCCATTGTTTTCGCATCAATGAGTCTTGACAGTATCAGTTAAGTGGGGTTGAGGCAGGTGTACATGGATTCCCAGGTTTCAGATTTGACCCTAGGCCTTCTTCCGGAGCCTCGCACGCGCTGGGCGAGATTTGTGGTCAGCTACGGGATGCAGTCTGTGATCATGGCCTTCTTCCTGATCGCTGCCATAGCACATCCTGAAATTCTGGTGATGCCGACGCACGACTACCATTTCATCGGGTTGGTGAACACTCCGCCTCCGGTTCCGCAGAAGCCGGCACCGCTCAGGAACTTCCCGACACCAAAGATGACGGCGATGGTGACGCCTCGTCCGGAGGCCCTGCGCGTTCCGGCGGAACTAACGCCGCCGAAGCCGATCCCGGTCCCGGATGTGCAACCACCGAAGGTGACGCTGGCCGCGACGAAGCAGACGCTGCCGGAGGCGAAGCCGGTCATCCCGAGACAACTGGTCAAGACCAACGTTTTTTCTATGGGAAGCTCGGCGACGCCCACCATGGCCGCGGCGCCGCAAAAGGTGCAAACCGGCGGCTTTGGCGATCCGAATGGCGTGCCCGCTCACGACACTCATGGACGTCCGGTTACGATCGCTCAGGCAGGCAGCTTTGATCTGCCGGGAGGCCCGGGCTACGGCAATGGCACGGGCGGATCGCATGGAGCGCGTGGCGTGGTCGCCAGCACAGGATTTGGCAGCGGCATCGCTACCGGGGACAATTCTGGAGCCGTTTCCGTTTCGCGGGGTACGGTTCGCCAGGGCGGCTTTGGCGATGCCGATGTGATCAAGAACCTAACCCCAAAGAGCACGTCAAACGAGGCAACCGTCAAAACCGTGCCCGCGGAAATTACATTTAAGCCGCGTCCGGTTTACACTGATGAGGGTCGCCAGCTTAAAGTTGAAGGGGAAGTGCTGCTCGACGTCGTCTTCACAGCGAACGGCCAGATCCGGGTCATGAAAGTAGTACGCGGCTTGGGGCACGGATTGGACGAATCCGCCGTTCATGCCGCGGAAAAGATCCAATTTAAGCCTGCGCTGAAAGACGGGCATCCGGCTGATTTTGAGGCTGTCGTTCACGTCGTATTTGAGCTAGCATCCTAAGAAAAATGGATCACACAAAAACCTCCCGCTCGGTGGCGGCTGCGATCGTGCTCGCCTTGGCCGTCTCCGCTCCCTCTCTATGCTTATTTGCCCAGACGCCGCCTGCTTCGCCGGCAGTGCAGCCACCACCAGGGAACCGCGATCCTGGAACGGAACGCGCGGCTGCGGCAGCTGCGACTTTTGACCAGATGATCGACCGCGCGGTGGAACGCGAGCACTTCTTCGTCGCGCAGATGAAGCAGTTGCATCCTCTGGTGGAAACGTATCTGCAAAACCTCAAGGAAGATAAGGATCTCGGCACCTCGGTTCCGGCCAGCGATGTTTACTTCCTGGGCCGTCTCGATCTCAGTAGCGGGCAGACCGACGACCGCGCTTTCAACTCTCCGACGACGTCCGGCTTGGGCAAGCGCATGATTAGCAAGCTGGGCGGCTTGTACACCATGAAGTTTCTGCCTCTCGGCTTTGCACAGATGGTGATTCTGGACGAAGATTTTCAGCGGAAGTTCTACGACTTCACTTTTGTGCGCAGAGAGTTTTTGGGCGAACTGCGCTGCATCGTCCTCGATGTCGCGCCCAAAAAAGACGCGGGCAAGGGCCGCTTCCTGGGCCGGATCTGGGTCGAGGATCAGGGATACAACATCGTTCGCTTCAACGGCACGTATTATCCCCATCCACGCGGCAGCTACTACCTGCATTTTGACAGCTGGCGGCAGAATCTTCGCGAGGGTATTTGGCTGCCCTCCCTGATTTATTCGGAAGAATCCGATTTGAAATACCGGCTGGGCCAGAATATGCACTACAAGGCGCAGACGCGGCTATGGGGATACAACCTGAAAGATTTCCGGCGCAACTCCGAATTCACGGAAATTACCGTGGACGCGCCCCAGGTAGTGCAGGACCAGAGTGCAAAAACTCAGGACTTAAGTCCGATTGAAGCGCAGCGCGCCTGGGAACGCCAGGCAGAAATCAATGTGCTCGACCGCTTGCAGCAGATCGGCCTGATCGCTCCGGAAGGTGAAATCGACAAAGTCCTGCAGACCGTCGTCAACAACGTGATGGTCACCAACAACCTGGATATTCAGCCGGAGGTAAGGTGCCGCGTGTTGCTGACCACGCCGATCGAATCCTTTACCATTGGCCACACCATCGTCATGAGCCGCGGCATGATCGATGTGCTGCCCGACGAAGCTTCGCTCGCCATGATGCTGACCCACGAACTGGCGCACATCGTCCTCGGCCATCGCCTGGATACCAAGCTCGCCTTCAACGACCGCATGTTCTTTCCCGACGAGCGCACGTTTCAGCGCATGGATTTCGCTCGTGATCCCCACGAAGAAGAAGCCGCCGACAAGAAGGCAGTCGAACTGCTGAACAATTCGCCTTACAAAGACAAACTCAGCAACGCCGGCCTGTTCCTCAAGGCCGTACAGGCACGTGCTCCGGAGCTGAAGAACCTGATTCGCCCGCACCTGGGCGATAGCCTGCTCAATGGCAATGCCACGCGCATGTCTGCGCTGATGACGAACTCACCGGCATTCGACCCTAAAAAAGTCGACCAGCTTGCCGCTCTTCCGCTGGGCGGACGCGTCAAGGTGGACCCCTGGAACGATCAGCTCGAATTGATCAAGACCAAGCCGGTTGCCATCACGTCCGCGGGCGACAAAATGCCATTCGAGGTCACGCCCTTTTACCCGTTCCTAACCCGATACGGGACGGCGTCGCCGGAGAAAGCGGCACCCGCGGCAGCCCCCGAAAAAACAGGAGCGGCGACACCATCAGGACAGTAAGTGTTGATGGCGGGATAGACCAGGGCGAGGACGACATGCTCTCCCAACCGACGGCAAGGTGCCGGCGCTACAACATCTCCACCGCGTAATCATCTCGCGGTCGCGGCACCAAGTCAGGTGCTGCTGCGCTCGTATTTGGCTCAGAGAGTGAAAGCAGGCAATGCCCACGGCGGGAATTGCGCGCGGGCTGGGGAACAGCTACTGTGCTGCTATACTGCTTCCGACTGCAGAAAATACGTTGTTCGCGTTGCTGCCGATCAATCGCACCGTGCCCACTACGATCACCAGGATGACCGCCAACATCACGGCGTATTCCGCGATGTCCTGGCCTTCCTCTTCACTCCAAAACCGTTGAAATGCTCGAATCACGTTCATGCCCCCTCGGCGAATGAGCATAGAGACACGGCTCAAATGTGCTTCGCCGTCGTGTGACTTTTAAACTATCCTTAACAATGGGAGCGCTCAATGGCCCACGGGTGGCTGGGAATAGCACATTTGTGCTAGTTCAGAAGGGCAAGTACTCTAAGTAACTGATTAGATGATAGTTTTCAGCGGCAACCCCTGATTTACCGCGAATAAAGCCAGCTCCAGGCGGGTGGAAACGCCAAGTTTGTCGAAAATGTTGCTGAGGTGGTGCTTTACGGTATCCTCGCTGATTTTGAAGTACTCGGCGATTTCACGATTCGCGTAGCCGGCCACCACGGCCGAAACAATTTCCAGTTCGCGCGGAGTCAGCCCGAATTTCTTCTGCTTGGTTTCCTCATTCGTGCTCTGCATCAGATTGCGCAGATACTGGACGAGATTGGAAACGCTATCGCGTCCTACCCAATACTCGCCGCCCATGACCGCATGAATGCTTTTGATCAGAAGCTGGGTCGCCGAGTCTTTCAAGACTATGCCGCGCGCGCCCAGTTGCAAAGCTTCGACAATCTGCTTTTTCTCGACCGCGGCGGTCAGCAGGATAATGCGTACGACCCCCACCGCCCCGCCCTTGTTGCTCAGGTCGCGGAGCGCGTCGAGGCCGGTGTGGTGCGGCATCGCCAGGTCGAGCAGCAGAACGTCCGGCTTGAGTTCGGTAGCGAGCTTCACGGCCTCATAGCCGTCGCAAGCCTCGCCGATCACTTTCATGTCGCCGCCCGATTCCAGCAGGCGACGCAACCCATCGCGAAAGATCGGATGATCGTCAGCAATCACAATGCGAATCGGGCCTATGCGCTTATCCATAGATTTAGTCTCAGTTATAGAATGCTAGCCTTTCCTGACGGAGGAATTCTAACCTGCAACCTTGCTCCGTGTCCGGGATTTGATTCTATCGTGAGTTGGCCGGCGAGCAGGCGGACGCGCTCGCGGATTACGGCCGGCCCTTTGCCGGTTGCATCCAACTCAGCATCCGACATTGTGCCTGAAAAGGGGAATCCGCGCCCGTCGTCCTCCACACTGAGCTGAAGATTGCCGGCTCGCTGCGCCAGCCTCACCAGGACGTTGCGCGCGCCACTGTGCTTGCGGACGTTCACCAGGCTCTCTTGCACAATGCGGGCCAGTTCGCGGCACACTTTCTGCGGCAGCTCGATGCGCTCGATTTCACTGACAAACACCGCCGATACACCGGTCTCGCGCTTGAAACGCTCGACCGTATCGGAGAGGAAGCCAAGCAGCCGGTCGGCATCGACCTCGAACGATTTCATGGCCTGCATCAGTTCGCGCAGCTTGAGCACTTCCTCGCGCAGCAATTTCTGAATGCGCCCCAGTTCCTGGTTGACCACCGGCGCCTGCGTTCCCGATTGCCGGCGCAGAACATCGAGCTGCATTTCCACCGCAATTAGCGACTGGATCGCTCCGTCATGGAGTTCGCGCGCGAAGCGCGCCCGTTCCACCGCGCCCGCCCGCTCGCGCAGCCGCCGCATCAGGTACACGTTATAAATGGCCGGACCCACCTGCTGCGCGAACTCTTTCAGAAAACGCAGTTCCTCCTCGGGATCGCCCATCATCTGCGGATCGAATACGAAGACCCGGCCCGACCACTCCTTTCCAAACAAGAAAGCCACCGAGGCAATCGCCTCGAATTTCTCGACCCGGGCCAGGTCGTCCAAAAACTTCGCGTCCACGTCGCGCAGCCGGTGGCCGCTACTATCGAGGAGCACGGTGTCAAAACCTTTGGAAGATCGAGCGGCGTAAACCGCCTCTGCTGCAGAAGGGAAAATGTACCCGCCCTCGCTCTCCGGAGCCGCTTCGTGCCAGCGCAAAGACTCCTGGCCGTTGGCGCCCTGTTTGATCTCAGCCAGAAATACGCGGTAACTGTGGGCTTCCTGTGAGGCGCTCAACACGCGACGCGCGCCGTAAATGTTCATCACCTCGCCCAGAATCTGCTGCATAGTTCCAGTCAGTCCCGCCTCAACTCGCGTAGAGCTGAGTACTCGCGTAATCACCGCCCGCTCGGCGCGGACTTTCTTCTGGTTCTCCGCCATGTAACCGAGAAGAAATCCCAGCACCAGCAGGTAGACCGAGGTCATTACCAGCTGTTGGGGTTGCATCTCCCGTACACTGACGCCAAAACCGCCGCCCGCAGCCATCCCCGGCCCGTGACCGGCCCATGCCCCTAAACCCGCCCGAACCACGTAGGACTCGACCCAAAGCAGGGCGACGGCTGCCGCCGCCGTGCCTACGGTCTCCCACAAACCCCATCGGTACGCGGCCGCCGCCATCACGAAAACGAAGAACAAGAAAAACGGGCCGCCTTGCGCCGGTGCGAACATCGAGATCAATACCGGCCACAGTATGTCGCCCGAGTGCACCACCAGGCGGAACGCCTGCGTGGAGCGCGGACGCACCCGCACCAGCAGCATCACCACGACGCCATTGACGAGATAGACAATCAGCAGCCAATACAGCAAGCGCGGGTAGACAAACTCGCGCGCCGGCTCCATCCAGAGGGTGATGAGAGCGACGATGGTCAACGCCACACGCGCCGTGGCCAACCAGCGCTCCGTCCGCCGGATCTCGTCGGCGCTGAGCGGCGCCCGGAAGCGCCACAGATCTCGGTTTCGAGGGATGATCCTGTGCACGAGTTTCCCGTTTTCGCGACTGTCAATTTTAGTCTATCTTCGCCAGAACTCTACCTTACGTGCTGGCGGTTACTACCGCCGCGCTGCGTGCTTGCCACCGCGAATTTCCAGCCCCGTCATTGCCGGGAGAGATTTCCGCGAGGCCTATGTTACTTCAGTCACAACTCAGGCATCGCGTCCCGCACTAGAATGAAGCGAGGACTACCGGCTTGGCGGCAAGGAATCGACTCTGGAAATCGCTGCTGATCTCCTTGGCGCTGGGCCAGGTGGCGGCCTCCCTGCTTATCCCCAGAGGCGACACCCTCACCATCATCAGCGATCTTATTCAGGGAGCACTGCTGCTGATGGCCACCGCAGCCTTCCTGCCGAAAACCGCGCACGCTAGCGCGAAAACCTTCCGCACCCGTCTGTTTTGGATCCTGATGAGCATCGGCATGGGGCTTTGGCTCGCTTATCAGGGGATGTGGAATTACTTCGAGGTCATTAAGCGGCAAGATGTTCCCGACCCATTCCTCGGCGACATCGTCTTGTTCCTTCATCTTGTGCCGATGATCGCCGCCCTGGGCGTGCTTCCCCATTTGCGCGAAGACGAGCGCGATGAACGCATCCGCATACTCGATTTCTCGCTGCTGCTGACGTGGTGGGTCTTTATCTATGTCTATCTCGTCATCCCATGGCAGACCGTTCAAATCGATGAGCCGACTTACAGCGCTAGTTTGAATCTCGCCTATCTGACGGAAAAGCTCATGCTGCTGCTGGCGTTGGCCGTGCTCGCGTATTCGGCGGAGGGCGGCTGGCGCCAGCTTTACGGGCAGTTGCTCGGCGCAAGCGCTCTCTATGCCTCGAGTTCGTATGTCGCCAATTGGGCGATCGGGCACAAAACGTACTATAGCGGCAGCATCTACGACATCCCCCTGACCGTCTCCATCGCCTGGATCGCCGCCGTTCCCGCTCTCGCCGGCCACTACGACCTGTCTGAGTCCGACTCCGGGAAGCCGCTGCTTGGTATCTGGATTACGCGCCTGAGCATGGTCGCTTTGCTCAGCCTGCCCTGGGTAGCTCTGCATTCGGAACTCGACGCCATCCAGCCGCATGCCGTCAAGGCATTCCGCGTCACGGTCAGTCTGGTCACCATGATTGTCATGGGCGTCGTGGTTTTCTGGCGGCAGCGCCTGCTTGCCGCCGAGCTTGCCTTCTTCCTCGACAAGTCACGCCGATCCCTCGACGAGTTGAAGAACCTGCAGGGCCGCTTGATTCAATCGGAGAAACTAGCCTCGCTCGGACAGTTGGTGGGCGGCGCAGCCCATGAGATCAATAACCCTCTCACCGCCATGCTGGGATATTCGGATCTGCTGAGCGCATCCCGCCTGCCGCCCCAGGAAGAGCAGCAGGCGCTCATGATCGGCGTTCAGGTCCGGCGTACCAAGACGCTAGTCGAAAGCCTGCTCACCTTCGTCCGCCCGGCTCCCGCCAGACTTACTGCGGTTGACGTCAACTCCGTGCTCCGAACTGCCCTGCGGATCCTTCCCTCGCGACTGCAAGCGCAGGGCATTGTCGTACGCCCCGAACTGACTCCTTTACTGCCGCCCGTGCTCGCCGATTCCAATCAGCTTCTACACGTTTGCCTGCACCTGGCGGGTCAGATCTCCGGCCAGCTCGATTCCGGCACAAATTGTTCATTTTGTATACGCACTAGCCGCGAGGGCGACGCATTGCTGGTCGATTTCTTTGCGGAGGCTCCGTTTCTTGGGCAGCCGGCGTTCGATTTGCTGCTGACTTCCGAAGGGACTCACAAACCTACAACCCTTTCCTTAAGCGCCTGCTGCCGAATCGTCGAAGAACATGGCGGGCGCCTTTTGCGGCCCTCGAACCTTACGATTCCGGCGTTCCGCGTGGAGCTGTCGATTGCTCCAAACTCGAGCGCCGCTCGGCCAAACCGGGCTGCCGCTCACGGTGGCTTCTAAAACCAGGGCACGTTCAAGCTTCCGGAGTCCCAGATTCAACGTGCACAGCAGTGAAAGAAACACGCCTTCTCTTTGAGACGCTAAGGCAAAGGCGGCCGTCGCAGGCTGCAAGACCTTGAAATTTTGAAACCTGTCCGTTCATCCCATTGTCTTCTTCAGCTGTCCACAGGCGGCAAAGATGTCACGGCCGCGCGGCCGTCGCACGAACGTTGGGATTCCCGCGGCCACCAGGATTTTCTGGAACGCCGACACCCGCTCCTGGCCCGGCGTCCGATACGGCAACTCCGACCCGGGATTCAAGGCGATCAGATTCACTTTCGCCCGCATGCCGCGCACCAGTTCCGCAACTTCCCGCGCCTGCTGTGGAGCATCATTCACTCCCTCCAGTAGCACGTACTCAAATGTCAGCCGCTCCCGCGCACGCAGCGGGAATTCGCGCGCCGCCTTCATTAACGCTTCCAGGTTCCACTTCCGGTTCCGGTTGAGCGGCATCACTTCGCTGCGCAAAGTGTCGTTCGATCCATTGAGCGAAATCGCCAGTTTCGGCCGCACCGGCTCTTGCCCAAAGTCATAAATCCGCGGAACAATCCCCGCTGTCGAAACCGTCATCCGCGACTCCGGAATCCCGACACCTTCTACCAGCAGGTGCGCTGCCTTCATGAAGCTGTCGTAGTTCAGAAAGGGCTCGCCCATCCCCATGAAGACGATGTTGACGCGGTGGAGCGGAGGTTCCACACCCTGATCGCGCAGCACGGCCGCAATTTGCCCGACGATTTCACCCGCCTCAAGATTTCGCTTCACTCCCAGCAGCGCCGTGAAACAGAATTTGCAATTCACCGCACATCCGACCTGGCTGGAAACACAAATGGTGGCGCGGCTGAAGCTGGAAGCCTTTGCCGCAACCAGGTCGCCGTTCGGCGCGCCGCCAGCCGATCCGACCTCCTTCTCGGCGGCTTCGTTCTCCTCACCCGCTTCGCTTCCGTCGCCCGTTTCTCCGCCGTCCCCCTCCGGCATCCAGACCGTCTCCACGACCTCCTTGTCGGCGAGTTCGATCAAATAGCGGACAGTCCCATCGCTCGAAACAAACTTGCGCGCAATCACGGGCATGCCAATGCGCCAGCCTTGTGCAGCCAGTTGCGCGCGATAAGGCGAGGGCAAAGTCGAAACCTGCTCCAACTGGTCCAACCTCTGCCGGTACACCGCGTCAAACAGCTGTTGACCGCGATAGCCGGGCTGGCCCCACTCGCGGGCGAGATTAGTCAGCTCCTCAAGACTCATGCCAAGCAGCGAACTGGAGGCGCGGGCGGACATGTCAAGGCGTGCTTTGAGTGTAATGCCGATTGAAGCCATGCTGCATGGACTGGCTCTAACCTGAACAAACAAAAGGTCTCTGCGCAAGCGGCTGTGCTGTAGATGAGTTTATGGGACAATAGAAGAAAGCGACCCACCTTGCACCGGCAACACGAAATGAGCCGCATGGTAAAAGAGACCCGCAACATTCATCGTCACGTTCTGCCGAATGGCCTGACCATCATTACGGAGCAGATGTCTCACATCCGCTCGGTCTCGATCGGCATCTGGCTGAAAACCGGCTCGCGCGACGAGGGGTCCGAATGGAACGGGATTTCCCATTTCATCGAGCACATGGTGTTCAAAGGCACCGAGACGCGCTCCGCCGAGGCCATCGCCCGCCAGGTCGACTCGATCGGCGGCAACATGGACGCTTTCACCGGCAAAGAGTGTATCTGTTTCAACATCAAGGTTCTCGATGAGCATCTTCCTATCGCCATGGATGTGCTGAGCGACCTCGTCCTGCACCCAGTTTTCAATGTGGAGGATATTGCGCGCGAGCGCGGCGTCATTCTCGAAGAAATAAAAATGGACCAGGACAATCCCGATTACCTGGTTCATGAAATCTTTACGCAAAGTTTCTGGAAGGATCACGCCCTCGGTTTACCGATCCTCGGCACCCGGGAGACGGTCAAGAAATTCGAGCGGCCCGTGGTCTCGCGTTTCTATGGCCATCATTTTGCGCCGGGAAATCTGATCATCTCCGCCGCGGGCAACGTCGGCCATGAACACTTTGTGGAGCTGGCCGCCAAGCACTTCGACCGCGTGAAACCTGCGAAAAACGGCTTGACGTCGCCTCCGCCGAAAACATCGTACCGCATTAATCTGCGCAACAAGAAGTCGCTCGAACAGGTGCAGATCTGTGTCGGCGTGCCGTCGCACCCAATTGCCCACGAGCGCCGCTATGCGTCTTACATTCTGAACACTTTGCTCGGAGGCGGCATGAGTTCGCGGCTGTTCCAGAACATCCGCGAACGGCAGGGCCTGGCCTACTCTATTTACAGCGATCTTAGCCCCTACCGCGATACCGGTTCGATGTGCGTCTACGCCGGAACCTCGCGCGAATCGGCCGTGAAAGTGGTGGAAAACGTCATCGCCGAGTTCCGCAATCTCAAATCTACTCCCGTGCCGGAAGAAGAGCTGCGGCGCTCGAAAGACCAGCTCAAGGGCAGCCTGATGCTCTCGCTGGAATCGTCGATGGCGCGCATGTCAAACCTCGCCCGCCAGGAAATGTATTACGACCGCTTCTACGGGCTCGACGAACTGATCGAGCGCATCGAAGCCGTGACTTCCGAGGATCTCCGCCAAACCGCCGAAGAATTTTTCCGCACCGAACAGATCGCGGTCACCATCCTCGGTAATCTGACCGGCCTCAAGCTCACCCGCGATCAACTGGCCTGCTAACCTGCTCGGCCCCTCCTTGGAATGCTTGCGGGAATTCGGCTTTCCTTCGTGTAACTTCGTGTCCTTGGTGGTAAGGATTTTCAAATTGAGCCAACACCGGCCATTTCACCGCGGCCCTTTCGCCCATCTTGTAGAATTAGGCTGGATTAGTAACCCGCCATGCAGATCGTACTCGACGTCTTCGCGGAGATTTTTCGCACCTTGTGGGCGCACAAGCTGCGTTCTTTTCTCACGATGTTCGGCATTGCCTGGGGCGTGGGTTCGCTTCTGCTGCTGGTGGGCCTGGGCGAAGGCTTCAGAACCGGCAATCAGCGCGGACTTTCCGAGTACGGCGAGAACATCATGTGGCTCTCCCCCGGGCGCGCTCCGGCCGTCGAAGGCAGCATGAACTCGGCGCGGCAGTACCGGCTCACCTACCAGGATTACCTCGACATCCGCAAAGAATCTCCGCACATCAAGGCCATCACTCCCGTTCTTACCTCGAACGACGTACACGCGGTCAGCGAATTCGGCAGCGCCAGCGGCCAGCTCACGGGCGCGGAACCGCAATACAACGGAATTCGTTTTCTGCCGCTGAAACTGGGACGCTATCTCAACGACCTCGACGAGACGCAGAAACGCGACGTAGTGGTCCTGGGCGACGAGATGTCGCGCAACCTCTTTCCCGGGCGCCCGGCTCTGGGCGCATTCATTCTGCTGAACGGGTATCGCTTCGAGGTAATTGGGACTCTGAAGCGGGTGGGCCGGGGTGACGATAACTCGACCAATATGCGCTGCTACATCCCGTTTCAGGTGATGCGCAGCGACTTTCCCCTGAAAGGCGATGAAGCCTACGACGCAATTTCTTTCTTGAACTATCAGCCGCGCATTGCCGATGAGCATATCCTGGCGCGGGATGAAGCTCGCCGCGTGGTCGCCCGCAATCACCACTTCGACTATCACGATGAGGATGCTTTCGAAGGCATGGATTCGGTTGAGCAGGCGAAGGAGATGGGCATGATTTTCGATGCGATGAATGAATTCCTGGGAACGGTTGGACTTGTAACTCTGACCCTCGGCGCCATCGGCGTCATCAACATCATGTTGATTGCCGTCACCGAGCGCACGCGCGAGATCGGCCTGCGCAAGGCTCTCGGCGCCACCAACCGCAGCATCATGCTGCAGTTTTTTATCGAAGGCGTCCTGCTCACGCTGGTCAGCGGCTTGATCGGCATGGCCTTTGCCAGCGGGCTGATGGCACTGCTCTCCAACTATCACAACGAAGGCGGCTTTGACCCGCCGCGCCTCGTGCCCAAAACCGCCGTGCTCGCCATCGTCAGTCTCACCCTCGCCGGCGTAGCGGCCGGCCTTTACCCGGCCCGCAAGGCAGCCAAGTTAGAGCCGGTGGAAGCGTTGCGGCAAGAGTAAGAAAGGATTTTGTAACTTGGTAATCGCGTAATTTTGCAATCTGAGAGCGCCTAACTTTAGGTTTTCAAATTACCCAATTACCCGATTGCAAAATTACAAAATTAAGAAAATGATTCGCGACATTTTTCGTGAAGCCTATAACGCCATGCGTCACAACCGCCGCCGCAGTGCGCTCACCATGCTGGGCATGGCCTGGGGCATTGCGACGGTCGTGATGCTGCTCGCTTACGGCGACGGCTTCGGCCGTGCTTGCGCCAATATATTCGCCAATTTTGGGACCAAGCTTTTCATCGTCATTCCGGGCCGCTCTACCATGCAGGCCGGCGGTCAAAAGGCAGGCGTGCCCGTTCGCCTCACACTGGACGATGTTGACCTGCTGTCGACGAACATTCCACAAATCACCCACATCACACCCAGCTGCGACAAGCAGGCGACCGCGCAGTACGATACCCGCTCTTACACCATGAGCGTCAACGGCGAATACCCCAACACCTTCGATATCCGCGCGCTGACCATGGATCAAGGGCGTTTCTACAATCCGGAAGATGAGGTTCAGCACGCGCGCGTTGCCGTCATCGGCTCTGAAGCCAGGGAGAAGCTTTTCTCCGGCCGCAACGCCCTCGCCGAGCGCATCCGCATCGATGGCATCAGCTTCGAGGTCATCGGCGTGTTGCAAGCTAAAATGCAGGCCGGCGACGACAACATCAACCGCGTTGTCTACATTCCCTTCACCACCATGGGCGATCTGAAAGACACGCATTACCTCGATACCATCTGGTTTAACTATGAGACCAACGACTACGGCCGGATCGAGCAGTCGACGCGCTACATCCTGGCCTCCCAGCACAAGTTCAATCCGGCAGATCGGCGAGCCGTTACTCTCATCAATCTGATGGACCAGGTACATCAGTTGGAACTCGTCACCATCGGGCTAAAGATCCTTCTAGGCTTCATCGGCACGCTCACGCTCGGAATCGGCGGAGTCGGCCTGATGAACATCATGCTGGTTTCCGTAACGCAGCGCACTCGCGAAATTGGCGTGGAGAAAGCTCTGGGCGCGCGGCGAAGACACATTTTCTTACAGTTCCTGGCCGAGGCCCTGACCATCACGTTCATGGGCGGCGTGCTCGGAATCATCCTCGCTTACATCGTCGCGATGTCCGTCGGACGCCTCACCCTTTATAGCGCCATGGCGAAACACGCTGAGGCTGGCGATATCCGACTGATGATCAACCCCTTCACGCTGATTGTTGCGGTCCTGATCCTCGCCGGGGTTGGACTGGTCAGCGGCATGGTCCCCGCCATCCGCGCTTCCCGCCTTGATCCTATTGAAGCTTTGCGGTACGAATAGCTGGGAAGAATAAACCGCTAGCGGACAGACGGCTGCCAACGAGAGAGCGTCCTCCCGTGGTTACAGCTCAACCGGGATCAGTGCGAAACATCCAAGGTAGGGCTGTGTTATTCGCTATAGGCGAAATGGTAAACAACTTCAATTCGAGGAAGGTGAACCAATGAAGAAGCTGATTGGAGCATTTGCAATCTGTTTTGTGTTTTCTCTGTCAGCCTTGGCGCAGCATGAACAGCATGGCGGCGCTCGCCCCGAGGTCGGGGGCGGTCATCAGAACATTCCATCGCACGGCCCGGCACGGGTAAAGACTCCCGCTCCGGCCCAGGAAAATCGAAAGTTCAGTGAGAAAGAGGGTCATCCCAATGCCCCCCACGTCGACCGTGGTAAAACATGGGTTGGTCATGATACCGGTCCCAACGATCCGCACTACCATCTGGATCATCCCTGGGAGCATGGCCGCTTCACCGGCGGCTTTGGCCGTCACCACGTGTGGCGCCTGGCAGGCGGCGGCCCAAACCGCTTCTGGTTCGGTGGATTCTACTTCTCGGTCGCTCCCTATGACATCGGCTTCTGCGACGGCTGGTTGTGGGATTCCGATGAGATCGTCATTTACGAGGACCCGGATCACCCGGGCTGGTATCTGGCCTACAATGTCCGGCTCGGAATCTACGTCCACGTGATGTATCTGGGAGCGTAGTCGCCGCGTGCGCGGCTAGAGCATTTCTCGAATTGCTGTCGAGGGAGCCGGGAACGGGAAGGGCACGACTTCAGTCGTGCCGCTAGGAGTTGCAACGGATTCCGGCTTTAGCCGCTGCGGGCCGGCACTCTACACCATCGCAAGAAATGCTCTAGTCGCTAACACCGAAAAATGAAACCCCATCCGTTCGCTTCGTGGCCGACGGATGGGGTTTTCTGCTGCCTTGGGTGCCGGGTGCGCGCCTATTACTGTTGATCTGGCTTCTGCTCGTCTGGTTTTTGATCGGCAGGCTTCTTGTCTTCCGGTTTCGCCTCCTGCGGCTTCTCCTTTTCCTTGATCGAAATCAGTTCGACTTCAAAGATCAGCGTCGAATTCGGGCCGATATCGGCTCCCGCGCCCTGTTCGCCATAGGCAAGACTTGGAGGAACAAACAGCTGCCATTTCGATCCCACCGGCATGAGTTGCAGCGCTTCCGTCCATCCCTTGATGACGCCCTTCACCGGGAAGGTCGCCGGTTGGCCGCGTTTGTAGGAGCTGTCGAACTCTTTGCCGTCGACCAGGGTGCCGCGATAGTTGCACACCACCGAATCGTCCGCCGTCGGCTTCGGTCCATTGCCCTCGGTAAGAATCTTGTACTGCAGGCCGCTGGGCAAAGCTACGACGCCGGCCTTGTCTTTGTTGGCAGCCAGAAAAGCTTCGCCGTCGGACTTGTTCTTTTCCGCCGCCTGCTTCATCTTCTCCTGCTGCTCTTTCTGCATTTCGGTCTGCACTTCCTGCAGCACCGCTTTGGCTTCATCCACGGTCATCAGCGTCTTGCCGCCCGACAGCGAATCTTTCAGGCCATTCGCTACCAGGTTCGAGTCGAATTCGACCGACTGCTTTTTCAGGTTTTGTCCGAGGCCGTTGCCGATGTTCATTCCCAGCGCGTAGCTGAACTTTTCTTTTCGCGATTTGAATGGACTCGTCTCAGCACTTTTGGCCGGTGCTTTGGATGGTTCTTTCGCTCCCGTTGACGGGGCTGGTGGAGTCTTCGCCGCCGGAGTCTGTTGGGCATTGCCATTGGCCACCAACATCGTCCCGGCGGCCAATAGGACCGCTGCGAAGAAAGGTTTAAGCATATTCTCTATTGTCCCATTGCGAAGCATTTTGCGCCAAGGCCGAAGGCGTGCTTTCCTGTAGATTTCCTTTGTGTAACTTCGTGCCCTTGGTGGTAAGGATTTCGAATTGAGCCACTACCAATCTCCGCCCTGTCCCTTGTGGTTCGTTCTTTTGTGTTGTCATTCCTAAACTGAGCCACTACCAAGCACCCTCCAATGCGCGCAAAGAGAAGACCGCCTCGGTAAAGGCGGCCTCGCGGTCTGCGTCCTGCGAAATGCTTGCTATCGACGCCCTTTGCTTATCTCCATCTCAATCGCCCGCGGGAACAGTACATTGTTCTCCAGATGAATGTGCTGATGCAGGTCCTTTTCGAAGTTCGCCAGCGCCGTATACAGCGCACGGAAGCTGGTGCAGGCATCGGGGGGCGGCGTGAAATTCTGGCTCGCTTCGCGCAGAATCTTCAGCGCAATGCCGGCATTGTCGTGCTCATGCTCCATCATGCGCACCGGATTTGCGACTGTGCCGAACGGCGGCGGCAGGATCGGATCATGCGCGACCACAGCCTCCTCCATGCGCTCGATATAGGGGAACAGGATGTTCTCTTCTTTCATAAGGTGCGCCATTAATTCCTCACCCAGCCCGTGATACACCGTGCGAATCTTCGTCAGTTCGGGATGGTTCGCGCCGTGTTTGGCATGTACCTTTTCAATCAGGCTCTCGATTTCGGGAATCTGCGTGCGCACAAATACGTGGTGGGTCCGAACGATGTGCGAGATCGACTCCGCCAGCGATCCCGAACGCAGCTCGCGATCGCTAGGGCGGGCCGGTTCGGCAATGGCCGCCTCGAGCGCCTTCAGCACTTGGTCAAGATTCGCATTGGCAGCGGCGCAGGCTTCGTCCAGCGGACGGTTGCCGCCGCAGCAGTAATCGATCCCCAGCTTTTCGAATACCGGAATGGTTTGAGGTGTTTCAATCGCGTAATCGCGCACGGTCTTGGTTACAGTCAATGTCATCAGCTTCTCCTCGCAGCTCGCGGGCTGCCTCTCACAAACAACTCTAGGGGAGGGCAAATTGATTGGCGATGACTTTTGTCACGGTGCGGCGGCTGCGAGCTTCGGGCCACGCGCTTCGAGCAACCGCTCTTTGCTCACTCTCGGCTCGCGGCTACTCTCCGTCCAGCTCCGCCTCCAACGCCTTCACGTCCGCAATCACCACCCGGCGCCCGTCCATCTGGATAAGCTTTTCCGACTGAAAGCGGCTGAGGTTGCGCGACACCAACTCCCGCACCGTACCAATCTGCGCTGCCAATTCCTGGTTGCTCGCCGGCAGAGTGATGGCAACTCCACCGTCGACGCGCGCGCCCTCCCGACGCGCCAGCCTGACCAGAAATGCCGCCAGACGATGCCGAACGGTGGTGAATGAAAGTTCTTCGATGATGCCGACCAGCTTGCGCAGCCGCGCTCCGATCACCCGCAGCACCTTCAAGGCAACCTCTGGATGGGACAGGCAGAGAGCGTGAAAGTCCTGCTTCGCGATGAACAGCAGCGTCGAATTCTCCACCGCCGAAACCGACGCCGGATAGTTTCCTCCATCAAACACCGGCAATTCGGCCACCGATCCGCCGGGGCCCTCGATGCTCAACACCTGTTCGCGCCCGCCGGATGAGGTCTTGAAAATCCGCACCTGCCCGGACTCGACCACATACATGCCCATACAAGGATCGTCCTCAGAAAACACAATTTCTCCGGTGGTGAACTTGCGCGTCACTGCCCGCTGCGCCAGAAAGGCCAGTTCAGTTTCGGAAAGGCCGGCAAAGAGTTTGACTTGAGCTAGCGTCTTCGCCGCGCTTGACTTGAGATCGGACATTGCGTCATTCTACCGAACGCCAGCCCGGGGCTGGCACAAACATGAGGCCGTCCATGAAAAACACTTATCTATTTGCCCTCGTTTTCTTCTTGTTCACAGGCGCTTTGGCGCCGGCATGCGCGGCCAAGACCATAGTTCACCTCAAGGACGCCCAGGGCAAGAGCGTGGGGACGCTTGCTCTTTGGGAAGAAAAGTCCGCCGGCGTCGGCATGCAACTCAATCTCAAGAATCTGCCGCCCGGCGAGCATGCCATTCACTTTCATCAGAACGCCAAGTGCGATGCTCCCGACTTCAAGTCAGCCGGGCCGCATTTCAATCCGGACAATAAGAAGCACGGGTTGGAAAATCCGGAAGGCCACCACGCCGGCGACAACGCCAATTTCACCGTGGGCGCGAACGGCAAGGCCAAGTTCCGCGTCGTGAACAAGGACGTAACGCTGGGCAGCGACAGCCATTCCCTGTTCAGCAACGGCGGCACGGCAATCATCATCCACGCGAAGGCGGATGACCAGAAAACCGATCCCGCGGGCAATGCCGGCGATCGCATCGCCTGCGGCGTTATCACCAAGTAAGGGATTTCGCGCGAGCGACCCCGAATGTGAGGGGACGCAAATGATCAACGGGGCCCACGTCGTCATCTACAGCAAAGATCCGGAAGCGGACCGGCATTTTTTCCGCGATGTTCTCAAATTCCCGTCGGTTGACGCTGGCCATGGCTGGCTGATCTTCGCTCTGCCTCCCGCGGAGCTTGCGTTTCATCCTTCCGAAAAGAACGACGTCCACGAATTCTATTTCATGTGCGACGACCTGAAAGCAACGAAGAAGTCGCTCCGGGCAAGACATGTGAAGTGCAGCGAAACAAAAGAACAACGCTGGGGGAGTTTGACCGAAATCACCCTCCCCGGCGGCGGACGCATCGGCCTATACCAGCCGAAACACCACAGAGCCATTAACCGCTAACCTCGCGTCCTCACTTCCCTTCCACATAAATCGCCGGGATGTTCAGCTTGTTCACCATATCGTTCAGCGCCGGCAGATCCTTCGCCAGCACCTCATGGGCTTGGGCCAGCAGAGGCCGCGCCTGTTTGTCGAGGTCGTCGAAAGCTTCATATTGCTGGGCAGTCGGCGCGGCATCGGCCGAATCGACGCTAAACAGAAGCCCATGTAAGCGTTCGTCGATGAGCACCGGATAGTTCAACGTCGACTCCGAACTCTTTGCGTTCACCTGCAGCAGTTGCGACTCGACGTCGAAGCTCTTCTTGTCGAAGTCTTTCGTCGCTGCAATGAGTTGTGCGTAGTGCGCATCGTCGCCAAAGCGGCGGTTCAGAGTGCGCGTCTGCGTGCGAACTTCCCGCATCTTCGCAACAACGTCGTGAATCTCCGACACGTCGGCTACGATCTTGCGCTCCAACTCGATCTGCTTTTGCACATCTTCGCTTGACTCCTTCACGCGCGCATCCATCTTCAACTCCAGCGCAGCGGTGTAGGACTTCCCCTCCGCCGTAAGCCGCACCTGGTATGCGCCCGGAGCCACGAACCCTCCGCGATTGCGGTACTCCGCCCCCGGCTCACCCGGCAGCCGCGTTGCACCCTGCGCCCGCAGGTCCCAGGCAAACCGGTTCAGCCCTGCGTTGGTGGGGATTTTTTCTTCCGGCGGAGTCAAGTCCGGCCACTCCGGCGGCGTTTCCGCTTCCTTCTTTTCTTCGCTTGAGAAATGGCGCACCACTTTGCTCTGCGCGTCGAGAATATCCAGGCTCACCACGCCTTTCGGAGCGGCGGGGAAGTAGTAATACAAAACCGCGCCATTGGGAGGATTTGACCCCACAGGCTGTCGTTTCTCGTAAAACTCCGGCCAACGCATCCGATAGGTAGGTCGCGGCTTGTAAAGCACCGCTTCCGTGGAGGCTTGCGCCGTCGCCGCGCGCAACGGCGTCAAATCGTCCAGAATCCAGAACGAGCGTCCGTGCGTCGCCACCACCAGGTCGTCGTTCTTGACGATCAGGTCGTGAATCGGGGAATTCGGCAGATTCAGCTGCAGCGATTGCCAGTTCGCGCCGCCATCGAAAGATACGTAAACGCCGGTTTCGGTGCCCGCGTACAACAGATTCTTGCGCACCGGATCTTCGCGCACAGCATGCGTATAGGCGCCATCGGGAATGCCGTTGGTGATCTTCGACCAGCTTTTGCCGAAGTCCGTCGTCTTGTAAATGTAAGGACGGAAATCGTCGAGTTTATGCGTATCCACCGCCGCATAGGCCGTGCCCGCATCGTGCGGCGAGGCTTCAATAATGCTGACCAGACTCCACTCCGGAATTCCTTTGGGCGTGACGTTAGCCCAGTTTTTCCCGCCGTCGCGCGAAATATGAATCAGTCCATCATCGGTACCCGCCCAAAGTAGATCCTTCTGCACAGGCGATTCCGCAATGGAAAACACTGTGTCGTAATACTCGACCGAAGTGTTGTCCTTGGTAAGCGGGCCGCCGGACGCGACCTGCTTGCTTCTGTCATTCCGCGTCAGATCGGGGCTGATCGCCGTCCAGCTCTTTCCTTCGTCCGTCGTCTTGAAAACTCGCTCCGCCGTCGTATAGATCACGTGCGGGTCGTGCGGCGAGATCAGAATCGGCTGCGTCCATCCCAGCCGGTATTTCAAATCGCCGGCACCGTGACCGGAGTTATCCATCGGCCAGACCGTAATGTCCTGTAGCTGGTTGGTTCGCCGGTCAAGACGCGTAATCGGACCTCCGTCCGCCCCCGCATAAACGATGTTCGAGTCTACGGGATCGGGCTGAATGTAACCGCTCTCCCCGCCGCCCGCGTCCGTCCAGTGCTGGCGTCCGATGTAGCCATCGTCGGTGCGCGTGGCGATGTCAACCGTCGAGTTGTCCTGCTGCGCGCCATAAACGTGATAAAGAAACTGGTTGTCCGCCGCCACGTGATAGAACTGCGCCGTCGGTTGGTTGTACTCGGTCGACCAACTCTTGCCGCCGTCCACGGAAATCGTCGCCCCGCCGTCGTTCCCGTTAATCATGCGATCCGGATTCTGCGGGTCGATCCAGAATCCGTGATGGTCGCCGTGCGGCGCCGGAAGCAGGCTCAGCGTCTTGCCGCCATCGGTCGAGCGGAACGCACCCGTGTTCAGCATGTAGACCGTATCCGCGCTCTTGGGATCGGCAAAGATATGCGTGAAGTACCATGCCCGCTGTGTGAGCCGCTGATCGTCGTTAACGCGCGACCAGTTTGTCCCGCCATCGTCGGAGCGATACAACCCGCTCTCCTTCGACTCGATCAACGCATAGACGCGATTCGAGTCCGCGCCCGAAACACTTACCCCAATGCGTCCCAGAATGCCTTCCGGCAGTCCATTTCCCTCAAGGTGTTTCCATGTATTGCCGCCGTCGGTGGAGCGATACAACCCGCTGCCCGGTCCGCCACTGTCCAGACTCCACGGCGAACGCCGGATTTGATACAGCGCCGCAAACATCACGTTCGAATTGTGCGGATCGACGGCCAGGTCGATCGCGCCCGAGTTTTCATCCTTGAAAAGAACTTTATCCCAGGTATTGCCGCCGTCTTTCGTGCGAAAGACGCCGCGCTCGGCATTTGGCCCGTAAGCATGCCCCAAAGCCGCAATCAGCACGTGATCGGGGTTGCGCGGATCAATCCAAAGCCGCGCGATGTGCTGCGTATCCTTCAAGCCGATATGCGTCCAGGTCTTGCCCCCGTCGGTCGTCTTGTACATGCCATCCCCATAGGAGATGTTTCCACGCAGGCACGACTCGCCCGTCCCCACATAGATAACGTTGGGATTCGATTCCGATACGGCGATTGCGCCAATCGACGAGATGACGCTTTTGTCGGAGATGGGTTGCCAGCTCACTCCGCCGTCGTTCGTGCGCCACACACCACCCGAAACGCCGCCAAAATAATAAGTAAACGGATTGCCAACCACCCCGGTAACCGCGAGCACGCGCCCGCCGCGATACGGGCCGATACCCCGCCACTGCATGCCTTTGAACTGCCCTTCGTTGTACGGCTGCGCTGCAGCGCATGTTGCCAGACTGACAAGCAGAACACACCACAACCACCAACCACGTGATGTCATTCACAACCCCCTTATAGAAGTCCAACTATACTAAACCTTGCCGCTCGGCGGCTGCGACCCGGACCGCAACTGAACGCCCGAAGAAGCGGCTGGTGGCGCTTCCGCATAGAGAAACTCCAGCGCCTCAGGAAAGCGCCGCGCCCAAGCCGATTCCGTGTGCGTCGCGTCTTCCTCAATCCGCACTCGCAAACGCTGGGCATCGAGGCCCGCTTCTCGCAGAATTGCCGCTAGTTCGCGCACATCCGCGACGATCTTCGTATCTTTCTCGGCCGCGCCCACCTCCCGCGTTCCCATACCCACATACATGCGCGCAGGCCAAGCGCGAAAGCTGCGGGCTTCCTTCAGAATCCTCCGGTTTGCCACAAACAAAGACGGACTCTCGATAAGCAACCGTCCAAAGGTTCCTGGCGAGGCCAGTTGTGTGTAAAGAGTAATCAGCCCGCCCAGCGAAGATCCGCCCAGCGCCGTGTTCTCCGGCCCTCTGAGAACCGAATACCGCTCCTCGATCAGCGGCATCACTTCGCGCTGAAGAAACTCCGGATAGCGCTCCCCTTGAGGATCGAGAACTTTTGGGTCACGGGACTTGTAGGGAATGTACTCGCGTACGCGATTCCTGCCCGTGTTGTCGATTCCCACGATGATGAGCGGCGGAATTTTCTTCTCGCCAATCAGTCGGGTCGCCGTCTCGCCGGCCTGCCAGTGAACGCCGGCAAACGCCGTCGCCGGATCGAACAGATTCTGCCCATCGTTCAAGTACAGGACGGGATAGCGCGTGGCACCCCATCCGTCGTAATCCGCGGGCAACCAAACCCGCACCAGGCGCGTGTTTCCGAAGACGCGGCTGCGTAGCTCATGCAGCCACAAATTGCCGCGACCGACCGGCACTCCCAGGTCGGCTCCGCGTCTCTTAGAAGTCTTGCGAGGGATCGGTCGTGGCATGGAGTGGGTAGCTACCGCGAGTTCTCACGCCTCCACCATATCAATCCCGACAGGACAGTCGTCAACGCGATTAAGGTCAGCGAACTCATGCAAAGAATGCACCAGACCCCCAGAATGTACCCTTCGACATAAGTCAGATAGAGTGCGAAAACCAATCCCGCTACCGCCCCACCAAGCAGCAGAGACGGCGTCTCACGCCGATCACGATACACCGTCGCCAGCCCCGCCAGCGCCGCGTAACCAAGCATTCCGATCAGAGCCACCGGGATTCCAAGAATCGACGAGTACTCGCTCCGGTTGACGATATCGCAATTGAATGTTTCCCCAATGTCGCAAAACGCGGTTTTGGAGGTCGCATAGTGACGCTGCAACGACACCGACGAGACGATAACGCCACAGACCGCCAGGACGGCCACTCCCCACATCAGACTCTTCGACAACCCGCTCACGGCAGCGCGCATCCCGTGCGGTCGCTCAACTCTTCCAGCGAAAACACGCGTTCCACCCGCTCGCCCGTGGGAGGAAATTGCCAAGTCGGAAACACGTGTATATCTGCGTCCTTACAAACCTGTGTCTCTTTATGCGTGTCGCCTTTCACGCCACACTCTATATAAGGAGCATATTTGAAGGCTTTCGCAAACTTCTCTTTCTGCTCCAGGCAATGCGAACACCACCAGGCCCCGTACATTTTGACGCCGCGATCCGTCAGGCAGCGCGCAAACCCGTCGTACTTGTGCTGCGTGCGGTCGCCGAGATAATAGGCAAAGCCGAATGCCGCCACGATCAGCACTGCGTAAATCGCGCGCCGGCCCCAGTTGACAGAGCCTGCCGTCCCCGACTTTTCCTGCTGCCGTTCTCTGCGCTCTTGAGACATAGTTTTAATCTATCTAGTCTTGGGTCGTAGCTCAGTTTGGATACGGAATACGGTACACAAAAAGAACGAACCACAAACGATACGAAGGATCACGCAGCGGCGCGTTCCGATGGATTTCCTTCGTGTAACTTCGTGTCCTTAGTGGTAATGATTTCAAATGGATTTCCTTTGTGTAACTTCGTGTCCTTGGTGGTAATGATTCCAAATTGAGCCACTACCTAGCTTCGATCTACGTTGATTTCTTATATCACGACTTCTCCGGCGCGCACGTTTAAACCAAAACTTTCAGCGCCGATGGCAACACATCGATCGCGCGGCACTCCAGCTGCATGACCTCCCCATCCACCATCACATCCACTGGCCCATCCAGCTGAAACTCGACGTGAGGCACAGCTTGCCGCTCGGCCATGGGGTGCCTGGTATGGGTGCCGTCATAAAGCGTGGGCAGATTCAGGATCAATCCGAGCCGCCCAATCGGCCCCCAGCGCACGTATTCGATCAGTCCATCGTCGGTGCGCGCGTCGGGCGCAATCATCATGGTGCCCCCGGTGAACTTGCTGTTGCTGAATGTCAAAAACAGGCACCGGCGCCGGTCAAAATCATCCCGCTCGTTCACGCGAACCGGAAACGGGCGGCGCTTCAGCCGCGCCAGGCTCAAAAAGATGGACGCCAGATAGCCGGCATGCCCAAATCCCAAAAACCTCCGCTGCCGAAGCGCTGCCACGTCGGCCGCAAAGCCGACACTCGCCAGGTTGATGTAGTAAAGCACCCCGTCTTTATGCGTCAGCCGCAAAACATCGCAGGCGCGCGATTGATGCGCCTTGATCGCCAGCATTGCATGTTCCAACCCGCGGTCCGCAGCCTTAGGGTCGGCAAAATCGCGCAGAAAGGAATTGCCCGTGCCCAGTGGCAGAAACCCGAGCGTCGGGATTCGTTCCAATTCAACACCCGAAGAACTGGACTCTGCTAGCTCGTTGCTCGAAACGGCGGCCAGGCAATCGGGAAATAACCCATTCACGATTTCGCACGAAGTCCCATCCCCGCCCACCGCAAGAAACTTGCGAAACCCTCGCCGATAGGCATCGCGTGCGATACGAGTCGCGTCTCCGCCAGCCGTGGTCTCCGCTGTCTCGATGGCAATGCCGGACGATCGCAGCCGGGCAAGCGCCGCGCCAACCAGCTCGCGGCATCGTCCGCCCCCTGCCGCCGGATTGATAATGGCAAGAAAGGTCTCGTTCACAAGGTCAGGTGTCAGCTATCAGGTATCAGGTCTCAGGAAAACCAACTACCTCAAACCAGCGAGTCAGAGCCTAGCAGGATGCGGAAAAACTCCGGATTCCCGCACGACCGGGAAGGGCACGAGTTCCACTCGTGCCGCAAGTCGAGCCAAATCAGCAGCGGCTTTTAGCCGCTGAGTGAATTTCCGCCCCCGAAAACACTTTTTCCGCAGCCTGTTAGGTCTGAGGCTTCAGCTGCCTGGTTCGAAGCAGTCGGTTTTCCTGAGACCTGACACCTGATACCTGACGCCTAGATCTCCATAACTTGCGCGCGCTCTGCGCTCTTCCCAATCTCCGCCGCCAGTTCTCCCCGCTTGATCTTGAGCGATGCCGTTCGCGGAAAATCCTTGCCCCAAACCAGATATCCTCCGACGCGCTTGAAATCCGGTAAACGCCGGTTGCGTAGCGCGATCTGATCGCGCACCAAATCGTCGAACACCTGGTTCGGCTCGAGCCGCGCCACCAGCACCAGCGTCTCCTTCTCTTCTCCCAGCCCTTTCCGCGGCCAAAGAAAATTCGCGGCAAATATGCAATATTCCTTCACCGGTAGCCCATCGAACACCGACTCAATGTCCTCGGGATAAATATTCTTCCCGCCCTCGGTGACAATCATGTCCTTCTTGCGGCCGAGAAGCTGCAGATGGCCGTGCTCCTCGAACCGCCCCTGATCGCCCGTCAGCAGCCAGCCCTCCACAATCGTCTGCGCCGTCAATTCCGGATCATCCAGGTAGTGCGACATCACGGCCCGGCTCTTCACAGCAACTTCTCCGATCCCCTCTCCATCCGGATGCAAAATGCGCACTTCGCTTCCCGGCAGCGGCTTGCCCACGGTATCGGCGCGAAACGGCTTCAGGTCATTAAGCGTGACCGCCGTACAAGCTTCCGTCAACCCATAGCCGCACGTGACCGGGATGCCGAGATCGTAAAAGAACTGCATGGTCGCAGGATCGGTAAACGCTCCGCCCACGATCAGCGCCAGCAGTTCGCCGCCAAATGCCTTATGCACCTGCGGCAGCAACCGGCGGCTCAGCGCAACTCGCGGGCGGTCTCGCGTCAGCATCTTGTTCAGGCCAATCAGCCGGTCGAGTATCCAGCGTTTCCGCGGCGGCAGTTCGTCGAACTTCGCCCGCAGCCCGCGCTCCAGATTCTTGAGCACCATCGGTACCAGGCTCACGTACGTGATGCGATAGCGCACAAAAGCATCGCGCACAAATTCCGGGCGCAGCGTCCGCAAATGCACCACGCAGGCACCGCAGACAAATGGCCCGATGAACCCCACCATGAAATCGATCGCATGATTCGTGGGCAAAATACTCAAATAGCGCACACCCGGCCAGAACGGGTACCACGCTGTCAGCGCCGTGCACTGTTCGAGATAAGCATCGTGCGTGAGCATGCATCCCTTCGGCCGGCCGCCAGTTCCCGACGAATACACAATGCACGCCGTATCCTCGCGTTGGCGCGTCGCAAGCTGCGGATCGCCCTTGCGCCGAAACTCCTCCCACCGGTAGGCGCCGCGAAGCTCCGCCCCCGCCGGCGCTTCCGTCACCAGTACAATCTCCGTTGCCAGCTTCGAAAATTCCGGAGACTGCGTGATCGCTCGCCACAGGTAGTACTCGACAATCAAAAACCGCGCTTTCGAATGCGCCAGCAATTGCAAGTGTTCCGCCGCCGAAAGCTTGTAATCCAGCGGCACCAGCACGCCGCCGCAAAAGAAAATCGAATACGCCGAGATCAGCCACTTCGACTGATTTGTCATGATGATCGCTGCCCGGTCGCCAACCTTGAAATCCGCGTCTTCGAGCGCGCGGCACAGCGGCCGCGCCATATCCTTGAAATCCGAATAAGTAAGCCGGACCTTCTCGCGCTCGCGATCGGCTTCAATCAGGCAGGTTTCAGTGGGCCAGCGGTCGAGCGCGGCGCTTAACGCCGCGCCCAGGCTGGCATATTGATGAAGATCAAGCATTCAGGATTTGTTCAACGCTGACACACAAGTAAACGAAGTCAGAAGGCAGAAGTCAAATTGCAGAAGTGAAAAGCCGCGAGCCACTAGCTTCACGCTACGCGGGGCAAGGATATGGGTGCCCGAAGCTCGTAGCCCGAAGCTCGCAGCTACTTCTTCAATTTGACTGATTTCTGGATAGTGGCTCAATTTGAAATCATTACCACCAAGGGCACGAAGTTACATGAAAAAATCTATGGGAAAGCACACCTTCGTGATCCTTCGTGTCCTTTGTGGTCGTTCTTTTTGTGTTCCCTACCCAACTGATCAAGACTACAGCCGCGACTGAATTCTCTCCGCTAGCGTGCGGAAATCCGACACTCCCTGCAGTTCATAGTCCGGCAACTCGATGCGAAAGTGATGCTCGAGGCGCGTAAGCAAGTCGAGCGCCTGCAAGCTGTCGATGCCGAGCGTCTTGAAAAAATCGTCGTCCGGCGTAAGCTTGTCCCGCGGCACCTTGAAGTGAGTGGCGGCAAGATTCAGGATTTCGTCGAGTGTGTGTTCAGTAGTCGGCATAAAAAGTAAGCGCTTAAATTACCAAATTACAGATTACAAAATTACCGATTCACGGCAGGTATGGTTGCGGACCTTCATTCTCCACAAACTTCCGCAGCCCTTCTTCGACAGCGGGCCGCGCATACAGGTCGCAAAAAATGTCGATCTCCCGCTTCAACTCCTCGTAAGGAATCGGCTTCACAAACTTCTTCGCCGCAGCCGCCGTCGCCCGGTCGAACTTTCCCACCTGGCTGGCCGTCGCGCGCGCCACGCGCAATGCTTCCCCTTCGGCCGCAATCTGGCTGACCAGCCCAATCTGTTGGGCTTTCATAACATTGAAACTCCGCCCTGTAAGCAAGAGGTCGCGCACCACGGCATTGCCCAAATCCCGCTTCAAACGCGGAATCCCCCCAAACCCCGGAATCAGCCCCAGCCGCAGTTCCGGAAAGCAAAAGCGCGCCATGCGGTCGGCAATAATAATGTCGCACACCAGCGCCAGCTCAAACCCGCCGCCAAACGTCACCCCGTGCACGGCCGCGATCGTCGTCAGCGGAAATGCGTCAATCGTGTTCATCACAGCATGAATGCGCTCCAGAAAATCGCGCACCCCGCCCGCCGCCGCCGCTTTCTCCATTCCTTGTGAACGCTGGTACAGTTCGCGCAAATCCGCGCCCGCCGAGAACCCGGCCGCCTGCGAAGAATGAAGAATCAGCGCATGCGCGTCGTTCATCAAGCCCGGCAACGCGCGCACAAAAGTCTCCAACTCCTCCAGCATGAGCGATCCAATTTCGTTGCACGGCTCGCGGTGCAGAGTCAGCTCGATCGCGCCATTCACGATCTGCCACGAAAGCGTCTGACCCTTATGTTCGCTCATGCCGTCTTCGCCGCCCGATTTTGCGAGGCCTGGTCTTGCGAGACTTGGTTCTTCGCGGCTTCGTACATCCCGTCGATTTCACCTTTGAACTTCTGCGCAATCAAGTCGCGCTTGAGCTTTCCATTGGCCGTTAGCAGCCCGCTCTCGATCGTGAACGGCTCCTCAACAATGTTGAAGGCGCGCACCCTTTTGTAATGCGGCAGACTCTGGTTCACGAGATCGAGCGCCTGCCGCGCCTTCTCGCCGCTCACCTTGCCCGTAATCAGTGCCGTCAGATATCCGCGCCCATTGCCCACCACTACCACCTGGCTTGCCCCCGGCAACTGCTGCAGGATCTTGTCCTCAATCGGTTCAGGCGCAATGTTGTGGCCCGATCCCAGAATAATCAGGTTCTTAATGCGCCCGACAATTTTCCAGTTGCCGGCCGCATCCACTTCGCCCTGATCGCCGGTATGGAACCATCCGTCGCGCAGCACCTTGGCCGTTTCCGCCGGACGCTGCCAGTATCCGGGAAAAATATTCGGCCCGCGCACCACGATCTCTTCATTCTCCGCCAGCTTCATCTCAATCCCCGAAATCGCTGGCCCGGCACGCCCCGGGATCACCTGCCCATCGGGATCGTCCATGGTGCAGATCGCCGTCGTCTCCGTCAGCCCATACACCTGCAGCACCGGAATCCCCAGCATCATGAAAAACAGCTGCGTGTCGACATTGAGCGGGGCGGACCCGCAGATCAGGGCGCGCAGCCGGTCGCCAATCATCTTTTTCCGGATCGTCGGAAACACCAGCCGATTCGCCAGCGCAAGCCAAACGCCGTCCCCGGCGCGTGATTTCGACTCGTGCTTCCGCGCCCATGCGCCCTTGGCTTTGCTGTAAATCTTCAGCGCCACTCCGCCCGTTTTCCAAAGCTGTTCGTCGACCGCCTTGCGCATGCGCTCCAGCAATGCCGGAACATTCAGGAAATAATCGGGCGCCGCCGACCGCATGTCGGTGGCAATCTTGGCGAGGTCCGTATTCAAACTCAGCTTCGACCCGCGCAGCAGGCAGGTCAGCAGCATGATCCACGACCCGGCAAAACAAAACGGCAGATAGTGGAACACGGCGTCCTGAGCAGAGCCCGTGCCCGACTGACCTTTCATCAGCTGAGTCAGCCGCCCCGAAGTGCAGCCCAACATGTGGCCGACGTTGGCGGCGTTTAGCATCACGCCCTTAGCCTCGCCCGACGTGCCGGAGGTGTAAATAATGGCAACAACGTCCTGGTCGGCGACAATCGGCGCGCCATTCTCGACCGGCGCGCGCTCTTTTGTGAAAACGTGGTCGAACAGAAAGCACGGCGGCGCTTCCGGCCATTCCTGCGTAATCGCATCGGCCAGCGGCTGCTCTCCGCAGGCGATCACTGCGGGCCAGCAATCCTTCATCATGGCGACGAGTTCCGCGGCAGCTTGCCGCGCGTAGAGAGGCACGGCGGTCAACCCTTCGGCCATGATGGCCAAATCCATCGCCACCCATCGAACCGAGTTGTGAGCGAGCAGCGCACAGCGGTCCCCTTTCTTCAGCCGTAACCGTCGCAGATAGGCCCGCGCCACTTGAACCTGCGCCAGCAATTCCTTCGCAGTTAAGGGCACAGGCGTGCCCTCGCGCAACTCCTGCAGCACGACGACATCGCCGCTCTTATCCAGGCTGGCAGAGATTTGATCGAGAAAAGTCATGAATGACTATGTGGATCGGCAACCTCACAGACCGCTCCCTACCCGTACGCCTTCACCAACTCCCGCAACCCCTCGCTCATCGGAGGCAGATAATCCTCCCAACTCCACTCTCCACGCCGCGTTGGAAACTCCGGATACCGCCGTTGCACTTCTTCCTCGAAATACACGCCCATCCGCGCCATCGATTTCAGATTTCGCACTACCGTACGCCCAATCCCGTCGGCAATGCCTTCACCGTCGCGGTCAAGAATCTCCAGCGCCGCCAGCGTCCTCGCCTCCAGGTCCGGATCGTCAACGTTCATCAGCAATTCTTTGTGCCCGCGTTCGTTCATCAAATTTCGGATGCGCTCATCCATCGTGATTCCAGCCGATGGCACCAGCGCCGGCATCGTGGTCACGATTCCGTGATAGCGCGAGGAAACGATGAGCCGGCAAGCGCGCAGAATGCTTACTAATTCGTACATGTTGTAGTCTTCGGAGGTCAGCACCGGCGCGCCGCCGAGCTTTTCCGCAATTCGCCGGCATGGGCGGGCATCCAGCCTCTCGGTGGCGACCATGACTACAAAAACGGTCCTCTTCTGCCGAAACGCCGCCACCGCGCTCGCAATCGAGCTCAAGTAGTGCTCGTAGGCCCGATCCGCTTCCGGCCCGGCATTATGGAAATACGGCCCGCGATAATGACTTTCCTTGTACGCGCCGGTCAGGCCGTGCAGCGCGGCTTTTGCAATCGAAGCTTTCACCGGCCACTCAAACGGATTGATCGGACAAATCGCCAGCACCGGCGTCTTCCCATCCCAGCCCACGTCGCGCAGCGCTTTTTGCCCATACTCGGCGCCCAGCGGCTCAAACGTCCAGGCAGTATCGCTACCGAGTTCGGTCGGCACTCCCAGTTCGCGCAGGATATTCCGTGATTCCTCGTTCCGCGTAATGATCAGAGAATCCTTGCAGAATCGTGAGCACATCTTTGCGACCAGCGGATCCATGGCTCCCGCCTCGGCGCCATAGCCGACCGAAAGCTTGTTCTCCGCCGCCGCAATGCCCAGCGAACCAATCATCATGGTGGCGAGCGCATTGGCAAACTTCGACTTGAACATCGACCCTTCACACGCCACCACGCCATGATGCTTGGGCACTTCCTTGGAAAGAAACGGCGGGAAAATGTCCGGCAGCCGCACCTGTGACGTTCCCTCAAAATAGCCGCGCGAGCGGTCGAAATTAAACGTCATCATCGTCAGTTCGACCCGCTCCGGGCCAAGGATCCGCCGCACCTGCCGCAGCATTTCCTCCACGCGCACATCCGAACCCGTGTTCCGCGTGCCGTTATAGCCGGCAAACAGCAGCTTTAGCTTTTCGCCCGGCTTCCACGGCTCGCCGTGGCCCATCATCCACTGCACCTTCTTGGTTTCGATGATCCCCGAAACCCACGCTTCCAGAACGAAGTCCATCATGCGGCTGAACCTCCCGCCTTTGTCGCCGCCGGCCACTCCTGGTATGGATACGTGAAGTTATTCTGGCGGCTGAAGCGCAACAGCGGAAAGCTGTATTGTGAAAATGGCATCGGCTTCCGCGCCAGCTCCGTCGTGACGCGCGTGTTATCGAACACCGTGTTCCAGGTCAAATATGGCAGAAAGACTTTCATCAGCGATGCGCCATATCCCACCCGCCCTTTGCGGTTGGCCAGCAGATTGACCGTGGAACTGAACGGCCCTTCAAGAACTGGCATGAACATCGGCCCGCGCGTGTTCTGCTCCTTGGCCAGCGCCTTCGTCAATTCCCGGAACGTCTGCGAGTCGCTGCCGGAAGAAAGATGATAGGTGTCGTGCTCCGGATTCGGCTTCATATGCAGATCCGCAATCGCCCCGGCGACAAAATCCACGTTCACAATGTCGATCTTGTCGTGCGGGCGAAAGGGCAGCACCGGCAACCCGGCAAGAAACACAAACGACCGCACCATATCGAACTGCGTCGTCTCCGCGTAGCGGCTATCGCCCAGCACAATGCTCGGCCGGAAAATCGTCAACGGAACATCCGGGAGCAGTTCGCGCACCATGTGCTCGCAAAACTTTTTCGTGCGCGCATAAGGGTCGTAGTCCGACCGGTCCCACTCGATCGACCGATCCTCCGTGACAATCTCGTTCGCGCGCTTGCCCGCTACCGCCACCGTGCTCACATCGGAAAATCGCCGCAGCCCGTGATAGTACTGCGATTGCCGCGCCAGTTGGATCACTTCCAGCGTCCCGCGCAGATTCACGTTGAGGCAGGCCTTTTCCGACTTGCGATTCAACGAAGCCGCGCAGTGAATGATGGAATCGGTGGTGTGTACGAGCCGGTCATATTCTCCGCGCTCTAGCCCCAATAGCGGCGTCGTGAGGTCGCCGCGGAAAATGCGGATCTTCGCCTGCAAGTATTCGTAGAATTCGTGAAATGGTAAGTGCAGCTGAATCGCCTGCCAAAGCCGCACCTCCGCGTCGCGGGCATCGCGGCCCCGCACCAGCAAGTTCAAAGTCGCGTCGTGCTGGCTAAGCAGATTGGCGGCAACGTGCGCGCCGATGTAGCCGGTCGAGCCGGTCAGGAATATCGCCACGTGGCTCCGTTCGTCCCCGTCTTTATGCCCGTTCCTTTTTCGTTCGCCGCCGGCATCTGCAGCACCCGCGGCGCGCGCGCTTCCAGTGGCCGCCCCTCAATCAGCGGATACGTCCACCGCCGCAGCGCCGGGATGTGAATGTCAATCCAGTACTCCCACCAGTCGAGGCCGGCCGTGTCGTACCCGAACGTTTCCTTTTCCTCGGGCACCAGCGCCTGCGACAGCTTCTCGACATTATCCGCAACAAAGTCGTGCTCGTTGAGCAGGATGAAAGGCTCGAACAGCTGGATCAGCTTTTCCACGCGTTGCAAACTGCGCTCCGCCTTCGCCAATGGCTTGGCGATGGGCAACGGAGACATGATCGCTTGAATCCTCTGGACAATCATCCGCTGCGCCGGCGCCGACATCCGGTTATACCGCGCCTTCGATACCGGAATCGCATCCATGCGCAGCCGCAGCCAATATTCCAAACCCTCCTGCGCGCGATAGTGCCGGCGGTGTGCCAGCGCGGTCAACTCAATCGACCGTCCCATGTCGCAAGGATTCGTGACCGATGTAGCCAGCTGATAGAGCGGATCATGCCGCCGTTCCACCAGTGCCGCCGCAATCAGCGTCATGCCAGCACACACCGCGTCCACGGGAATAATGTCCAGCCGCTTGCGTTCGTTCGACGGCAGCTGCCGGAATGCAGTGCCCAGCAGATACGACAGCGCCGCCGAGGTGTTGATCCCTTCATTCCATCCCCGAAACGGCTTCGCTACCGAGGTCTCCACGATCGCCGGACGCACAATCGCAATCGGCAGCCCCTCGCCATGTTTCGCGATCAGTGACTCCGCAAGACTCTTTGTGTAGGTATAAGTATTCGGCCAGCCGAGCCGCGTGGCTCGTTCCTTGCCTTCCGCCGTCAGATAATTCTTCAGCCAGCGCAGGCGGTTTTTGTAAATCTGGTTTTCGAGCGCCTGCCCGCTCAGGTCTTTCGCCGCATGCTCCTTTTCGAGCGCCTGCTTTTTGAGCTCTTCCGTGACTTCCGGACTTTCCGCGCGCGCCTCGGCCGATTCCAACCAATCGTGCAACTCGCGCCACTCTTTCTCCGCGTCAAAGGCCGGCACACCCGCCGGCGTGTAATTCGGACGCACGCGCTCGCTCACCCGTCCATCGCGCTGCCCCGCCACGTAGCAAGTCGAAAGATGCAACAGCGCCGCATGATCCGATCCGCGAATAAATTCGACCAAGTGGTAGGCCGAATCCACATTCACCGCCACCGCTTCCCGCAGATCGGGATTGAAATCCGTCAGCCCCGAACTGTTGACGATCAGGTCGAGTTCTCGCCCGAGCCGTGCCGCCACCTCGGCATCCAACCCCATCGCCGGCTGCGACACATCGCCCTCGACCACCGCAACCTTATCCGCCAGCAGCGCCGGCAGCTGATCGCCATACTTCTCAAACACCGGATCGAAAACCGGCGACTCCTCCAGCATCTTCTCGAAGCGCTTCTGCCCCGGATTCGCCTTCTGCCCGCGGATCAGCAAGTACAGCTTTCCAATCTCGGGCAGGTCAAGCAGCGTATTCGCCAGCCACACCTTGCCAATGAATCCCGTCACTCCGATCAGGAGTATGCGCTTCCCCGCCAGCGCCTTCCGCACTGAAAGCTGATCTGGATGCCGGGTTTCCTCGAAGTAAACGATGGGCCTCACCGGCGGCACTTCCACTCGCACCGCCGGCACGATCGCCGAAGCCAATGCCTTCGGCCCGCGTAATCCCAGTGCACGCACCCACCGCGCCGGACTCTGCTGCCCGTCCGGCCCCGCTTCCCGAATGCGCGCGAAGATCCCGCGCGGCCGGATCACCGGGCTCAGCAACCGCCCAGTTGCGACTCCATCGCGGAAATCCAGCCGGTTGGCAATAATCCAGCGCACGCCCAAATGCCGCGCCAGCGGCCGCATTACGTGGTCAAGCCCCTGACTCACCAGCACGACCTCGGCCCCGGTGGCATGCAGGGCCTTCAGATGCCGCACTCCTTCTGGCTTCAGCAGCGGCTTCAGCTTGTATTCGAACTCTTCCTCGCCCAGCAGATCGAGCCTATCGCGCGTAATGCCCCGCAGCACGGCGTGTACGATCCGGGTCGCCGCTTTGCGGTTGGCCGCATACAGGAACGGCCGCAGCAGCGCCATCAGAAGCACAAGGCTGCGTCGCACCACGCGCGCAATATAGGTCTGGCTGTTCCAGGTGAAAAAAGCAATCGGCCGGATCGTCGTCAACTCCAGCAGGCTGCCCTCGACCCGCCAATACACCGGCGATGACGGCCGGGGACGCGGTGGCGATGCCACAGCCGACGGCTGCGCGCTGGCCGAGGCATTCCCGTCAGTCGGGATTTTCGACTTTACATCCACGAGATTGGCGACTGGTTCCACGAGTTGAGAATTCGAATATCGGTCCCCTATGCACCGCATTTCAGGAGCAGCACACAGCTTCCCCAAGACACAGGCAGAGCCTACTATTTTAACCTCTCCTTCACAAAGGACGAAATACAATGCTTCCCGCTGTAGTGGCTCAGCTTGGATATGGAACACAAAAAGAACGAAACCACAAAGAACACAAGAGATCACGAAGGCGTGCTTTCCTATAGATTTCCTTCGTGTTACTTCGTGTCCTTGGTGGTAAAGATTCCAGATTGAGCCACCACAACTGCCCGCTAATGCTGATCGGCCTACCCATCCACACCGCAGGTTGCTGGTAAAATTGTCCCCGGCTACAAAAATGGTAAGGTGCAGCGTGAGATCTTTAATCTTGATCAGCCAGTTTCAGCGCGCCGGCTCGCAATTACAAATTACAAATCGCCAATTACCAATTTTCTAGTCCTCTGGAGAATGGACCACAATGCCCTACAAAGATACGATCCTCCCCGAGTTCGACATGGAAATGGACAGCACGCGCCGCACGCTTGAGCGCATCCCGGATGACAAGTTTGGCTGGCAACCCCACGCCAAGTCCGGAACGCTCGGCTGGCTGGCCATCCACATCGCTACCATCCCGCACTGGGCGAAGATGACCATGGACGAGGATTCGTTCGACCTTGCAGCCCCCGCGCGTTCGAATTCCGGTCCGCCCGCACCCACAAATCGAAAAGGGGTACTCGACCTCTTCGAGAAGAACCGGACCGAGGCGCGCGCTGCCCTTGCCGGTGGCACCGATGCTGCATACGCCAAGCCCTGGGCTCTGTTCATGGGCAAACAAGAACTGTTCCGTGAGCCGCGTGCGGCCGTGCTCCGCCGCATGGTCTTCAATCACTTGATCCACCACCGCGGACAACTCACGATGTACCTACGCCTGCTCGATGTCCCAGTCCCCGGCCTATACGGCCCATCGGCAGACGAGGGGAAATTCTAGCTTTTTGCCTCGCAGGGGCAGACGGCATTCGCTTTGCCGCCCGCCCCTCAGCGAAGCATGAATCCCACCACACCTGCCGCCCCAATCAGCCACGCTGAGTTGACCTTGAACCTCAGTAGCATGATCAGGCTCACGCCGAAGATTGCGAGCGTCATCCAGTCCACCAGCGACGCTTTGCCCAGTTGCCAGGTCACGACGGCCATCAGCGCCAGCGATCCCGCGACCACCCCATCCAGCGCCGCCGCAAACACCGGTGACCTCCGCAGCCGCGGAATCACCGGCCCGCTCAGCGCCACCAGAATAAACCCCGGCAAGAAAATCCCCACCGTCGCCACGACCGCGCCCTTCCACCCGGCAACAATGTACCCAATGAACGTCGCCGTCGCGGAGAGAGGCCCCGGCGTAAACTGCCCCACCGCGACCGAGTCGAGCAATTGCTGATCGGTCAGCCAGTGCAGCCGCTCGACGAACTCGCTCTGCAAAAATGCCAGCAGAACGTAGCCGCTGCCGAACACCACCGATCCAATCTTGAGAAACGACAGAAACAGTCGCCCCAGCCCCACCGGCCAGGCTGCGGCTGCCGCGCCCGCTGCGACGATGCCGGCAAGCAGCCTGGGTACACCACCAAAAGCCGCGCCCAGCAGGCGATTCCGCATCTCCAATGCCGCGGCCGACAGCGCGCCCGCGACCCCAAGCACAAGCACCGGACTCACTCTGGCGAGGCTCAGTGCCGCGGCGAACGCCGCAATCGCCGCCAGCAAAGGCGTGCGCACCCCGCTCCGGCTCAGTTTTCCCAGCGCCTGAATGACGATCGCCACCACGACCGGCTTGATCCCGTAGAGCATCCCTTGCGCTCGGGGTAACGATCCGTACCGCACATAGGCCCACGCGATTGCCGACACAATCAGCACCGCCGGAATAATGAAGCTCGCGCCCGCAACAATCAGCCCGCGCCAGCCGCGTTTCAAGTGTCCGATAAAAATTGCAACTTCGGTAGAATTCGGCCCCGGAATTAGATTTGCGGCCGCCATCCGGTCCAGGAATTCCGCCTGCGTAATCCACCTGCGTCGCCGCACAAACTCTTCTTCCATCATCGCCAGATGCACAGCTGGCCCACCGAAGGCGATCGTCCCCAGCTTCATGAAGACGAGCGCGATCTCGCCCAGCGACGCCTCCCGTATTTCTGGCGATTCCACCATAGCGACAAAATCGGCGAAAATCCTTTGCACCAACGTCAGCGATTGTAAGATATCTGGCCTAGCAGGCGATGCCGAAGGCCAAGTGTCAGACCAAGTGTCAAACTAAGAACACGAAGGGAAAATACGAAGGCAGCCCGGAATGAATGCACTCACACTATTTGGCCTATTCGCGGTGACCGCAATGCTGGTCACCTACGCGCTGGAAAACCGCAGCCCCTGGTTCATCCTCGCGTTTGCCTTGGCCTGCGCGCTCGGCTCCGTCTACGGATTCCTGCAAGGCGCATGGCCCTTCGGCCTGGTGGAAGCGATCTGGTCGATCGTAGCCGTTCGCCGCTGGATGCAAGCAGCCCGCAAACCGCCGCAGTGATCCGCAAGATGGGGGAGCATCGGGGAGTGGCTCAGCTTGGATACGGAACACAGAAAGAGAGGACACGAGGGATCGCGAAGCAGTACTTTCCTATCGATTTCCTTCGTGTAACTTCGTGGCCTTGCTGGTAAGGATTTCAGATTGAGCCACTACCGGGCATCGCGATTCGCGGCTATTTGGTCGCGTAATGCTCCGCGCTGAGAAAGTGCAGCGACACGTACGGCTCATCCCCGACCACCCAACTATCGTGTCCCGGCGGCCCGGGAGGGATGTAAAACAGCATGCCGGCCCGAAGTTCGTGAACCGTACCATCTTCCATCGCCGCCGTGGCACAGCCGGAAACTACCAGCCCAACGTGCTCCACATTGCAGCGCGAAGCCCCCACGCTAGGCCCCACGTGTTCGGACCACTTCCATCCGGGCTCGTAGATAGCCCTGCCGATGGTCATACCACCGAGGCGAACGAGTTCGAATCGTCCTTTTTCGAACGTCCGCACTTCATCGGGATGTTCGAACCGCTTTAGCATTACGTTAAGCATCGCTCGGCCTCCCCCGCAACTCTGATCTCGCGTCCGCACGAATCCTAACAAAAAGGGCCGCTCCGAAGAGCGGCCGAACACTTACTGGAAGTTCACAACTCTGAGTTAGTCTCCCGCCACCGGCTCGGCGACATCTTCGGTTTCCTCGACCGCGCCGTTGCCGTTCGAGTGGCCATTGCCGTTCGCGCCGTTCACTGGAGCAATCGCCCCCAGCGGAATAAACCCGGCTTCATTCGACGTGGCCGGCTTCTCTTTCAGGACAACTTCCCGGTAAAGCTGCGCCATGCGCGCATCGTAAGCCGCGTCGTTCTTTTCCGCACCCCGTTTTTCAGCGTTCTGTGAAGCAGCCAGCTTCGCATCGCGCGCCCGCGTCTTTTCTTCACGCGCCGTCTTCGCGATGCCCAGCTTATCGAGATCGTGCTGCACTTCGTTGGTCACGATGTTTTCCCGCAGATAGAGAGCGTGCGTCTTGTCTTCGAGGTTGACTTTTTTATTGCCCGCGAAAATCTCATGCCGTCCATGCTCCTCGTACCACTTGGTAAGCGTGGCCGTCATGTGCATCTTCTCGATGATGTTCCGCCAGCCCACGCCCGTGTTGTAGGCGCAAAAGCTGATCTCGCCTTCCTGCGTGGCGTAAGGAATGATGCACTGCTCCGTGCGCCGGAAGTCGTAATTGAACAGGTCCTGGAACCACATGCCCGCGATAAACAGGAAGTTCCAACGGTCCTGCCGCCGCTTCATCACGTCGTCAATGGTGCGGTCCGGTCCGACCTTGCCGTAGTTCTTGCCCGTGGCATTGAAGTTCTTATCGAACTTCTTGAGCAGGTCCATCATCTTGAAGTGCGTCGGCGATTTGAAAGGATCGTAGTTCTTCATCAGCAGCAGCGCCATTCCGACAACTGTCCAGAACTTGCCGCGCGCCGCGTCGTTCACCTTGGCAATGTCCTTGCCCAGCTGATCGCCCTTCAGGAAAGCCGTCACCGGCACCGCTTCCTTCGTTTCCTTGTCGATCATCACCGCCATGCCGGTGCCGCAGTTCGGATGGCAGCCGCAAGCCAGTTGGCCCCAGTTGTTGTTGGCATCCTCGGCGTGCATCAGGTCGGCCCAGTCGCTGAACGTCGACATAAAGCTGATCGGGAACCAGTCGCGCGCAGGTTCGCCCATACCGGTTTGGTTCTTCACATCGTGCGCCAGGTGCGCCAGCGTGTAGCGCTGCGCAATGCGGCGGTCATCGGTGATCGCTTCGTCGCGTCCAGTAAACGAAACCGGCTGGAACGACAGAAATCCAATCTTCTTAGGATTGTCGAGCGCGAACTGAATGATGCGTCCCACCTGCTCGTTGTTAATGCCGTTGATGATCGTGATCACCGGCACAATCTCGCAGCCCGCCTTGTGCAGGTTGTCGATTGCCTTCAGCTTCACATCAAACAGATTGCCGACTGCGCGGTGCGAATTCGCCGCGTTGCCAATGCCGTCAAACTGCAGATAGGCATAGCGCATACCCGCTTCAACTGCCTGCTGGCAAAACTCAAAGCTCTTGGCAAACTCAATTCCATTGGTCGCCGCCTGCACGCTGTTAAAACCCACTTTGCGCGCGTAGCGCACGGCGTCCAAAAAGTACGGCGAAAGCGTCGGCTCGCCACCGGAGAACTGCACCGACATCTGCCGCTTCGGCTTGATGGTGATGGCGTTATCCAGCATGGTCTTGATTTCTTCCCAAGTCAGTTCGTGGACGAAGCCGACTTGGTTCGCGTCCATAAAGCAGGGATCGCACATCATGTTGCAGCGATTGGTGAGGTCGATCGTCAGCACCGCGCCGCGCCCATACTTCACCGTCGAAGACCCGTGGTGATGCAGGTGCTCATCTTTATGCGCCTTGATGTCGCGGCCCGGGAAGACTTCTTCAAGGTGCTTCGTGAACTCGGTGTCAATCGACATCAGGTCTTCGAAGTGCCCGTGCTTCGGGCAATCCTTGACCATCCAGATCTTGCCGTCGCGCTCAATGATCTGCGCTTTCACTTCGCCGACTTTTTCGTTCATCAGAATGTCGACCGGCAAATGCCCGTCGAGAATCTGCTGGCGAATCTCGGGCACGCACTTCGGGCACAGCGAATCGGTCGAGCGCGGCCAACCCAGCGGCGGCTTCGACTTCTCCCACGATTTGAGCAGCGGCTTATCGGACCACTTCGGAGTCGGCGATGCGTTCGGACGAACCCGGTTCAGGCGTTCGAACACGGCCCACGCGCCCGTCGCCGCAACCGTTACCGCCTTCTCAACGTACTTGATCGGCTTGTGCATTCTGCTCTCGCTTTCTCAACTCTCAGTTAGAACTTTCCCCGCGTCCCCATGCGGGACCATTCAAAAAACGGACTTCCACGTGGAAACCTGGAAGTTTCGATGCGTGGAATAAGTCATCGTTATCTTATTGAAACCCCGATTCTTTATGCACGCAGAAGGCAGGGAAAGGGCGAAAATGCGGTCTGATCGGTCGAAGAATGCAGTAAATGGAACGTAAGTCATTGAAAAAACAGGGCGCGGCTTGCCTCTTCGCCCATCCGCAGCGCGGGCATTGGCAACCCCAGCCTGCTAATCCACCGACGCGTGTCGGAAACGCCGTCTTCGATCCAACAGCATGATTTTCCGAAAAACGAACAAAACCTCAATTTGCGCCGCACCTCCCATTTCTAGGCATATCAAATCTGTGAAGCTACCTCGGGGGCACAGGGTGGGCCAACTCGGGCATCTTCCGTGTGTCTTGCTGCCGATAACCGCGCGGGGCAGCGCGGCTACAGGCGTTTGCGCCGCCCGGAACGCGATTGTCTTTGCCATGATCCCCCTCGGAATGATCCGCGCAAACAAATATTGCATCTGCTGGTGGACGCATCTGGCCGATGAATTCAATCTTCGCCGCCGGCTTACTGGGGAAGCGCCATGTCGTCGAACCCTGAAGAACCAAATCCCAAGTCCGCCCAGGGAGAATCCGCCGTCACGCCAGACCCAATTCTGGGCGCCGTAGAAGCAAACGCCGGCCGGAATCGCGGTCCCCTTGAACCGAGCCGCGACCTGCTCTGCACTCACGACCTCGAGGGCCGTCTGCTTTCCGTAAATCCCGAGCCTGCGCGTCAGTTGGGATACACCGTCGAAGAACTTCTGCGCCTCCCGATGCGAGAACTCGTCCCCCCTGAGTTCCGCCCGCAATTCGATGACTATCTCACAAAGATTGCCCGGGAAGGCGAGGCCCACGGTCTGCTCACCACCATGGCGCGCTCCGGCGAGCGCCGCGTCTGGGAGTACCACAACAAGCTGCACACAGAAGGACTGCCGGCGCCGCTCGTGCATGGCGTGGCTCACGACGTCACCGGCCGAAGACGTGTCGATCGCGAACTGCGAAAAACCGCGGAGGGATTCCGGCTCCTCGAAGAGTACGCTCCGGCGCTGGCCATGTTCGACCGCGAGATGCGCTACCTCTATGCCAGCCGCCGCTGGCGCACCGACTATGGCCTCGGCGATCGCGACCTGCGCGGCCTTTCGCACTACGACGCCTTTCCGGAAATTCCCGAGCGCTGGAAGCAGTTCCATCGCCGCGGACTGGCGGGCGAGGTTTTGCGGGAAGAGCATGACCGCTTCGACCGGGCCGACGGCTCCACGCAGTGGGTACGCTGGGAAATACGGCCGTGGTACGAAACGACGAGCACGGTCGGGGGCATCGTAATTTTCGCCGAGGACGTCACCGATATCACCGAGCGCAAGCGCGCCGCGGAATCCCTGCGCGAAAGCGAAGCCCGCCTTCGCCTGGCGCAGGAAGCTGCCAAGATCGGGGTCTTCGAACGTAACCTCAAGACCGATGAAATCCGCTGGAGCCCGGAGATGGGAGCCTTGCACGGCTTGTCCCCGGCCGACTATCCGAAAGATCTCGAAGATCTGCTGCAACATGTCCACCCTGAGGACCGGGCCTACTTCCACGATCAAATTCAGAAATCCATTCAAACCGGCGATGCAGAAGCTGAATGGCGCGTCGTCTGGCCCGATGGCACGGTGCATTGGATTGCCGGACGATGGCACGCCTTCCGCGACGAACAGGGCCGTCCTTTGCGTCTCCTCGGCATGGATTTCGACATCACCGGCCGCAAACTGGCGGAAGAGGCTTTACGCGAGAGCGAGGCGCGGCTTCGCCTTTTTATCGAACACGCGCCGGCATCACTGGCGATGTTTGACCGCGACATGCGCTACCTCCAGGTGAGCCGCCGCTGGCGGACTGACTTAGGCTTGGGCGACCGGGATCTGCGCGCTCTCTCGTTTTACCAGGTCCTCCCGGAAACTCCCGACCGCTGGAAAGAGGCCCACCGTCGCGCCCTGGCAGGCGAAGTGGTACGGCATGAGAATGACCGCTTCGAAAGGGCAGACGGGTCTGTGCAGTGGGTGCGCTGGGAAATCCGGCCCTGGTACGACGCCGCCGGCAAGATCGGCGGCATCGTAATTCTCGCCGAAGATCGCACCGAACGCGAACGCGCCGCCGAGGCGTTACGCGCAAGGGAGGCGGAACTCCGGGAAGTGCAACGATTAGGCCGCATCGGAAGCTGGTACCGGGACCTCAAGACGGACACGCTCTCCTGGTCGGAGCAGATCGATTCCATCCTCGGCTCCGATCCGAAAGCGCAGGGGCTCCTGACCTTTGCACAAGCCGAGCGCTTCTTCGCACCCGAGAGCTGGCAGCGCATCGTGCGCACCAACGCGAAGCTCATCTCCACCGGAGGGAGGGATGAACTCGAGGTCGAGTTCCGCCGCCAGGATGGAACCGCGGGATGGGCGATCATATATCGCGAAGCCGTCCGTGACGAGGCCGGAAACATCGTCGGCATACGCGGCGTTAGCCTCGACATCACCGAGCGCAGGCGCGCCGAGCTGGCGCTGCGCGAAAGCGAGGAGCGGATGCGCCTCGCCCAGGAGGCAGCCAAAATCGGCAGCTTCGAGCGCAATATGCAGACCGGCGAGGGTCACTGGACTCCCCAGACCGAGGAGATGTTTGGTTTACAGCCGGGAGCGGGCCCCAAGTCGATTCCGGAATTCCTGAGCCTGATTCACCCCGCAGACCGGAAGCACGTCGAGAATCTGTTCGCAGAATCCATCGCGGCCGGCAGCGTAGCCGGAGAGTGGCGCGTCATTTGGCCCGATGGTTCCGTGCACTGGATCGACGGCCGCTGGAAAGTTTTTAAAGACGAACACGGGCAGCCATTGCGAGCCATCGGCATCGACTCCGACATCACCGAACGCAAGCAAACCGAGGAAGCCTTGCGCCGGAGCGAAGAGAGCTACCGCAACTTCGTCGCACAGAGTTCAGAAGGCATTTTCCGGCAGGATGTGGATGCTCCCATTCCCATTGACTTGCCCGAAGACGAATTAGTGCAACGCATCCTTCTCGACTCGTACATGGCGGAGTGTAACGGCGCCATGGTTAAGATGTACGGGTTGAATTCAGTTGGGGATTTCCAAGGCCGGCGGCTGACCGAGTTCCTGGACCCGAACAATCCCCGCAACATCGAACTCACACGCGAGTACATCCGCTCCGGCTTCCGCATTCTGGAACGGGAATCGCGCGAGGCCGACGCCCGCGGCAATCCCAAGGTGTTTCGCAACAGTTTGATCGGGATCGTCGAGGACGGGAAGCTGGTGCGAACCTGGGGAATCCAGCGGGACGTAACCGAGCAGGTGCGGGCGGAGGAAGCCCTGCGCCAAAGCGAAGAGCGTTTCCGCGTCGCGCTCTCCGGTTCTCCCATCGCTGTCTTTAATCAGGACAGTAATCTGCGCTACACGTGGGTCTACAACCTCATGAAAGGCTTCACCCCGGAAGACTATCTTGGCAAAACCGATGAGGAAGTCTTTGGCCCGGAGACCGGCGCCCGCATGCGGGCCCTTAAGCAGAAGGCCCTCGCTACAGGGCAGAGCGTGCGCGAGGAGCTTTCCGTCGCAGCGCATGCAAGCCGATGGTACCTCGACATGACCATCGAACCGCTGCGGGAAGAGTCCGGAAGAATCGTTGGCGTGACCAGCGTCTGCGTGGATGTCAGCCGCCTGCACCGCATTGCCAATGAACTTCGCCAGGCCAAAGACAAGCTTACCGAGGAAAAGCTCTATCTCGAACACGCCATCGACAGCGAATTGGGCTTCGAGGAAATTATCGGCAAGAGCGACGGCATGAAAGCCGTCATGGAACTGGTGGCGCAGGTTGCCACCAGCGAAGCCACCGTGCTCCTGCTCGGCGAAACCGGCGTCGGCAAGGAACTCGTAGCCCGCGCCATCCACCGCCTCAGCTCGCGCACCGGCAACGCCTTCATCAAGATGAACTGCGCCGCCATTCCCACCGGCCTGCTCGAGAGCGAGTTATTCGGTGCCGAGAAAGGTGCCTACACCGGTTCCGTCAGCCGCAAAATCGGCCGCCTCGAACTGGCCGACAAAGGCACCCTCTTCCTCGATGAGATCGGCGAAATCGCGCTCCCACTCCAGCCCAAGCTCCTGCGCGTTTTGCAGGATCAGGAATTCGAACGCCTCGGCGGAACCCAGACTCTGAAAGTCAACTTCCGTCTGATCGCGGCCACCAACCGCGACCTGGCCGAGGAAGTCAAGCGCAACCAGTTCCGCAGCGATCTGTTTTACCGGCTCAACGTCTTCCCGATCGTCGTGCCCCCTCTGCGCCACCGCCGCGACGATATTCCTCTCCTGGTGAACTACTTCGTCCAGAAGTGCTCCCGGCGCTTGAACAAGTCGATCACCAGCATTCCCAAAAAAACCATGGCCGTGCTCACTGCCTGGGATTGGCCCGGCAATGTCCGCGAACTGGAAAATTTCATCGAACGTTCGATTATTCTAACCAACGGTTCGGTCCTGGCCGCCCCGCTCGGCGAACTGCAGGCACGCTTGTCCACTCAGGAGCAATCCGCAACTCTTGAAGCCGCCGAACGCAAGCATATCCTCGAAGCCCTCCGCCAATCGAAAGGCCGCATCGCCGGCGAACAGGGCGCGGCCGCCCGCCTCGGTTTGAAACGCACTACCCTTCAGTCGAAACTGAAGCAGCTGCGCATCAATCCCCGGACGCCGCCCACTAACTAAGCGCCGTTCCCGGGTGGCTTTCACTCAATACCGGCTTGGTGCCTCGGGTTCGCGCTTGGTGCCCCAGGTTCGCGCCCGTTTTCTCGGCGCTAACCTGGGCTCTAACGCCCGCGTCCGCACTCGCCGCTTCTCACACTGCCTTCTTGATCGCGTGGTAGGCCACCAACACGACGATCGCCCCGATGACCGCAACAATCAGGCTGTAGATGTTCAGCCCAGTCACTCCGCGTGCCCCCACCAGGCTGAAGACCCAGCCTCCCACCACCGCCCCCACAATCCCCAGGATGATGTCGAGGAAAAACCCTTCCCCCGACTTATTGACGATCTTACTTCCGATAAAACCCGCCACTAACCCCAGCACAATCCAAGCCAGAATTGACATTTCATCCTCCTTAGAGACCTACGCCACATGCGGTGTTTCCACGACGGCGCACACTATATCAGAAACCTCGAATCTTTGATTTCAACCGCCCCCCTCGACTCGCCCTGCGTGCCCCCGCCCGCACTTTCGGTTACAATCCTTCGGCGCATGCACCGCGAATATTTCAAGCACTATAGCCACGAACTCGGCCGCGACATGGAAGCGCTCGTCTTCGGCCACGCCGGCCAGCCCATTCTCGTTTTCCCCACCTCCATGGGCCGCTTCTTCGAGTACGAAGACGCCGGCATGATCCGCGCCCTCGCCGGCAAGCTCGACCGGGGCGCAATCCAGGTCTTCTGCCCCGATGGGGTCGACGGCGAAAGCTGGTACAACAAGGGCGTTCATCCCGGCGCCCGCATCTGGCGCCACGTTCAGTACGAACGCTTCATCGTCCAGGAATTTCTGCGTTTTCTGCAGTGGAAGAACCCCACGCCCCAGATCGCTGTCACCGGATGCAGCTTCGGCGGCTATCACGCACTCAATTTCTCCATGCGCCATCCCGACATAGTTTCCGCATGCGTCACCATGAGCGGCTCCTTCGACATCAAGAGCTTTCTGGACGGCTACTACGATGACAATGTCTATTTCAACAACCCGCCCGACTATCTCACCAACATGACCGACGACTGGTATCTAAGCCGCTATCGCCAGATGAAGATCGTGTTCGGTTCGGCCGACTGGGACATGTGTCTCGACGCCAACGTGAAGATGGCTGCCATTCTGCACGCAAAAGCCGTTCCCCACTGGCTCGATATTTACGGCGATAACAGCAAGCACGATTGGCCATTGTGGGAGAGAATGGCGCAAAAATATTTTTAGCGGAATGCCCCGTCCGTCTTTCCTCCGATGCTCTTCGCGACTCGTCCTTCATCCTTCGTGATTCGCGTAGAATTACTTCCTTGAGCAGCAACAAACCAGAACGACACCAAGCGAACGACGAACAGCGAACGACGAACGACGTTTCGCAGCCATAAGGAGCCTTCCATGAGCGCCAAGAAAATCGCCATCCTCTTCGGCATGGAGAACACTTTCCCTCCAGCCCTGGTCGACAAGATCAACTCGATGAAAGTCGAAGGCGTCAGCGCCGAATTCGTCAAGATCGGCGGCATCCGCATGGATGAACCCAAGAAATACGACGTCATCATCGACCGCATCTCGCAGGACATCCCCTTCTACCGCGCCTATCTCAAGAACGCGATGCTGCACGGCACCATCGTCATCAACAATCCGTTCTGGTGGACCGCCGACGACAAGTTCTTCAACTACGCCATGGCCCACAAAATGGGCGTGGCCATTCCGGCGACGGTGATCTTGCCGCACCAAAAACATCCGCCCGATACCACCGATAAGTCGATGCGCAACCTGATTTACCCGCTCAACTGGGAGGAGATCTTCGCCTATGTGGGTTTCCCGGCCTTTCTCAAACCCTACGCCGGCGGCGGATGGAAGCACGTCTACAAAGTCCACTCGCCCGAAGAGTTCTTCCACAGTTACAACCAGACAGGCGACCTGTGTATGACTCTCCAGCACGGCGTCGAGTTCGAAGACTACTACCGCTGCTATGTCGTGGGACAAGAAAAAGTCCACATCATGAAATACGACCCCAAAGCCCCGCACCACGAGCGCTATGTCAAAGGCAATCCGCCCCCGCCGCCAAAATTAAGAGAGCGGATTGAAAAAGACGCGCTCGCTCTCTGCCGCGCCCTCGGCTACGACTTGAACACGGTGGAGTTTGCGGTGGAAGGTGGAATCCCCTACGCCATCGACTTCATGAACCCGGCCCCGGATGCCGAAGTCACCTCAGTCGGCCAGCAGAATTTCGAGTGGATAGTCGACGCCGTAGCCGAATTGGCGGTGAAGAAAGCCCTGAGCAACGAAAAGCCATTCGAGGAAATGCGCTGGGCCTCCTTCCTGGCCGGCCCCAAGTTGGTAGAGACGCGCCCCCCGAAAGCGCGCAAGAAAGCCAGCCTATAAGAAAACCCGACGGTGCCCCAGGTTCGCGCGCGTACTTTGCGCGCTAACCTGGGCTGCACGCGACCGTCGGCCACTACGTCCAATTCCAGGGCCCCGCTTCTAGCTCGCGGCTCGGCGCTCGTAGCTCGCAGCTTCTATCTATGAACCTCCGCCAAATCCCGGTATACTAATACAACTTTGCCGGGCCGCCCCCCGCCCGGCTCCGGTGCACCCATGAAGCCGTCTTTCACGCTCGGAATTGAAGAGGAATACCAGACCGTGGACCCCGAAACCCGGGATCTGCGCTCGCACATTCACGCCGAAATCCTCGAGAAAGGCCGCCTCATCCTCCAGGAACGCGTGAAAGCCGAGTTACACCAGTCGGTAGTCGAAGTCGGCACCTCCGTCTGCGCCAACATCAAAGAGGCAAAAACCGAACTCAAAAACCTGCGCCGCCACATGATCCGCCTCGCGCGCGAAAACGGCCTCCGCCTCGCTTCCGCCGCGACTCACCCCTTCGGCGACTGGCGTCTACAGGAAGTTACCGCCGACGATCGCTACAAAAACATCGTCGAAGACATGCAGCTGGTGGCGCGCGCCAATCTCATCTTCGGCCTGCATGTGCACGTCGGCATCGAGGATCGCGAGACCGCCATCCACATGATGAATCACGCGCGCTATTTCGTTCCCCACCTGCTCGCGCTCTCCACCAATTCCCCCTTCTGGCTGGGCATGGAAACCGGCCTGAAATCGTACCGCTGCAAAGTGTTTGACAAGTTCCCGCGCACCAACATGCCGGATTATTTCCCCAGCTGGGGCGAATACGAAAACTACATCAAACTGCTGATCAAAACCAACTCCATCGACAACGCCAAGAAAATCTGGTGGGATATCCGCCCCCATCCGTTCTTCACCACCCTCGAATTCCGCGTCTGCGATATCCCCATGCGCGTCGACGAAACCATCGCGCTCGCCGCGCTCATCCAGGCCACGGTGGCCAAGCTCTACAAACTCTATGAGTCGAACCAGGGCTTCCGCCTTTATCGCCGGTCGCTGCTCATGGAGAACAAATGGCGCGCCGCCCGCTACGGCATCGACGGCAAGCTGATCGATTTCGGCAAACAAATGGAAGTCCCCGAGCGCGAACTGATCGAAGAGTATCTCGCCTTCGTCGACGACGTGCTCGACGAACTCGGCTCGCGCAAGGAAGTCGAATACATTCGTGAGATCATGAAGAATGGCACCGGCGCCGATCGCCAGCTCCAGGTCTACCGCGAAACCGGCGACATGAAAGCCGTCGTGGATTACATCATTGAGGAGACAGAAACCGGTGTGGAAGAAGACGAAGCCGACAGCCTTCCCACCGCCAAGGCCGTGTAGCACGGTCGTGGAATCGCATTATCCCGGCGCCTGAGGCACAATAAATTAAGAGATAAAGTCATAATGAGTTTGAACACCACCGAACAATCCACTCGCCAACTGAACCAACTACCCTTCGACCCGCAACTCACTCAAGGCGCGCGTAACGCCGTCCGCGTCTGTCTGCGCATCCAACCCACGGAAAAAGTCACCCTCATCACCGACGAAGTCAGCCTCGAGATCGCCGCCGCGCTCGTCCACGAATTGGAAGACTTGGGCTGCCGCTATCGCCCGTGGGTCCTCGAAGAGGTGGCCACGCGTCCGCTGACCGATTTGCCGCAGGTCATTGCCGCCGATCTCGAGACCAGCCAGGTCAGCATCTTCGCCGTGCAAGGGCAGACCAATGAACTCAAGTCGCGCATGCAGATGACCGACATCGTCAACCGCAACAAGATCCGCCACGCCCATATGGTCAACATCAACAAGCAGATCATGCTCGAAGGCATGCGCGCCGACTTTCAGAAGGTCGATCGCCTCAGCGCTAAAGTCATGGACCGTGTGCGCGCCGCAAAACAGATTCGCGCCAGGACTTCTTCCGGCACCGATCTCAAGGCGGACCTGAATCCGAACTACAAATGGATCAAGACCAGCGGCATCATCAGCACCGAAAAGTGGGGCAACCTGCCCGGCGGTGAAATCTTCACCACGCCCGGCGAAGTGAACGGCACATTCGTGATTGACGGCGTTGTCGGCGATTACCTGTGCGCGAAGTTTGGCGACCTGAAGGCAAATCCGCTGACCGTCCAGGTGAAGGGAAACCGCCTGGTCGAAGCGCACTCCGCGAATCAAGACTTGCGCGATGACTTCTGGGCCTACACCCACACCGACGAAAACAGCGACCGCGTGGGCGAATTCGCCATCGGCACCAACATTGAACTGAAAGACGTGATTGGCCAGATCTTGCAGGACGAAAAGTATCCCGGCGTGCATATCGCGTTCGGCAATCCCTACGGCGCGCACACCGGCGCGGATTGGTTCTCGTCCACGCACATCGACGTAGTCGGCCGCAATTTCGATATCTGGGTCGACAACGAACAAATCATGCGCCACGGCCAGTTCCTGATCGAGGCCTGATCGAGTGTGGCGCGGACACCGGGGTCCCCAGCGCGCCCGGTTTTGGCGCGTTGGCGTGGGTGGCACACTCCCGTCCGCGTAAAAGCCGGCATCGGCAACCCGCCCTGGGGATGAGACCCGAGACCTAAGGAAGCTCTGATTAAGTCTCTGGGGTCCTCTGTGTACCCCTGTGTACCCCGTGGTTTGTGCTTCTTGCTGACACTTAATCAAAGTTTCCCTGTTTCCAGCAGCTATGGGTTCCCGAGCGTTAAACGCTGTCGGCCTTTGAGACTTTTCCTGCCCCTGCTTCGTAATACGCAGAAGCGGGAGGTATTGCCGATGAAACCCTCTTTTACCTTGCTTGTGGTTGTCCTGCTGGTGCTGGGCGTTCTCGCCGGATGCGCCTCCGGCCCGAACCCGTCCAAAGGAACGGCCAGCCAGCACGGTGGAGTTGCGGGCTTCTGGCTCGGCCTCTGGCAAGGCTTTATTGCGCCCCTTGTGTTCGTGGTCTCGCTGTTCCGGAGAGACCTCGGTATTTACGAGGTCCACAACAACGGCGCTTGGTACAACTTCGGCTACCTGTTCGGTCTAGCCTGCTTCTTCCGCGCCAAAGGCAACCGGGCGCCGCGGCGGGCGGTGAACTCTGGCGCCCTCACGGAGGCGCGGGTCAATGAGTGAAATCACCTGATTTCGTCAACCCTCCAGTCTGCCTAACGGACGAGAGTCCGCATTTCGGACAGGCAAAGCAGCTGCCCTTCAATTGCCCCCATGTTCGAATCAACCGTAACCGCAAGAAAAGAAAGGAGGGCTGATCATGATTTGC